>Ga0210406_10000229_pt1 | contig 84836 bp, 78 predicted proteins | sample IncBWC30MmetaG_FD_155454 | JGI IMG/M metagenome (GOLD analysis project Ga0210406, IMG submission 155454) | Forest soil microbial communities from Barre Woods Harvard Forest LTER site, Petersham, Massachusetts, United States - Inc-BW-C-30-M | ecosystem: Environmental > Terrestrial > Soil >...
GGCGGACCGTTCAATACTTACGCGGTGCTGCAAGGCGTCGACAAAATCGTCCCTACCGATGTTTATGTCACCGGATGCCCGCCCCGCCCCGAAAATCTTTTCTACGCCCTGCTGAAGTTGCAGGACAAGATCGACACCATGACGCTGGCCAAGAAGCCCACCGAAGTCCGTCTCGCTGCCAACATGGTGGAAGATTTCAAACGCCAGGTAATGATCGCGCAAACCATTCAACCCAAATAGCTGCGGGCTATCAGCGACTAGCAACGCAACCCCTGTGGGGACAGCCGCCCCCAACAATCCGGCCGAGCAGAGCTCGCCAGACTCTATCCAAGAGCACCTACGCATGTCCAACTTGATCAAGCTGACTACCCAATCCGAGCTGCCCGGCACCAACACTGCCAAAGAATTTCCCTGCCCCCAAAAGGGAGAAGACAAGTCCATCTGCATCGCCAACGTGGACGGCAGCTACAACGCCATGGACAACGTGTGCCTGCACCAGGGCGGCCCGCTCGGCGAAGGAATGATTGAGAACGGCAAAGTCGTCTGCCCCTGGCACGGCTGGGCATGGGATCCTAAAACCGGCCAGGCCACGCACAACGCGAATGCCAGGCTCGCCGTATACCCACTGAAAATCGAAAACGGCGACGTGCTGATCGAAATCTAGGATCTAGTTTGACGGTCTGAAGCGATGGCTTGATCCGCCAGCTTCCGCAGGGTTTCCATCACTTCGTCCACGGTCCGCGTGCTTCCCGCCAACGCATCGAAGGTTTCGAAGCTGGTCAGCATGTGCAGCGTGTCAATCGCATCCGATTTCTGCAGGGAGGTTGGCGGAAAATAAATTCTGCCATAACGTTCGACAATTGCCTTCAGGCCGCTTCGCCGCCGTTCATTGCGTGCATGCAGCCCGCGCGCAATCTCAGGGTCGATGGCGGCGAGCGCATGCAACCGCCGGATCACATTACGATCCGAAGCCCAAAAACCTGCAAACACTCCCATGAAGTCATGCAACGTTCTCACCGGATCATGACCGGAGCAAAAAACTTCGCTGAGGCGGCTCATCTGGCCCCGTTTGGCAAGATAGTCGTAGAGCGCCTCCAGAAGTCCAGCCTTGGAGTTGAATTGATAGTACACAGTCAGCCGGGAGACATTGGCCTTGCCGGCAACCGCGTCCATGGTGAACCCGGAAAAGTTCTGCGCCGCCAGCAATTCGTGCGCGCCGGCCAACACGCGCTCCCGCGTGGCATCGGTCGCGGCCTGACGCTGCGCCATCTGGTAGGGCCGTGGGCTCACCTTTAATCCTTCCCTTTTATTTAATCATACAGTATGTATAATATATTGGAATGTGAAAACTTGAGGAAATTTCATGCCGGTATCGAAACGTGCAACTCGCTTCTTGGGAGTGGCAGTCGGCTTCCTAGTTGCCATAGGTGTCGCCGCGGTAACTCGGCGCACGCTGGTTTTGTTCTGGCCGGGGCAGTTCGCCGGAAAAGCTTCGCCGGCCGCGGCTCTTGATGCCGGATTCGCGCGCCACCTGGCGCTGACACTGGTCCATATTCTGCCCGGCGGATTATTCCTGGTCCTCGCGCCCTTGCAGTTCATGCCCAGCATGCGCCGGAAGCATTTGCAGCTTCATCGCTGGATGGGACGAGTTCTGGTGGTGTGCGGGCTGATCATCGGAGTCTCCGCCCTGGTTATGAGCTACCAGATGAATATTGGCGGCCTCAATGAAACCGCCGCGACCACGCTGTTCGCCGTTGTGTTTCTGATTTGTCTGATCAAGGCCTACCTGCACATCCGCAGGAAAGAAGTAATGCGTCATCGCGAGTGGATGATTCGCGCCTTCGGCGTCGGCCTGGGTGTGGCTACGACGCGACCGATTGTCGGAATGTTTTTTGCATTCCGCAAACTCATGCCTCATGAATTCTTCGGGACTGCTTTCTGGCTGGGCTTCACGATTACGTTTCTCGCCGCCGAAGCCTGGGTCGACTACACGCGGCAACACGCGGCCGACGGCGCATCGCCGCAGAAATCGATGGTTGAGCGGCCGGCTGTCGCCTGAGATGCCGGCAGCGGCTCAGCCGAGGTAGCGCAGAAATTTTCCCGGCTGATTGTCGAAGCCGGGAAAAACGGCCGCGAGATTCCTGTTTCCCATGTGCCGTGCCACCGCTTCTCCAATCACCTGCCGGAAGTCCGTAGTCAGGGCTAGGTCGCGGCCTTGGTAGAGTTGTGATGGCTCAAGGCCTGGCCAGCGCCCGTAGACTTTGCCGCCCTTCACCGGCCCGCCCAGAACGAACATAACGTTGGCGTGGCCGTGGTCTGTGCCCCGATTTCCGTTTTCCCGAGCCGTGCGTCCGAACTCCGACATGGTGACCACAACGGTATCTTCGCCCAGGTCTCCGAGATCGGTCCAGAACGCAGCCAGCGATTGCGAGAAATCGGTGAGCACATTCGCCAACTGGCCTTCCGTCGCGCCTTCATTGACGTGGTTATCCCAGCCACCGATGTCGGCAAACGCTACCTGCACGCCAAGATTCGCCTTGATCAGCTGCGCCAGTTGTCGCAAGCCGTCGGCGAAGCGCCCTTTCGGATAATTGGCGGCGGGATCAGGCTTATACTTTCCCGGGTCGGAGGCCTTCAGCATCTTCACCGCGTCGAAAGTTTCCTCGCCTGTGCCGTGCAGCACGCTGTCGGACGAGCGGTCGTACATCGCCTCGAACGCGAGCGCGGCAGGGGAAGGTTTTGGATTCTTCCCGCCCACGGAGAAGTCGTTGATGTTGTTCATGGCGACTGCGGACTGCGCGCCGCTGAGAATTCGCGGCAATGACGGCCCCAGTGCAATCGCGCGCAATGGAGAATTTTGCCGGGCCGGGGGCAGATTGCGCAGCGAGCGATTGAGCCACCCGTCGTCGGTGGCCCTCACGCCCGGAGTGCCACTCTCCATGAAATCCTGCGCCTCAAAGTGAGAGCGCGTCGTGTCCGGCGATCCTGCGGCATGCACGATGGCCAGATGCCCCTGCTGCCACAGCGGCTGAAACGCCGACAGCGCCGGATGCAGTCCAAAGCGGCCGTCGAGATCGAGCACCGACTTGCGCGGGATGTTGATGCTGGGCCGCATGGCGTAGTACTGCTGCTCCGCGTGAGGCACAACAATGTTCAGCCCATCGGCGGCGCCGCGCTGAAAAATGACGACCAGACGCTGGTTGCGCGGGCTCCGATCGACCGCGCCCCAAGCCGCGCGCATGAGGAAGCTCGGTACGGCTGCCGTACCCACCACGGCCAGTGCGCTGTTGCGAAGGAAGATGCGACGCGTGATGGACATAAAAAAAACGCTCCTGGCTATTCGCTCTTAACTCCGATCACTCCGATCGCTTCCGCTTCTACGATGCTCCATTGCTCGTGATCATCCCATCCAAACCAACCACTAAGAGCCAAAGCCAATCGCTTATCGCTTCTGAAACTCCGGCGATCCTAGCAGCAGTCCGGCGATCATGCTCGCGTCGGGAGGCCGAGCGGGATTCTGCGGCGCTTCAATCTGCGCCATGATCGAATCGTGAGTCTGCTTGGAGACGTCGTCTGCGAGCAATTTCCCTTCCAGAGTCGAAAGAGCCAGCGCCGCATCCAAGCGCGGAGGCGGGCTTCCCTGCAACTGTGCCGTATCCACCTTCACCCCACGAATTTTGCCAGCGGTCAATCCCAGGGCGAAGTTCATGCGATTCAGGAGCGCCGACGAACTCACCCAGGTGTCGGCCTTCATCGAGTATCCCGTAGGCGGCTGCGCTCCATAAAGCGGCATGCCCATATTCGCCACTTGACGGGCCAGCGGCATGACGTCGTCCACCCCCGCGCTAGTGGCACGCACCGCTGAGGCGACAAACTCGAGCGGCGTTTTCACCTTGGAGCGATAGACGTCGTCGCCCCAGAACTCGGGCGAATGAAACAGGGTCGTCAGCACGGCGCGGATGTCGCCTCTGTTTTTCTCGAAGGTTTTCGCCATGCGATCGACCAATGCGGGCGGCGGGTCATCGGACACGAAGCGTTGCGCGAGTTTCAGCGAAATGAAATGCGCGGTCTCGGGGCTGGTGGCCAGCAGGTGCAGCAGTTCCCTGCCTTCGTCTTCCCCGTTGCCTTTGGGCTTGATGCGGTGTCCCAACACAAATTTAGCGCCCGGTTCGTGGGTGCGCGGCTCGTACTTAAAACCGCCGCCCTCGTTGGGTTTGTCGATCGTCCAACCAGTGAATACCTTGGCAACCTCGGTGACGTCGCGCTGTGAGTAGCCGCCGCTCACGCTAAGGGTGTGCAGTTCCAGCAATTCGCGGCCATAGTTTTCGTTCAGGCCATTGTTCGCCTTGCGCTTGGCGTTCGGATTCGCCGGCGGAAAATGACGCGGGCCAAAGCGAGCGGGGTGATCGGGAATCCCGAGCGAACGCATGGAGTTTGGCCCCACACTCAGCCAGTTGTCGAGGTAGAACAACATCGCCGGACTTTTCGCGGTAGCCAGCAACAGGTCTTCGAATTTTCCTAACGCGCGGGGGCGGATGACTTCCTGCTCGTAGTTGGTAAGAAACAGGCGCTCCGGCCCTTTGCCAGCGAAGACGTTGAAGTGATTGAACCAGAAATCGGTCATGACTTCTGCCAGCTGGCGATCGCTATAGATTGCCCGCAGCAGCTTGGCCTGCACCAGTTCATCCGCTACCGCCGCCTGCGGGTTGTTCATGGCCAGCAGCGTTTCCTTCTGCTTCGGGTTCATGCCGGCGAGCAAATCCTGCGCTTTTCCGCCGCCGCCGCGCAGCGAATCGGCAAACGCAACCTGCTCCTCAGTCGCCATCGCCAGCACTTTCCTGTAACGCTGGTCGGCCGGAAGATCGATAAGACTCTGAATCTTCAAATCGGCGTAGAGCCGATCTTCCCGGCGGCGGCCCGCGGTGGCGTCCTCAGCTGCGGGCTCGGTGGCGGGCCGCGGAGCCATGGACATCTCACTGGCAGCCGCGGCGGCGGAGCGCGCTGGGCTTGGTGGAGAGTTCAGCGAATGCATGCTGGTTGAGTTTGCGCTCATGGCGTTCGTGGAATTGCTGTCGGCAAGATTGCTGGCTGGATTGCCGGACGGATCGCCACTGGCGGCTGCTGCCGCAAGCTCTTCGGCTGTCTTCGCAGTATCGGAGGCCGGGACTGTCATCGCAGCGCCGGAAGCGAACGGTGGAGCCGGAGCGACCGCGACCGCCGCCTCTTTTTTCTGCTCTTTCTGCTCTTTCTTCTCTTCTTGCTTCTCTTGTTTTTCCTCCAAGCGCGCTATCTGCACCTGAAACACGGCGCGCTTCGCGGGATCGGAAGGCATGGACCGTTTGCCGTCCATAACCTGTTTGATCATCTGGTTGTCGGGGAATTCCTCGGCAATTTCTTTCGAGCTCATGTGCAACGTAGGAAAGGCGGCGAGGCGGGATTCGACCGCGCCATCTGGAATTTTTTCCGGGTGCAGCTGCAGATCGATCCAGCGGTCGACGCCCATCGCCATGACCTGCTGCACCTCGCCCGGGCGCGGGCCAAAGGTGAGTCGATTGAGTGCCTGCACGGCGCGCTTCTGCTGGTTCGTGCCGGGGCTCGACACCTTATCCTTTTTCCTGGCAAGCAATTGCGGAACTGCGCAGGCAAGGCTCGCACAGACCAGCAAGAGCGCGGATTTCCCAAATTTGGATGGCACGAAGACTCCCCAGCGGAGCAGGCCTGTTGATTATGAACCCTGGGACGAGAAAAAGTTGCTCGGCAATCAAGATGCAGAGAGGCCTTGCAAGTCATTGTAAAGACAAGCCTTTCGAGATAGGCAATAACGAGGGGAAAGGTTTTCGAAAGAGCTTATAAATTTAAGATGCAAATTTCTTGCGTCAAATACGATTTCCCCTGCGAGATTGCGGGCTGTCGGCGCCCTCTTCTGGCGCCCTCTAAGGATTGTCGGTGCGGTGCAAGTCCAGTGCTGGAGGCGGCGCCGAAGTCTGACTCAGCATCTCCGGGACCTGCCCTCGACGGTGCGTATGGTGCCATGGGCCGTGGGCTTTGGTCCCCGCTGGCAAGCCTGCTAAGACCCGATCTCTTTGGTTAAATACGTTTTCCCGCGCGAAACCTTATGCTGCAGCGTTGCCGCCAGATGATCGATGTCGGCTGCGGCTATATTCACCGAAATGGTATCGAGCAGGGGAATTCGGCTGCTGCCGACCACATCGCGGCGCACCTGAATCAGCAGGCCCTGCACTACATTCGGATCATATCTCTCAGGCGCCATGCGGACCAGATCGCTGAGGGCGCTGCCCACCGAAAGCGGAGCGCGATAGGGGCGCACGCTGGTCATCGCATCGAAAGAATCTGCCAGGCCGATGATACGCACCGCCATCGGCAAATCGTCTTGCGCCAGTTGGTCGGGATAGCCCGACCCGTCACTGCGCTCGTGGTGCCAGCGCACAATCTCGGGAATCTTTGGCCAGGGAAACTGCACGCTGCTGACGATCTGATGGCCGACCACGGTATGGTCCGCCATCTCACGAAACTCTTCCGGATCGAGCGCTCCGGCTTTGGAGAACAGGCGCCGATCGACGGCAACTTTTCCAATGTCGTGCAAGTATCCCGCACTGCGCAGCGCCGCCACCTCGCCCGGCTCCATGCCCATGGCCTCACCAACTGCCGCGGCATAGCGCCCAACCCGCAGCGAGTGGCCATGAATGTTCACGTGTTTAACGTCGATGGCGGTGGCAAAGGCTTCCAGCGCACTGTCGTAGAAACCATGCAGCGAGGCCATAAGCCGCAGATTTTCGGAAACACGCTGCGCGATGCTTTGCGTCAGGGCATGATTCTGCACCGCGAGCGCAATGTAGTTGCAGAGCAGATCCAGTGCGTCAAGTTCGCCGTCTTCATAGAGGGCATCGCCGGGACGGCGTCCCAGCGCCACCACTCCCGCCAGCCGTCCTCCCGCCTTTAAGGGTGCGATGCATTTGAACAGCTCGGGCGCGACGTTGCCATTGGAGCTCAAAAACGCCGAATAGGCGGAAGCATTGAGCAGGACCGGACCACGCGCGGCAGTCAGCGCATGCACGTGTTTTGGCAGGAGAGGAATAAAGGCGGGATCCGGCATCAGAGCGAATCCCTGCGCCGACGCGGAGGTCAGCATGGCAGGCTTGTCGTGGAACAGAAAGAGCACGCCTTCGCGCGCACCCGCCGCTTCCATGATGGCTGACAGCATCAGCCGGGAAGTTTCCGAGAAGTCGCGCTCCGCCGTTAGCGCCGGCCCGAGCTCGGAAAGCGCCTCCACCGTGTGTAACAGCCGCCGTACATTGTTTGTCTGAATCGCCACTAACGCAGTGGGAGCCAGATCGCAGAGCAAGATCAGCGTAACATGCGGAAAAAATCAAAGCGAGAGTGCGTGTTGGTTAGTTTGATGCGGTAGGAAAGCGCTGGAACCTAACCACCATGGGACCGAGTTTGGACAGAGGTTTTCTCGCGCCTGGTTCCTCTGTGCCCTCTGTGGTTCAGTTTTAGAAATGGTTTCGCAGCTCCGCAAAGCGCCCCACAATAAGAAGTTTCTGTTGCCCAGGAGCCGGGTTGAGTTCCTCGTGCTCCAATATCCAGGTGTCGCCATGAGGCACGAAAACCGCATTCAAGCCGGCGGCGAGAGCGGGGTTGATGTCGGATCTCGGACTGTTGCCCACCATCCAAGTTGAGTCGCGCTCGAGCCGGTATTTTTTCACTACCCACGAATATGTTTCCCTATCCTTCTCCGCCACGATCTCGACCGCGGCGAAATATTGTTTCAGGCCGGAGCGCTCGACCTTTCCCGACTGCTCGGCGAGGGCGCCCTTGGTCATCAGGATCAGGCGGTGGCGCCCCGACAAGTACCGCAGGGTCTCGGGCACCTCAGGCAAATTCTCCAGCGGCTGATCGGCAATGGAGTGGGCGAAGCCATTGATCTGAGCTTCGAACTCAGGCGTGACCGGCTGCACTCTTAAGCGCTCAAAAGTGTCGACCAGCGCATGCGCAAAGCTGTGCAACCCATAGCCGTGTTTCAAAATGCATTCGCGCTCCACATCGTTGAGCACGTCGCGCACCTGCTCGGGAGAAAACTCGTGATGATTCAGAAAAGAGATAAAGCGGGCAATGGCCCGCTCGAAGTAGATGTTGTTCTCCCAGAGCGTATCGTCGGCGTCGATGAGGAGGGTTTGGGGAGACAAGCTTTTGCTTCGTCGCTGTGGGCTTTTGCCTTAAAGCATGGCATTCCGGCAGGTTAGCGAGCAGCCAGAGCGAAGCGCCAACCGCTTCCTACACCCAATCCACTCTGGCTTCCGGACCGATGATTCCGGCCTTGTGGCCCATGTCTAGCAGGCGGCGAACCGCTTCGCGACCGTCGGGGCCATAGTCGAGGGTGCGCTCGTTCACATACATACCGATGAACTTGTCGGCCGACTGTATGTCAAGGTCGCGAGCGAACTGCATAGCATAGGAAAGCGCTTCCTCGCGGTGATCGAGTCCGTACTGAATGCTATCGCGCAAAGCGATAGAAACCGCCGCCATCAGTTCTGGACCGAGCGCCCGGCGAATCGCGTTGCCTCCCAGAGGCAAAGGTAGGCCCGTGACTTTTTGCCACCACCGGCCCAGATCGACTACCCGGTGCAGGCCCGACTTATCGTAAGTCAACTGACCTTCGTGAATGATCAGCCCCGCTTCGAATTTTCCTTCCAGCACCTGGGGAATGATCTGGTCGAAGGGAACGACTTCGGTTTCCACTCCTGGGGCAAACAGCTGCAAGGCCAGGTAAGCCGTGGTGAGCGTGCCCGGCACGGCAATTCGCTTGCTCTTAATTTCACTCGCGGTAAAGGCGCGCGGCGAAACGATCATAGGCCCGTAGCCCTCGCCCACGCTGCCTCCGCAACTCATCAGCGCGTATTTATCTTGGACGTAAGGATAGGCGTGGAACGAAATCGCGCTGACGTCATAAACGCCTTCGCGCGCCTTCTGATTCAGGGTTTCAATGTCGCAGAGCGTGTGACTGAAGCGCAGGCCCGCAGCGCGAACTTTGTTGGTAGCCAAACCGTAAAACATGAAGGCGTCGTCGGAATCCGGGCTGTGGGCCACGCTAATCTCGCGCACCTGACCGGATGCTGTGCTGCCCGGCGCTTTCGCTGTTTCGGATACGACTGTCATCTTTGCACTCCAAAAATCTACCGCTTAACGGCAGCTCTTACCGCCCTACCGCCCCAGCGAGTAGCGATACCCGCGGCCAACATAATTTTGATAAACTCAGCGGCAATAAACCAGTAGAGGCCAAGTTGGACTGCCTTCGACAAGGAATGGGTGAAGGCGTAAAGCCAGGTCAGTCCTCCGGCGAACAATAAAATCTCAGCCAGAAGTCCGGCGATCGCTGCGCGCAGGAAGCTCTTGACGCCTCGCTCAAAAACGTAGCCCGCAAGGAACGCGACCAAGGGGTACACCATCAGAAATCCGCCGGTGGGGCCGAGCAACTGGGCGATCCCACCCGGACCTGTGGGATTGAACACCGGCAACCCCACCGCGCCTTCGATCAGATAGAGCCCCAGCGCCGCGAAACCACGGCGGCTGCCCAGCAACAACCCGACCACGAGTACGCCCAGGTTCTGCACGGTGAGGGGGATCGGCGTAAGCGGCATCAACGGAATCGTAATCCGCGCGCATAACGCCACCACCAGACTCGCGCCCACCACCAGCGCAACCTGGCGCGAAGCCTCCAGGGCGCGCTGCTGCGGAGTGCCTAGAATTTGAACCGCTGCCTTGGTCATATCTCGATCTCCAGATCGCGATTCGAATTGCCGTGTTCTACCATTCGACCCTCGCCACTCCCTGCTCGATATTTAACGCTTCATGCTGTCCGGATGGCGCGGGGGTTGCACTTCCCGCAACGCTGCCTCGTGCGGGGCATGCGCTTTCTGCAAGTGATGTCGCAGGTGCATATACAGGGCGATGGCCACACACACTACCACCAGGGTGCTCCCCCCCAGTATCAGAAACCACCAGATCATCCGCACAGCCGACTAGGATAACAGAAGCGGCCCAGGGCGGAACGCGATTCCACTGCTCCGACTGCTCCCTACGCTTCTCGGAGCTTCATCCGGAACGGGGCCGCTCTTGCGGCGGAGGGATCGACCTTGAGCCCAAACCGGTGGTGCAGGCCATCCCGCTTAGCCGGCCTTGCGTTGGGCTCGGTTTTCGCGCATGGTTTCGACCCGCTTCAGCGTGACCTTCAGCCGTTCCCGGCCGAACTTGGAATTCATGATGACCTTCTCGACGTTCCCGAACAGCTGCGGGTCGTCCATCTTTGCCCTCAGTTCCTTGAGGAAGGGATGAACCTTGGCAAACATAAAATACATTTCTCCGCTCACTGCAGGTTGGAGGAACATTGCTTCGTTCAGGGCTCCATGCAGCACGAAAGACGCAGCCATACTCCAGTAACTGCCGCCCTGGCGCAGCCAATTGTTTTCCGGCGTGCCCGTGGCCCCGGCAACTTTCGCAAAATCATCGGCATCCTGCGGCCAGAACTCGCCCAGCCACCAACTGCGTGCCTTACGCATCTCCGGTTCACGACGCAAATCATAGAGTTGAAGAATCAATTGGGCATCCGCAATGGTTGCTTTCTTTGCCATGGTTGCACCTCGATCTTAGATTTAGATTTAGTCCTTGAGAAATTGGTGAATGGAACTGTCGGAATCAGGCTTTCAACCGGACTGGCGCGTGCGAACGTCAAATTTCTCAATTACAAAATTGCTAAACTAGGCAATTCCAGAAGTCTACGCCCCGGCCGCCTCCGCCGCGGGATTAGGCCGCTCGTAATCGCATTCTTTATTGGGACACGCGATCACCGGGCCGGCTTTGAGAAATTTCTCCACCAGATATTCGCTGCCGCAACTCGGACACTTCTCCGGGATCGGCTTGTGCGCCGAAGTGAACTTGCACTTGGGATAATTTCCGCAGCCGTAGAATGTGTTCCCCTTGCGCGCCCGCTTTTCCACCAATTCGCCGTCTTTGCACTCCGGACACTTTACGCCAATGAAATTCTGTTTCACGTACTTGCATTCGGGGTAGCCGCTGCAGGTGGTGAACTCGCCGTAACGGCCGTGGCGGATCATCATGTTGCGTCCGCACTTCGGGCACAGCTCGTCGAGCGGAATATCAGGGACCTTCTTGCCCTGGTCCAAACGCCGAGTGGTCTTGCAGTCCGGATATCCCGTGCACGCCATGAACTGCCCGAAGCGCCCCCGCTTCAGCACCATCACACGTCCGCAGTTTTCGCAGTATTCCTCCTGCGTCGTTTCCTGCACGTCGGCCGAATCCAAGTCGGGCAGGTTGATGGGATTTTCTTTGGTGAACTTGCAGGTGTTCGGGTCTTCCTTATCGAAAGTACTGCAAGCGTAGAAAGACCCGTGCCTTCCCCACTTGATCACCAGCGGCGCCTTGCAGAGCTCGCATTTCTCGTCTGTAGGCTTCTCCATCCGCTTGATGTTTTCCATATGCTTTTCAGCATATTTCAGATCCTTCTGGAATTTCTTGTAGAACTCGCCCAGGGTGTCGGTCCAGGTCTCCTTGCCTTCTTCGATTTGATCAAGCTCTTCTTCCAGATGCGCCGTGTATTGCACATCAAAAATATCGCGGAAGTTTTCGACCAAGAGATCAGTCACTACCAACCCAATCTCGGTAGGAGAGAACTTCCCACCCAGCTTCTGCACGTACTGCCGCTCCTGAATGGTGGACAGGATCGCAGCGTAAGTCGAGGGGCGGCCGATGCCGCGCTCTTCGAGCTCTTTCACCAGTGATGCTTCGTTGTAACGTGGCGGTGGCTCGGTGAAGTGCTGCTCCGGCTTCAATTCCTTGAGCGTGAGTTTCTGACCGGCTTCGAGCGCCGGTAGTTTGTGTTTCAGTTCCTCGTCTTCCTCGTCCTTGCCTTCTTTGGATTCTTCGTACACCCTGAGGAAGCCGTCGAACTTGAGAACCGACCCGGTCACGCGGAACCAGAAAACCTGGTTGCCATTCTTGGCATCGATGTCGACCGTGGTCTGGTCGAAGATCGCGGGATTGATCTGCGAAGCCACGAAGCGCTGCCAGATCAGCTTGTAGACCTTGAACTCATCTTCTTTTAAGTATGACTTGACCTGGTCGGGATGTCGCATTGCCGAAGTGGGACGAATCGCCTCGTGAGCCCCCTGCGAGTCCTTCTTTTCTTTAAACGTGTTGGGCGCTTCGGGCAGGTAGGTCGGACCATATTCCTTGCCGACGTATTCGCGCACTTCCTGGATCGCCTCGGGCGCCACGCGAGTCGAATCGGTACGCATGTAGGTGATCAGGCCGACCAATCCTTCTTCGCTACCGAGTTCCACGCCTTCATACAAGCGCTGCGCGATCATCATGGTACGCTTCACGCTGAACCGCAGCTTGCGCGAAGAATCCTGTTGCAACTTGCTGGTGGTGAAAGGAGGCGCGGCGTTACGGCGGCGTTCTTTCTTCTCGACCGAGCGCACCAGCCAGTCGGCCGTTTCGAGCGCAACGCGAATTTTTTCCGCGTCCTCGCCGTTTGTGACCTCAACCTTTTCTTCGCCCTTGCCTACAAACCGGGCGTCGAACGCGGGGGGCTTGTTGGCGGCAAGGTGTGCGTCAATCGTCCAATATTCTTTTTTCTCGAACGCCTTGATCTCGCGTTCGCGTTCCACGATCAGCCGCAGCGCGACGGTCTGCACCCGCCCCGCTGAGAGACCGCGGCGGACTTTGTCCCAGAGCAGCGGGGACACTTGATATCCCACCAGCCGATCGAGCACGCGGCGAGCCTGCTGCGCATCCACCAGGTTCTGATCGATGGCCCGCGGGTGTTCAAACGCGGCCTGCACCGCACGCTTGGTGATCTCGTTGAATGTAACCCGCTGAATCCGCGGTGGAGGCTGGGGCTCGCCTTTTTTGGCCTTCTTGGCTTTTTTCGACTTCTTGCCGTTTCCCTCAAGTTCGAACGCCAGATGAGCGGCAATGGCCTCGCCTTCGCGGTCCGGGTCAGGCGCCAGATAGATCGCATCTGCCACTGCCGCAAGCTTTTTTAGCCTTGCCACAACCTTCTCTTTGCCGGGAATGATGACGTAGTCCGTCTCGAAGTCGTTCTTGATGTCCACACCCAGGGTGCTCTTAGGCAGATCTTTCACGTGGCCGAGCGAAGCCTCGACCGTGAAGCCCTTACCCAGATATTTCTGGATGGTCTTCGCCTTGGCCGGCGATTCGACAATGACTAAACCTTTTGACAATGTATCCTCAATAGCCTTTGGAGTTTGTTTTCGAAGCTAGCACGAATGGGCGGAAAGCAACAAGTTACTGCAGGAAGCTGTCCGCTCTCGGCGCGCAGCGCTTAGCTTTTTCATCCGCGATGCCAGCCTCCGTCTGACCTCCGCTACTCGGGTCGGAAAGACGCTGAAAGTCGACGGCTGGCAGCAACTCCAGACCCCGGCAAAGCCGCCGGGGATCCTCGACTTCGCTGGCCGAACCAGCCGCCCGCTCGAGGGAGCGTGCCCGTCAACGTCGCCTTTCGGGCACGATCGCTCCGCGATGTGAGCGCCCATCGATGCTCCCCGCATTTGACTCGTCAAACCGCACATCTGTTCTTGTGGACCCGATTTGCTCGCCTTATAGACGTCGAGCCTCAGCGGGTGAGCTTTCTCGAACCTTAAGATTTCGGAAGGCTTAGCGAGCGCCTCCTTCACCGATGGTCAGGCTGAAAGCTGGCGGCGGACCGCTGCTCAGAAGCTCTTCACAAAATTCTTCCCCGGCATCTGCTTGATTTTGCCGGCCAGCTCCAGTTCGAACAAGGCGGCGAAGATTTCGGAAGACGACAACTGGTTTTTTCCAGGCGCTCGACGCTTTCGTCGAGGGGCGTGGACGCATCGGCTTTCAGAAGGCCCCAAAATTCGCTCTTCATGAGGAGCGAACCTTCATCTGACAATAGAGATGCGGCGCAAGCTTCTGCGGATTCAGGCAATCGAGCGGAGCCAAAGCACGTTGTAGCTCTCTTGCAAGGTCCGCCCCCACCTCCTTTCCAGGTCGCAACCAGCTTGGCGCCCTGTTTGATCCCGATGTTCGCCCCCGGGAATTCCCGCCCGAAACCAGCGGTAATGCTCGTACCGGTGTATTCGGCGGCTTCGACGAACTAGAACCCCGATCGACATTCCACGGAGAATGCGGTTGCGGATGGGAAAATTTTGCGGCACAGCGAAGGTTCCCGGCGGAAACTCCGAAATCAACGCGCCGCCTAGAACCAGAATCTGTTCCGCGAGTGGTGAATTTTCCTGGGATAAAACCCATCCACGCCCGTTCCAAACACGGCGATCGTCTTTTGCCTTTTGCCGAGATCGCCCCGCAGTGCGGGCCGCATCGACGCCCGTCAAGGTCATGGGTCACACCGTTATGGGTCATACCGATTTGGGTCATACCGATTTGTTAAAATTGTGAAAAGATAGCGAATAAGAATGAGACGTTTACGAATTTCCGCCATTTCCTACCTCAATACCGCCCCCCTGATGTGGGATTTCGAGCACGGCGAGGTGGGCTGCGAATTCGATATTGCTTATACCCTTCCTTCCGTTTGCGCCCGCGCCTTGGCCGATGGGACCAGCGACATCGGGATCATTCCTGCCGCGGCGTATTCGGAGATTCCCGGACTACAAGTACTGCCCGAAGTCGCAATCGCTTCGCGACGGGCCGTGCGCTCGATTTTGTTGATCAGCAAAGTTCCGGTCGAGCGGGTTCGCAGCATCGCGCTCGACAGCTCTTCCCTGACGTCGGTGGCGCTGACCAGAGTTCTGTTCGAGAAGTGGCTGGGCGGCGCAAGGACATACACTTCGATGGCGCCCGATATCGGCAAGATGTTGGCCGGGCACGACGCGGGATTGCTTATCGGCGATCCGGCGCTGAAGATCGATCGCTCACGCTACCATACGCTCGACCTGGCAGAAGAATGGATTCGCTATACGGGTAAGCCTTTTGTCTTCGCGTTTTGGGCGGTGCGCACAGATGCATTGCGGGAAGCTGCTCCATCGCTGGACTTGCCGTCAGTGTTTCAGAACTCGCGCGATCGCGGACTCGAAGCGTCCTCCCTCAACCAGACCGCTCGGGAATGGGCGCCTCGGCTGGAGATCAGCGAAGCCGATGTGCGGAGCTACCTGACCCAGAATATTCACTACCAGCTCGACGCCGGCTGCCTGGAGGGGTTGCGATTATTCTATCGTTACGCGGCGGAGATTGGCGCCTTGCCGGCAGTCCCGGAACTGCGGTTCGTGGAGGCCACGAAAGAGGCCGCGTTGTAGGCTATCGGTTTCCAAAGGGAGTGATCCCCTCCCGAGCTCTTTTGCAGGCTAAGAGGGCGAAGAGAAGGATCTCGCGCCGGGTGCGGCAATCGTGCTCCGCGAGATCCCTCCTCGGCTGAACTGCGCGGGGTGCGGGAGGAAGCCCTCTCGAAAGAGGACTTGGGCATGCGTCCCCGGCGCGCGTCTCCTGATCGCTCTCGATCTGTTTAGCTTAGCCAAAGCTAGGAGTTCAGCTGAGACTCCTGCTTTTGGAATCAAGGCCCCATGAGTCTGTTTCAGCCCATCCCGAATGCAGGCAGCGCGGTGGACGCGACCCGTCCGCTGGCGGACCGCATGCGACCGCGAACGCTCGAGGAATACGTCGGCCAGGAGCACCTGATCGGCCCGGGAAAACCGCTGCGCACGCAGGTCGACCGCGACGATACCGGCTCGCTTATTTTCTGGGGTCCACCGGGAACAGGGAAAACCACGCTGGCGAAGATTATCGCCCACCTGACCAAAGCGGAGTTCATCGAGTTCTCGGCGGTGCTCGCGGGGATCAAAGAGATTAAGCAGGTCATGGCCGATGCCGAACGGGCCCGGCAGTATGGCACGCGGACCATCGTCTTCATCGACGAGATTCATCGCTTCAACAAGGCGCAGCAGGATGCATTTTTGCCGCACGTGGAAAAGGGCAATATCCGGCTCATCGGCGCTACCACGGAAAATCCATCCTTTGAAATCAATTCGGCCTTGCTCTCGCGCTGTCGCGTTTACGTTTTGAAGCCGCTCTCCGAGGATCAGATTGTGCTGTTGCTCCGGCGGGCTCTTACCGAGCGCGAGCGCGGTCTCGGCGAAAAACAATTGACCGCGTCCGACGATGTGCTGAAAAGGATTGCCAGCTACACCAGCGGGGACGCGCGCAGCGCTTACAACGTTTTAGAAGTCGCCGCCGGACTGGCGCAGAAAAACGCGCAGGGTGGGCTGGAGATCACCGACGAGATCGTCCGCGACGCACTGCAGAAACGCATTCTGCTTTACGACAAGTCGGGCGAAGAACACTACAACCTGATTTCCGCCCTGCACAAGTCGGTGCGCAATAGCGACCCGGATGCAGCGCTGTACTGGCTCGGGCGCATGCTGGAAGCCGGTGAAGATCCGCTGTATGTGGCGCGCCGGGTGGTGCGCATGGCGGTGGAAGATATTGGTCTGGCCGATCCGAACGCGCTTTCGCTGTGCATGGCGGCTCGCGACGCGGTCGACTTCATTGGTATGCCGGAAGGCAACTTGGCGCTGGCCCAGGCCGTCGTCTATCTTTCCATAGCGCCCAAGTCGAACGCCCTCTATACCGCCTACGGCGAAGTTCAGCAGGATGTCGAACAGACTGCGGCGGATTCGGTTCCACTGCACCTGCGAAATGCTCCTACCGGCCTGATGAAAGGCCTGGGCTATGGCCAGGGCTATCAGTACGCCCACGATCTCGACGCCAAGGTCGCCGACATGCAATGCCTGCCCGACAACCTCAGGGACCGTGTCTATTACCGGCCTACGAATGAAGGCGTCGAGAAACGCATTCGGGAGCGGATGGAAGAAATCAGAAAACTACGACCGGGCGGCCGATCGTCAACTTAGAACTGGCCCAATCCTTCCCCGCTCCCCGCACATCTACCCCATTCGCGCGCGATGTTCCTTGAGGATGCAGCGGTCCATCACCACGAAGATCCCTGCCTGGCGTGCCTTTTCCGCAGCCTTCTCGTGGATCACTTCTTCCTGCATCCAGATTGCCGGAACTCTCAGTTGAATTGCCTGGTCAACAATTTCTTCCACGACCTCGGGCCGGCGGAAAATATTTACGATGTCGATCTTTTGCGGCACCTCGAGCAACGTCCGGTAAGCTTTCTCGCCCAGGCACTCGTCGACTTGCGGATTCACGGGAATGATGCGATATCCATGGGCCTGCATATACGCCGATACGCCGTGGCTGGGGCGTAACGGATTTCGGGAGAGCCCGACTACGGCGATGGTCTTTGAACCCTGTAGCACAGCGGCAATGGGATCGGATTGCGATAAGGAATCCATGCGCGCCCTCAGCCTATTTCCTGGCCGCTGCGTCCAATTTCTGTTTGAACATTTTTAAAGCGAGATTGCGAATCGTTTCTGAAACTTCCTTATTGGCGGAAAGATTCTTCAGATCCGCGGTCAGCAGGTGTTTCATCAGACCCAGGCCAAGATCGAGCGGCGTCCGCGGATTTCCCACCAGGTTGCGCACCACTTTGTAATTCTTCACGAAGCGGCGCTTCAGCGGAATCTGGCGGAGCACGGCCTCGAGCACGTTCTTCTGACCGGCAAATCTCTCCACCTCTCCATCCGAGAGCTTGGGAGCTTCAAGCACGGCCAGCGCGACGACTTTTGTGCCGTCGCGAATCAGAAGCGAACGCTCCTCTTTATTGCCCTTCAATGCCAGCTGGATGCGGCCCTTCACGTCGAGGTGGCTGATTTTCTGCAGTGCGTTTTCGCGCTTGGGGTCGGCTTGTGGCTTTTTCATTGTCGCGCTGGGTTGGGGCGCGGTGACCGCTGGTGCCGGGGTCGGGGCTGGTGCCGGCGCCTCGGCAGCCGCGATTACCGGGAAATAATCTTCCCCCAGCAAGTCCACAATCCCGCCAATTGCATGGAACGGCTTTTCTCCTTCCGCTTCAATATCATGGAGGTGATCGTTGATGTAGGCGGACACCGTCCCGTCATCCACCCATTCGTCGGCGCTTTCGGAACTCGAAGCGGACCCTAACGGCTCGCCCGCGGGATCTACCGGCTCGGCTGCCGCTGCCTGATCCTCGGGGGCAGCGGCAGAACTGGCTGCGCTCAACCACTTCTCAACTTTTTCTGCCTCTTCGTTTTTTAGGTACGGACTTGACCGGATCGCTTTGAGGACGCCACGCAGCGACTGTACCCGAGTGCTCTGGAGCATCAGTTCGATCGATTCGCGGGTTGCGGAGAGCGCAAGTTTGACCACATGCCCCTCGGGCACCGAGGGGTTTTGCAAAAGCGCGGGCAACAACTTCGGCCGCAAATTGTCGGGCGAGATAAAGTAGTCCAGCACTTCGGCGGGGGTCTGAGGATCGGCGACGGCCGCCAGGGAGGCCTTTTCGTCCCACCCGGCAAGGGTCATGCGCGCCTGTTCGCCAAAGACTTTGTTGTGCCGCGCCAGATAGACCAGGATCTCGATGTTCTCCGCCGCAGGCACTTGCAGCGCCCCACGCGCGGCAAATTGCATCATGTTGGAGGGCATCTTCGAAGCGCGGATTTGATCGATTGTGCGCCCCATAAAGTCATGCTTCGGCAAACGGTGGCAAACTTTTGTCCCCAATCGGCTTTCCTTGGGCCAGCCAATCGAGTTCCTTCACCGCCAGTTCCAAATCTCGAGTGATGCGATTGCGCTTGTGCCCAAGAAATACTTCCAGCAAAGTCCGATAGTACCAAACAGTGCCCTCGCGTCCACCGTTGAATTTTGACCAAACCGATTCTCCGCCAGCGCGGTAATCGCTCAGGATCGAACGCACGTTATTCAGTTTATCGGCCGCCGAAACCAGGCGCGTGTCCGCGTCCGCGCGATTCAGATGCCGAATATAAGCTTGCTTGCGCTCGCGCCAGGGCGGCTTCGGATCGGTGTCGGCATCGGTGCAACCCTCGACAACCTTGGCGACGCGCTTGCCAAAACGGCGGCGGACTTCGTTCAGCATGGGAGCCCCGCCGCAATCCTCAACCACGTCGTGCAACAGCGCCGCGATGGCAAGATCTTCATCGCCTCCCGCTTCCAGTACCTGGGAAGCAACACCCATTAGGTGCGCAATGTAGGGGATGGTCGATGCCTTGCGGGTTTGCCCGGAGTGTTTTTCGGCGGCGAATAAGAAGGCACGCAAAAAACGCTGCCCCAGCTTCGTGGCCTGGGGCCTCCGGCGCCCTTTCGCGACCGTCTTCACTGCTTTTCCCCCCGCCGCGCCAGCAGATAGGCCCGAATGAAGGGCTGCAGGTCGCCGTCGAGCACGCGGTCGACGTCTCCCACCTCGGTCTTGGTGCGATGATCTTTGATCATGCGATAGGGCTGCAGCACGTAGGAACGTATCTGCGATCCGAATTCAATGTCGAGCTTCGAATCTTCGATTTTCTTGGTGGCGGCGCGCTTCTTCTCCATTTCGAATTCGTAGAGCTTCGAGCGCAGCATGCTCATGGCGCGCTCGCGATTCTTGTGTTGCGAGCGCTCGTTCTGGCAACTGGCCACCAGGCCGGTGGCGATGTGAGTAATGCGCACCGCGGAATCGGTTGTGTTGACGTGCTGTCCGCCCTTGCCGCTGGAGCGGTAGGTGTCGGTGCGAATATCTTCCGGCTTGATGACGATTTCAATACTATCGTCAATTTCCGGCGAAACGTAAACGCTGGCAAACGAAGTATGCCGCCGCTTGGCCTGATCGAAGGGGGAAATACGGACTAGGCGGTGCACTCCGATCTCCCCCTGCAGAAGTCCAAAGGCGTATTCGCCATTCACCGCGAACGTCGCCGACTTCAGCCCCGCCTCTTCGCCGGGCTGGTAGTCGTAGAGCACAGTCTCGAACCCCTGCCGCTCGGCCCAGCGTAAATACATGCGCAGCAGCATGTCAGCCCAATCCTGCGACTCGGTCCCGCCGGCTCCGGGATGAATGGTGACGATGGCGTTGCGGGCGTCGTTCTCGCCCGAGAGCAGCGTCTCGGTTTCCAGGCGCTCGAGCAACTCGCCGAGGGCCGCGATTTCGCGCTGCAAATCGGGGTCGACGCTCTCGCCTTCTTTCGCCAGGTCGAAGTACGCCGCAATGTCATCCCCGCGACGGGCCAGGTCGGCGTCGGTTGAAAGCACGTGCTCCAACCGCTTCTTTTCGCGCATCACCTGCTGGGATCGCAGGGGATTGGACCACAGGTTCGGGTCGGCGGACTGCTTTTCAATTTCGGATAGTTGCGGACGGACCTTCTCCGCGTCAAAGATACTCCCGAAGTTCGTGGACTTTCTTGTTCAGTTTTTCGTATTCCAGGACCAGCTCTTGATTCATGAGGATGCATCAGCCTTTTTCTGCTTGGAATATGCGAATCGCGACAACAGCGCTGCCAGGGAAATTATCGCACAGAGATAGGCGAACCAGTCGCCGTGGCGGGTATAGAAAGTAGTGACGGAAATACGGGCATAGGGCGCGACCAGAGCCGTTCGTTGCTTGCGGGGAATGTGCACCAGCACCCGCCCCAGGGGGTCGATCGAGGCCGTGACGCCAGTGTCGGTCGCGCTCAGAAGCCAACGATTGTTTTCGATGGCGCGCATGCGGGTCTGATTCAGGTGCTGCGCATAGGCACCGCTGTCGCCGTACCATCCGTCATTGGAAATGTTCACCAAGAGCTGCGCACCTTGATTGGCGAACTGGCGGACTTCATCGGGAAAAATCGATTCATAACAAATGAAAACACCGAGGCGTTCGCTTCCGGCGTCGAGCGGCTGGCGCGAGGAGCCGGGTTGAAACTCGCCGACTTCCTTGGTCAAGCCGCCGGCGAAGGAAAAGATTGTCGGAAACGGGAGATACTCGCCAAAGGGCACGAGGTGCACTTTGTCGTAGCGTGCTGTCCACTCCCCCGTGGGACTGATCAATACGGCCGAGTTGAACAGGAGCGAAGTCTGCCCCGGCGAGCCCGCGGCCGATGAAATCCCGGTCGCATCTTTTCCTGGCGAACCAGTTCCCATGGACCCAGTTCCAATCGAACCCGCCACCGTCCAAGTCTTGGTGTCGCGAGCCAGGGCGCTGACCGCCTCGCGCACTCGCGGATCAGTGGTGAAGAAGGGAGCGGGTGATTCCGGCCAGACGACTAAATCAATCTTCATCGGGCTGCTGGCTGCGGACTGAACTGTGAGTTCGGTCAGTTCGTTCAGCGTGCGCTCAAGATGAAGATAAGGAGGAGTCCATTCGGCCGAAACCGGAAGATTCTGCTGGACCAGCAGTGCCGCATGATCCGCCTGGGCCGGAGGAGCGTCGACCAATCTCCCCGATTGCAGGACCGCGGCCGCGGCCAAGGCCGCGGCCAGCAGGGCACCACGTTTCTCGCGCGGAACCAGGAACACCGCTGCCAGCGCCACGTTGACCAGCGCGATCTCGAGCGAGATGCCGTAAACCCCAGTCCATTCTGTGATGCGGCAGAGGGCAACGTTGTCGACCTGCGCGATTCCCAGCAGATTCCAGGGAAAGCCGGTCACCCGCGTGCGCGCCAGTTCGACCGCCACCCATAGAAAAGGGGCCATGACCAGGGGCCGCCGGAAGTCGCGCCCCGAACCCGCCACTAGGCTCACCAGCAAACCGAACAAACCGTGATACAGACCGAGGTAACAGCAGAACAGAAAAAGAGCCAGCAGCGCTTCCGGCGCGCTCAGGCCGCCGTACTGGCGCATGGTGTCGTAGATCCAGTAACAGGTGCCCGCGTACCACAGGATTCCGCAAACATAGCCCAGCAGAAATCCCTGCCCGGGCGTGGCAGCTCGCAGCCGCACCGATCCGGCAATCTCGAGTTCGCCGGCCGGACGCGCGCGCAACAGCCCAACGATCAGCGGTGTGAGCGCAAACCAGGAGAGGACATAAAGTCCCGGGAGCGGAAAGATGATGACTTGCAGAATGGCCGACAGAATGACCAGCAACCAGGCACTGAAATGGATTTGCCGCACGGGAAAGGATAACAAAGAGCGCTTCTCAGTTCTCCGTTCGCAGTGGTTCGATTCGTGCGGTCAGGCGGGTGCGAACGAACTCGACAATTTCTGCACTGACGTAGGGCGGCGGGCTGACGCGAAATATCGGGCGCTCCGCTACCGGTTTCAGAGAGACCGCCTGCCATGCGGCGCCTGGGGGCGCTTGGTGCAGAATCACCGCATGGGCGCGGTCCAGAAATTCCCGGGCTGAGTTCTTGAAATCGGCCGTGCCCGGATCGAGCACGGTGAGATACAGATCCGGCCGCAAAAATTTCAACACGCTGTTGGATTCGATGATCACATTCGCCGATCCTTCCAGGCGCTGCCGCAGGGCGGGCATGGCTTCCGCGAGCCGGCCTTGTTCCGTGCGCGCCCACCAGGCATGCACCGCTCCCGCAACCAGAAAGCGCGACGTATCCGAGTCTCCCGACCGGTCGCGCTCTTCGGAGATCGCCCAGGAATGATCGGCCGTTGCGCAGTCACAGGCCTCACCATTGGCCGAGCAAATGCCGTGGCCGTACTGCGTAATCTTGACCGCCGTCCAGTGGAATTCCGGCAACGCCGAGATCAGGCCAGCGACCACGCTGGTCTTGCCTACGCTGCGGGAGTGTCCGCCAATGACGATGATGGCCATAAAATACGGCTTCCGGCTGGCGCTATTTGCGCGCCACAGAAGGGCGAGAGCCGAACGACCGAAGCTGGTCTTGTTACTTTTTCGCCAGCCGCGCCAAAGTCGCGAGCTGCTTCAGATACTCCCGTACGGGCTGCGCCGGAGTTCCCCAAAACGCCACGCCCTGGCCACGCAAAACTTTATGGGGCAGAACGCCGCCCTGGCCGCCCAGCATGACTCCCGCTTCTAGCCGCGCGTGCTCGCCAATGCCGACCTGGCCGCCCAGCACGACGCCGTTTTCGATCACTATGCTTCCCGACAGGCCGGTCTGCGCAGCAATGATGACGTCCTCGCCGATCTGACAGTTGTGTCCGATGTGGACCAGGTTATCGATCTTGGTTCCGCGCCGGATCCGCGTTTCATCGAGCGCGCCGCGATCGATAGTCGCATTGGCTCCAATCTCCACATCATCTTCAATGACCAAACACCCCACCTGGGGGAATTTTTCGTAGCGCCCAGTCTTGGGGTCGCGCACGTAGCCAAAGCCGTCGCTGCCCAGCACCGCGCCGGCGTGCACGATGACGCGGTCGCCCAGGGTTGTGCCCGGATACAGCGTAACGTTGGGATAAATCTCACACTGCTGTCCAATCCTAACGCCGGCGCCGACGGTCGAACCCGCCCCCATCCGCGTATGCTCCCCGATCTGAGCCCGTTCGCCCACATAAATGCCGGGGCCGAGCACGACGGTGGAATGAATCACCGCGGTGGCGTGCACAGTTCCCCGCTGGGGGCTGCCATCGAGGGCCAATTCCTCCCGCAGCAAGCGGGCGGCACGCGCAAAACCAAGCTTGGGATGATCGCTAATGAGCAGCGGCCGGTCGCACGGCACCGATGCCGCAAATTCCCCCGCGATTACGGCGCCCGCCCGAGATCGCAGAGCCGCGGCCAGATGTTTTTCATCCTCGACGAAAGCGAGATCGCTGGGTGTGGCCGATGCGATGCTGGCCACCGCACTCACTTCGACGCGGCCCTCGCCAATCAGGCGGGCTCCGACCGCCTCGGCAATGTGCTGCACAGAGCGCTTCATGGCTCCCACTGTATAGCAGGGGGCGAGAGGAAGAAAGAGCCGGAACTTCGCTAAGACGGAATAAAAGAAAGCGGGATGATGCGGCTCAGAAGCCAGCGCGCCGACCGTTCTAGGTTGTGGGGGTGCAGGTACTGGTTCCCTGGCACATGATGAAATTGCCAGAGCCCGCACAACTGGAGTCGCCGGCGCCTCCAGACAGCGTCCAGGTACCCACCACCACCCCATTGCTCAACGTTCCGGTGACCTGCGGAGTTCCATTCGACGTGCCGGTCAGGTTGCCGGTCATCGTAAGGACATTGCCCGGCGGCGATAGCGATGTCACCTTAAAATTAAAAGTGCCTGTAACCTGGTCCGCAGAACCTGTGATCAGGGTAGCGGTTCCAGTCTCCCTGGAGCCTGGTACGTCGATGGTGCCGTTGGCAAAGCACTTCCCCGCATTGAAGAAATTGAAGTTGCTAATGTCTAGCGGGCCAGTATCGAATATCCTGAATGCGGTCACGAAATTCAGCAGGCTCGATTGATCGAAACCCCCGGTAAGCTGAGCTTCCCAGTTGCCGCTGGCAGCGGTGTTGGTGCTTGGATTTGCGATCGTATTACTGCCACAGCCACAGATCGCGAGTTCCAGCGCCAGCGCCATCAGCAATACAAGCTTCTTCATATACCGTCCTGAACTGAGATCCCCTAGAGGTTGAACCTCTCCGCCCTGAAGGGCGAAGATTCTCAGGCTACGCTTGTGCTTGAAAGCGCACTACGTTAACGCCTGAAGGCTCGCACCGAGCCCACTTAGTACGTCAAGAGGAAACCTTGACCCAAGAATTGTAGCAAAACACGGCTTAATCTCCGCCCTGAATGGCGAAGTTTTACGCTACTCCCACGATAAAGAGATGCGGGCAGGCCCGTCAATGGATGTAAGGGTCCGGTAGTGGCTCAATTTTCAAATTGAGCCACTACCAAGGGTCCGATGGGTCCGATGAAAGGGCGACGAGTACCCCGGGAGAAAATGCCGCCCTGGTCCGCCGAGGCCTGAGGAGAGGCAGTAAGGAGTAAGGAACGAGCGATTTTACATTCTTCGGTCGTCCAGGAATTGGCTGAACCGGAGCAATCGCCAGGCCATCGATCTGGTGATCGCTACCGGTGGGATACACCGAGCGGACAACCTCGACCTGAGGATTGCCGCCCCGGCCGCGCCAGCTGTGCTGATCACAAAGAACCGCGTCTTTGACCGCGTGCAGCAGCTTATAACAAGACCGAGAACTGGATCCGGACGCGCGCTCCTCCAATCGGCTGTCTCTACGCGCCGCGCTTGCTCTTTAGCTCCGCCAGCAACTGCTCGATGCGGTCCTGTTTATCGAGCGCAGCCAGGCGGTCTTCGAGATTGTCGCCGGCAATTTCCGACTTTGCCTGGCTCACGGCTTCCGAGTGCGCTACTTTGCGTTTCATGCGGTCGAACGCCGCGGCCTTGGAGCCATCGCCCGACGCCAGGCGCGCGTCGCTGGCCTTGCCGACAGCACGGGCGCGACGATGCTGGGCAATGAGCACGTCGGCCTTGGCCTGCGCCTCAGTCAACTTCTGCTCCAGTTGCCGCAGAGCGGACTTCAAGTTTTCCACCTGCGCCTTCTGGTCGGAGACCTGCTGGGTGAAGTTCTCGCTCAGTTCGCGATAGCTCTCCACCCGCAGCAGCGAGGCACGGGCCAGGTCGTCCGCTTTCTTGTCGACCGCGAGCTCGGCCTTGCGCATCCACTCCGCCACTTTGTCTTCATTTTCTTTCTGCTTTTTTTCCAGCAGGTGCTGGTCGGCGATGGCAATCGCCACCTGGGTCTTGACCTGCAGCAGCTGGTTCTGCATGTCGAGGATAACCTGCTTGATCATTTTTTCCGGCTCCTCGGCCTTGTCGATCAGGTCGTTGAGATTTGCCCGGACCAGTGTTGAAACGCGCTCTAGTAGTGCCATGGTGAACCCCTTTCTTAGCTGCTTGCCACCCAGAATTCGGTGGGTTAATCAATTTCGCGTCATGCCTGCCGGTTCAGTTCATGCGCCCGATGAATCTGCGCGCACTGCGGACACCGTGCCGGTTTGCGGCGGAACGAGGCACCGAGTAACATGCCGATCACTATGCCGACGGCTAGCCAGATACCCATATGTCCGGCCAGCACTCCGAAAACCGCGCCCAGTGCCGCTCCCAGCGCCAGACCTAATCCCGTCGGCTTCGATTTGTTGGTCATAACCTTGCTCCTGAAAGCCGCCGAGCTTCGCTCTGGCGCCGGTGGCTACCTAAGCCAGGCGGGAACGAGCCCCGGCTCGTTCCCGCACCCCTCGCTATGCCTTGGGCAGATCGCCGGGCTTCAGAGCTTTGTCGCCGATCTGGCGGACTTTGCCCAGCAACTCCGACAGCGGCATGCCCGAGAGCGTCTCAAACAGCGCCGGCACTTGCGCCGCCATTTTGGTGATGTCGCCGGTGATCTTGTTCATGCCCGCCGCTTCCCCGTTGCCGGTGGAGACAATGGTGATCTTGTCTACGTTGGCGAGAGGAGATGCCAAGGCCTTCACGATCTCGGGCATGCTGGCAAACAGTCTGTCGATGACGGCCGCCTGGTTGTATTCCTGGAAGGCCTCGGCTTTCACGTTCATCGCCTTGGCTTCGGCCTCGCCCTTCTTGAAAATGATTTCGGCTTCGGCCTCGCCTTGGGCGCGAATCGAGGAGGCGTGGCCTTCGGCTTCGGCGATGAGGCGCTGCTTCTCAGCCGCCGCCAATGTCTCAATCCGCTGGCGTTCGATCTCGGCGCCTTTCAACACGGTGGCGATGAGTTCTTTCTCCCGGCGATTGATTTCCGCCTCTTGCACTTTTACCTGCTGCTCTTTCTCGATCTGCTGGACCTTCACCTGCTCGGCAATCACCTGCTGCTGCATGATGTTGGTCTGGATGTCATAGGCCTTGTCGGCCTGCGCCTGCTGCCGTTTGGTGACTTCCACGTATTGCGCCTTCTTCACTTCGAGGTCGCGCTGCGATTCCGCCTGCTTGGCCAGCGACAGAGTCTCCGCCAGCACGCGCTCTTGATCGGCCTGCGCCCGGGCAACGGCGGCTTCCCGCTGCGCCAGCGCGCGCTTGATCGCCGTGTCGCGATCGGCTTCGGCCGTGGCCACGTCGGCATCGCGCTTGATGCGCGCCACGTCCGGTTTGCCCATGTTGGTGATGTATTCGTTCTTATCGCGAACTTCCTTGATGGTGAACGAGATCACTTCCAGGCCCATCTTGTTCATGTCTTCGGCACACGTGGAGCGCATGCGGTCGGAAACCATCTCCGGCTGCTTGACAATTTCTTCCACCGTGAGCTGGCCGATGATGCCGCGCAGGTGACCTTCCATCACCAGACGGATCAGGCCTTCGCGCTCCTGATCGGTCTTGGTGAGGAACTGTTCGGCGGCCGTGAGGACGGATTCGCGATCGGATTTAACCTTGATCTGGGCGACCGCTTCGACCGTCACCGCGACGCCCTGTTTGGTGTAGAGATCCTGCTGCGGCGCCACGTCGAACGACATCAGTTCGAGCGATAGATCGCGGCAGACCTGCACCATCGGCAGCACCAGCGTGCCGTGCCCCTGTACTACCCGCGTCCCGCCTAAGCCGTACACGATGAGTGCCTCGTGCGGCCCCGCTTTGCGATAGAGCCTGGCCATTCCGCTCATCAGGAACAGAAGGACCATCACTCCCAGCCCAATGAAAATCCAAATCTCCACCATCCGTGACATCTCTGGCATAACGCCTCCTGGAACAAAATGCAGTTGAAGAACCGTTTCTGAATCACGCCCTCTCTGCCTCACATCCGCGGAAAAGTGCCTGGCGCAGACACTCCGCTGGCGCCGGCTGCGCCTTCAGGTTGCGCTCTGCGATCCAGTTTGTTGACCAGGCAGAGAACCACCCATATCCAATCGAAAACCAGCATCAGCGGCCACCCGGAACTCGGTTGGTTGGCGGGCACGGCATAGCAGGCGAGGGTGAACAACACCAGCATGAATGCCATAATCCGCATACCCAGGTGCTCGCTTCATAAGATCTCCCGGTGCAACCTTTACGCTGGTCCGGCTATTGTTCTCCCGACATCTCGCTCCACAAGCGGACGTAAGCAATTCCTTTTTCGTAGCGGGTAACCATGACCTCGGTTCCCTTGGCCATGGCTTTGCCGTCCTCGCTGCGCGCGCCGCAGACGCGGCGCGTGCCCGCCTGCGAATACAGAATCTCGCCGGTGCCGCCCTCGCGGATGGAAACGCAGAGCCGGCCGAGCACGCCGACCATCTCGTAATCGGCGGAATCCATGTTCTCTTCGTCGGAAATCAACACTCTGCTTAGGAAGAAGAAAATGATTCCTCCACCCAGGACGCCACTGCCCACCGAAAGCAGCAATCCCAATCCAATCCATACCGTCGAGAAGCGGGTAAGCAGATATCCAGTGCCGCCAAACCACGCCAGGAACGCGGCCAGCGAAGGCGGATTGAAGGGCGAAACGCTGCTCCCGCGGCTGGCTGCAGGAGCGCTCTCGGCCGACGATCCGATCGATCCATTCCCCGCCGGCACCGCACCGCCTGCGACCGGAGCATGCAGGGTTGCGCCGGTGGCTGGCGGCACGCTATGGCCGTGGAAATGCGGCAAATGCAGACGCCCGAAGCGCGATCCTCCAAACACAAACGAAAAGAAGCTGAAGCAGAAACCGATGGCAAAACAAATCAAATAAAAGTCCGACCAGTCGAGCTGTGTCGATGTCATCGCATTCGCCTTCCTGCCGCACTCGCTGATGGGCGATGGTTCCCGTGGGCGGCCAATTCCGGTCGCAACGCCTCGAGCAGGCGGTCGGCCAGTCCCGGCGTGTCGAGAATCGCACCCAGGGCCAGCAAACAGCGCCGCGTGTCTTTCTCGCGGGCCGCTTTAATCAGCACATGGCTGACCTCCGGGTCGTTGGCAAAACGCTCCGAGCCTTGCAACAGCCAGACATCGAGCTGACCTTCGGTCGTGCGCAGATCCGAAGTCAACTCCGCGTGATAGCCGTCGGGATCATCCACCAGAAAGCCGGGATGCACCTTGAAAAACTTTGCCAGCAGCGCGCGCGACGACTGCGTCATGTGGGGGCGCGCTCCGTTCTCGATCTGCGAGAGATAGGACTGGCTGATGCTCTTCCCCTGGCCGATCTCTTTGCGCAGCGCGCGCACCAGTTCCAGCTGAGTCATGGGGCGCCCCAGGCCGCGCAGCGATCCTTCAACCTCGCGCAGGTAACGAATCTTCTCGCCCAGCTTCACCGGCCCCCCAGCTCATATCCCAGATCGAAATAGTTATATTGCAATTTGCTATTTATGTCAAGAAGTGGATCAGACGCCTTTTCAGTGGGTTGCAGACAGGCCAGGGCCGACAACGCCTTTACGTTTTCATTGGCAGGCGAGGTGCGGTGAGCGAGGAGCGAGGAGAAGCAGGTTGCTTGACGAAGATGCTCGCATTCGCTCCGGCGCCCTGGAGACGACAGGTTTGAGTGAGACTTACAGACCGGCTTCGAGGCGCGAGCGAGGGTCGAGATAATCGCGCAATGCATCCCCGATAAAGTTGAAACTCAGCACTGCAAGCATCACGGCCAGGGCGGGAAACAGCACGAGGTGCGGGGCGTCGAACAGGTGGGCCCGGCCGTCATTGAGCATGGCCCCCCAACTGGCGGTCGGCGGAGGGACGCCGAGTCCGAGAAAACTCATGGTGGCTTCGGCGAGGATGGCCCCCGCCATGCCGATCGCAGCCTGTACCACCACCGGCTGAATAATGTTAGGCAGAATGTGGCGAACGATGATGCGCAGATCGCTGGCGCCGAGAGCGCGAGCGGCTTCGACGAATTCGCGTTCGCGGGCAGCCAGCACTTGTCCCCTCACCAGGCGCGCATAGCCGACCCACCCGCCGAGGGAGAGAGCCAGCACCAGGTTGAAAATACCGGGCCCGCGAAAAGCGATGAAAGCGATCGCCAGCAGGATCCCCGGGAACGAAAGAAAGGCGTTCATCAGGACGACGTTGACGAAGCGGTCGATGGCTCCTCCGTAGTATCCGGCGATGGAGCCGATAATGAGTCCCAAGGCAAGCGATGTGAGCACCACCGAACTGCCCACCAGCATGGAGATGCGCGCGCCATAAATCACACGCGAGAGGATGTCGCGGCCGAGTTCGTCGGTGCCGAACCAATGCGCCGCTGAGGGCGGATCGAGGCGGTCGGGTAAATGGATCGAGGCGGGATCCTGCGGCGCAATCCCGGGCGCGAACAGCGCGAAGATCACGAAGACGACAACCAACACCACTCCCGCGGCCGCCAGGGGATTGTGGCGGGCGTTTCCCGCAATGGAGCGGCGGAACGAGATGGCGGCGGTTGACATAAGCTAAGCTACAACTACCATATCTCGAGTGGGAATGTTCTGTAGTGATGATGATGAATCCGATCAAAATATATAGCGGCAAAGATTTGGGCGCGGCCCTGTCCGGTCAAACTCAGTGATTGCGATGATTATGCTTAGCCGTCTGTCTTTTCTTGCCGCAGTTGTCGCCTACTCTGCCAGCCTTTTCGCTCAAACCCCCGCATGGCAGCCTCCGTCCGGTCATCTGACCCTAAACCTCTGGCCCCACGGCGCGCCCGGCGCGCGGCCGAATTCGGGTTCCGAAGTCGACACCACGACCGCCAAAGACACCCTGATTGCCGGTAAGCCGGTCGTCCGCCTGGGCCATGTCTCCGTACCAACCCTCACCGTTTACCCGCCCCCGCAGAACAACTCCGGCGCCGCGGTTGTCGTTTTTCCCGGAGGCGGTTACCGCATCCTGGCCATCGATCTGGAAGGTAGCGAAGTCTGCGATTGGCTCAACCGCGTAGGTATCACCTGCCTTCTGGTCAAATATCGTGTACCCGATTCCGGACCATATCCCAAGTCTTCAGCCGCGCTCCAGGACGCTCAACGAGCGCTCCGCATCGTCCGCTCGCACGCTGGCCAGTGGCACCTTGACGCCCAGCGCATCGGAGTGCTGGGATTCTCCGCGGGAGCTCACTTGGCAGCCGCGCTCAGCACGCACTTCGACCAGCGTCTCTACGATCCTGTCGATGACCGCGATAAACTCAGCTGCCGTCCCGATTTCGCCGTGATCATTTACCCCGGCTATCTAGCGCTCGCGGAACAGAGCTTTGCGCCGAATCCGGAGATTCATGTCAGCAGCCAGACTCCGCCATCTTTTATTGTTCAAGCGGAGGACGATCCGGTGCATGTCGAAAACTCCACGGTCTATTTTCTGGCACTAAAAAACGCCAAGGTTCCGGCCGAGATGCATCTCTACGCCAACGGCGGACACGGCTATGGACTGCGCCGCACCGACCTTCCAATCACGGATTGGCCAACGCTGGTCCAGACCTGGTTGCAGACAATCCATGCGCTTCCTGCGGCTCTTCCTTAAGGTTAAGGTTCGCTGCAGTGATCTTTAACTTTAACCCGGGAAAGTCCCGATGCGGATCGCCCTCATTCATCCTGCATCCTGTTGAAAAGTCGGTAATTGTGCAATTTTGACCAGTGCGCCGGTCCCGCTGCAAGCATCATAGGGAGGCGCACCTTCAAGGAACGGAAATCTGCTTACCGGAGGAAACATGAAAATTGCCTTTTTCGCAACGATGGTTCTCGCCTTGCTTTGCACGGCTGGCGCCGTCGCTCAGGATCAGCACGAGCAACAGGTTACGTCGCACCGCGTCACCAGGACGAGTGTGCGGGGATACGTCCGAAAAGACGGCGACAACTACGTGGTGGAAGATGACAAAGACAAAACCCGCTACCGCATCCAGAACTCAGAAGTGGTGCGGGAGCATGAGGGGCATCACGTTGAGGTGAAGGCGCGACTGCACGAAGACGATCGCTCGCTCGAAGTCAACAAGGTGAAGAGACTTAACGACGAAGAGCACCACGATCACTAGCCAGGAATAATTCCCCGAAAACCCGAGCTCCCAATCTGTGACGGTGCAACTCCGGTCCTCCCGGAGATGCACCGCCTGGTTAGCGTCTCGGTCCCCATTTGCCGATCCCTCCTGCGCTGGCAAATAATCTAAGCGTATCGCAAGCCTGCCGCCAGCACCGGGGTCGCGCTCGTGGTTCTGAGAAACAAGCAACCCAACCAACAGTTCTAGGTCTAGGCGGTGAGTGCGGGAAATTCCCGGAAATTCTTCATTGCCGGATCCTCGGATTCGCCACCGAATACAGCACATCCGTCAGGAAATTTACCGCGACATAGGTCAATCCGATCGCCAGGATGCAGCCTTGTACCAAAAAATAATCGCGGCTGGAGATGGCGTCGACCGTCAGGCGGCCGATACCCGGCCAGGAGAAAATCTTTTCCGTGACTATGGCGCCGGCGAGCAGCGCGCCGAACTGCAAGCCCAGGACTGTCAGCACGGGGATCATGGCGTTGCGCAGGGCATGACCATACACCACCGTGCGTTCCGGCAATCCCTTGGCGCGGGCCGTGCGGATGTAGTCCTGGCTGAGCTCTTCGAGCATGGAGGTGCGCACCATGCGGGTGAGGATCGCGGCCAGGGCGCTACCCATGGTGAGAGCGGGCAATACCAGATTGGCGAATGAGCCTGCGCCGGAGACCGGAAGCCAGCCAAACTTGATGGCAAAAATCAGGATCAGGATGGGGCCGAGCGCGAAGTTCGGGAACGACAAGCCAAACAGGCTGACGACCGAGAGCAGGCGGTCGTCCCAGCGATTGCGGCGGCGGGCGGAGCGGACTCCGGCGGGCAGGGAGAGAAGGATCGCGACCACCAGCGAGGCCAGCGTGAGCCGCAGCGTATAGGGATAGCGCTGAGCGATGAGCCGGGTCACGGTCTGGTTGTAGCGGAAGGACCGTCCCAGGTCGCCGTGCAGCACGCCTTTCCAGTAATGGAGATATTGTTCGCCCAGGGGCGCATCGAGGCCGAAGGCGTGGCGCGTGGCCGCGATGTCGGCGGGCGGAGCGCCTTCGCCGAGCATCTGCGCGATGGGGTCCCCGGGGACCAGATGGATGAGGAGAAAGACCAGGCTGACCACCAGCCAGATCACAGGCAGGGTGTAGAGAACGCGTTGGAGGAGGCGGGAGAGCATTAGTTCGGCTTGGGGCCCTCCGCTTCCGGCCTCCGCTTGCCCCACAATCTTCGCGTTCTTTGGTTGCGCTCGGCGTTACCCAACAGATTGCGCGATGGAGCAAATGCGATTCGCCGAAGCCGGGTGCCGGAAGCCGGAAGCCGCATTTTAGTCTCCGCCCTGCCTCGCGGCTTCGGCTTCGCCTTCTACTTTGGCGGTTTTTTCGATTCTCACTCGCGCGATGCGGTGGCCTTCCAGTTCTTCGACCGTGTAGCGCCGCCCATCGTATTCGAAGGTGTCGCGCAGGCTGGGAATCTTCTGCAGGCGCGCCAGAATGAATCCCGCCAAAGTCTCGAAGCCGGCGTCGCGCGGGACAGTCAGGCCGTACTCGGTTTCCAGGTCCCGAATGTTGACCGAGCCTTCGAGTATGAGAACCGATTCGTGTTCCAGCGCGGGTTCCCTGGGGGCGACATCGAATTCATCTTCAATGTTGCCCACCAGTTGTTCGAGGATATCCTCGACCGTGATCACGCCGGCGGTCGAACCGAATTCGTCGACCACGACCGCCAGATGTCGGCGGCGATCTTTGAACTCGGAAAGCAACTCGGCCAAAACCTTGGTTTCGGGAACGACCAGCACGTCGTGCATGATCTGACCGATTTGCATGCGCGAGATGCGAATCGCGGTTGACTGTCCCAGATTGCTGAGGCGGAGGCGCATCCAGCGCATGAGGTCCTTGTAATAAAGCACGCCGACGATGTGCTCCGGGCCGCGCTGCGGGTCATAGATCGGGATGCGAGAATGCTGGCCCTCGACCACGCGAGCTAACGCCTCGTCAAGCACGAGGTCGGAGGGCAAGGAAAAAATGTCGGGGCGGGCGACCATCACTTCGCGGACGGTGATGCTGTCGAGTTCAATGGCGCTGTGAATCATCTCTTCCTGGAACTCAGGAATCTGCCCAAACTGGCGGCTGGCAGTCACGATGAGTTTAAGCTCGTCGGGGGAGTGGACGGCGCCTCCACGGCGAGTGGTTTTCTCGCCAAAAAGGCGCAGGACCAGGCCGCCCGAGCGCCGCATGAAGAACAGGACGGGGCGGGTAATGGTGAGGAAAGCTTCCATGGGTGCGGCCACCGCCAGGGCAACTTGTTCGGCGCGCTGCAGGGCCAGAGTTTTGGGAACAAGTTCGCCGAGGATCACGTGCATGTAGGTAATCAGACTGAAGGCGATGACGATAGCGATGGTGTGAGCGTAGACCGCGGCGTGTGGAACCTGGTGGACGAAGCGCATGCCTTCCACCAGGCGAGCAACCATGGGCTCACCGATCCAGCCCAGAGTGAGGCTGACCATGGTGATCCCAAGTTGAACGCCGTTGACGACTTCGTCCAAGTGCTGGTGCAGGCGCTGGACAACGCGGGCCCCGATGCGTCCCGCTGAAATGAGCTGCTGGATGCGGGTATCGCGCACGCTAACCAGGGAAAATTCAGCCGCCGCGAAGAAGGCATTGGCCGCCACCAGGAGAAGGATCAGAAAGACCCGGAGCAGCACAAAAGCGATCATGGAACGGTAATTCTAACATTTCAAAGCGATTGCGAGGGTTGTGGGGACAGCGCCCAAATGGTCCCGAGGCCAGAAACACTCGCCTACGCCAAGTACGTGATCCTATTTAGCCCAAGCTCGAGCGGCGCGATAGCGGAGGTTCTCAATCTAAACTCTCTAAATCTAAACTCTCGTCGTATGCGATGGCAAATTGAGCTGGTGTTTAAGCGATGAAAGCCCCTTGCCCAAATGGGCCCAAGCGCCGAAGCCCAAGCATGACGATCACAGTTCTCGCGCCGGGCTCTCTGGAAATTGCTGGTCACGCTCCTTGCCCAACCACTGAACTGATCAATATCGGACAGGATATTTCCCCCTCGGGGCACCGACTCGCGACCTAGGGGGACGCGTGAGTTCAGTTTCGCGCTTCACCCGATCCAGCCAGCGATCGAACCGCAGGTCTCCAGTCTGCAAACGCTCTATTCTTGGAATCAGATCGCCCACGCCCCGCTAGAGAGATCACGCTCTCGACAGCTTCAATGGAAGAAGTGGGATGCCATGCCTGGACAAGTGATCGCGCAGTCGGTTTCCTGAGACGGCCAGCATCCGCGGAAGGCCAGCAAAATCAAGAGAAGACTCCCTATGGCGAGGTGCGATTGCTTCGTCCGAACTTCTGCATTCATGAAGGGGGAGACATCGCCATCAATGCGCAAGGCGTGGGTCGCATACCGCAGACGATTGTCGTTCCATCCCCGGAAGGAAGGTTAGTGGGCGGCACGCTGCTCGGCTCTGGCAGCGGTATGGCTTCTGTTGCCGATCCGAGTCCCCAGTGCTTCGTATAGGGTGGAAAGCTAGACCCCCGCATAAATTCATTCACACATCCCGTTGATGTCGCGATTCTCAACGACAGGTTTGGGAAACCCTCGCTTGGTTACGCCCAGCATGGCGCGACCTACGCATTCGGTCGTCGTCACGTAGTTTGGGAAAAGCATTTTCAATAACGGATACAGGGGCTTCACCAACGCGTAAACAGCGCCATACCATGCCTTTTTCGTGCGAATGCCATGAAGGAGTTGAACGTAGCCGGGGCGAAACAGGAACACAGCTTTAAATCGAATCTGCAAGAGCGCGTTTTCTGTTCTGCCTTTTACCCGCGCCCACATTAATCTGCCGCGCTCCGTGCTATCGGTTCCCGCTCCAGACACATAGATGAAGGTCATCGTCGGGTTGAGCTTGGCCAAGGTTTTAGCCACTGAGACCGTCAGATCGTATGTCACGCGCCGATACGTCTCCTCTTTCATCCCCACTGACGAGACGCCGAGACAGAAGAAACAAGCGTCGTAGCCTGAGAGGCTATCCTCAATCGCCGCGAGGTCAGAAACGTCTTGGTGAACGATTTCGCGCAGTTTGTCATGGTGCGGCAGGCTGGCGTTGCGAACAACGGCGAGGACGCTCTCGACGTCAGGGTCGAGCAGACACTCGCGCAGGACGCCCTGCCCGACCATGCCCGTCGCTCCGAAAATAACCACTTTCATGCCGCAAGCCCCGACTTCATGCCGTTATGCCGAAGCGCAGCGAACGCCTGCTGACTGCTTTAACAAAGCATTCGATCTCATTGAGGTCGCGCATTTTGTCTTGAGGAAGATTGTCGAGAAAGAGATAGACCGAAGCAATGCGACCGTTCCAGGCGACGATAAAATCAGTTCCCGCGTAAGCTGGCGGTTTGCCCGGAGTGCCAGATACCCATCGAACCCGTCCGGCATCACCTAGTTCCTCGGGAGGGAAGAGGGGCTGATATTCGAAATCTGGATGTTTTGCTTTTATCACACCAGCAATACGATCAATCTCGTCACGACCACGAAACACACCGCCTTTTGGGTCATAGAATACTGCGTCTTCGTGAAAGATTTCGTCGATTCCAGCGCGACGACGCACGAGGTCATTTTCGCCAAATACGTCGCTCAGATTACGAAGCAGCAAGGTCGATATGCTGTTGGACATCGTGTTCTCCAATCGCACGACCATCACCCTCGCCAGCATGACCTCACTGCGTCTGCGCTCTACTGCGGGTGGGAGGGGAACGACCGCGAGCACTTCCGGTTCGTCATTGTTGTCTAACTCAGCCATCAGAACACATCCGTTTCCCGCAGTCCGTGACGCTCAGCGAGAGAGCGGTGCTTCCTCAGGAGAAACCGGTAGTTCCGTCTCGCTTTCCACCTTGGGCAGTTCGTCGTGGACGAAGATCTGGCCAGCGATAACCACTGCTTCATTTTCCGCACGGGCAGAGCATCTCTAATTCTAATTGCAGCCCCAGCATTCATCTTTTCTGAGAATCCTCCCTAAAGTGCTCGCGCCGACCGAGGAGGCTCAGCAGAAACGAGAAAATGGCTGTGGCAACGCAGCCGACATAGCCCGTCAAGCGAAGAAGGGTCTTCTAGTAGGTCATTCGATATAGTGACCGTTCAGCTGACTGGACCAGCCATCGAGGCGGCTAAGTCCTACGGGCTTGATCTCGCCCAAGCTCGTTCCCATAGCCTGGAGACGCTGGCAGTAGGACCGATAGGCGTCATCCGAGACGCGGAACAGTCGCGGCGGGCACAATTGGCCAAGCTGCCGGCAATAGGCGTAATGCGGATTCGCCGCCAAGAGACCATCCAGCCTAAAGCACATTTCAAGGGGAGCATCCGCGTTGATATACAGCGTGTAACGCGATTCTCTGGTGTCCATGTCGGGAGCGAGCATGGCGAACGACGGCCGCGGCCGCGCGGCTTCAAATAGTTTCAGGAAGACTGACGCCACAAACCCATCGGATAATTTCTCCCCGACTCGATCCGAGATTTGCCCAGATTTACCCAGGAAACGAATGGACGGAGTTCGCTTTAACATTCCCTCCACGACCACACGATCGTCCAGGCGATAACGCCAGAGCCCGCCGCCCGTAGTCAGCAGGACGTTATACTCGTGACCCGGTTGGAGGTCCGACGAACCATGCACCTGACCAGCAGCATCTTCGAATTCCAAATAGTGCGACCTGATGGCGAGGGGATGCCGGTGTTGGAACGGTATAGAGATGACGCCCTCGGTTGCGATAAGACCCTTGGGCTGGACAACGACGGAGCCCAACGAGGGCGCGAGTTCGGCAGCGGCGCCAGCCGCATGTCCGTCCGTCCAACAGCTCAGGATTTCCAGTTTCGGCCATAACTGGTCAATCTGCAGAGGACCACTGCTCCGCAATTGTTCAGAACGGCGAGGGTCGGAACGAAACCGGATGGCTGCACGCGCTGCCGGCGGAAGGCGTTTGGCCACAGCGCAGTTCCCGCTGGATATCTCTGCTAGGAGTTGAATCCAGTGATCGAGGATGGTTTGCATCAGCAGCGAAAAGAAGGAGGGATGCCACACTGAGACCACACTCAGGTCCCTTTGTCCAAGCAAAAGCAATGCCGTGATGTAGCGCCAATCCTCAATGGAGGTAATGTGTTTAAGTTCTGACGGCACCGCCATGCTGGCATCGATCAGCCGTTTATGCCACCTCCCGAGATAGGCAGCGTCATCCCCAAACCCAATCGGTATGGACGAGGCCTCGGCGCACCCGAACGGCTGCGTACAGGCCGGAGAAATTGACCAATAGGCTACGCCCAACACCGCCTTAGGATGCATACGATAAAGGTCGAAGATCCAGGGGTCGATCGCCTGGTTGAGCTGCCAATGCATCGAGGCGGTATAGGGAACGAGTTTGCGCGCGGCCGTTGAGCCACTGGAAGGCACCAATCGCCTCACCGGCTCAGCGGTCAGCACTCCAGTTTCTCCTTGTCGGATTCGCTCCATCCAGGGCCGCAGATCATCGTAGTTACGAATGGGAACGCGACTGGCAAAATCGGCAGGGGTCGATGCCTCCGACAATCCGTGCTCTCGGCCAAAAGCAGTGCCTGCGTTCTTTCTCAGGAACGAGCGCAGCACTTGCTCCTGGGCCGCTGCCGGATCCCGCAACGCGGTGGCGAAGGCAGCATAGGAACGCCTGCTGGCAAGCCACCATAACGAGTTTGCCAGGGCAGCCTTTACCATGGTGGTAACCCAGCCGCCATGCGGCGACCTGCTGGCGTCAGGTTGTGCGGCGAGAGTTCGGTGAAACACACCAACTCATCCCCCTGCTCGTGACCCGGATTCGAGGACAGAAAGAATGTGACGTGAGAGTCTCGCTGGCGACCCGCGGGGACAGTTGCAAGGGGAGGGCGCAACCTTTGCGGATTGTGGAAGTGAACCACCCCGGTCCTGGCATCGTAGGCACGGCCGAATCGTTCGCCGGCCAAAAGATCGGTCAAGCGCTTCCAGTGTGATGGTGTTTGCGAATCAAAGCGGGGGAAGAATTCTCGCCAGAACAGGGGTAAGAAACGATAGGTGCGAAAGCCGGAGGTGATCAAAAGCCATAGATAAGGACCACGGGGGTAACGTTTGCGCAACTGGGCTACCGATGCGATCCAGGTTCGGGGAAGGGTCGACGCGTTCCAACCTTCTGCAGCAACGATTGTGTCTCCGGAGTAGACCACGCTGTAGATTTCGCCATCGATTGATGTCTCGTATACGAGGAGGGTTGAGAACCCGACGAAGCGACCGCCCTTCTCCAGCAAGATGACCCAATTCTTTTCCGAGAGATCGCGCTGGAATTGGGCCGGAGTCACACCTTCAAAGTGTTGGGACAGCAAGCGGTACATCTGACTCAGGTCATGCTCCTGAAGGAGTTCGCGGGCCACCAGACGGCCGCTACCGGCCGCTTCCTTCTCCGGTACAGAACTCAAAGGGTTGCCACCTCCGGGGCCAACAACCGTTGATCCAGGTTGCGTGCGAAAGCGGCCCCATCCTCCCAATACACAGCGTAAATTCGGCTCACATATTCGCGCCCGCGAAACACCCTTCGCAGATGCGCCAGACGAGGGTCGCGCGAGTCAAAACCAATCACCACATAGTCGGCGGACCGGGCGCCAGGGGAGGCCCGAACCAGATTGACTAGACATTCCGTCAGTTCCGGCTGGTCAGGGCTTGCGGCTAAATGGGAAACATAGACGTAGGAAAGCGCGCTGCCAATCTCGGGCAGGCGAGGCGCACCGAGCAACGTAGCCGCAACATTGAGAAATGGTCTCGCCCATTTCAGGGTGCCTGAATAGCCGCGCACCACGCTCTGCTTCATTGCTCTCTGGTCCCAAACGCCGGCACATGCCACGGGTGTATCGAAATTGGCATGCACCGTCCAAAAGTCCTCGGCACCAATATCGCCTGCCGACCAAACCGGCGCAAATTGGTATTCACGATTGTTGCGGTTCAGGATTTCCACGATATCGGCGCGGCTGCCATGCCAACCATCGAGCGCTCGAAGGTCTCGGTTTCGCAGCACCCGCCGGGCACGGGATGCGGGATGCTTGAACTTCCACCAATGACTTCGGCGGATGATCAATGTCACCAATTCGCCGAGAAACCTGTAGGTCGGCATCCCCCTGAGTCCTCTTTCCAGAAATCTGAGAGCGGCCCGATTGCCGGCGATGATGCTGCTCAGGTAGATCAGAGGACCTCCCCGCTCATGGATATTCCTAAACATGTCATAGCCGCGGCGGATGATTTCCGGGCGGCCTTGGCACGACCGATCCAATCGCAGCCCGCTAAGATAACCGACCCGCATAGGCTGGCCATTGATAAATCTTTGCCGGGCGGAGATGCTGCCGGTAGCCACGACGCATCCGTTTTCAATGGCAACAATGGTTTGGTGTTCCGAACCTTCGACCTGGGCGGCGGCGAAAAACTGGGGCTCGCGCTCCAGGGATAGGCGGATGGAGCCGGGCATGGGATTCTCGCGGAGTAGGCGCCGGAGCGGCGCATCGTGGCCCACAGTGGCCAGCTCAAAGTGCAGGTCATGATTGACGCGTCTCTCATTGCCAACGATCAATTGGCCTGAAGCAGCGGACCCGTCCACGATTCGTCCCCTAATGGATATCCATCACGCATGCCCACATCGCCTCGGTGCATGGCGTTGATGAGGAAAAAATTTCGCCACATGAAACCGTCGGCGCGGTTGACCGCATCGAAACCTCTGCGAAAGATGCTAGGCCAGGAATAAAACATTCGGCGTGCCTCGACACAACAACGTCTGAGATCGACCGCAGTCATTCCCGCCGGATGAAAAGGAATGTCATTGTACCGATAACGATCATTGAGCCACCAGGCATCATAGATCAGTCGCCCACTGGCCTGGAGGCGCTGGTATAACGGCGTTCCCGGAAACGGCGTGAGGTGGTTAAAAGCGGCGATGTACATCGAATTCGACTGAGCAAACTTCACGGTTTGTGGAAAACTGTCCGGCGTATCCCGGTCATATCCAAAAATGAACGTTCCATAGAGACGGATGCAATACCTTCGCAGGTTTTCGAGTGCTTTCACAAAACCGCCGCGCATTAAGTTGAAGGATTTGTTCATGTCCTTCAGATTGTCGGAATCGAGACTTTCAAACCCAATCAACACTCCCATACAGCCGCTGCGGACAAGCAACTCCAGGAACTCCTCATCGTGGGCAGCGTTGATGCTCGCCTGGCTTACCCACCGGACTTTCGCCGGAATCAACTCGCGAAAGAATTCCTTCGCCTGGGCCAGATTTGAGGTGATGTTGTCATCTACGAAAAAGAACAACTTTCTGTATTTCTTCACGGCGTCGACTTCCGCCAGAATATCGTCCAATGGCCGGCGGGTTTGAGTGGCGCCAAACACCGTCTGCACCGCGCAGAACTCGCATCGAAAGTGGCAGCCGCGTCCCGCTTCCACCAGTCCGATCGGTAAATATCGCTTTCCGCGAAAGATCGAGCGATCGGGTTTGACTTTCCCCAATAATGGACGGCCTTCGGCCGTGTATCGTTCTCGCAATCGGCGCGAGCGAGCGTCGTCAATCACTTGCTCCCACAGATTCTCTGCCTCGCCCACAACCACGGATTCTGCGTACTTTGCGACCTCATCGGGCACAAGCGAGGCATGAAATCCTCCCATCACCACCGGTATTTTGCGGCGACGGTATTCACTGGCGATCTGATAGGCACGTTTCGCGGTATAGGTTTCGACGCTGATCGCGACCAGGTCGGTCGGTTCATCAAACGGAATGGGCTCCATGCGGTCGTCATAAAAGCGCACTTCGACACCCTTGGGCGTAAGGCCGGCGACGGTGGCGGCCGGCAATGACTCCATTTGCCAGGTCCGGACATAACGGTTGTCGCCACCCCGGCGGCCGATGCATGGATGGATAATTGTCATTCTCATTCTCATTGCGCTTGGGGAACGTTCCAGGAAAGGGAGTGGGGATCCGCTTTGGCGCTCGTCGTCCGATCGGAGCGGCCGATGATCCAGTCGCAGTTATAGAACTGGCTCAGATGGTTCGCATAGAACCGATAGCCGACGTTGGTGGCCAACCGTACGCCCCAGGGCGCGGGAGAATGCGGCAAGCGGGCCATAATCGAGCGGAAGCTATAGGCGTGTTTCCAGGCAATTTCAGTGCCTCGTTCCAGTTCTCGCACGCTCATCCGCTTGGGCTGGAAGACGACGTGTTGGCCATCATAGAGTTCCCAGTTGCGGGTCACGATTCGGCCTTCACTCTCCAGTCGGCGGTAGAGAGCCGTGCCCGGAAACGGCGTCACAATGGCGAACCGAGGAAGATCGATTTTCGCGGCCACGGCAAACTCCGCAGTTTTCATGAAAACGTCGGCATCATCGCCGTCCAAGCCGAAAACGAAGCATCCCTGCAACGCGATCCCATGATGGTGCAGCTTTTCAACCACGCCAGCAAAACGCTCAGGAGAATTGAACGCTTTTTTGCTCGAACGCAAGTTCTCAACGGAAATGGACTCCAGCCCCATGAGCAATCCGCGACAGCCGCTGCTCGCGGCCAGGTCCAACAATTCCGGATCTTCCGCGAGCAGTACGGTTGCCAGACCGTACCACTCGACGCGCATCGGGATCAGCGTCTTGAACAAGCGAATTGCGTAGCCGCGATCGGCGATCAGATTGAGGTCTACAAAAATAAGTTTGCGCGCGCCGTGCTGCCGGATGTCCTCGGTTACCTCTTCGACAGGTTTTTGTAGCGGCTTGCGTCCCCAGGCCGCCGGCACAACGCAGAAATCACAGTTGTGCACGCACCCGCGAGTAGCCTCGAAGACACTATTGGTCAGAAAACGCCGTGCGGGGAGGAGGTCGCGACGAGCGAATGGCCGCCTGGCCAGGTCGAGATCGGGAGCTTGGTCGTATCTTCGCTGCATCCGGCCAGCCGCAAAGTCGCGAAGCAATTGTGGCCAGGTATCTTCGGCATAACCGACGATGATCGAATCGGCGTTCGGCTGCGCGTCGTCGGGAACCAGGGTGACGTGAGGCCCACCTAGAACCGTAGCCATCCCGCGTGATCTGAAATGTTTTGCCAGCTGATAGGCGCGCGGGGCAGTACCTGTAATGACGGTCAATCCGACAAGGTCGGCTTCAAGGGATTCAGGAACTTCCTGGATGCCCTCATCGATGAGCACGACCTCAGCGTTGAGTTGAGGAGGGATCAGGGCGGCAAGAGTGGTGAGCGTCAGCGGTTGGTAACGCAGAGACTTACGGAAAATTCCTCCACGATGGCGGTAAAGCGGCCCTTTCGGGGAAACCAGAGCCAGTCGCAGCGGTCGTCCATCACGATCGAACACGCGATGCCACCTCCTCCGGCCAACCGATCAGCCGGTGGACAAACTGCTTGAAATCCTTGGCGGAGATATTATAGTTATCCTCCACTTTGTCAAGTAATGCTGCCTCAGACAGTCGAAAACAAGATGGAACGGAGCGACACGAAGGAAGATGGCCATACCGAATTCGCCCCCACGCCTGTCGATCGTACAAATTGCAGAGCACGCCGATGGCTGCCGTCGGGACCGCTATCCTTTCGACCGTAATATTCCGATCGATTTCACGAAGCCCTTCGTCTGTCCGAGTTTGACCGCCCTCTATTACACCCCGTCATGGAACCGTTTGGATCCTGAGGATCAACTGCGATGTACCCAACTATCAGCCCTATCGTTCAACGAGTTGATCGCTTGGTTTGAAAGCGGGTTTAGCTCAGCCTTACGCGCACTCATGCGCAGCCATCGGTTGCCGGAGGAGTTGAAATCTCTCTTGCCAGGTTTTCTCGAGGACGAGTGCCGGCATCAAGAGATTTGGTGGACTCTCAACCGTTGTGTTGACCCCGTGCGATATTCGCGCAACCTCCCGTCGATCCTTAAGATAGCTCCTGCCGCGCGCACTTTGATGGGGTGGCTGGCGAGCCGTCCCCTGGATTATCCCGTCGTCATTTGGATCATGCTGGTTCTCGAAGAACACGGCAACGAGATTGCCCGCCGATGTGCGGCAAGACGGCCCCATGAGATCGAACCACATTTCGCAGCCGCCTATGTTGCGCACGTACGCGACGAGATCCGCCATGTGCAGATCGACTGGCATTTGCTCGATTCGCTGTGGCCGGGTCTCGGCGGATGGCGGCGACGAATCAATATCGAGCTGTTCCGCTTGGTGATCACGCGCCTGCTGTTTAAGACCGAACATGCTGCGCTGTCGGTGGTAGAGGAACTGGTACGGGAAAGGCCGCGACTTCGTCCCTTGCTGCCGCGAATTCGCACCCAGCTTCGCCAAGTCGGCCAGGACCGGGAATTTAGAAGCATGATGTTTTCCGCCCGCTCGTCTCCCATTGTTTTCCATCTTTTGCATTCGTTTCCCGAGCTCGAGAGCGTCATCCGATGACCAGGGTCCAGCAAATCCCTAACGCAGCCAATGCGGTTGTCGTGGCGGTGCAACTCTCCGTCGTAGCCTTCTGCATCGCGGAGTGCAGAATGGCCAACCGCTGGGGGTGCATCGTAATCGGAGCTGCTTTCGTTTTGACCTTGAACTCGGTTTATTTTGCAATTCATGAAGCGGAGCATGGCCTGTTGCTCTCCAATCGCCGATGGAACGAACTAGCGGGGACGGTTCTCTCTGTCCTGCTTCCCGCCCCATACACTTTCATTCGCAGCGTGCATCTCGCGCACCATGTGCATAATCGCTCGGACGACGAAGTCTTTGATCTCTACTTCGAAGAAGATACGGGCTGGTGGAAGAAGTTGCAGTTTTTCGGCATTCTCACCGGAGGGTTTTGGCTGAGCCTGGTTGTCGGCAACATCGCGCTCGCGATCCTACCCATGCGATGGCTCTCGAAAGCCATGGAGATCGACCGTCCTTCAGCGGCGGTGATCCGCTATGTCAATCGGCGAAACCAGTGGTGGATCCGAGCCGAGGCGTGGCTGGTCCTTTTTTTTCATTCCACAGTTTGCTGGCTGCTCGGCCCGCGCGCGATTCGATACGGTTTGATCTACCTGGTTTTCGGCATGAGTTGGTCAACCCTGCAGTACGTACATCACTACGGGACGGGCCGGGACGTCCTGCGAGGCGCGAAGAACTTACGCTACGGCTGGCCGCTGGATGCGGTGTGGCTCAACCACGGCTGGCATCTGACACACCATCTTCACCCTACAGTGTCATGGCTACACTTGCACCGAGTTGCCGGTCAGGATGAGCCCCGTACGGAATCGCTGGGCAGCGCTTATCTGAAAATGTGGCGAGGTCCCCGGTTGACCCGGGAACGTGTGCAGAATCGGTATGACGGACACGTTGTACAACAATAACGCGGTGGCGATCGACTGGCCGGTCCATCGTCGACTGATGATGGTGCTGATCGGCTATATTCCATTCGGTTTGTCCGGCTTGGTGGTAGCGTGCGCCGTATTTGCCGCGCGACGCTGGGGCTTGGTTAAAGGGATCGGCTGCGGGGTAATTGTGCTTTATGTTTTACCGCTGCTGGCTTTTCGCATGGCATCCTGGTGGTTCAAACCCCGGCCAGGGCGCCATTCGGTAGCATCGGCGGATTTCCTGCATTGGTGGTTGTCGGCACAGTGGCAACTGATTTTTAACCGCTTGCCCATGCTCGAGGAACTTCTTCGAATCGTTCCCGGACTCTATTCCGCCTGGCTTCGTCTGTGGGGGGCGAAGATCGGCTCCCTCGTCTATTGGAGTCCCGGGGTTGCCGTCCTCGATCGAGCCTTTGTGTGCATCGGCAGTCGCGTGGTGTTTGGCGCGGGGGTGCGACTGAATCCCCATGTCATTGTCCCAGGTAAGAAGCGGGAAGCTCAACTGTGGCTCGCTCCGGTCACATTGGGCGATGATGCCCTGATCGGCGGCTACAGTCTGATTACCGCCGGCTGCACGGTTCCGGCCGGAGTTTCTTTGCCAGCCGGCAAGTACGTTCGACCGTTTTCCACCTGGCAAGATAACGAGTCGGCACAAAGCCGATACGAGGGCGATTCGGATTGAGCCGAAACCAACCTTTACATTCCGCGTTAATGAGCCGACTTCGATCGAACATGAGATTGAAGGCGGTTATGTTGCTCACTCTCCCTGTAGCCGTGACCGCTGGCTATCTTGCCATCCAGCGCGCGGTTGTTTTTCCCGACGGGAGAGTTCCGGTGACCTGGTTCGACCACGTTATTCCTTTTCAGCCGCGTTGGGTCTGGGTGTATCTCTCGATGTATTTACTCAATCCCATTGGGCCTCTGTTCACGCGATCGCGGGAGGACTTACTCCGCTATGCCCGCGGCGTTGGGTTCTTGTTCGTTTGTGGATTCCTGTGCTTTGTATTCTTTCCCGTCCCGGGACCCCGGCCGCCTGTGGCGGACGATTTCTGGCTGTATCAGCGCCTGATTCTGGTTGATCGCCCCTACAATTCCTTTCCCTCCTTGCATGCCGCATGTGCAGTTTATGCGGTTCTCTTCGCAGCCTATGCATCCGGTGATACTTCACGTCCCCATCTGAGAATGTCCCTGGTTTCTCTGGCGTGGCTGTGGGTTGGCCTGATCTTGTATTCGACCATAGCCATTCGTCAGCATTTCGCGATCGACTTGCCCGCCGGTATGTTCCTGGGCTTGCTTGCGCAATGGCTTTTTGTCAGTCGGACCCCGCGCCCATCGAACCTGCCAGCTTTGCTCGACCGAGAGGCTGCGTGATTCACCAATCCCAATCGGTCGACCTCGCGCCTCCGCGGGCGGAAGCCTTCCCAGACTCAGCCTTGGGCTGGTACGTACTTGGTCAATCGCACGAAATAACCAGTCGACCGAAAGCGATAGAGTTATTCGGCCAGCCGCTCGTTTGCTTCCGTCTGTCGTCCGGAAGACCGGTGGCAATGGATGCCCGATGCTGGCATCTAGGTGCAGACCTTTCGCAAGGCGCCGTGGCCGGTGACCAGATCGTCTGCCCCTTCCATGGTTGGCGATATGGAGCATCTGGAAATTGCGAGTTCATACCCCGTCAGGCCGAAATCCCCGCGGGCGCGCGGCAGCGGAGGTATCACACCGAAGAGCATGCCGGATACGTGTTTGTCTTTCCCTGCGATGTCTGCGACTATGCGCCGCCTTTTTTCGCAGGCACCGAACGGGCCGAGCTCCTTGCCGCTCCCCCGTTTGAATTTGTGATCGAGTGTCCTTGGTGGTTGGTGGGGACCAACGGCTTCGATCTTCAGCATTTCACCGGTCTACATCATCGTCGCTTGGTGGGCTTGCCCATGATCGAATGCCCGCATCCGGCCGCGCGGAGAATCGTGACCACCTTTGAGATTTGCGGAAGCAACTGGCAAGACCGCCTCACACGAAAGTTTGCGGGTTCCCGAGTGACCCTGGACGTGACGATCTGGTCTGGGACACTGGCGTTCGTCATGGCCCACTTTCACGATTCGGCGACCTGGGATCACCGCTCCACTCGAACCACGAGTTATGGCATGACCGAGATCCGCGCCATCGCATCTCCTGGCGAACAGAAATCGCACGTGCGAGTAACGATCTTCCGCAAAAGGCGGCACGGTTTAGCCGTGCTTGACTGGCTGGACGTGCGAATCAAGCGAGATTTCATTCATGCCTTCCTCAAGCCTGATACACTCCTGCTGACCCGGGCCCAGTACAACCCAGACCACTTGATCCATGCTGACCGGCAAATGATCGACTATCTCTGCTGGCTGGCATGTGTGTCCAGCCAGCGATCGCTTTCGAAGGAGCCGACATGATTTCGAGACCTGCTGTGGCTGTGCTCGTGCTGTTCGTTCTGGCGCTTGCTGTCGTTCCTGCGGCTGCGGAAGATAACCCCTCGATTCCGCAGGCGGCAGACGCGTCTACAACCGGGTTGGATCATTTGCGCGCCGCACTAAAAGACGCATACGCGAAAGGCGACATCGACGCCATGATGCGTTATCTTCATCCCGACGTGGTTGTTGTTTTTCCCGATGGCAGCATCTTGAAAGGCCCCCAGGCTTTTCGCAACTATTATCAACAGATGATGACTGCGCCGAATCACCGTGTAGTCAGCTATTCTGCAGATCCGCAAGTAGAATCCCGAACCGTGCACAACGATGTCGGTCTTTCCTATGGCTACATGAACGACCGATACGTTCTAAATGATGGCAGGAGTTTTGCCCTGAATAGTCGGTTCACGGTGACCGTTTTCAAGTCCCCCGACGGGCCGAAAGACACAGATGGCTGGATGATCCGTAGTTTTCATTCCTCTGCCGATGCCTTCGATAACCCCATCATCACCATGGTTGCTCAAGGCGTATTTTGGAGGGCAGGAATTGGTGGGGTGGTGGCGGGTACCGTGCTTGGCCTGATGATTGGCATCTTCGCTCGTCGCCGGAAGACAGCAACCACCTAGCCAAAAAGGCCTTCGCAAAATAGGACAACGATGAAACGGACCGCAGATTTTCAGCGGTCCAGAACCGGTTCAGATTTCCCGGCCGGAATCGTGTGATTTTTTTACTTCCGGAGCGATCCATTGCCGGTGGAAGCGCGCGAGCGCGAGGTATGGGATGGATTTCGCTGTCCGGCCCTCATCCCCGATCTCAACACCCGACGAGCTTGGCGGAAGCGTTGGGTGAGGTCCCGCTCGAGGTTCTGGCCAACGACTTCAATTCCATGGCACTCCTCCGAAAGCGAACAACTCGGGCGCGAACTCGCGCCGAACACGGCAGTCCTCGCCCGCATTGGGTAACTAAGTCTCAAGGCCGAACCCCCATGCATATCCAGTTGGACCCTATATCATGGATGTACCCGATCACCGAAGTCGTTTCCTTGCTCTCGGACGAACCAGGAAACGACGTGGATCTTCCATGGGAATGCCCAGCTTGAAGACTGGCCATGGTGCCGCTCGCCGCCGATTCTGGTTGGCCATGTCGGGGTTTGTCATGGCGCTTGCCCTGCTGCCCTTTTCCTACAGAGTCGAACGTCGCCTGGAGACAGCTTCTCACATCAAGGGTGGAGAATCCGAAAAAGTTGCCCTGGAACTGGCGCAGCGTTTCCAGTCTCCGTACGCCCACCGCCTGGTTCTGGTGATCAGCGGTATTCCCGATCCGGATTCAGCCAAAGGCGCAGATGCCTTGGGCTTCTTAACCAGTTCATTGCGTAGTGTGCCAGGAGTATCGGGTGCCGTCTCCAGTCTGGATTGGCCCGATCCTCTTTTCACTGGGGACAATGGCGGGGCCCTGATCATCGTCGGGTTGGACCCGCACGATGAAACGGTCGAGGCGTTGGTCCCCAAATTGAGGGCAAGAGCAGACTGGATGGAAGGTCAGCTTAAGTCGCAATACCCCAATATCAGACTGGAGATTACGGGTGAAACGCCACTGAACTTCGATCTGCGCAAGGTCAGTGCAGATGACGTCAACCATGCCGAGGAACGAGCGATGCCGGTAACCCTGTTGCTGCTGTTGCTGGCTTTCGGCAGCCTTGTGGCCGCGCTATTGCCGCTGGGAGTTGGACTACTCTCCATCTCGATGGCGATGGGTGCGGCTGCGCTACTCGCGCATTATCTGCAGCTGTCGATTCTGGTGCAGAATCTGGCGACGATGCTCGGCCTTGGCTTGGGCATCGACTATGCATTGCTGATGGTGAGCCGATTTCGCGAAGCATTGGCCGAAGGATATGATCCCGGCCACGCCGCCGATATTGCTGCCGGGCAAGCGGGGCGTACGCTGGTCATCTCGGCCACGACAGTGGCCATCGGATTTTCAGCGCTGCTGACTGTGCCCATCAGCGAACTGCGCTCCATCGGGATTGCTGGCCTGCTGGTAACCGTTTTGAGTGTCATGCTGTGTACATTCATTCTGCCTTGGGTGCTTGGTCTGCTAGGGCATCGCATCAATGCCGCCAGCGTGCGTCTTTCCGCCAGACGATTCAAAACGCGGGACAGCCTATGCGCGGCGAGCGAGCGGTGGGTGCGGTGGGGCAGCATCATAACCCGCCGGCCCTGGACCGCTCTGCTGGTCGCCGGAATTCCGCTACTGATCCTTGCATTCCAGGCACGGAGAATCTCTCCTGGGATTCCTGACCATGACTCGCTCCCGGCCGCAGCCGAGTCGGTGCAAGCACTGCGCACGCTTCAAGCGATGGGGCGGTCGGGTATTGTGCAGTCCCTGCGAGTGATCCTGGAGTTGCCGCCGCAGTCTCCACCGCTCTCGCCGGCTGGCTGGCTGGCCGTCAGTCGCTTGACCAAGCGCTTCCAGAGCGATCCCAGAGCGGAAGAGGTCTTGTCTCTTCCCACCCTCACGGGAATGTCTGACACTGCGGATGCGGTCGACGATGTGCCCGAGGCAATCCGCAAGAGTTTTCTTCGCAGCGATGGCCAAGCTGCTTTGATTGAGTTGCTGCCCACCGCCACTCTTTCGCCCAACCAGCAGATACGATGGGTACGTGAGGTGCGTTCCTCCGATGTCGCGGCGATCACCGGCGTGCCCGGCGCTGCGCTGCGCGTCGGCGGCGTTCCCGCACTCGACGCAGATTATGACTCGGTGGTAAAAGAGCGGATGCCGAGGCTGATTCTGGGCGTCGTATTGGGGAGCTTGCTGGCCCTGCTGATCGGGTTACGTTCTCTATTTGCGGCTGTCAAAGCAGTGCTGCTCAATCTGCTCTCGGTGGGCGCTTCCTTCGGTGCGTTAGTTGTTGTTTTTCAGGAAGGCCACGGCAGCAAACTGTTGGGGCTCCACGGACCGACCGGCACCGTATACCCGATCGTGCCGATTCTCTCGTTTGCCATCGTGTTCGGATTGAGCATGGACTATGAGGTCTTCCTGGTCGCCCGAGTCCTCGAAGAACGGCGGCGCGGTCTATCCGAGAGATTAGCGGTGATCGAGGGCCTGGCGCGGACGGCCGGGCTCATCACGAGCGCCGCGGCAATTATGATTACCGTCTTCACCGCATTCACTGTGGGAAGCTTTCTGGTCGTCCAAATGCTGGGCTTTACGCTCGCCGTGGCGGTGTTCATCGATGCTACAGCGGTGCGGATGGTTGTCGGGCCGGCACTGTTGCAACTTGCCGGCGACTGGAATTGGTGGCCCTTTGGCTTATATGGGGCCCCGGCAACGTCTGAAAAGGAGCTTATCCCATGACTGCGAACACCGGGGATTCCCCCGGTGACAGCTCAATCAACCTAATTAAGCGATTCGATTTATTTCACTTTTTCGGCTGGAGCGCTGGACCGGCTGAGATCAAAGTCCTTGCGTCCCAGATTTGCCTTTCCCGAGCCCCCTTCGATTGCAAGAATCGAGGAGCCGGGCTTGCCCTGCAGCTTTGCCTCGACTTGCGTCGCAGACCAAACGCCCCCGACCTTCCGCAGCCCATAGTAAATGAATTCCTTCTGCTGTCCCGTCCGGCGAAGCGTCTTCACCCCATGCACAGGGTACAAAATGCCGTTATCGATCCACGATGTTACCGAATCATAGTAAGTCCGGTCCTGAGAGCCGGACATGCTCTTAAGGACAAAGCAATCCCGTGAGCCGTATTTCACCGGTGCCAGGAGTTCCTGATTCTTCCAGAAGAACTGGCTCTCTACCATGTCTTCATAGGAGAAATCTGTCCCCACGAGTTGGTCGTTCCAACGTTCGAAGGGCAACGGGCTAGCGGCCTTCTCGCCAGGAAGTACCGCCTCGATGGTCACGTGTCCACTCACGTTCATATGCAGAAGAAGGCTGGTCTTCTCTGAGCCAGGTCCCGAGATCTCGCATAGCAGAAGTAGACCATCGGGAAACCAGTGAGCCTTGGCGACAAACTTGTAGCTCGTGCGCTTGCCATTGCCTTCCACCCGCGTGAGTCGCCCGGTCATGCGGTAGTCCAATTTCTCAATACGTTGGCGCGAGCTCTTCAGCACAGTCTCCAGGTCAGGATTCGCCGCCAAGGCCCGCGATGGATGCCCCAGCGACCACAGCGCTAGCAAAGCGATCGAGGCTTGAATCGTCCCCAAGGCGCCATTCACCCATCTGGCCTTTGGATACCGGCCAAACTTGCGGCTGCGAGAGAGCAGTACGACGCGGCGCAGGAAGGTCATAGCTATGTATACAACCAAAGTCCCTATAGCGCCCATGCAGATCTTGTTAGGCCCTCACCATCTGAAACAGACGCCATCGATCTCCATCTTCGAGCGCACTGGCGCCGCTAGCTCAGAAAATCCATCTTTCTCAACGTCACCTCCACGCCACCGCCAGCCGGCTGTGAGCAGCATCAACTCGCAGACCGTCCTGCTTACGTTAGCGCTCTTGGGACAGCGCCCTCGGGTCGGTCGAGCCCAGCTTGACTGGTTTTGCAGCAGGCCCCTGCTCGACCAACAAACCTCGGGCCTGCGGCCCGAGGGCAGCCGAGGGCGGCTGTCTCCACTTAAGGACAAAATTCGAGCCTCGGGTGCGCTATCCTTTTAAGAGGCCGCGGGTCTAACTGGAAGACGGTAGCTGGGTTAGCGGTCGCGCCGAGGCCTTTCGAATCCGGCCGGAAAATCTTCGTTTTCAAATCACAGGAACAAAAGCAACTCGAAGCGCGTACATAACAGTGAGGGCAGCGGAATGGCTCCCAATCCCCACCCAGCCAATTTCTACAGGAGGCGTTGTGAACGGTAACGGAAACCCTAAGAAGAAGCGTCGCAGACTGATTATTTGGGGCAGCATTGTCGCGGTGATCGTGCTGCTGATTGCGGGCGGAGTATTCGCGGCGACGCGTGGCGGCACCAAGATTGATGCTTCCAAACTCGCCAAAGTGGAAAAAGGCGACTTGGCCAAAAGCGTGGTGGCGACCGGCAAGGTCACTCCGATCACGAAGGTCGAGGTCAAGTCGAAGGCTAGCGGCATTGTGAAGAAACTTCTGGTCGACTACGGCGATCGTGTCAAAAAGGGACAACTGCTGGCCCAGCTCGATAAGGTCGAGATCGAGGCGCAGGTGGCGCAGTCGCGCGCGGCACTGGACGCCGCTGAAGCCAACTTGAAAAGTTCGCAGGCCGACTTTGAACGCGCCAAGGTCGATGCCGAAGGCCCGGATGTTCCGCTGCTCAAGCGCGCTTATGACCGGGCTGTCGGAATGGCGAAGGACGGGGTCGTTTCCGCCTCCGCCCTGGACGATGCCGAGAAGAACTATGAAATGTCCCTGAACAAGCAGAACGTGTCGAAGGCGCAGGTCACCGTGCTCAAGGCCAAGATCGCACAATCCGGGGCGCAGGTGGCACAGGACGAGGCCAATCTCAAACAACTCGATGAACAACTCAGCTACACCGATATTGTTTCTCCCATTGATGGCATCGTACTTTCGCGCGATGTGGAAATGGGCGACGCGGTGAGCTCGATCCTGGTGTTGGGTTCCTCGGCCACTTTGGTTATGACGCTGGGCGACACCAGCGAAGTGTATGTGAAGGGCAAAGTCGACGAGAGCGATATCGGCAAGGTGTATCTGGGCCAGCGGGCCCGCATCAAGGTCGAGTCATTTAAGGACAAAACCTTCGACGGCAAGGTGACCAAGATTTCCCCAATGGGCGTAGAGAAAGACAACGTCACGACGTTTGAAGTGCGCGTCTCGATCCAGAATCCGGGCGGAGAACTGAAAGCTGAGATGACCGCTAACGCGGAAATCATTCTGGAAGAGCATAAAAGCGTGTTGCAGATTCCCGAAGGCGCAATCCTGTACGACAAGGATAAGAAAGCCTCGGTGGAAGTACCGAACCCGAAGGGCAAAGATGGCAAGGACAAAGTTGCCGTCAACATCGGGATCTCAAACGGCGCGAAAACCGAAGTGTTGAGCGGGCTGAAGGAAGGCGATCAGGTAGTGCTGCAGTAAAGCACGGCTTCTGGCTTCCGCTGTCCGGCTTCCGCTGCAAAAGCGCTTTTCAGAGTACCGAGAGCCGGAAGCCGGAAGCCGTTTAGGGACGCTCATGACTCTTTCCGAAATCCTGCGCCAGGCGTTCGCCACATTCCGGGCCCACAAAATGCGAACCTTCCTGACCATGTTTGGAATCGTGTGGGGAATTGCGTCGGTGATCATCCTGGTGGGATTGGGACGCGGCTTCAGCGTCGACCAGAAAAAAAACATGCAGACCCTGGGGAAAGATTTGGTCATCCTGTGGGGCGGGCGTACCAGTTCACAAGTCGGCGGGCGTGCGGCGGGGAGGGAGATTCACCTTAGCGTTGACGATGCGGAATTGATTCGCGACGAATGCTATCTGGTAAAAAACGTCAGTCCCGAACTGCGGCGGACGATTCCGGAAGTGAGCCAATACAACCTGGCCAACCGCGGCGTCGTCGGCATGTGGCCCTCGTATCAGGATTTCCGGTCACTGCGGATTTCCGAAGGCCGGCTGATTACCGACGACGACGAGCGCGAGGGACGGCGCGTGTTGGTGCTGGGGTCGAAGGCCTACCGGCAATTATTTCCCGGTCAGCCCGCGATTGGCGCCAGCGTGCTGGTCGAGAGTGTTCCCTATTTAGTGGTGGGAACTCTCCAGGAGAAAAAACAGAACTCGAATTACAGTGGCCCGGACAACGACTATTTGTTCGCGCCGTATTCGGCGGTATCACGCGATTTTCCGCCACCCACCAAGCCGGGAGCTGGAATTACGCGCGGATATCTCGACGACATCGTCTTCGAAGTGGCCGATCCCGAACAACATGAGGCGGCGGTGCTGCAGGTGCGGCACACCCTGGCGCGAGTGCACCACTTCGACGCGATCGACAAGGACGCGTTGTTTATCTGGGACACGATGGAGGGCGCCAAGATGCTGGACAAGATCTTCGGCGTTGTGACCATCTTCTTCGGCTGCGTGGCCATTGTGACGCTGTGCCTGGGCGGCATTGGCGTGATGAACATCATGCTGGTATCGGTCACCGAGCGCACGCGAGAGATTGGCACGCGTAAGGCCATGGGCGCCACCAAGCGCGATATCCTGCGGCAATTTTTCGCCGAGTCCGCCATGTTGACGGTGGTGAGCGGGGTTCTGGGGCTCGGGTTCGGAATGGGCACCTGCGCGGCCCTGGAAACGTTGCCCTTGCCCGACTTCGTCCCGCATCCCATTGTTTCGTGGATTTCGATTGTCGCTTCGATCCTGACACTTTCCTTAATCACCGTGACCGCGGGCATGTATCCCGCCCAGCGCGCCGCGGATATGACACCTGTGGAGTCACTACGCTATGAATAACTCTCGAACACTGCCCTCTGTTACCCTCTCCAGCCGGTCTTCATCTGCGTCTGCGTCTGCGATGCTGGCGATCGCGCTGGTCGTGCTTTTCACCTCCACCGCCGTTTTTGCTTCAACGCCGCAAGGCACATTCGAGAAAACACTCACCGTCAACGGGCCTGTCAATCTGGAGGTGCTCACCCGTTCCGGCGATGTCACGGTTCGCGCCGGTTCGTCCGGATCCATCTTCATCCGCGGCAAGATCTATGTCGGCAACCGCTGGCTTGGGGCCAATCGGGACGCCGAAGTCCACGAGATCGAGCAGCATCCTCCGATCCGGCAGGAAGGTAACAACATTCACGTTGACTATATCGAGATGAAGAACATCTCCGTGGATTACGAGATCAGTGTGCCCGCCGATACCGTTGTCCGGACGCGCAGCGGCTCGGGAGATCAGATCATCGAAGGCACGCGTGGCAACGTCGACACCCAAACCGGCTCGGGCAATGTGAAGCTTGCAAATCTTACCGGCGAGATTCGACTGCAGACTGGATCAGGCGATGTGCGGGCGCGTCAGATCGCTGGCTCATTGAAAGGCGGCACCGGAAGCGGCGATGTCGAGGTGGAAGAAACAAGTTCGGGCGACATCGAGCTGCACACCGGCTCGGGAAACGTTACCGCCCGCGGAATTCAGGGCGGCTTCCGGGGTGAGACCGGAAGCGGCGATGTTACCGCCGAAGGAACGCAGACCGGTTCGTGGGAGATTCATACCGGCTCCGGTAACGTGCATGTGCGCCTGCCCGCCAATGCCGCCTTCGATGCCGACATTTCCACCAGCTCAGGATCGATCGATGTCGGTTCGCCCATCGAGATGACGGTGCAAGGGCGCGTAGACGATACCCACCGGCAGATTCACGGCAAGGTCCACGGCGGAGGGCCGATGCTCAAGGTGCGCACGGGATCGGGCGATATTCACATTTCCTAATTTCGGCGCACCCGAACGACTTCATTTACCAGCGAGCCCTACCGATAGGGGCTGGACTCTCTGCGCAGCCGGGCAGGAAAAGTCGAAGTGCTTCACGAATTGAGTCCGTGTAATCCGAGTCGAGCCGTGGCCAGGAATTTGGCTTGACGTTGATAAAACAGCTCATGAATTTGAAGGAACTCATTTCGCAAGGCTGGCAGTCGTTGCTGCGCGATCGCATGCGCTCCACGCTGACCATGCTGGGCATCGTGTGGGGCTTGGCCTCGGTGGTGCTTTTGCTGGCCTACGGTCAAGGCCTGGGCGGGTGCGTGCTGCACGCCTTCATGAACATGGGCAACAACGTGATCGTCATATGGCCGGGGCAGACCAGCATGCAGGCCGGCGGCCAAAGGGCGGGCAAGAAGGTTACCTATGAATTAGAGGATGTGGAAGCGATTCGCGACGAAGTTCCCATCGTGCGCTCGGTGAGCGGAGAGATCGACCGCGATTTCGGCTTCAAGATCGGCACCAGGGTGGTTTCCATTCAGGTGCGCGGCGTGGATATGCCGTACGGGCAGATGCGCAAGCTCGACTTGGCCGACGGACGCTACTTCAACGAGAGCGATTTCGCCGACCATCGCCGCGTAGTAATTCTCGGCTACGCGGCGGCCAAGAAAGTTTTTCAGGGCGCGCCCGCAGTGGGCCAGCACCTCGAAATTGGCGGCCTGGATTTTGAAGTGATCGCAACCATGCGCAATAAGATTCAGGACTCGATGTATCAGGGTCCGGACAACGAGAACGGGTTCATTCCATTCGCATTGATGCGCGATCTGAAAAATATTCGCGATCCCGACGAGATCATCATCCAACCGACTGCCCCCGAACTCAACAAGAAGGCTCTGCTGGCCGTGCGCGAGGTGATTGCTCGGCGGCACCACTTCGATCCTAAAGATGACAAGGCCACGCCCGAGTGGGACACCATCGAAGACCGCGCCATGATCCACGCATTTTCCTTTGGCCTGCAGGCCGTGTTGGGACTGATTGGCGTGGTGACGCTGGCGGTGGGCGGCATTGGCGTGATGAATATTATGCTGGTTTCAGTGACGGAGCGGACGCGGGAAATCGGGCTGCGCAAGGCCATTGGAGCCCGGCCACGGCATATCCTGGTCCAATTTCTGCTGGAGGCCCTGGTGCTCACCTTCGTAGGCGGCCTGATCGGTATGGCGGTCGCCGAATTCCTCACCTGGGCAATTCCACCCATGCCCCTCTACGACGAGTTCTACAAAACCACCGACCACGAGGGCGCAATCTTCCTGCATGCTTCGTTGGGCGTAATGATGGTTTCTTTCGTGATTCTGTCGCTGGTGGGGATCGTCTCTGGCTTCTTCCCTGCCCTGAAGGCATCGCGGCTAAATCCAATCGAAGCGCTGCGTTATGAATAGTCCGTTAATGTTGGCCTTTCACGACCGTACGGCTTCGCGGACTACCGCCGATTACTTACGTGCCTTGACGGGCACGCTCCCCGCAAATTAACGTCGCAAGCACAGGGATTCTTCCGTCTTTCACCTGCCAGCGAGGGAAAAGTTGCCGCATCGTCCGATCATTACACTCACCACCGATTTTGGAACTAGCGATCATTTTGTCGGCACGATGAAGGGCGTCATTGTCGACATCGTGCCTGACGTCCAGATCGTCGACATCACCCACGCCGTGCAGGCCTTCGACGTGCTCGACGGCGCGCTGGCCATTTCTCAGGCATATTCGTACTTCCCGAATGGAACGATCCACCTGGTGGTCGTGGACCCGGGCGTGGGCACCGCGCGGCGGCCGATTCTGGCGTCGAGCGATGGCTATCATTTCGTCGCGCCCGATAATGGCGTTCTCTCCATGGTGTATGCGCGCGAAGAACGCATTCACGTGCGGCAGATCACGTCCGAACATTATTTCCGCCAGCCGGTGAGCAATACGTTTCACGGGCGCGATATATTTGCTCCGGTTGCGGCCTATCTCGCCAAGTTCGTCGAATCGGATAAATTCGGCGATGAGATTGAAGACTACGTGCGCTTCGCCGCTCCCAAACCCAAGGCCGCGGGCGAAAACCGCATACGGGGCGTGGTGTTGAAGGTCGACCGCTTTGGCAACCTGATTACCAATGTGACGCCCGCAGACGCACCCGCCCTGTTTGCCGAGTCCACCACTTTTAAGATCGTAGTCGGAACCCGCGAGATCACCGATATCCGCAAGACTTTCGCTGAGGGCGGGCCGGGAGAAGTCTTCGGCGTTCTGGGGAGCATGGGCTATCTCGAAATCGTAGCCAACCGCGCGGCGGCGGCGCAGATCACCGGCGCCGGCAAGGGCAGCGAAGTCAGCATTTTTCTGGGTGAGGCTGCGGCGGCAGGCCAAGGGGCGTAGCAGTTCTTAGTTCTTAGTTCTCGGATTCCCGTCCTCGGAAGCTGGATTTTAGATTCTCAGCGCTTAAGCAAACCGCACGCTTTTGTTCTGCCTTTCTGAGGACTCGAGAACCAGAAACTGAGAACTGACTCAGGAACTCTTCGGTTTGGGATGGACATGGCGCTCCATCTCGCTCGTCCATTTCAGAAAGCGCCAGAGGTTACCACGCTCGCGCCACGCGAATTCCCAGAACTCCAGAAAGCCGATCTGGGTCATTTTCACGCCGGTGTAGGTCTCGATGCGCCACAGCAGATAGGGGCTCCGCCACGGGGCCAGGCGATGGCCCTTGGTGGCATTCCAGAGAAAGCGGATTTTGTAGCGCACGCAGCCATCATACCTGCAACGTCAATGGGGTCTCGCCGAAAAACACGAAGAGCGGCGCATGTTAGAATCCAATTTCTGCCTGGAACTTTTCCGCGCATGTCTGACGCCAACGCTCGCCAAAAAGCCGAAGATCACTACTATGCCGCGCTCGACCTGATGGCCGACGGCCACCTGGAAAAGGCCGTCGCGGCCTATCAGGAGTCTTTGGCCGCCGATCCGACGTTTACCGAAGCGATGCACGGTCTGGCGCGGGCTCTGCAGGATCTGGGGCGCTACGATGAGGCGATCGTGATAGCCCAGCGTCTGGCGGAGATCGATCCCGACGACGTCCTGGCCCATACCAGTTTGTCGGTGTTGTATCAGAAGAAGGGAATGATCCCCGAAGCCGAGGCGGAAGGCGCAAAGGCGCGGGTTCTGGGGTGGAAGGCGCAATTGAAAGGGAAAAGCTGAGTAACCTAGATCAACAGCCTTGGTTATTGCACCCGATGTGGCTCAACGTAATTCTCTTATCTCAGCCGGCTCCCGATGAGGTTCGCCCGTCCCACAACTGACTCGTACCGACGGTTTATGCTTGAACATCAGACCCAGATCAGTTTTCACTTCTTGCACTGAACCTGAGCTCTCAACCTAAAAAGAGCCACTCGCTACCCGAGCCCCGGTGGACTCGGCCCCAGTCGGAGTCTTTCCGTATTCAAGGTGCAGTCCCTCGCTATCGTCAGGGGTCAAAATATCGTTTTGCGGCGCTGATCGCCCAGACCACGTTGGAGATTTCCCTGTGGGGGAAAGGCGACTTTCTAGCCAGCCCTGGGGGCATAAACCAGAACCATCGCCCATCGTACCAGTTCCGCGTAATGAGCAAGGATGGGCCGGGCGCAAGCCGAACCGATGTTGGTGTCTCAGCGACCTCAGAGGAGCTCTACGACAGAATAATCATCCCGGCCGCGAACCGCGACAAAGCGCGACTCAGTCCGCTTCCGATTGCCATCGGCCCTACCCTCACAGTCCGTACTTCTTCATCAAATGGCGGAATGAGCGGTAGGAGATGCCGAGCACGTCGGCCGCCTTGGTTTGTACGCCGCCGCTCTGGTGGAGCGCACTCTGCAGCAGCGTGCGCTCGATGCCGGCAACATAGTTTTCCATACCCAGGCCTTCGGGAAGAGTCAGATCGCCTGCAATTTCGGGTAAGGTCCCGCCGGCGGAGGCTGCCGCGGCGCGCGCTTTGGGGCGTTCGGCCGGAAGTTGGACGTGCAGCTCGTCCGTGGTTTCCAGGGCAACGGCGCGTTCGACCGTATTCTCCAATTGGCGGACGTTTCCCGGCCACTCGTACCCGCACAAGGAATCGAGCGACGGCGCATGCACCCGCAGGATGCTGCGGCCGGCGGCGCTGGCATACTTTTTCAGAAAGTGGTTCACCAGCAGCGGGATGTCTTCCCGGCGCTCGCTCAGAGGAGGCACGCGGATCGGAATGACGTTCAACCGGTAATAAAGATCCTCGCGAAAAATGTTTTCGGCAACCGCCTTGTCGAGGTCGCGGTTGGTGGCGGCGATCACGCGCACATCGATCGAGATTTCACTGGTGCTGCCCACCGGCCGCACGGTGCGTTCCTGCAGCACACGCAGCAGCTTGACTTGCATGGACGGCGTCATTTCACTGATCTCGTCGAGGAAGATCGTGCCGCCGTCGGCCACTTCGAACAGGCCGCGCTTGTTCTGGTTGGCTCCGGTGAAAGCGCCTTTCACGTATCCGAACAGTTCGCTCTCGAGCAGAGTCTCGGGAAACGCTCCGCAGTTCACGGAAACGAATGCGTCGGCAGCGCGCGGTGAACATACGTGGACGGCGCGGGCAACGAGTTCTTTGCCGGTGCCGCTTTCGCCGTGGATCAAAACCGTGCTCGCCGTGGAGGAAACGGTGCGAACCGTTTGCTTGAGCTTCTCCATGGCGGAGCTGGAGCCAATGATGTTGTCGAGCGAGTTGCGGGTGGCGGCGTCGCGGCGCAGGGCAAAGTTCTGTTTGCTGAGATTGAGTTTTTCGACGGCGCGATTGATGGCCAGCTTGATCTCGTCGACCAGGCCGGGACTCTTGCGAATGTAGTCGGTCGCGCCTCCCGCTTTTACGGCTTCCACGGCAGCTGCATAGTCATCGACCGCAGTGATCAGGATGACGGCGGAGTCGGGCGAAACCCGATGGGCGTGGCGGAGCACTTCAATGCCATCGATGTTGGGCATCTTGATGTCGGTGATGATGACGTCGTAGAGGGCCCCGTCGATCTTGTTCTTCGCCACCTGCCCCGATTGAACCGTCTCTACGCGGTGTCCCTCGCGGCGTAAGGAGATGTCGAGCATTTCACAGATGGAGCGCTCGTCATCGCAGACCAGGATGTTAGCCACGCCCACCCCCTCCGGCTGCGGCCAGCACGCGAACCTTATCCGGCGGGTTCTCTTGCGTGGAGGCGGGACGCCCGGCATCGAGCCGGTTCAGCCGCAACACGAACGTGGTTCCCTGCCCGGGCTTGGATCGAGCCCAAACCTTGCCGCTATGCGCCTGCACAATCTGATAGACAATCGCCAACCCCAAGCCGGTACCGCCTTCGAAGTTAGACTGGAAGGGCTCGAAGATTTTTTCGATCTGTTGCGGACTCATGCCAGCTCCAGTATCGGTGAACCCGACCTGCCAATCCTCTCCCAACGACTCGATTGCGACGGTGAGTGCGCCTCCGCCTGGTGCGCCTTTCATGGCGCGAACGGCATTCTCACAAAAATTCCAAAATACCTGTTTGATCTTGTCCCCATCAGCGATCGCCCAAGCCTGGCCAGCGGGAAACCGGCGAACGATCGTGATGCCGGTTTTCTCCGCCGTCATGCGGTGATCCATAAGCGTCAGTGTATCTTCGACCAGCGGGATGAGGTCGACCTTGTCAAAGTGATATTGCTTGGTCCGCGAATAGGCCAGGAAGTCGGTAATGATGCTGTTCAGGCGCTGCGACTCGCGGGTCACGATGTCCAGCAGGCGGCGATGATCCTCATTCATCTCGGGGATGCCGGAGAGCATGCTGACCGAACCGGCAATGGAGGTCAGCGGATTGCGGATTTCGTGGGCTATGGCTGCGGCCAACCGACCGACGGCAGCCAGACGGTCCTGCATTCGTACTTCGCGCTCCAGCCGGCGAATCTCGGTGAGATCGTCGAACACGTAGACGTATCCCAATTCCCCGCGTTCGGGTACGGTCAGGGCGGCCACCCGGACCCGAACCGTCTTGCGAAATTTCGTCGGGGCTTCGAAACGCACCTCGCCGTGGAACTGTTGCGATTCCACCGTGGGCAACGAATCCAAAAACAGCTCGTCGACCCGCGCGCCCAGCAGTTCCGCCGGGGTGCGCTCCAGAAGCCGTTGGGCCGCGCCATTCACCAGCGTGATCCGCCCGTCCAGGCCGGTGGTGATCAGGCCACTGCTGATCGAGTGGATGATGTTCTCGTGCAGCGCCTGCAGACTCTCAAGTGCGCCGCTGGCGTCCCGCAATTGCACGCCCACCTGGCGCAATTTCGCGGTAAGTAGTCCGGCAAGATAGGCGACCGCCAGAAAGGCAAAGAGATTGACGAAGATGATTGCCCGCAGCGCCTTAAGTCCGGGATGAGTGATGCAGTACGACGGGACCACTCCATAGTAGTTCAGTTCCAGCACCGTGCCGTAAAGAATGAATGCCAGGGCGGCCACCAATTGGGCCCACACCCGCGGCAGCAGGACGCTGGCGACGATGATGACCAGGGGATAGAGGAAGTTGAGCGGACTGTCCCATCCTCCGGTTTCATGGATGACCAGGCTGACTAGAATCAAGTCGGTAAGAAGCTGCAGCGAGGCCTGCAACCGGTGCTCCTGCCACAGGGAAAGCAAGAGCACGAAGAACAACGACAAGCTGTACCAGAAGAGAATGGTGGTGACGAAGAGCCGCAGCGGCAATCGCGCCGGCGTGAACTGGGCGACCGCCAGCTCAATCCCCAGCAAGAGGGTCAGGATAAAAATTCGGACCCGAACCAGCCACACCAGCCAATTGCGCTCGTCAAACGTCGATTGCATTGCGATCCCGGTGATACCAAGCGATCCGCCGCGGGTAAATGGCGGGGTTCGGGGTTGGGCCTTAGGTTGGTTGGTCTTCTACGTAAGACCTGACGCCTAAGACCCGACCTTTGTTTTTCGATCTTCTAGCCAGCCAGCTTAGCGATCATGGCAAACAGCGGCATGTAGAGCGAAATCACGATGCCGCCGATCATGATGCCCAAAGCTCCGATGATGAACGGTTCCAGCATGGCCAACATGTCTTTGGTGGCGGAGTCGACTTCCTCTTCGTAGAAGTCGGCAATCTTCTGCAGCATCGAGTCCATGGCGCCAGTCGCTTCACCCACGCCGATCATCTGGGTAACCATGTTGGGAAACACCCCGCACTCCCGCAGCGGGTCGACGATGGTGCGCCCTTCTTCGATAGCCTTGCGTACTTTCATCAGCGCCTCTTCCAGCACGGCGTTGCCTGAGGTTTTAGCCGTGATGGTCAGGCCTTCCAGAATGGGAACGCCGGAAGTGATCAGCGTGCCCAAGGTACGGGTGAAGCGGCCTACGGCGATCTTGCGCAGCAGCGATCCGATCACGGGAATATGCAGCAGGATCTTGTCAAAGTAGTAGCGGCCGCGAGGATGCTTGCGAATCTGCCGAATACCGAAGACCACCGCAAAAGCGCCCACGAAAACCACCCACCAGAAACTCTGCACGAAACCGCTCAGCCCCATGACGATGCGAGTGGGAAGCGGCAGATTGACGCCCAGTCCGGCGAACAGGTTGGAGAAGATCGGGACCACCCACTTGAGCAGCGCGCCCACGATCAAAACCGCCATGCCGACCACGGCGACAGGATAGATCAGCGCGGATTTCACCGCGGCTTTCAGGCGCACGGCTTTTTCCACATAGGTGGCCAGGCGCTGCAGAATGATGTCGAGAATACCACCGGTTTCGCCGGCCTCGATCATGTTGGTGGTAAGGTCGTCGAAGATCAAAGGATAGCCTCGCATGGCATTGGCGAGTGTCGCACCACCTTCCACCGTGGTTCGTACGCCGGTCAAAACCTTCTGGAAGGCCTGGCTTTCCTGGTTGGACCCCAGGATTTCCAGACACTGCACCAGGGGCAGGCCGGCATCGATCATGACCGAAAACTGGCGGAAGAAGATCGCGATTTCCTTGGTCCCGACCTTGCCCGAGCCGAAGGTCGGCATCGAGAATTCTTTGCCCTTTTCGCGAATCGCGCCAGGGGTGATGCGCTCGCGCCGCAACGCCTGCGTCAACGCCTGCTTGTTCGACGCCATCCGCTCTCCGGAAATTTTCTGTCCGGAAGCGTCCTTGCCGGAAAATGTAAAGACTGGCATGGTATAAGTCTCCTCAGGAATGTGCCCTGCTTCTGTGAAGCCTGCTTTGGTTCCAATGTTGATGCTGCCATCGTCCTAGTGCTTGGACGAAGCAGCGCCTCGAGCCATAGTCGTTCCTGCCGCGGTCGGCCGGTTCAACAAAGTGGCGCCTCGATTGATCATTTCCTGCAATTCGTCGGTATTGCTGGAACGCGCCATGGCGACTTCCAGCGAGATCTGTTTCTGGAAAAAGGCGGTGGCCAGCGACTGGTTAAAGGTCTGCATTCCGTATTTTTCCTGTCCCGACTGCATCGAGGAATAGATCTGGTGAATCTTGTCTTCGCGAATCAGGTTGCGCACCGCAGCATTGGGTATCAGAATCTCCATGATCATGGCGCGGCCTTTTCCGTTCACGGTCTGCAGCAGGCTTTGGCACATGATGCCTTCCAGAACCAGCGACAGCTGGGCGCGAATTTGCGGCTGCTGGTGCGCCGGGAATACGTCGATGATGCGGTTGATGGTGGAAGTCGCCGAGTTGGTATGCAATGTCCCGAAAGTTAAGTGACCGGTTTCGGCGATACGCAGGGCCGACTCAATGGTTTCCAGATCGCGCATTTCGCCGATGAGCACCACGTCGGGATCTTCACGCAGCGCGGCGCGCAGTGCGTCGCCGAAGCTCTTGGTGTCGGCGTGAAGTTCGCGTTGGTTGACCACGCAGTTCTTGTTCATGTGCACAAATTCGATGGGGTCTTCGATGGTCAGAATGTGGTCGTGGCGCTCGCTGTTGATCTTGTCGATCATGGCGGCCAGCGTGGTAGATTTGCCCGAACCGGTCGGCCCGGTCACCAGCACCAGCCCGCGCGGCTTATCGCAGAGCTTGCTGACGACTGGCGCCAAACCAAGTTGGTTGAATGACTTGATTTCGAAAGGTATCAAACGAAACACTGCCGCCGTGGCTCCGCGCTGGTTGAAGACGTTGGCGCGGAAACGCGCCAGTCCCTTCAATCCGAACGAGAAGTCCAGCTCCAGGCTTTCTTCGAAGCGATGTTTCTGGGAATCGGTCATGACGCTGTAAGCCAGTTGCTTGGTCTCAGCGGGCGTCATCTGCGGCAGATCGAGCGGCACCAAGTGTCCATGCACACGAATCTGGGGCGGCGAGTTGGTGGTGATGTGCAAGTCGCTACCGCTCATTTCCAGCATTCTCTTAAGCAGATCGCTTAACGACAAACCCATTTGAAATTCCTTTCCCTGCGGCTACTGCTTCTTCCCTTGCTACTTCGCTGCCAACCTAATGAATGGTTTCGCGAGCGACTTCCTCAAGTGTGGTCATCCCCGCCGCAACCTTGATTAATCCGCTGCGGCGCAGCGTGATCATGCCGCGCTCGATGGCTTTCTTCTTCAACTCCACCGCCGAGGCTCCAACCAGAACCAACTCCCGGATCTCATCGTCGACTTCCATAACTTCGTACAAGCCGCAGCGGCCCTTGTATCCGGTGCTGTTGCAGACCCCACAGCCCTTGCCTTTCTGGATTTTTGTGGTTTTGGCTTCCTCGGGGGTGTAGCCTGCGTCAATCAGCGTCTGCACCGGTACATCCATGACCTCAATGCATTCCTTGCAGATGCGCCGAACCAGGCGCTGCGCGCAGATGAGATGAACCGACGTCGCCACCAGGAACGGTTCAATACCCATGTTCATCAGGCGGGTAATGGTTTCCGGTGCGCCGTTGGTGTGCAGGGTGGAGAGCACAAGATGGCCGGTGAGTGCAGCCTTGATGGCAATTTCCGCGGTTTCAAAATCGCGGATTTCGCCGACCAGAATGATGTTGGGATCCTGCCGCAGGAACGATCTCAGAGCAGCGGCAAAGTTCAGTCCGATCTGCTCCTTCATCTGCACCTGGTTGACACCGCCCAATTGAAATTCGACGGGATCTTCCGCAGTCATGATGTTGGTGTCGGGCTGGTTGAGGCGTGAGATCGCCGAATAAAGGGTGTTGGTCTTGCCCGATCCCGTCGGCCCCGTGACCAGCACCATGCCGTAAGGCTTCAGAATGGCTTTTTCGAATTTCACCAGCGACTCGGCTTCGAAGCCGAGCTTGGTCATGTCGAGGCGCAGATTCTCTTTGTCGAGCAACCGCAGCACGATTTTCTCGCCCCACAACGTGGGCAGCGTGCTGACGCGGAAGTCGAGCTGCTTTTTGCGGCCGCCGATGTTCATCTTCAGCATGATGCGGCCGTCCTGCGGCAGACGCTTTTCGCTGATGTCGAGCTTCGCCATGATCTTCAGGCGGGACGTGATTGCATCCTTCAACTTCAACGGCGGAGACATGATCGACTGCAGCACGCCGTCAATACGGAAGCGGACGCGAAATTCTTTTTCGTAAGGCTCAATATGGATGTCGCTTGCTCCCCGCTTCACCGCGTCGCCCAGAACCACGTTGACCAGTTTGACGACAGGAGCTTCGTCGGCCGCTTTTTCCAGTTCGGCCAGCTCCATCTGCTGCTCTTCCGATTGCAGTTCGACATCGCTGTCGTTCATCTCCGACATCGACTGCATTACGGTTTGCAGATCTTCTTCCTTGGCCCCGCCGCCGTACGCCTTATCAATCCCCGTCAGGATGGAGCTTTCCGAGGCCACCACCGGCTCGATGTTGAAGCCAGTCATGAACTTGATGTCGTCCATCGCGAACACGTTCGTGGGATCGACCATCGCGATGGTGAGCGACGCGCCCACGCGGCTCAAGGGAAGAATCTGATAGCGTTTGGCCGTCTCGAACGGAATCAGCTTGACGACCACGGGATCAATCTCGAAGTAGGAAAGGTTGATGGCGGGAACACCATACTGGCGGGAGAGGAAATTGGTGACGTCTTCGTCCGTGAGGAAGCCGAGCTTCACCAGCGCCGATCCCAGGCGGCAGCTCTGCTCCTTCTGAACCTTATTCGCTTGTTCCAACTGCTCTGGGGTAATAATCTTCTCTTTGACGAGAAGGTCACCCAGCCGTTGAGACATACCCAGTTCTCCTATCCACGTGGTGCCTGGCACTTGTGCAGGCGTAGCGCAAACGACCGCCCATCAAGGGAAGAGACGCAGTTCATTCGCGTTGACATAAATTGTCAACCCAAGCGGATTACTTCACCAGTAACTTTGGGTCTGGAACTTTAGTGTGGGCTCAACACTTTAAAAGACTTACTTCCGCAGAAAAGGGCATAAAGACTGGCTTTCCGAATGTAAGCTAGACATTTACCAGACAAAAAGGCCGATGGTAATTTCGTTACCTTGGTGCGGCTGGGACACATTTGCATCGTGCCGAAGAACCGAAGCCGAAGAACGGAAGCCTGGACGACTTCACACTTCGTAAAGTCTTAGGTGAACAGAAAGCATCTGGAAGAGGCGATGGAAGCCCATTAAGGATGCGGCGGATGAACTCAAGAAATGGCGACGAACTCCTGACAGCTGCCCGCTGGCGCTCATTGGAGGAAGTGAGAAGCATCTCCCAGGATGCTGATGACGGGGATGATTATGTGATCTTCAACATCCGCCACAATCGGTATGGGCTCATCACGGTCGTTCACTACGTAAAGACGATAGAAGGAAATGAGACCAAGGGGCAGGTTCACGTTCGGTCTTTTTTGACGCACAAGGAATACAACCATCCGGCAACCTGGGACACAACAAGAGCTCTGGCAAACCCGGCAACAATGATTGCCAGGGGCGCTCCCCATGTCATCCACAATGAAGAGGAACTGGAGGCCTATACCGAAGCCCTTTTTAAACTTACAGCTTTGCCGAAGCCTTCTCCTTCTGCAATGGAAGCCATCGAATTGCTCTCCCTGCTTGTGGAACGCTGTGAGGATGAGCATTGACCCATCACAGAAATTGATCCAATTTCCGTGGTGCGGTATCTCATCGAAAAGGGAAACCTCAGGCGGCCGAGTCTTGTTCCAGAGTTCGGTTCAGAGAGTTCGGTTCAGAGAGTTCGGTTCAGAGAGCGCGGTCAGTATGTTTCTCTCCGGGCAACGGAGTCTCACCATCGATCAGGTGCAAAAACTCTGTGCCCGCTTCCAACCACCGGCTGATGTGCTCATCCCCCGTATCGTGGCGCCAGGACTGGGGGGCGACTGAAGGTTAGGAAACCCCCATCCGGCAAACCCTCGCCCACCGTGAGCGCCAACGCCTGGGTGGGGCCGGGGTCTCTGATCCGGTTCCCCATGAATGACGGGGCAGCTTTCACCATACCCGTGCATCTATAATGACTTGCACATTCTGGCGGGTCTGTCCGAGACCTACGCCTGGACGCGAAAATCCCAGTGGCACAGCCGACCTTAATCCCGCCTGCCAAAACTTCGCACCGCAAGCAGGTCATCATTCTGCTCGCGATTTCTGTTTTTCTGCTGCTGGTTATCCTGGTTTCGCAAACTGCCTTTGATTTGACATTCCTGCGTCCCGGGAACAATCAGGACATCGTCGTCTTTGCCGCGCTCTCGGCTCTGATCTTCCTGCTGTTTGTGGCACTCACATTTGTTCTGCTGCGCAATCTGCTGAAACTGTTTGCCGAACGGCGTCTCGGGGTGCTGGGCTCGAAGTTTCGCACACGCATGGTCGCCGGGGCGCTTCTGCTGTCTTCCTTGCCCGTAATGGTCATGTACTGGTTTGCCTACGGGTTGATGAATCGCTCCATTGACAAGTGGTTCTCGACCCCGGTGGAAGAAGTACGGGCCGATACCGACGCCATGGTAACTCTGCTGGCCAGCTACGCCATGCAGAACGCACGCAGCGAAGCGTTTTCCATCGCCGCGTCTCCGGAGTCGGAGCGGGGCTTTTCCGGACACGGCTTCTCCGGTGTAGTCAGTGAGTTCCAGCGCCGCGAATTGACGCTGCAAGGCGGATTCGCACTCGCGCTTCAAGACGGCAACGCCGAGGCGAGTTTCAATGTACCGGCCCCATGGCCAGTTCTGAAGTCCAGACTGCCAATGGCAGAAGCGGCTTTGGGTCATCCCGCTCAATTTACCTGGCAGCAAACCGACTACACCCTGGGCAGCGCGCCGGTCGAGGGCGGAGGCCTGATTCTAGTGGCAATTCCCCTGCCGCGCGAGTTTTCTCAAACCGTGCGCCAGGTCGAAGCCAGCCAGCAACGCTACTACGATCTCGCCCGCGAGCGAAAACTGGTGCGCCGCACCTACATGGGTTTGCTTCTGCTGCTCACCATGATCGTGCTCTTCGTGACCACCTGGCTTGCCTTGTTCCTTTCGAAAATCGTCACGCGTCCCCTGTCAGCCTTGGCCGAAGCCACTCAGGAGATTTCTCGCGGGCGACTGGACTATCGGGTGCCGGTCAGCGCGGCCGACGAAATCGGCGATCTGGTGCGCTCCTTCAACCGCATGGCGGAGGATCTCGAAGGCAGCCGTCGCCAGCTCGAGGCTTCCAGCCGCGACCTCAGCGCGGCCAACGCGGAGCTCGACCAGCGCCGCCGTCAGATGGAAACCATCCTGGAGAGTATTCCTACCGGTGTGCTGTCGCTCGATGCTGGACGCCGTGTGACCCACGTCAATCAGGCATTGCTCCGCATGTTTCATCCCGATGCCGGACACGAAAACGAACCTCAGATTCTGCGGGGAGCTTCTCTAACCGATGTTTTCCCCAGCGAAGTTCTCGAAGATTTTGAACCTTTGCTTCGCCGCGCCGACCGGATGGGAATGACGACCAGCCAGATGCAACTGCAGTTGCCCCGGGTATCGCTGAACGTTGCCGTGACCGTGTCCACGCTGCGGCACCAAGGCGAAGGTTCAGGATATGTCATCGTGTTCGAAGACCTCTCCGACCTGCTGAAAGCTCAGAAACAGGCTGCGTGGCGGGAAGTGGCTCGGCGGGTAGCGCATGAAATCAAGAATCCACTGACGCCGATAGCATTGTCGGCGGAGCGCATTCAACGGCATCTGGACCGTGCCACGCCAACCGATCCCGCCTCGCTCGCCATCGTGCGTTCCTGCGCGGAAACGATTGCCGGAGCGGTCGAAACCGTGCGCCGCCTGGTCGACGAGTTCGCCACACTGGCGCGCTTCCCCGTGGCCAAGCCGCAACCTGCCGACATCAACGAAGTGATCGAGAACGCGCTTTCCCTGTTCAACGGCCGACTGGACGGAATTGACGTCCACAAGGCGCTGGCCTCCGATTTGCCGAAAGTTATGGCTGATAGCGAGGCCATCAAACGGGCCGTAGCCAATCTGGTCGACAATGCGGCCGAAGCGTCCCAAGATTCCGTAGTGCGGGAAATTGAAATCTCGACAGCCTTGGTGGCCACCCGCGACGCCGTGGAGATCACCGTCGCCGACACCGGCCACGGCGTGACCCGCGAACTCAAGGAAAAACTCTTCTTGCCCTATTTCTCCACCAAGAAACGCGGCACCGGACTAGGCCTGGCCATCGTCAGCCGCATCGTGGAAGACCATCATGGCTCGATCCGCGTAGAAGAGAACCATCCTGTCGGCACGCGTTTCATCGTGGAACTTCCGGTTGTCCCCGAACCCGCGCCGGCGGCTGCGAGGGTTCAACATGCATAACATTCTTATCGTTGATGATGAAGCCGGAATTCGCGACTCTCTCGCCGGCATCCTGGCGGACGAAGGCTATTCCACATCTTCGGTGGGGAGTGGCGAGGCCAGTATAGACATTCTGCGCAGAACCGCATTTGACGTCGTGCTACTCGATATCTGGCTGCCCGGCGCCGATGGCCTGGAAACTCTGGAGCGGATTCGCGAGTTCGACAGCCCTCCCGAAGTGATTATGATCTCCGGCCACGGAACGATTGAAACCGCGGTGCGCGCCACGAAATTGGGGGCGTACGATTTCCTGGAAAAGCCGCTTTCCCTCGAAAAGACTCTCATCCTGGTCAAGAACGCCATCGAGTCCAAGAAGCTGCAGCGCGAAAATGTGGACCTGAAGCGGCAACTGCAGGTGAAGAGCATCATCGTGGGCGACAGCATCCCGATGAAGGCTTTGCGCCAGCAGATTGGTTTGATGGCTCCGACCAACGGCCGGGTTTTGATTTACGGCGAATCCGGGACGGGGAAAGAGCTCGTGGCCCATGCCATCCACGGCCAAAGCCTGCGCGAGGACGAAACGTTTGTCGAGGTCAACTGCGCCGCGATTCCTGAAGATCTGATCGAGAGCGAACTGTTTGGGCACTGCAAAGGATCGTTCCCCGGCGCGGCCGCGGACAAGGAAGGCAAGTTCCAGAGAGCGCACGGCGGAACGCTTTTCCTCGATGAAGTCGGCGACATGAGCCTAAAGACGCAATCGAAAGTGTTGCGCACGCTGGAGGAGCAGCGCTTCACGCCCGTAGGCAGCAACGAAACCATCACCGTCGATGTTCGCGTGATCGCCTCGACCAACAAAGATCTTGATGAAGAAATATCGCGCGGCAACTTCCGGGAGGATCTGTTCTACCGGCTTAATGTGATTCCCTTCTTTGTCCCGCCCCTGCGCGAACGCAAAGAAGATATCCCACTGTTTACGCGGCATTTCCTGAAGGAACTGGCGGCTACCTACGGCCGTCGGCCGCGGGAGATTAGCGATGACGCCATTGAAATTCTCATGCGTTACTCCTGGCCGGGCAACGTGCGCGAATTGCGCAATGTGATCGAGCGCATCGTAATCATGAACCCCACGACCACGCGCTTCGACAGCAAACATCTGCCGCCGCTGGTCTACCGGCAAGGCAGCCGGCGTGCGTCCCGGAGTGAATTTTCCACGCTACACCAGGCTCGCGACGCCTACGAGCGCGATTACATTCTCAAAACCCTAGACCAGAATCACGGCAACGTCACCCGCACCGCCGAAGTGCTGGGACTGGAGCGCAGCCATCTTTACCGCAAGATGAAAGCCCTGGCCATCGCGGCCAAGGAGTAACCGCGTCCGGCCTTCAGCGTCCACGCCGGTTCAGAAGTCCGGAGGCGGAAAGACGAAGCCGCTGTTCACCGCCGCTTAAGAGCTTCTAATTCTTCCAACGTCCGCGGCCAGTCCGACCCCAATAGCCGTGACAAGCTTCGATCCGCCAGGACTTTTCCGCCCGTCTGGCAGCGCGCGCAATAATTCGTTTCTTTGTCCGCATAGCGAATCCGCAGAATCTTGTCGCCACATCTCGGACAGGGCTCGCCATAGCGTCCGTGAACGGCCATCCCTTTGCGAAACGCCGTGACCTTTTCCGGGAAGCCGGTCTTGGCTTCGGCGCACAGCCGGTCAACCCAGTACTCGAGGGTGTGGCGGGTCGCGGCCCATAGTCTCTCCCACTCCTGCGCTTGCAGTTTTTGCGTGAGCGAAAGGGGGGACAGTTGCGCGGCATGCAGGATTTCATCGGAGTACGCATTGCCCACGCCACTCACCAGCCGGGGATCGGTAAGCGCTCTTTTCAGAGTGTGGTTTTCCGCAGTGAGCGTCGTACGAAACAAATTCAAATCGCTGGCGAAGATGTCGATTCCGCCCGGATCGATGGAGGGCAAACTCTCCTCGCCTTGAAATATGTGCAAAGAGGCCCGGTGTTTTGTGCCGGCTTCGGTAAGAACTAACGAACCACTGGGAAAGTCGAAGGCCGCCAGACTCCGGCGGCCGACCAGCTTTGCCTCCCGCATCTGCCAGTGCAATCGCCCGGCAATCATCAGATGAAACGCCAGCCAGAGATCGTTCTCTACTCCAATGACGATGCGCTTACCGATTCGCCGCAGTTCGCGGACAGTTCGGCCCTCGGCGCTCGCCAGTGGGGGTTCGGCGGTTCGCAGGAGAAACGCACTGTTGAGCCGTATGTGCTCCAGCGGCTGACCGACGATGCGCGATTCGAGCGCGCTGATATAAGCGGCGATGTCCGGCAATTCTGGCATGGATACCAGCTTGCATGCCATCGCCTCACTTTGGCAACGTGGGAGCGTGCGCAGCAAACCTGCAGACTGTACTGGAGACGTTTCCGAGACACCCTGATTTCGAAGACGCTCGACGACCCCAGGCCCGGCCGTCACTCGAACTCAATCTTCTCGAATCCCAACCCCTGCAACAGGCTGGTGATCGTCGTGGCTGCATTCTGCTGGGCCGTTCGCAAAATGCCATCGACCATGGCAGCCTCTAGCAGTTGACGTTCCGCCTCCTGGCGCACTTGCGTTTCCAGATTCGGATCGGTTGGTACCAGCAGCCCAGTTTCCCGGGAATATACGCGAGTCTTCGCGCTATCGATGCGCGTGCTGAACACCTGTGGCGCCGGAAGATGCAAGTGAATCTGTTTGTTATTCACTTTGACGTCGCCCGGCTTTAGATTCGAGAAATCGATCCCGCCCACGACCTCGCCGTGCACCAGCATCAGCAGCCGGTCTCCGGCCAGAAAATTGGGAAGGAACGGGTTTTCTCTGGTGCCGGAAACGATCTTATCCATGGTGTAAACCACCGTCTCCAGCCGCTCGAGGCGCCGAATGCGATCCACCACCGTGGGCTGGCTTACATCGATGCTGAGGGTTCTGCCCGTCGCGGCCGCCCACATACGACTTAACAAGGCTTGCCCCGAATTTCGCGAGAGCATCAGCCAGCCCACGGAGCCCAAAAACATCATCCCCAGAAACAGTCCGAGGATGAGAGCAACCCCAAGCGCCGAGCGGGAGGGAGAAGTTTTGGGAGACGAGGCTACATCAGAATTTACGTCGGGTTGGGGAGGCATACAACAAGGTTAGCACTCGACGAGCCCGGATCGCACCCATCGCGCTGGCCAAGAAAGCTACCGCTTCACCATGTGAATCTCGGTGCCGTTCTTGTGGAACTGTACCTCATCCATGAGTTGGTTGATCAGGAAAATTCCGCGGCCGTGATTCGAGAACAGATTCTCACCCATGGTGCAAGCGGGTATTGCCTGGGGATCGAACCCCGGCCCCGGATCGCGCACAATGATGAGGATGCCGCGTTGCTCCTCGCAAGCCACCACGCACTCTACGATTTTGCTGGGATCTTCCTTGGCCCCATGCACCACAGCGTTCGCCAGAGCTTCCTGCAGGGCGAGTTCAATGGCCTCTTCCTTGCCCTCGGCGCATTTCATCTCACGCACCGACTCCATGATCTGGGCGACGACGGGGTCGACAGCTTTTCGGTCGGCCGCGAGCGTGACTCGCACGCGCACGTCAAGCTTTTCCGGATCGAAATCGTGCCCCGGAAAGAGTTCCTGGGAAGATGGCCCGGATTCCATGGTTGGCTCGCTCTCCTGTGTCCGCCGGTGGAGCGCGGCCTGTTGCGATTCTAGCGGTATGGGCTAAATCCGGCAATGCTGGCGTCACTCGAAGCGTTCGCAACCAATGTCGTAACCATAACATCAGTCTCCTGTGTTTCGCCCGCCGTCCGCAGTCTGTCCGGTCTGCGCGCCCCGCGGTTGCGGACTGGGTTCGGGTGGCCTGTGTTCCACCATCCGGTGCTCTAATTGCCTGCGCCAGTCGAGTTCTTCCACAAAGCGGCGAGAGTCCCGCCAACCCGCTTCCGCTTTTACATAAAGCTCGAGAAAGACTTTGGTCCCCATCATGCGCTCGATCTGCAAACGGGCTGATGTGCCGATCTTCTTAAGCATCTGGCCGCCCTTTCCGACCAGAATCCCTTTCTGCCCAGTTCGCTCGCAGTAGATGGTCGCCGCGACCCGGGTCAGCCGCGCGCCTTCCTCGAAGTTGTCGACCATCACGGTGGTCGCGTATGGAATCTCTTCGCTGGTGTTCAGCAGCACTTGTTCGCGGATGATTTCCGCGGCCATGAATCGCGCCGGTTGGTCGGTGACTTGACCCTCGGGAAAGTATGCCGGGCCAGCCGGAAGCGTCGAGATCACCATCTCCAGCAGCTTGTCCAGGCCTTTGCGCTTGAGCGCGGAAATTGGGATTACTTCGCTGAAGTCATAGAGCTTGCGGTATTCCTCAATCAACGGCAGTAACTTCGATTTCTCGCGGATGAGATCGACCTTGTTCAGAATCAGAAATGCTTTCGTCCTCGGACGCTTTAGCAAATCCAGCGCAAACTGATCGCGGGGATCGAACTTGCGCGTGACATCCATGATCACCAGCACCAGGTCGCAGCCCTCCAGAGCCTCCCGCACTTCGACCATCATTTTGCGGCCCAAAGAACTGTCAGGCCGGTGGACTCCGGGAGTGTCGACCAGCACAATCTGTCCGCCGCCCTTGCCCTTGCGCTTGGGAACGTGGACCACGCCCTGAATGCGGTTTCGCGTGGTTTGCGGCTTGGGCGAAATGATCGCGAGTTTCTCGCCCACCAGCGCATTGAGCAGCGTGGACTTGCCCGCGTTAGGGCGACCGAGAATGCAAACAAATCCGGAACGGAATGGCATAAGAACTTCTCGCTGCTCGCTGAACCTCTAGCCAGCTGTTTCCCTCAGCGACCAATCCAGCCGCGCCTACATTTCGCAATGCAACTGCGTCTGCGGGCTGCGCAGAACGGTACCCCAAGCAGTCGCTCAGAAGCCGATTATTCCGGAATCCGAATGCTTCCGTCCTCCGCCATGGCGAAGGATGGATTCCAGCCAACCTCCCATAGAAACCCGTCGGGATCGGAGAAGTAACCCGAATAGCCGCCCCACAAAGCGTCCTGGGCAGGCTTCACAAGCTTTGCACCGGCGGCCTCAGCCTCGTCGAGCACAGCGTTAACTTCCGCCCGATTGCGGGCGTTGTAAGCAAGTGATATGGCTCGGAAGCCGTCGCCCTGCGGAGTAACATTGGCATCCTTTGCCAGTTCCTGTCGCGGAAACAATGCCAGGGCCATCCCTCCCGCCTGGAAGAATACGACGCCTTCCGCTTTGGCCATGGAACGCCGCCACCCGAGGCGCTCATAGAATTCCCGGCTGCGTTTTAAGTCTGCAACGCCAAGTGTGACCAGGCTCACGCGCTGTTCCATTTGCCCCACTCCTCGGTGCTAGGCCGCTTTGCAATCCTTCGAGTGGGAAGTGAATCGCCCGGGGATTTCGCTGGAAGTCAGGAGCTAGAAGCTGCTTCAAATTAATTTCAACTGCTGCGGCTGCACCGCCGTGACTCGCACGCGCTCCACTTTGCGGTCGGTGGACTCCAGCACCTCGAAGCGTAGACCGTCCTCCTGCACTACCTCGCCCTTCCGAGGAATTCGGCCGGCGAGTTCACTGACCAAACCTGCGATGGTGGCCGACTCTTTTCCTTCCGGCTTGCTGCCGAAGAGTTCATCGAGCCGATCTACGTCCATACCACCAGCGACAATGAACGAGCGCTCACCTTCCCGCACGATATCCGGCTTCTCATGGTCGTCGCGGATCTCTCCCACAATCTCTTCCACCAGATCCTCGATCGTGACCAGGCCGGCCACACCGCCATATTCGTCCACCACAATCGCCATGCGGATATTCTGCTTCTGCATTTCGCGCAGCAGATCACTGCCCAACTTACTCTCGGGAACGAAATACACGTCGCGCCGCATGATCGTATCCACGATGCGGACGTGGGCTTCGCTGTCGGGCACTTGCAGCACGTCCTGCGCGTATACGATCCCTTGAATATTATGAATGGTGCCGGCATACACGGGCACGCGCGCGTAGTGTTTGACGCGCAGCAATTCGATGAAGTGCTCCACCGTTGTCTCCGTGGGCACGGCAAACATCTGAGGACGCGGCTGCATCGCCTCGCGCACCGTCTTCCCGCTGAACTCGACTACCGACTGGATCAAGTCGCGGTCGCCCTCTTGAATGATGCCCTCTTCCTGCCCTGCTTCGATCAACGCGTCCACCGCCTCGGCTGAAGTCTCCGGCTGTTCGCCGGTGCTCTGCTTGGTCAGCGAAGCTACGGACTGCAGAAAGCCCAGCACGATCGTCACCGGCATGGCCAGGTAGATCAATAGCTTTAGCACCAGCGTCCAGTGAATCAGCCAATCCCCCTTGGTGCGCGAGAAAAATACGAAGGGCAGAAAGCGGTTGCATACGATGACGATGAGGATCAGGCTGATTGTCGCCTGCAAGATCTCGTAGATACTCCAGGACTGCTCGCTGAAAACCAGGAAGCCAATAAGCAGCGCGATGGCCGCCATGGTGAGTTGGGTGAGCACGGCCATGGACAACGAGGCCCGAGACCGGGCCACGCCCAGCTCCGGTTCGATCTTCTGCTCAAAGACGTCGATGTTGTCCTGAAATTCTCGGGAGAGAAATTTCCCGACCTCCTGATAGACGCGATCCACATATGAGACCAGGGTAAGCAAAGCCACCAGGAAAAGGAGCGCGACGGAGACGCCGAAGTTCATGCCGTCCTCCGGGCTCCGGTGGTGCGGGTGGTGCGGCGAGGTAGCGTCGAGCGCTGTCCGCGTTGGAACTGAGCTCGCTCAATTAGGGCGGCTGGCAGCCCCAGCGCCCGGCGCAACTTCAATTCCTTGCGCGCCATTTCGCCATTATCGCGCTCATGGTCAAAGCCCGCCAGGTGAAGGATTCCGTGCAACGCCAGAATCTTAATTTCCTCGCCCGCGGCATGTCCCAGCTGGTCGGAGTTCTGCCGGGCAATGTCGGCGGAGATGGCGACCTCTCCGGCCAGATTAGCCTGTTTGCGGGATTTCGAGGGGGAGGCCATTGACGGGAACGACAGCACATCCGTTTCCGCATTCTGCCGGCGAAACTGGCGGTTCAGCGAGCGCACGGCGGTACTGCTGGTCACCAGCACATTCACCATTCCTCGCAGCCCCACGGCCCGGCGCGCGCGCAACACGAAACGCTCCAGTGTCTCCTGGTTCAATCCCGCGACTTGCTTTTCCAGAATCACCAAACTGTTCTTGACAACCTTCCCTCTTTGGCATGCGGCCGCATGTGTCCCCAGATCCAACCGCCCAGTGTGCGGGTCACTCTCCCTTAGCTTCGGCGGACCTGTTCTTGTGTTGGTTCGCGGACGCTTCGTTGGCAGCGGCCGCCGCCTGCTTTTCGGCACTCGCCGCGTCGGCATGCCGGGGCTCGGCTAACAGCAGCATCTGTTGTTCAGCCACGCGAGTCTTATGCTCGTCATAGGCGCGAACGATCCGCTGCACCAGATGATGACGCACGACATCGGTTTCGTCGAAGTGCACAAACGCCAGCCCGTTCACATTCTTCAGCACGTCCATGGCCTCCAGCAGCCCGCTGCGGCGGGCGTTGGGCAAGTCGATCTGGGTGACGTCGCCGGTAATCACGGCCTTCGAATTAAACCCGAGCCGGGTGACGAACATCTTCATCTGCTCCGAGGTGGTGTTCTGAGCTTCGTCCAGAATGACAAATGAGTCGTTCAGCGTGCGCCCGCGCATGAAGGCGATGGGCGCGATCTCTATGACGTTCTTCTCCAGGTAGCGATCCACTTTTTCGGGATCGAGCATGTCGTACAAGGCGTCGTAAAGTGGCCGCAAATACGGATCAATCTTGTCCTGCAGCGTGCCCGGAAGAAATCCCAGCCGCTCGCCCGCTTCCACCGCCGGACGCGCCAGGATAATGCGGTTCACGCGTTTGGCCAGCAGCGCGGAAATGGCCATGGCCACGGCAAGGTAAGTTTTGCCGGTACCGGCCGGGCCAATCCCAAAGACCATATCGTGATTTTCGATGGTCTCGAGATACCGCCGCTGGTTGCTGCTCTTCGGTTGCACCGTGCGCCGTCCAAACGAACGCTGGCGCCCGGCATCCGCCAATCCGCGCAAGGTCGAATTTGGGTCCGAGGTCAGCACGCGCAGCATGCTGTTGAGATCGCCGTTGTTGAAGCTGTGTCCCGAACGCTGCAAAGTTTCGTAGTCGGCGAAGACCTGCTCGGCGCGCGCCACATCCCGCGCCGCGCCTTCCAGTTCGATCGCGTTCGATCGCAGATTGATGGTGATGTTGAGCCCGTCCTCCAGCACACGCACATTTTCATCGCGCGTGCCGAAAAACGTCTCGATATTGGGACTAATCCCGATGCTTTTCTTCATGCAGTTTTAGACGAACCGTGTAGGCCGCGCCGCCTCGGTTGTCCGGCGGGGCAAAGCCCGGCAGCCGCGGGCACTGAGATACACCTGCGCCTGCTCCACCTAACACCTAAAGCAGGCTTTCGCTTGGAAACGGGACCATCCGGAATGCGCATGCCCAGGAGGCAAGTCACTACCATTGCACTAAAGCGTACCCCGCCGCGAAGAGGGAGTCAATGGCAAGCGGTCCAAAGGTGGTCAAAGGTAGTGCGCTGGTTTCCACCCGAGGCCCTGTCCGGAACCAGAGGCTCGTCGAAGATTGCCGTCTCCGCGGCCGTCGGGGCCTGAAGCATCACTTACCATGGCGACATGCATCTCGTTCATTGAGTGGCTTCTCCAGCCCTCGCCGTTTTGCGTCCGGTCGAAAAGCACATCCGCCGGCGCCGACACATCCGGCAACCCAGCCGCAGCGCCTAGGGCCCGAGCTCCCAGCCGCAAGGTATCGCGCTCGGTTCCTCCCCACGTGCCCCTTCCATGATTGAAGTGGATTCCAGTCAGACCAAGCGCAAGAAACTCCTGCCCGAACTCCGATGGCAACGCCTCGATCTTCCCGCGCCTTTCCTCATCCCCCGGGTCCAGTGAGAGAGCATTCATCGGGAAAAAAGCGAACCGCATGGAGTCTGCCTTCGAGCCCTTGGGCAAGGGTGGTTTTGCCCGAGCCCGGCAACGCGCACCCTGCAGCCGTGTTGAGAAAGCAGGGAGTCCATGACAACCGAATCTTAGGATGCGGCAGGTCCGCCATCCTGGGCCGAGGCCGCCACAGCCCTGGTCCTAGCCCATTCGCGCAAAGCAGCAATCTCTTCCGCGCGCGTGATGGAAAGCGGTACGCTCTCGGCCAGCGCATCGAGAAGTGACGGAGTCCGAAGCGCTTTCTTCTCGGAATACGCTGCGTAGAGCGCGCCCTGCACCGCAGCCTCGATCTCAGCTCCCGAGTACCCTTTCGCGGCGGCAGCAACTTTCTCCAAATCAAAATCCGCCGGATTGCGTTTGCGCTTCGCCAGTTGGATGGAAAAGATCTGCTTGCGCTCCTGCTGGTTGGGCAGGTCGACGAAGAACAATTCATCGAAGCGCCCCTTGCGAATTAACTCCGGCGGCAGCGCTGACACATTGTTGCAGGTCGCGGCCACGAATACGGCCGCCTTGCGATCCTGCATCCATGATAGAAACGACGCCAGCAGCCGTGACGAAACACCTGCATCGGCCGACGCTGAATCGGGCCCGCTCCCGGCGAACACTTTTTCCAGTTCATCGATCCAGAGCACACAGGGGGCCAGCCCCTCGGCGATCTGAAAAACTTTTCGAATCCGCTTTTCGGTCTCGCCAATGTATTTGTCGTAAACTGCAGACGTGTCGAACTTCACCAGCGCCAGCTTCCACTCCCCGGCCACGGCGCGAGCGCTCAGCGACTTACCGCATCCCTGCACGCCCAGGATGATCATCCCGCGCGGCGGCTCCAGACCAAATTCGCGGGCCGCATCTTCCCAAGCCCCGCGCCGCTGTCCCAGCCAGTGCTTCAAATTCTCCAACCCACCCACCGCAGTAAAGTTGTCGCTGGCTTCCACAAATTCAAGCATGCCGGAATGCCGCAGCAGATGCTTCTTGGCGTCCAGCACATCGGTGACGCTCTCAGGACACAGCGCATAGCGCGTAACCAGCGCCTGCGAAATCGCCCGCTCGGCCTCTTCTTCGGTCAGCCCGCGCAGGTTGGCCGACATTGCCTCCACGCCGCTAGCATCCAGCTCCAATTTCAAGGCGTAGGTTTTCGAGAGCCGGGTAAAGGTATCGTGAATGATTTCGCGCAACCGGTCGCGATCGGGCAGCGGAAGATCGAAGTATTCCACCAGCGTCGCCAACTCCGCCGGCACCTCGATTTCGGGCGCGGTGATGATCACCGTCCGCCGGTTGGCGGAAAATTTCTGTCCCACATCGCGCAACCGCCGCACGACAACCGGATCTTCCATGTGACGGTGAAAATCCTTCAGGATAAAGACTGCTTCAACGGTCATCGACTCCATATTGGCTAGAGCCTGCACCGGTTCGCGCGTGTTGTAGATGGCAGTAGCACTGGCAGCAGCGCTTTCGGCTCCCAGGGACGCTTTCACTGCGCGGGCGAGTCTATCGGATTCCGCGCCGCCTGGACGGAGTGAGGTTGGCGCCGGCGCTTGACTGCGCCCGGCTTGGGTCCAGATTGCGTTCTGGTCGAGGCGGGCTTGCAGGGATATTTTTGCTCCCTCGGGCGGAGTGTTCGCCCCCGAACGCAACAGCCCGTCGGCGATGCTCCACTCGAAGGTTGCCATGTTGAGTTCCGCACACGCGGCCCGTACCATGTTGACGGCACGCACCTCCTCCGACGTCTCCATGACGACGATCGGGGTCGAAGAGTTGATGAGTACTTTCAGGCGATCAAGTCCGTCTGTCATCGGTTCATTGAGGCCGTGGTGCCTTCCAATTCTTGGACCCTTTTGCGGGCGTCATCCCCCGTCCGGCCCATTCCAGCCGGGCGCGGGATCTCGCGTAGGAGCTTCCCCCGAACGCGTTCTAGGTCTGCGCGCAAGATGGTCCCTTGCGCCTGAAGGATGGCCACGGTCAGCATTACTCCGACCAATGGCAGAAACTGTCGCAATTCGAATTGCTGGACCACCGTCATAGGACCACCGTCACAGGTTTGACCGCTCGGGAACGCTCCCCCTATAATAGGTAATTCGGACCCGCCGAATATCTCTCAGCACAAACGAAGGTAACGAACCAGCTATGGCAAATCATCTTTCGGCGCTGAAGCGCGCCCGCCAGACCACCAAGCGCACGGCCACCAATCGCGCCAACACCTCCAGCCTGCGCACCCAGTTGCGTGTCCTGCGCGAGACCATCGAAAAAGGCGACAAGTCGGCCGCCGAACAGACCTACCGCCAGACCGTCTCCGCTCTCGACAGGGCCATCCAGAAAGGTACGTTGCACGAGAACACCGCGTCGCGCTATAAGTCCCGCCTGGGCAGGCGCGTCACCGCGATGAAGTAGGCCAACAGTTATCAGCTTTCAGAAAAACCACGGCTCTTCCCGTGGCGTTACCCGCGATGTCCAGTCAACGCAACCAGAGCCAGCCCCAACAGAATCAGACCAGCCAGAAGGCACACCAGCGCTACACGTCTCGAACGTTCTTGTTGCGGAGAGACAGCCCTCAGTTGGGCCTTGATTTCCGGTGCGACCTCGCTCAGCGAAGCAGTTAAGCCCGGAACCGCTGCTCTGTATACGAACCAAAGCAGTAATGCCAATCCGACAAAGCTGAGCCAGAAAAACCCAGAGATCCCTAACGCCATCGTCAACCGGTGCGCTCGCGGGGTCAACCCACCATAGTCCTCCAGGATCAAGCCGGGAATCACCACCATTGGCGCGATCACGAAGGAAATCAGCGTATTAGGAATCCGGTACATGTTGACAAAAGCCCTGATTTTTTCTTCGTCAGCCTTCGAATCCACGAAATAACACTTTCCCTTGCGGGTAAACGGAATAAAAACCAGCCGGCCGCCAGGCTCCTTCCTGAAATGAGCATCAGCGAGTCGGTTCATCCAAGAGATCATGACTCCTCCATCGACCTTGCTCCTAAGCCATTGTTGCCCGGATCGGAGTTGAAATCACGTTACCAACGGCACCCACCGGAATCAAAGGTGCTCGCAGAATATCCGACGATTCCCCCTACCAAGAGTGGCTGGGTAAGCTCCCCACAATTTTGTCCCTTCTCCCGCTGGCTCGTTAACATTTAGCCTTGTCGGCACGTTGTATGGGTAACGCGGTGAGATTGTGTGGAGGTTACAAGAATGGTCGGTCCGATTGTTTTATGTCTCTTGGTTGCCTGGATCGCCTGGATCACTTTTTCGACGATTCGGCGGTACCTGGTGGCCAAGCTTCAGGCGTCCCTGCAGGCGAAGCTCCTGGATCGAATCGATTCAAGCCAGGCTCTGCTGGCGTACGTGGCGACGGACCCAGGTCGCAAGCTAGTAGATCGATTCCTAAATAACATTGCAATACCACCTATTGTGGTGTAGGCTAGTCGGTATCCCATCTGTCAGGTGGTGATGGCCGATGCCTTTTGTGAGCACTCGATCGCAGCTGGTGCTGTCCGACCAGGACAAGACTTGGCTTAGCCACATTTCTCAATCGAGATCCGAGGCAGCGGCCAAAGTCCAGCGCGCCCAGATTCTACTCCGCTATTACCAGGGCGACACGATCTCCGCTATTGCCGCGGCTCTGCGCACCAATCGTCCTAAGGTCGAGCGCTGTATTGCCAAGGCACTGCAATTGGGAGTGCGGACCGCCCTCGAAGACCTGCCCGGTCGGGGACGGCGGGCGCGGATCAGCGACGAGGATAAGACCTGGGTGGTCAACTTGGCCTGCCAGAAGCCCAAAGAGTTGGGGTATGCGCAGGAGCTATGGACGACCCGGTTGTTGGCCAAGCATATCCGCAAACATTGTGGAGAGTGGGGCCACCCCAGTTTAAGCAAGCTGGGACGAGGAACGGTGTCCAAGATTCTGGCCGCTCAGCCGGTACGGCCGCACAAGCTGGAGTACTATCTGGAACGACGTGATCCGGAGTTTGAAGCCAAGATGATTGAAGTCTTACACGTCTACCGGGAGGTAGGAGTATGGCGAACCACCGGCCTGCCGGCCGAGGTGGTGGGGGTACTCAGTTATGACGAGAAACCCGGGATTCAGGCGATCGGCAACACGGCCCCGGATTTGCCCCCGGTGCCGGGTCGTCATGCCACGGTGGGACGGGATCATGAATACACGCGCTACGGCACGGTGTCCCTGCTGGCGGGTATCGACCTGCTGAGTGGGGAGGTGTTGGGCTTGGTTCGAGATCGCCATCGCAGTGCGGAATTTGTGGAGTTTCTGCGCCTGGCCGACCAGCACTATCCTGCCGGAGCTCGCATTCGCATGGTGTTGGACAATCACTCGGCCCACATCTCGAAGGAGACCCGAACGTATTTGGACAGCGTCCCGAATCGATTCGACTTTGTCTTCACTCCCAAGCACGGATCGTGGCTCAACCTGGTGGAGTCATTCTTTGGGAAGCTGGCCAAAACCCTGCTGCGTGGCATCCGAGTAAACTCCAAGGCGGAGTTACGCGCACGCATTGAACTGTATTTGCGAGAAATGAACGAAGAGCCTGTTGTCTTCAAATGGAAATACGAATTGGAGACTCTGCCGACAGAGTCTGTCGTGGCCTGACAGGGTTATTGCTATGTTATTTAGGAATCATTATACTAGTTGCTTCCTCTCCCCTTATTTTCCGAGTGGAAACGGAAAGGTTGGGATCATGGACAGCGACCTCTCGCATCTGCTACCAGAATTACAGCACAATTGGGTGGCCTACGCTGTCGGGGCCGCTGCCGTTGTGGCGATCCCTCCGAAACAGCGGGTGGCTGCATGTTAGCTACTCTGCAGCAACGCCTGCTCCTAATCCTTACTATCGGGTTGTTCCTCACCCTCGGCGTGGTTGCGTACACCTGCCGAGCCGCCCTAGGTTATGACAGACTAAACGATCAGGTTCAGAGAACCCACGAAGTGAAGGAAGAGTTAAGTGCCGTTCTTCGCCTTGTGGTCGATGCGGAAACAGGCCAGCGTGGCTACTTAATCACGGATGATCCAGTCTATCTAGAACCGTACCAAGAAGCGACCGCTCAGATCGAGGCCCGACTGGCTAGACTTGACAGTCTCACGAAAAACAGCGCCCCGCAGCAGCAAAGGATGTACGAGCTTCGACGGATCGAACAAGATGAGCTCGCCGTACTGCAGCAAACTGTCCAACTAGACAAAGAAGGTCGAGACC
>Ga0210406_10000230_pt1 | contig 84804 bp, 72 predicted proteins | sample IncBWC30MmetaG_FD_155454 | JGI IMG/M metagenome (GOLD analysis project Ga0210406, IMG submission 155454) | Forest soil microbial communities from Barre Woods Harvard Forest LTER site, Petersham, Massachusetts, United States - Inc-BW-C-30-M | ecosystem: Environmental > Terrestrial > Soil >...
ATACGAGCAAGCATTACTTTAAGTACTTGAGTAGATGTCTACTTATATTAATCAGATAGCATCGAAATTCGTTAAAAAAACTCAAAAAGCAATAATTTCTATAAGATATAACTATTCTTTATAATAAAAATCGGGGATAATAAATATCCCCGATTTTTTAGATTATAGAAAATGTAAGCATGTTACATTTCGATGTCTTTAATGTTATTTTTTCTTTCTTTATTTTTTTTGATGCCGTAGCCAATCCCTGCAGCTACTAATAAACTAATACCTCCATCAATTGGCACGTCCGTATCAGGATCAGGGCCTGCAGGAACTGAAATAGGCTGAGCTCTTACTGTCAAATCAGGTAATACTGTAAACAATACTATAAAAACACTTGCTATCGCGATCATTTTACGATACTTTTTCATCAATTTATTTTTTTAAAGTTAGTATGGAATTATTGATTTACAAATTTAATCTTTGCTTTGATATCAGAAGATTGAATATTTAAGATATACACCCCTTTTGCAACACCTTTATTTAAAATAATATTTTGCATTTCTGTCGCTGTTTCATGATTTATGGTTTGTACCAAAATCACTTGTCCGGCTGCATTTATCACACTAATATTATAATTACCAAGTGGTACATTATTCATTTGTAAACCTATCACTCCATTAACTACAGGATCAGGGTATATTGTTATACCTGCAATAACAGGGTCTTTACTGATATCCAGTTTTGCAGTGTTGCTTTCCTGGAAAGTACCATCATTGTTGATATTACGAACCTTATAATAGTTAGCGCCTTTTATAGGATTGACATCTACCCAATTGTAAACAAAATTACCTGTAGTTCCTGATGTTGCAATAGTTGTATCAACAGGATAGAAATTAGTTCCGTCTGTTGATTTGTATACTATGTATTCTTTTACATTCAACTGCGTACTAACGGTCCATTGTACTACTGCATTTTTGTTTTGTTGAACAGCGGTAATAGCAGTATATGTTGCATTTCCGGGAGCAGCTCTAAATGCGATAGCAAAACGGCCTGCACCTGTTCCAGCTGCACTGGTTATAGTAAAATCGATATTAGTTATAGCATTATCGTTTAAGGAAACAGGTGTGTTTGTATGTGCGAATGTATCTATCAGATATGCATTAAGATCAGGACGATTGAAATTGCTGGCCTGTAAAGCAAATCTGTATGATTTTTGTCCTAAACGAGCCATTTGCAAATAAATAGTATCCCCTGCATTAACCGGCAAGCTTTTTTGTACAGATATCAGTCTGCCATTTTTAAAGATCGCACATTGTTCGTTTAAATTCGCCTGTTTTTGAATGTCTTTATTCCAGTTTACGTCATTGCTGAAGCTATTATCAAACATATTTAATACTCCATCAGCCAGGTAATTTATGGTATCTGCAGCAGTTCCATATAATGTTGTCCTTAAAGATGCAAAAGGCGTTGGAGCGGTTGTAGGCCTGAATAAATAAAGATCATTATTTGTAGCAGCAGGTGACACTTTATCAGCTTCATCAATTTTTACAGTCCCTGATGTTTGGGCATGCACCATAAATGCAGCACCTGATTGAATATCGCCATTTATATCAAATGAATTGATTGGATTGGGAACAGGTATGTATCCACCTGCGCCATCAGTTGTTAAAACAACCCATCCACCGGTGCCACTCGCCACATTTGAAGCTGAAGCAATATCAGGGCTCCATAAATAAAAGGCATTGGTACCTAAAATGGCAGCATTCCTTGTATAAATAGTATTGAAATTAATAGTTGTTGCGTAAGGATTACCTATTACATTAGGACCGGCAGCAACTGAGATAGTCTGCAGCCCTGTTTTTAAGCTTCCCGTAGTGCGAAGCGTAGCTGCTGTAGCTGCTGTAGTTTGGGCTGTTGTACTAATGCTGTAATTTCTTGAACCACGAACAAATAACATGTACCCCTGGTAATCGGTTACTTTAGTAACATTGGTATTAGGTAAAGCATACCATGCTGCTGTATCCGCTACATATGCGATAGATGCGCTATTAGAAGGAGATTGATCGTATCCTAACCCCGGAGCATAAGTAGTATGACTTGGCCCGGTAATATGTGTACCATAGCCCGGCAACGGATCAGGGTTAGCAAGTGTAGGTGTTGTAGTACTAACAACTCCTTCCTGCCATGCAGCATTAATTGTTTGCGCACTGGCTGCAGTTACTGGTGCAGTCATTAAGCGCCATCTTCTATGAGCAGGAAAATAACGCTGTACAATAACATTGCCTGTTATTGTAGCTTTGGCCACACCACCGCTTTCAGCTATCGGGCCAACCCATGCAGTAGTTGATGCATTGGAGATCAATACTACATTTTTACTGATAGTTAATGATGATGTTCCTGCATAAGGGAATCCTAATTCCCCCGTAATATTTATTGAATCAATAGATAAGCCTCCTGATGTAGTACTATCCATTAAACTATACACTGTTTGATTACTAAAACTTGATCCGGTAATAGTTTGTGCTGAACTACCCGTCGTTACTATAGTACCGGCAATTGCATTAAAAATGCCACCCGTATTTGTTATATTACCTGAAATGCTTAATGAGCCTCCTGCGCCTACTGTAAGTGATGCTGAGGATCCTAAAGAAAGCGAGTCCACATACCCGTTAGTACTTGAACCTGCTGTTCCTAAAAACGGATAATTAGCTAAGCCGGTCGGTATTACAACATTGGTACTTGCTGTTGGAACACTGCCGCTGCACCAGTTTGTAGGATCATTCCAATTACTGTTGTTTTTACCGGTCCAGGTTGCCGCTTTTGTAACAGCAACATTGTTTACAAATTTAGCCCCGCCTATAAAATAATTATAAGTAGAATCTGCGGGAACGCCATCATAAGTATAGGCTACTAATTCATAGTTATATGTTCCTACAACAGAAACCGTATCATGAAACGTAAGTGTGCCGCTTGGAAAACTTGCATCATTTAAATAAGAAATCGAATCAATGATCGTAACACCGGCAGGCAAATTTGCCTTAAACAATGCTGAATATGGAGCATACCTGTTTACAGTAGTTGACAAAGATGGAGTTGTAGGGGCTGTACTACGCAAAATGATATATCCTATTCTTGATGCCTGGCTACTGCTAGGCAGGCCAGTTACTGCAGACCAACTTAGTGTTATCTGCGGACAATCAGCTGTAAATGAAGATGGCCTTGTTGTTGGTAAAGCGGATAATGTAGCTATTGTCGTAGGATTATTCTCTGCCGTTGATTTATCAAATGTTGATGTTTGTGTTCCCGCGAGGGTACTTACTGTCTGTACCTCATAATAATAAACTGTATTCGGTGTCAAACCTGTAATAGATGCGGTATTAGTACTAAGATTAGCCCCGCCTGTTGCTAAGGTGTAAGTAATATTATCTGTCGATACGTAAACATTATACTTATAAGCAGTACCTAATGCTCCTCCTATATTTGAAGGGGCAGTCCAGCTAACAGTAAAACCACTCGTTGTTGGTGTATTTGCAGTAATACCCGTTGGCGGAGTAGGTAGTGTAACAAAAGTTAGCCCGCTGGTGCTGTTAGTGGTAACACCACCAATAATATAATTAGCCCTGAATTGATATAAAGTATTAGGTATTAATGAAGTTACCGTAAAGGCTGAATCATTCGTTGTTCCTGTAGCAGGTATTGAACTTGGTATTGAAACTACTCCCGCATGATCTGTATAATTACCTGCACCATAATCAAAAGAACCGGTAACGCCTAATGTACCACTGTTAATCATAGTACCATTAATAGTCGCCGACGTTGTTGTTATAGACGTTGCGGCTGTTGTGTTTATTATAAGACGACTACCTGTTGGCACAACTTCACCTGTAGTAGAGGGAGAAGTTATATAGCTTGCCCCTGGCGGATAGGACGAAAAAGTTATAGCAGCTAATTGGCCAGCAGTTAACCCTGCTGTTGAGGCAGCAAAAAACAGCTTACCTCCAGTGCTACTGCCGCTGCTACCTCCCGTACCTGTCCATCCATTCACAGTCAGTACATTGCTTCCCCACGAAACTGAAGCGCTGTTCGCAAACTTAAATTGTGGCACTCCAGACGTATAAGTAATTGCTGCATTACCGCTAAGGGTAAGCGTACCCAGTGTTTCTGTAAAGGTTCCACTACCATTCAACGTACCACCACTATTTATGATTACGTTACTGTTAGCCGGTATGCTTGATGTACTGGTTGTTTGTAAGGTACCTGCAGAAATTGTGGTAGCACCATTATAGGTATTTGTATTTGACAGCGTTACAAAACCGGATCCACTTTTAGTTAGTGAACCGGAAGTATTGCCTGAAGGGCCGGTAGCTGCAAGAACGCCCGAAATTACATCCGAACTGCCTGCATTATTAATTGTAAAAGTGCCTGGGGTACCTTGTGCACCTCCTGTACCTCCTGTACCTACAACACCTCCTGAAGTTGATAAATTCCCTACGATTGAAAGCGCCGCAGCACCCGTACCGGTTGTTGTTATTGAAATATTGTTACCAGCGCCACCAGTACCATTCGTTTTACCAGATACAGCCGCACCTCCAGAACCACCAACTGCTGTGACACCACTGCCAGAAACGGATGTTATTCCAACTCCAGATATCGTAATAGTACCGCCATTACCACCGTTACCACCACTACCACCACTACCGCCACTGCCGCCACTACCACCCACAGTACTTATTGCCGTTGAACTGGTATTATTTATTGCAATTATTCCTGAAGCCGAACTCAATAAAACATTTCCTCCATTTCCTCCATTTGAATTTGCTCCTGTACCGCCTCCTGTACCGTAAGTACCAGAACTGCCTCCTTGTGTTGATAGACTACCACTACTTGTAACTGTTATGCCTCCTGAACCAGTTAGACTAATAGATCCGCCTATCCCACCAGTACCTCCTGCATTAGAGCCAGGCCCACCGATACCGCCTGCACCGCCTAAAGCACTTAGAGCCGCTCCAACAGTTATTCCTCCGGGAGCTGTTATATTTATTGCTGCGCCAGCACCTCCTGTTCCAGGGCCATAGCAACAGCTAGTAGTACCAAAACCGGTACCACCTGAAGTAGTTAACGCACTTGAAACTCCGACAGTCCCTACTGTAGTTGAAAAAGTTATATTATCACCAAGTGAACCAGGGATATTAGCTGTTAAAGCTGTAGGCGCAAATCCCGTTAAATTTATAGCAGAGCTACTATTAACCGCAATATTACCGGTTGAATTAAGTGTTAAAGTATAAGAAGTTGAAGTTGAAGGATTAGCAGCCGTAATAGGCGATGCTACTGTAATACTTGCTGTACCTCCACCCTGCGAAGATAAAGAGCAAGTAGAGATAATAGTAACACTACCCGGTGTACCTGACGTAACGGTAGCCCCAGTCAGTGTTGCTGCTGCTCCGGTAAGAATGCTAACGATATCTGTAACATTTACATTTGATGTAGTAGTGTTAGGTGTGAACGTATACAAAAGAGTAGCTCCGGAACCTGATGTTGACCATATTCCACCAGAAGATGAACTGGTATTTACTGTAACCTGCGAATAGCCGGTTGTCGGTACAACAATCGTTTGAGTACCTCCAGCTGTTGTGCTGCCGCTTGGCGTACCCAATGCAAAAGTAAGGTTCGATGGAGTGATGGCAGAAACAGTAAAGTTATCATTAACCGTTGCACCGGAAGCTATATTAGCCGTGATCCAAAAATAACCTATAGCGCCGCTTGCAATAGCCTGGCTTAATCCCGAAAAAGTTTGCGTGCCGGCGCCTGCGCCACTAATGGTTTTAATTGATGTAGCACCTGCAAAACTATTGGTTGAATTATACCATAACTGGAAATTAGTAATGTCAGCAGCTATTGCCGAACCTGTCGTTGTAAAAGACACCGTATTTAATGCTGCTGCTGATGTGGTTACTGCTGTATTAAAATTAAAAACTACATTATTGATGCTGCCGGCGCTAAGATTTGCCGCTGCAACTGTTGATGTGCTTGCAAGCACAATCGTTGGCGGAATTGGTGCCTGTATAGTTTGTGCACCGGCCGCAGATGTAGTGCCGGTAGGGGAGCCCGAAGCAAACGTTAAAGCAGGTGTTGCCCCCACTGTTATTGTACGACCAACAGTAGCACTAAGTGGTATTTGTGCTGTTATCCAAAAAAATCCTGTTGCGCCATTTGCGATAGACTGGCTTAAACCAGAGAAGGTTTGTGTGCCAGCTCCTGCCCCGCTGATATTACCGATAGAAGTAGCTCCTGAAAAACTATTCGTTGAATTGTACCACAACTGGAAGTTGGTAATATCAGATGCTGTAGCTGTGCCGGTTGTAGTAAACACAACCTTATTTAACGTTGCACTGCTTGAAGATACGCCTACCTGGAAATTAGCAATTGGATAATTGGTGGCACCGTCCGCACTAATATTGGCTGCAGCTTGCTGCCCACCAGAATTATTAGCTTCTGTTATAGTAGGAGTAGCGCAAGCATTTATGGCATTTTGAATTGCGGTTGGAGTTACATAAAGTGAATTCGCAGTACCAGGAGCAGTACCTGTTTTTGCAGGACCCGCAGATGTAATAGGAGTAGCATATTCTCCTTTAGGAGTAAAAGCTCCGGTATATAATGAATTAGGGCCCCATGTGAAAACTCCGCCACTAACGGTAGGGTTTCCTCCATTTGCAGCCCTTGCACTTATATAGGTACCAAGAATAGTTACAAAGCCACCTTCACTAAAAGTAAAATTATTACTTGCGAATGTCAAATTATAAAAGTTAACATTAGACCCTTGTACGTTAACTGTTCCGCCATTGGGTGAATTTATAGTGAAAGTTCCAGCATCAGCATCCGTGTGCAAACAAGTGCCATCGATAGAAGTGGCAAAATTCCCATTAGCTGTACCTGTAAGGAAAAATGCCTTTTGGGTTGTTAGATATTGACCAGTTGCTTTTAATAACCCTTCTGCAAAGGTCAAGGTACCAGCTATATTTGCATTATTTCCAAATAAGAGAGGAGCCGCATTAGTTGTTCCTGTTATATTGACAACATCAGTAGGATTTGCTGTATTGATCGTTATATTGTAAGGTTCTATAGTTGTTATTCCTCCGGTATTAAGCGTAGCCCCGGCCTTAGTCATTTGAATATTATAGGTTGTTAATGATGTACCATAACTACTTATAGTTGCTCCACCACCATTGCCATTATTATTTCCCGTATTTAGAGTGCCGCTTCCACTAAATATTAAAGTTCCTCCATTTATATTTATTATTCCATAAGCACTAATTGTAGTGGTAACAGTAACTGTGATTCCTGATGGAATGATATAAGTATCGCTAGCACTTCCAGTTCCGGGATTTGAAGCAACTCCCCATGTTGCGTTAGTGGTCCAATTACCGCTTACTACAGCTGTCCAGGTTGTAGCATTGGCTGCAACAGTTGCAATGAGTAACACAATCAGCAATGAAAATGACTGTGTTAGATTATAAAATTTCCGTCTTGATTGGAAAGGTAGATGTAGATGTTTTTTCATAAACAAGGTATTTAAACTTAAACGAAAAATTTATTATAAAGAAAAGATGTGTGTTAGACAATTATGTTAATAGCTTTATCCAATGGGTCTTTATAAAGAGTTAGCTAATAAAAATTTACTGTTTTTTATTAGATGCCCCGATGTAAGACATACGTTGCCCGTAAATCAATAGTTTTGTTGAATAGATTATATTTTTTTAAAGGGTATGGATCGGTGACAATCAGGTAAGTGTAAGAATATTTCAGTAAATACGCTTAACACTTTTTACAATTGAAAAATAAAGGTAATATATATTTAGTCTTTAGAAAAATTTTATAGGGTAGTATTGTTTCGAAAAGAGAAAATAAGGGTGAATAGGTATTAGGAAAAAGATGGGACAAAGAAAAATAGCCGGACGTAGGGTCGCCCGGCTATGCAATTAATTAATAAATTCTTGCTTTCATAGGTAATTTTTTAAATAGTGTTCATTACACCCCAACCTGTGCATGGATCCCAGCCTTTTGCTGCTTTGTATCCAAGTTTGGTAGATGTTGTAATATTGTCGCCTTCGGTAATATCTCTGCAAAATTTTTGCGGGGTGGCATATAATCTTGGGTTTACAAAACCTGCACGTTTCTTATTTTTTTGGTTCAGTAATGCGATCAGTCCCGCCATCAGAGGCGCTACTGCACTTGTGCCCCCAAACACTAATTTCTGTCCGTCGACCAAAACCTGGTAGCCGGTTGTAGGATCTGCATCTCCTGCAACATCAGGAATTCCTCTTCCCTTAAATTTCGTGCTGGCAGAAACAGGTTGTATTCCAGCTTTTTTCTGATAATCAGGCACAGGGAAATATTCACTAACTCCACCGCCTCCGGCAGATACTGTTGATTCATTCCAAACAGTTTCTTTACTTACTTTATTTCCTTTTGCTACTAATTTTGTACCACCGCAAGCCAATACATACGGACTTGAAGCAGGAAAATCAACATGTACTTTTCCATCGCCTACGCTATCACTTGACCCCTGGTCTCCTGATGCAACACAAATAGTTACACCTAATAATGACGCTGCTTTAAAGGCTTCGTTAAAAGCTTTCAACGCTTGTTTTGTCCAGTTAATTTCTGCTGATCCCCAGCTGATAGAAATTACTGATGGGTTATTTACTTTATCGTGAATAGCGGTTGTAACAGCATCGATAAAGCCTTTATCCGTATTGCCTGCAAAATAAACCACCTGCTTAGCCCCTGGCGCTACGCCTCCGGCTACTTCAATATCCAACATCACTTCTCCATCATCACTATTCGCATTGGTTGGTTTATTTAAACCTCCATCCACCGATTGTGCTTTTACTGTTGGTATAGCCAGATTTAAACTTTTAAAATAGTTCTGTATATCTATATTTCTAAACCCTCCACCTAATTCTATAATACCAATACATTGTCCTGTTCCATCAACACCTGTTGGAAAACCATAGATCTTTGCCAATTGATTTGGTGTAAAACTTCCTGTTGCTGCAGTATGAGAAACAAACATTCCATCTTTATGCAGCTTTTGAGATTTAGGCGTTGCATGCGGTTTGTTGGTTAATCCAAACACACCTTCAATAATACCTTCAAGGTTTGCAGGAATATGCACATTCCCTACCCTGCCTCTAAATACGCTTCCATCATCATTTATATAATTTGATAAATGAATTTGAAAAGCCGCTTCAAAATTGCTGATAGTTCCTGTTACAACTACACTTCTTCTTGCTGCGCTTCTTTCTACAATTGTTAAATGAAACGCTTGTGCAAAAACTTCAATTGCTTCAAAATCTTCAGCAGTTGTTCCATATAATTTTTCGTAAGTTTCATGATCAATGATCTTGCCTGCTTTTAAGGCAGCTTCAATTGATCTTTTTCTACGCGTGCGGATCGTTACACTTATAATTTGATGTGCGTCCGTTAAACCTCCGGCCTTCGACATGATCATCGGCTTTTCGCTTCCTTCTAATGCTACATAATCACTCGGGGTGTAATTGTTTTTTGTTGTTTTTTTTGCAGCAGCCATTGTTAGTTGTTTTTGGGTTGTTAGGAATTATAAAGTAAAGGCATAACGAAAATAGCGGGTACGGTGAAAACACCTTTTTTTAACCCCGTGTTTATTTTCATGTTATTAGAACCTTAGACTTAACACAACGATAATATTGAGTAGTTATTGTAAGTGTCAATTTTGCAATGAATAATTATAAATATTGGCAGCAGATAATACGATCATTTCAGCAAAAGATTTTGGCAACGATTTTAAATGGGGTGTTGCTATGGCAGCAGCTCAAAATGAAGGGGCGCATAATATTGATGGAAAGGGTGTATCTATTTGGGATGCCTTTGCCAAAAGTAGCAGCAAAATAAAAGGCGGCCATAAGCCAACTGATGCCTGCGATTTTTATCATCGATATAAAGATGACCTGCTTTTAGTTAAAGCTTTGGGGTTTACTGTTTTTAGATTCTCTATTTCCTGGACAAGAATATTACCTGATGGAACAGGTAGTATTAATAAAGATGGAATTAATTTTTACCATCGGGTAATTGATGAATGTATTAAGCTTGGCATTACGCCCTACATCACACTATATCATTGGGATCTTCCACATGAATTAGAAAAAAAAGGCGGCTGGACAAATTATTATGTAAACAAATGGTTTAACAGGTTTGTTACCGTTTGCGCAGAAGCCTATGGTGATAAAGTAAAAAACTGGATCATTTTAAATGAGCCATTTGGGTTTACTTCTTTAGGCTATATGCTCGGTAGCCATGCTCCCGGCAGAAGCGGGTTAAGTAATTTTATACCAGCTATTCATCATGTTGCATTGGCTCAATCAGAAGGCGCACAGATCATTCGTGCTAAAGTTCCTAAAGCATATATCGGCACAACGTTTTCCTGCTCAGAAATAATTCCTTATTCTGATAAGCAAAAAGATATTGATGCGGCTAACCGCGTAGATATTTTAATGAACCGTTTGTTTATTGAACCGTCCCTCGGGCTTGGTTATCCTGTTGAAGATAGTTTTCCTTTTTTAGAAAAACTACACATGGAAAACAAAGCCTGGAAATATACCAAGCGCTATCTATTTGATTTTGATTTTATTGGATTGCAGTATTATTTTCCCGTTGTAGTAAGGCATAATAATCTAGTGCCGATCGTAAGCGCTTCTGAAGTAAAACCGGTTACAAGAAAAGTTCCTTTCACTGCAATGGGCTGGGAAATAAACGCGAAGAGTTTTTATAATATCATCCAGAAAGTATGGCAATACGAAGGTGTGAAAGAAATAATTATTACAGAAAACGGCTCTTACTTTAAAGATGAATTAAAGAGTGGTGTTGTGAATGATACGCAACGTATCGATTATTTTAAAGAACATTTACAAGCTGTATTAAAAGCAAAAAATGATGACGTAAATATCAAAGGGTATTTTGCCTGGACATTAATGGACAACTTTGAATGGACCGAAGGATTTAACGCCCGCTTCGGTTTGATACATGTTGATTTTGAAACGCAACTTAGGACGATCAAGAATTCTGGGTATTGGTTTAGGGATTTCTTATCTGTCTGAACCGTTGATTAAAGTTGATCATTTTGGTTGAATTGATTTGTATAACACGAATTATATTCATTATTTACACAAATTGCTTTATTTTTTTGCCGGGAAGACGTTAAGGCGTTTATTATGTTTTGCTAAGTTTTTTTTGCCGGCTTCGCTTTTTATCGGCAAAAAAACTCACAAATATTTCACTTCTTCACTTTCTTATTTTTTGTTCCTTATTTCTTATTCAACAATCTTGATTCCCGTTTGTTCCAACGTTATTTTTTTCTCCCGGTATAAATTACCTACCGCCATTTTGAAAGACTTTTTACTCATTTCAAAAAAGCCATAAATGTCTTCCGGTGCACTTTTATCGTTGTATGGCAGGTAGCCGTTATTCTCTTTTAATAAACGTAATATTTTTTCTGATTCACCTTCTACTCTTTGATAACCCGGCGTTCCGGCTGCTACATCTATTTTATTTTCTGTTGGGTATATCTTTTTGATGAAGCCTTTAAATTTATCTCCCACCTGAATGTTGCGGTAAATCTCATTAAAGTGCAACACGCCGGTATGTTTGTTATTAATGATACACACATAACCGATATCACTTTTACGATAAGCGATCAGATCAACAACTTCTAATTCTTTTACAGTCAGTTCATCGTTATTAAAAAATGAACCTAATTTTTCTGTCGCAGCCATACGGCCTGTCTGTTCATCTAAATATATTTTTACCAGGTATTCTCCGTTCGGGCGCATACCTACTAATTGTTTTGATTTAGGCACAAAAATATCCTTCATCAATCCATTATCTAAAAATGCACCATGCGATGTAACACTGATCGCTTTCAATCTCACAATATCCCCTAACACACCTTTTGGTTCTTGTGTAGTCGCAATTAATCTATCTTCTCCATCATGATATAAAAACACTTTTATATCATCGCCAATTTTTGCATCTGCAGGTACGAAACGTTTAGGCAACAAAATCCCACCTTCACCATCATCTAAATACAATCCGAAATCCAGGGCACGTAATACTCTTAGCGTATTATATTCTCCAACTTTTATCATACAAATATTTTAATAATAATTAATTTGACAGCTTTTTTTAACGTGCTATTAACCCTCCTTTCGTTTTTCTTTAACAGCAACCAATGCTAACAATTACGAATTTTACATAACAATTGTAAGCAAATACAATTTTCTCATAATAGTTAGTTTTGGTAAACAGAAGCCCCTAGTCTTAGGGGCCTCTTAGTTTTATATCGATAAGTTTTTCAACTAAAACAACCCTTCCACGAAATCTTTTTTATTAAATACTAAAAGATCTTCTGCCTGTTCTCCTACGCCAATAAACTTAACCGGTATCTTAAATTGGTTGGCAATTGCCAACACAACACCCCCTTTTGCAGTACCGTCTAATTTAGTGATCGTTAGGGCTGTTACATCTGTTGCTGCTGTAAAGTGTTTTGCCTGTTCTAAAGCGTTTTGTCCGGTACTGCCATCTAACACTAACATCACTTCATGTGGTGCATCAGGTATTACTTTTTGAATAACTCTTTTTATTTTAGTCAGCTCATCCATTAAATAAGCTTTGTTGTGTAAGCGCCCTGCTGTGTCAATTATTATTACATCAACATTACGTGCTACACCACTTGTTACTGTATCAAATGCTACAGAAGCCGGATCACTGCCCATTTCTTTTTTTACGATCGGTACATTGGTGCGTTCACTCCAGATAGTTAATTGATCAACTGCTGCTGCGCGAAATGTATCAGCAGCTCCTAGCAAAACGCTTTTGCCTGCTTTGGAAAAATTATGTGCCAGTTTACCGATGGTTGTTGTTTTACCCACACCGTTTACACCAACAACTAATATCACATGAGGTTTGTGGCCTTTCGGCAGTTCGTAATTTTCGTAACTGCTATCTTGCGGAGCAGTTATTAAAACATTTTGTATTTCTTCTTTGAGGATACTATTTAGCTCGGCAGTATTTAAGTATTTATCTCTTGCTACTCTTTTCTCTATCTTTTCAATTATCTGAACAGTCGTTTGAATACCAACATCTGCACTTACTAATGCGTCTTCTAAATTATCCAGCACCTCTTCATCAACAGTACTTTTCCCCGCAATGGCTTTGGTTATTTTACCTAAAAATCCTTCGCGTGTTTTTTGCAAGCCTTGTTCAAGACTTTCCTTTTGTTCTTTTTTGCCAAAAAGTTTATCAAAGATGCCCATCTGATTTAGTAGTTTATTAGTTTAGTGGTTTATTGGTAAGCAGTTTTTATGAATTACACAGGTAAACTAATAAACTACTAAACAAATAAACCAATCAGACTAAAATTAAGAAAGCCGTTCCGAAGTAAATCAGAACAGCTTCAATATTATTGTTTCTTCAGCTAAAATTAGTTAGCTAAATAATCTTTTACTTTTTCTTTGTGAACGATTGCTTCTTTGAAAGTGTAGGCGCCTGTTTTAGGGCTACGTACCGCACGTATCACTTTAGTCCAATTCTTCGCATCTGCTGCGGCCTTGGAATCTTTAATTTTCGAGTTTTTTGAAGCTGCTTTTGCCATGATCTTGTAATTTGCTAATTTGATAATTAGCTATTATGCTAATTATGAAAATTGTTAAAACCTGCTACTTCGATAACGTGTTGAATTGCTTATAATAAAACGCAAAGCGTAATACATCAGCATATTAGCACATTAGCTAATTAGCAAATTGTTTATTTAATTTCTTTGTGAACAGTTACTTTCTTCAGGATCGGGTTGAATTTTTTCAACTCCAAACGTTCAGGTGAGTTCTTTTTGTTCTTTTTAGTAATGTAACGGCTTGTACCAGCTTTGCCGCTAGCTTTATGCTCTGTACATTCTAAAATAACCTGAACCCTGTTGCCTTTCTTTGCCATTGTTACTTGTTTTTATTAATTACTTCCCGACTTGCAACGGGATAAGTGCTTTTATAATTTTACGCCTTCAGCACGCAGTTGCTTTACAACTGAATACAAACCATTTTTATTGATGGTGCGAATTGCCTCTGAAGAAACTTTTAAGGTTACCCATTTGTCTTCTTCAGCCAAGAAATAACGCTTTGTTTGCAGGTTAGGCAAAAAACGACGTTTTGTCTTAATATTTGAATGCGATACTTTGTTACCGGTAATTGGCTTCTTACCAGTAACCTGACATACTCTAGCCATTTGTACTAAAATTTTAGGACGGCGAAGGTAGGGAATTAATAATTAATAATTGAGAATTAATAATGAAAAATTTAAAAACTTATTGCTTTTTTTCGATTTAGTACGTAAACACGCACCATTTGAAAAATAATGGCCAAAAGTATTAACGCTAAACCTAAGTAAAAATGCCAATTGAGCATTTTATTCTCGTGAAACAATAAAAACCCGAAGATTATTCCGTAGATCGGTTCTAAATTATATGTCAGACTGGCTGTAAAAGCAGATATTTTTTTTAGCGCATTTAGCTGTAAATCAAAGCATAAGACCGTGCATAGCCATGCCAATACCAGCAACCATGCCCAATCTCCGGGAGTAGGTAAATAGTACTTTGCAGGGAAATGTGCCAGATAAAAAGGCATTAATATACTCAATATAATCAGTCCGCCGCTTAACTCATATAAAGTTAGGATGCGCGGAGAAAAATCTTCTACCAGCTTTTTATTAAAAATAGGGAATAGCGAACTGCATACTGTGGCTAAAATGCCGAAAATGATACCTACTTTATATTGTGGATGAAAATCGAAGATGATATAAATACCAATTATAGCTAGTAAACCTAACAATACTTCCATTATGCTGAGTTTTCTTTTTAAGACAAGTGGCTCAAAAAACGACGTAAAAAAGTCTGAGGCAGCCAGACAGACAACACCCACTGATACATTTGCATATTTTACACTGCCGTAAAAAAGTACCCAGTGTATACCGACAATGGCTCCTACTCCAAATATTTTCAGTACATCTTTCGGCGCTATACGTTCCAACTCTTTTCTGAAGAATAGTATCGATCCCAGTGTCAAAACGGTTAATAATAGTCTATACCAAACCAGTATTCCCTCATTCAATCCGATCAATTTCCCCAAAATAGCAGTAAATCCTGCTAAAAAAACAGCAATATGTAATTGCAGAAACGCCTTCTTCATAAGGCAAAGATAGTTTGTAGTTTGGAGTTCGTTGTTCATAGTCCATAATTGCAGGTCGAGCTCATAATACTTAACTCAGGACTAATAACTACGAACTATAAACTAATAGCAAAGAAAAACATTTCCCTAACACATGTGAACCACAAACTATTATATATTTGCCGACTTATAACCAACTACATATGAATCTGAATTACAAACGTATTAATAATATTACGGGATGGGCAGTATGCCTTATTGCCTGCGTAGTATTTCTTATGACAATGGAAGCTACCGGCAGTTTGTGGGATTGCGGTGAGTTTGCTTCCAGTGCTTATAAAATTCAAATTCCCCATCCACCGGGAGCTCCTCTTTTTGTTTTGATAGGTAGAATTTTTATGATGCCTTTTGGTCCTCATACTGCCGTTAGAGGATTGAATAGTATGAGTGCTTTAGCAAGTGGCTTTAGCATCTTATTCTTGTTTTGGACCATCACGCACTTTGCGAAAAAGATGTTTGAAAAACCAGGTCATGAATTAAGTAAAAATGAGGTATTCATTATCATGGCTGCAGGTGTAGTTGGTGCACTGGCCTATACATTTACAGATTCATTTTGGTACAGTGCTGTTGAGGGTGAGGTGTATGCCTTGTCTTCTTTTTTCACTGCTATCGTATTTTGGGTAATGGTTAAGTGGGATGCTGCTGTTGCTGAAGAGCAGGCTGCGGGCCACAAAGACGGTTTCTCTAAATCAGACAAATGGATCATCCTTATTTTTTATCTAATGGGATTATCAATAGGTGTGCATTTGTTGAACCTGTTAACCATTCCTGCAATGGTAATGATGTATTATCTAAGACGCTATACACCTACTACATGGGGATTGATCATTACTTTTTTTATTGGTTGTGTAATAACAGGCTTTGTACAAAAAGCGGTTATTCAATGGATCATCAACTGGGCTAGTGCTATGGACGTTCTTTTTGTTGATAGCTTTAACCTGCCTTTCTTTAGTGGTTTTGCATTCTTCTTTATATTATTAGCCGCTGTAATTGCTTTTGGTATAAACTATGCCAATAAGAAAAATCTTTCTTTTTTAAGATTAGGATTATGGAGTTTCTCTTTCATGGTACTTGGTTACTCTACTTACTTTACAACAATGATCCGCTCTAATGCAGACGTATCTATTGATATGTACAATGTAGATAATCCGGTGAGTTTGAATGGTTATTTAAGTCGTGATCAATATGGTGACTGGCCAATTGTATACGGACAGGATTTTACCGCACAGGTTCAGGATACAAAAGTTGATCCTACCTATGTAAAAGAGGCCAATCAATATGCTTTAGCAGGTAAAAAAATATCTTATGTTTATGCTGATGAGGATAAACATTTATTCCCTCGTATGTGGGATGCCAGTAATGATCAGGGACACGCGGATTATTATGCCTCTTTTGCAGGTATAGGTAAAGATCAGAAAAGTGGCGCATGGCTTGATAAACCAACCATGCTGGATAATATTCAATTCTTTTTAGCTTACCAATGTAACTGGATGTATGGCAGGTACTTTATGTGGAATTTTGTTGGTAAACAAGATGACGTGCAAGGTGCTAACATGGCCAATGTTAGAGATGGTAACTGGAAAAGCGGTATCAGCTTTTGGGATAATGCACGCTTAGGCGACCAGAAATATTTACCAGATAGCTTGAAGCATAATAAAGCTAACAACAATCTTTTTGCACTTCCATTAATATTGGGACTTTTAGGTATTTACTATCAGGTGCAGAAAAAGAAAAACGATGCATTGGTTGTGTTGTTATTATTCTTCTTTACAGGTTTAGCTATTGCTATTTATTTAAATATGCCGGGCAATCAACCGCGTGAAAGAGATTATGCTTTTGTAGGATCAGGTTATGCCTTTGCGATGTGGATAGGATTTGGCGTAATGTTCGTAAAAGAAGCATTCGATAAATTTATGAGTAGCAGTACTGCCAGCTATGCAGCAGCGGGCTTATGTTTATTAGCAGTGCCGGTATTGATGGCTAACCAGGAATGGGATGACCATGACCGTAGCAACAAAACTTTAGCGAGAGACCTTGCTATTGATTATTTAGAAAGTTGTCCGAAAAATACTATCCTTATAACGTTTGGAGATAACGACACTTACCCTTTATGGTATGCGCAGGAAGTAGAAGGTATCCGTACAGATATCAGGGTTATTAACTCAAGTTTGTTAGGTACAGACTGGTACATTAACCAGGAACGTTATAAAGTAAATGAAAGCGATCCTATTGCACAGGTATTTTCTGCTGCGCAGATCGAAGGATCTAAGAGAGACGTATTGTACTTTGTGCAAATGCCGGGAGTTGATCCTGCTAAGCCAATGGATCTTTTAACAATGATGAGAGATTATGCAGGCAGTGATGATGCAGATAAAATCAAATTGAACGAAGGTGATACATTGAACGTATATCCTACTAAAAAAGTAACTGTTCCTGTTGATGCAGCTGCAGCTCGTGCTAATGGTATGGCTAATGCAGATGACAGCATCGTTGCTCAATTACAATTTGAAATCCCTAAAACAGTATTGTTTAAAAATGATGCGGCTATTTTAAATATCATCGCAGCGAATGCCTGGAAACGCCCTATTTGCTTTACTTCACAGTATAATGAATTAGGTTTTGGCCAATACCTTCGTCAGAATGGCCTTACTTATCAATTGGTTCCTGTATTGAACAGTCCGCTAAATGCTGATTGGGTAGTTGATAAAATGCTAAATAAATTCCAATTCTGTAACGCTGATAAACCGGGTGTTTATTATGATGAAGAAAACCGTCGTCACTTGAACTCTATTCGTTTAGCTTATGCAGAAGCTGCAAGTGCTTTAGCAGATATGGGCAGACAACCAGACGCAAAGAAATTGTTAGAAAAATGTGATTCCAATATGCTTGATGGCAACTTCCCTTACGGATTAGTTTCCCGTTATCAGCAACATGATTACATTTCAATGCAATTCCTGTTCTCTGCTTACAAAGCGGGCGATACCACTTTAGCTGCTAAGGTAACGCGTAGCTTGAAGAAAGATCTTGAACAACAAATAAACTATGCTTCTAACTTAAATGATGATCAGCAAGCTGCATTAGGCAATGAAACGCAACAAGCTGCTGCTATCTTAAGAAATATCGGACAAATGGAAACGGAGTTTAAAAACCCACATCCTCTGTCTGTCCCGGCAGATAGTTCCAAATAACTACATCTTGATAAAGTATAAAAAAACCAGTTCAATTGAACTGGTTTTTTTATACTTTAACTTCTGATAGAAATTGTATTTTTTTAATTATTGTTTTATTTGATTTAGCTATTAACCGTTTTGAAAATATTCTTTCTCCCCAACCAGCTTTCTTTTGCAGGGATGATCCATTTCTCTATCAATTCTTTTTTGGTTAGAACCAGGTTGTTGAAATACAATGTATCACCATCGATAAAATTATTTTCTACTGCGTAAGGCAATTGAGATAAGGGTAGTAATTGAACTTTATCTTTTATAATAAATGCCAGTGTTTGCCTTTCGAATAATTGCACATTAAATTTCTGTTCGATCTCTTTTATTAAACGAACCGAACTATCCGTACTGCATCCGCTAACACCCGTTGCGCTTTCATCTGCAATCAGAACAATAAATTGCCCGAAGAATAAATTAGCATATCCTTTTACTTCGTCACCATGGCTTTTCCAATTTGCAACAAAATTCTTTAGCATATCTTCCATTTCAAAAGCTTCGCTCAGTAAAAACAAGCGGCTACTTTGATAAATCCATACGCGCGATGAATCGGCAAAATCTTCGGGGATATGTTCGTTGAAATCAATGTTCATCTGTATAATGATTAATGGTAAATGATAAATGGTAAACGCACGGCAAAATTAATCATTAACAATTAACCATTAATCATTGATTGCGCTACTAATTCAGCAATATCCAATACCTGCATGCTATCTTCTTTACTACTACTTTTAACCCCATCAGTAAGCATTGTATTACAAAAAGGGCAAGCAGAAGCGACGATCGAAGCACCGGTTTCTATCATATCTTTTGTTCTTTCCTGATTGATACGGAGTGTTCCTTTTTCTTCTTCTTTAAACATTTGAGCACCGCCGGCACCGCAACATAACCCATTGCCTTTACAACGTTTCATTTCTACCAGTTCGCCGTCTAATGCTTCTAATACTTTTCTTGGTGCTTCGTAAATATTATTTGCTCTACCTAAATAACAACTATCATGATAAGTGATTTTTTTTCCTTTGAAAGCACCATCTTCTTTCATAGTAATTTTTCCTTCATCGATCAGTTGTTGTAAGAAAGTAGCATGGTGTATTACTTCATAATTACCACCTAATTCCGGATATTCATTTTTTAGTGTATTAAAACAATGCGGACAAGCTGTTACAATTTTTTTAATACCATATCCATTCAATATCTGAATGTTCTGATACGCCATCATCTGAAACATAAACTCATTTCCTGCACGCCTTGCAGGATCGCCGGTGCACATTTCTTCTTTGCCTAAAATGGCAAACTTAATACCCACTTTATCTAAAATAGTAACAAATGCTTTCGTGATTTTTTGTGCGCGCTGATCAAAGCTGCCTGCACATCCTACCCAAAACAGCACATCCGGATTTTCTCCTTTCGCTGTCATTTCTGCCATAGTTGGTGCATGCATATCAGGATAGTTTTATGATAACAAATGTAATTATTCCATATTGTTATCCTAACTTATTTTTTCATTCCCTACCGCTGATAATCTAACAATAAAGGATGCTGCGTAACTGTGTGAAGATTGCGCCAGACCCGATTTATTTCCGCACTAGGAATAGCCGCGTCTAGTCCGCAATAAGGATATAATTCATCGACCAGCGTTCTTGCATTTTTTGCCAATACCCTGCTGGTAGTACTAAGCGCCTGTAATTTATCTGTTAAAGAAGTGTCTTTTTGCAAATAAGCTTCCCATGATTGTTGTACTGAGACGTAAAAATCTTGTCTTGCTTTTTTGAATTGCTGTTTTACATCTTCCAAATACAATACCGCATTCTGTGTGAGTATTCTTACATAAAGATCGTCGGCTTTTTCAAGAACAAGTTCTTCATACAGATCTAAAAAACGATAAGCCATTCCTGCATTATTTGCGGCTAAAGTTGCTTCTGCAAAATTTAAAAAAGGATATTGGTAAATAGGCAAGTCGATCACACTATATTTTTTATCAATAGTAAAAGTTCTGCTATCCGACACTTGTACTTTATCTACAACAAAACTATTACTTGCCGTAGCTGCCATTCCAATGTACTCCCAGCTTTTACGGAGTTCTATATTTTCTTTGGGTAAAACAAAAGATTTGATCAGCGGCTTACCATCACTATTCTTTACAACTTCACCATCTTTTTTAATGATACAATTTGTTGTAAAAGCTGTAGCATGTGTTGAGCCGGTTGCGTAATACCAATGCCCTGATATTTCATATCCGTCATCAATAATTGTTGCTGTGCCCGATATTTTTCCGCTACCTGCCAAACAAACTTTTTCATCGTTAAAAATATCCTTTGCTATTGCGGGATCAATAAATCCCACAAACCAATTGGCTCCGCCACAAAGTGTTACCGTCCAGCCTAAGCTGCCATCTGTCCAGGCCAATGCTTCTTCAATTTTTAATGCATCTGGTAACGATAATTCTAAGCCGCCATATACTTTTGGCACAAATAGTTTAAACCATTTTTGTTCATAAATGATATCTAATTGTTTAGGATGAAGACTTTTTGATTTTTCCGCTTCAGCTGTGTAACTACGCATTGCTGCAACCAGTTGCAGATCTATAAATGTAGCAGGATGCGCTATTTCTTTTATTTCCATGAATATTGTTTATTGGCCATTAAGACCGTAATTACTGCTGAATAATTTTTATTATATTATCGCCGGCTGTTCTTCATTAATCGCTTTACTTTCTATTATTTTCTTCCAATCAAAATATCCGATCACCGCTACTACAAAAAGAAAAATAGTTAACACACTATATAGTGCCAGATGTTTGTAGAATAACAATGGAATAGCAAACAGGTTTGAGATATTGAGTAAAATCCAATTCTCAATTTTTCTTTTTGCCAGCAACCACATACCAACCCATGCAGTTGCACTAACAAACGCATCCATTAGCGGTACTGTAGATGGCGTAAAATTCTTCAACAAAACAGCCAGTAATACAAACCCTCCAATGCTGTATGTTATTACTTTTATCCATTCTTCCCATGTACAATAAGCGACTTCTACCGCAGGAGCATTTTTCTTTTTTACCCAATACCACCACCCATAAACACTCATTACCAAATAATAGCCACTTAGCAAGCATTCTGCATATAATCCGGCAACAAACAGTACGTACATTCCTAAAAACGTACCTCCAATACCTGTAGGATACAGCCATATATTATTTGCCTTGGCAAACAATACTTCGGCAACAGCCAGCAACACGCTTGTCCATTGTAACCAATCTGCTTCGGCAATTTGCTGTACCAGCAAAATCCACCATTCATGTAACATCATATTTCCTAAATTAAATAATACTTGCCCAAAGTGTACAGTAACAATGGTATAACCAATGTTTTGTAAGTATTATCCTCATTTCCTACGCCGGTATTATCCGGATCAGGTGCATGAAAGAATCCAGTTTTTGCCTGCTTCTTTCAATGGGTATATTCTCAGCCTTTCTTTCAGCCAGCGATAGAATTGTTAAATACTTCTCTATCAACTCGCAAGGCACCCCTTGAGCTTGTTACCGCAAATGTAGGTTATAATACAATCCGTCAGACATGATATTTGTCATAATTGGGTTAATAACCCCTTAATTAACCTGACCTTCTTTATCTTTGCGCCCTAAATTATTTTAGAAAATGGCATTGATAAAAAGTATATCGGGAATAAGAGGTACAATAGGCGGAAGAACGAATGAAAATTTAACTCCATTAGACGTTGTAAAATTCACTGCAGCATTCGGCACTTTATTGATGCAGGATAGCGACAAGAAAACAATTGTTGTGGGCAGAGATGGCCGCATTAGCGGAGCAATGGTTAAAAGTTTAGTGATCAGCACCTTAAATGCATTGGGCTTAGATGTGATCGATTTAGATTATAGTACTACCCCTACAGTAGAAATGGCGGTGGTATTTGAAAATGCAGCTGGCGGCATCATACTAACAGCTAGCCACAACCCAAAAGAATGGAACGCATTGAAATTATTAAATAGCAAAGGGGAATTTATTAATGGTGAAGAAGGCAAAAAAGTATTAGACATTGCGGCAAGAGAAGATTTTACTTTTGTATCGGTTGAGAAATTGGGTGTAACAACGAACGATACTACTTCTTTGCAAAAACATATTGATGCTATCCTGCAATACGAATTAGTAAATGTTGCGGCCATCAAAAAACAAAAATTTAAAATTGTTGTTGATGCGGTGAACAGCACAGGAGCCATTGCTGTACCCGCTTTATTAAAAGCGTTAGGCGTAAAAGATATTATCGTTATTAATGAAGAGGTGAACGGAAAATTTGCACATAACCCTGAGCCATTGCCGGAGCATTTAACGGGTTTAAGCAATGAAGTGGTAAGAGAAAATGCATCGATTGGCATTGCGGTTGATCCTGATGTGGATCGTTTGTGTTTTGTTTGTGAAGATGGCAGTATGTTTGGCGAAGAATATACATTAGTTGCTGTGGCAGATTATATATTAAGTAAGAGAAAAGGCAACACAGTTTCAAACATGTCATCTACCCGCGCATTGAAAGATGTTACGATCAAGCATGGTGGAGAATATTTTCCAAGTGCTGTTGGCGAAGTAAACGTGGTAAATAAAATGAAAGCAGTAAATGCTGTAATTGGAGGAGAAGGTAACGGCGGCATCATCGTTCCTGATCTTCATTACGGAAGAGATGCCCTGATCGGTATCGCCTTGTTTTTGACACATCTTGCACAAAGCAAAAAAACAGTTAAACAATTACGCAATACTTATACGAACTACTACATGTCTAAAAATAAAATTGCATTAGACGATGGCATTGAAGTAGAAGCAATTTTTGAAGGCATCAAAGAAAAATATAAAAACAATCCTATCAATACAGAAGATGGATTAAAAATAGAATTTGAAAGCGATTGGGTTCATTTACGTACCAGTAACACAGAACCTATTATTCGTATTTATGCTGAAAGTAACTCAGAAACAATGGCAAATAATATTGCGAATAAACTGATACAGGATATTAAAGAATTAATGTAATACAGTTCATAGTTTATAGTTATATAAATGCCAATGGAAAGAATATACTTCGATAACGCTGCCACTACGCCACTTGACCCGCAAGTGTTGGAGACAATGATGCCTTACTTAACCGAAAAGTTTGGCAATGCATCGTCTATCTATAGTTATGGAAGAGAATCAAGAACTGCTATAGAATTAGCGAGAAAATCGGTTGCTAAAATTCTGAATGCACATCCTGCAGAAATATTTTTCACAAGCGGTGGAACAGAGAGTAGTAATACGATCATCAATGCTGCGATAAGGGATCTTGGTTGTGCGCATATTATTACTTCGCCAATTGAACACCATGCGACTTTACATACGGTTGAACATTTGCAAAAGCTTGGTGCAATAAAATTATCTTTTGTAAAATTATTACCTGGCGGACATATAGACCTTACTGATCTGGAGCATTTATTATCTGCCAATAAAGAAAAAACATTGGTAACCTTGATGCATGCCAATAATGAAATTGGCAATATGATAGACCTGAATGCCGTAGGGGATATTTGTAAAAAATATGATGCTGTATTTCATAGCGATACAGTGCAAACTGTTGGCCATTTTCCATTTGACCTTAGGAATACGCCAGTGCATTTCATAACTGGCTCTGCACATAAATTCCACGGACCAAAAGGTATCGGTTTATTATACATCAATGAAAATGTAAAAATAAAACCACATATACAAGGCGGCTCTCAAGAAAGAAATATGAGGGCGGGGACCGAAAACATTTATGGTATTGTTGGTATGGCAAAGGCTTTAGAAATAGCTACCGCTAACTACGAAAAAGATAGTGCGTATATCTATTCCCTTAAAAAATATATGCACGATGAATTGATCAAACATATACCGGATGTTTCATTTAATGGTGATGTGTTTGGCAAAAGTTTATATACGGTGCTAAGTGTTTGTCTGCCTAAAACGGATAAATCAGAAACGCTTTTCTTCAATCTGGATATCAATCATATCTGCGCAAGCGGAGGAAGTGCCTGTGCTTCAGGTGCAGATCAGGACTCTCATGTAATACGTGCTGTAAACAATAATCCGGATTGTGTTACTGTACGCTTTAGCTTCTCTAAACTAAACACTACAAAAGAAATAGATATTGTTGTGGCTAAATTAAAAGAGATCGTTTAATCATTATTTTTTGTTTTCTCTCTTTCGGGCAGGCATAATTATTGTCAGCGCATAGTTCCGTATATTTGAAATACAAGCTAAGCTGACTATGATACCATTTATAGACAAACTGATTAGGAAAAATATTACTGATAAACATCCTAATAGCTCTAATTATGCATTGGCAAAAGAGTTTCGCAAACTTAAAATAACGATCACAAGAAATGCCAAAGATTTTATTTTGATCTTTGCAGGTATTATTTCTGCTACTTTCGGATTTGAAGGTTTTTTATTGACCAATCATTTTATTGATGGTGGTGCAACAGGAATTTCTTTATTAATTTCAGCTATTACTAAAATTCCATTGTATGTATTGATCATCTGTATCAATATCCCATTCATTATATTAGGTTACAAAATTATAAGCCGCTCTTTCGCAATAAAATCGGCACTCTCGATTACAGGCCTGGCAATATGCTTAGCCCTTATTCATTTCCCTGATGTTACAAAAGATAGTTTATTAGTCGCGATATTTGGCGGCTTCTTTTTGGGTACAGGAATTGGCTTATCAATCAGAGGTGGTGCTGTTTTAGATGGCACAGAAGTGTTGGCCATTTATTTAAGCCGCAAACTTGGAACAACTATCGGAGATATTATCATCCTTATCAATGTTATTATATTTTCTGCCGCTGCTTATTTTCTTTCTGTTGAAATAGCGCTTTATTCAATGATCACTTATTTATCTGCCTCTAAAACATTAGATTTTATTATTGATGGGATAGAAGAATATACAGGCGTAACGATCATCTCGGTACACAATGAAAAAATAAGGCAAATGATCGTAAATATAATGGGACGAGGGGTTACAGTTTATAATGGAAAGGGAGGTTATGGTAAAAAAGGAGAATCTCAAAATGTAGATATTGTATACACGATCGTTACAAGACTTGAATTAAATAAGCTAAAAAGCGAAATTCAAAAAATTGACGATGATGCTTTTATAGTAATGAGCAGTGTAAAAGATACGAAAGGTGGTATGATAAAAAAGAAAGGCCTGCAACATTAATTGATCATTTTATATCGCATGTTTCTAAAAGAATTATGGAACTATAGTAAAAAATTAACCATAGGATTTATTCTGTTTATTTTGTTATGGTGCTATATCAATTATAAACAGGGTGCTTCGGCTGCGCCATTTTTTCAATATGGCATGTATGCAAATAAGTTTTTCATTAATGATACACAGCAGGTAATTCATTTGTACATTAATGGCAAAGCACTAGATTTTACCAAATATTCTATGCCCGAAAGGGATCTTTTGCAGACACCTTTGCAATACTATGCTATACAACAACCGGTTAATGAAAACGTATTCTATACCATGAAGCGGATACTAGGCCACGGATATATAGGCAAGTTAATGACCAAAGAAAAATACACAAATACTATTACAGATCAGGAATTTACGCAATGGTATACACATCTTGTTGAAAGAATAACAAAGTCTCCAATCAATAAACTAGAAGCATACGAACAAAAATATGTTTGGAAGAACGATCGTTTAGTTCCAGCTTCTTCTCCAATAAAAATTAAATATATTGTTACTCAACCCTAAACATATCAGGCAGTTTGCGCTGTTTTATTACTGTTGCTTTTTACTAAGCTTCAGCTGGTTTTTATATAACAGGATCACTTTTGCCGGTTTGCAGCCTGTATTTTTTATTAACAGGCTTGATATTACAAGAAACATTTTAATGTTGACTGATTGGCAACATTCCTTGTTAGGCAATAATGTACTATGCCTGATCTTTGATATTATATACGCAGCATTACCAATACTACTAACGATCGCAGTATATAAAGACATACCCGGTAAAGTATTCATTGCCATTGTTACAGCAATTTTTACATTAATGTATGGAACTTTTCTTTCGGCCGTTTCATACACCAGTCCTGAAATGTTCATAGGTTTTATATTGATCCCGTTATTATTTACAGCAACTTCACTAAAAGGATTTTATTATTTGCTGCATTGTATCCGCTACCTGTTTATTCTTGTATTTATTTCTGCAGGTTTTTGGAAAATAAAAGAAGCCGGTATTTTTAACCTCGAAGAGATGGCGGGTATTTTATTAGTACAACATAATATGTATGTACTGAGCAACCCTTCCGATCTGTTTAGTAAAACTGTTTATTATTTGGTTCAGCATCCAATAATCGCTTACGCATTTTATTTCATAGCAGCTTTTGCTGAATTAGTATTCGTTGCAGGGGTATTTACAAAAAAATATGATAAAGCATTACTTGTTATACTATGCCTATTTATTCTTTTTGATTTTTTATTAATGCGCATCAATTATTTTTCCTGGTTTGTTTTTGCAGGTTGTTTTTATTTCTCCCGGTTCAAATCGAATAAATACGAAACGAAATAATCTTACTAATAAAAAAGGGTATCGCAAATGCGATACCCTTTACTTTAATATTCAATAAATCTTATTGAGGTTGTTTTACATCTTTATTATACTGAGTAGAATATAGGATAGGTTTGTCGCCAAAAATATCTTTATTGAAATTCATATACTCTGTATCAAATGTGTAAGTAAGTTTGTCTGTTCTGTATGGTTTGTCAGTGATCCATTCCGGCGTTACAAAACTTTTCGTTACTACACCATTTCTTAAAACCGCTACATTTACTGCACCGGGTTGGCTTTTAAACTTTGTAGATATTAATCCGGCAGGCACATTTACAGTTTCGCCATTCACTCTTAGTTGGCCTGGTGTAGGCAATATCGTTACTACATCAATAGAATCTTCTGTTGCAACACTACCTGTCTTACCAATAGTTACCACCTGTACGTTGTATGGATTTGGCGTTGCATTGCTTTTATACTTTTTAAAAAATGCAATAGCTACGTCACGATCCGCATAAGGTGATGGTTTTCCTTCCCAAATACTTTTATAGTATTGTAATAAAACAGAGAAACCGTAATTATGGTTTACTTCCGGAGCAAGATGATGTCCTTCCGGATAATCATTCCAGGTAATAATATTCATTACGGGAACATCTTGCTGAATAGAAAAATTCCAGTTACTACGGAATGTTTGAGATAACCCTGTTGCTAAATAATTCCTTTGTATACCTTTAACACCCGCTGCCATCGCATCATTGAACCATAATATATGCCAGTAAACAGCAGGATTTTCAGGTGCTAATATTTTAGACGTGAAGAAATCCGGAAATGCTGAGCCTTCAAAAGTTCTATGTCTTGCTTTACAAGCGGCCGCAATCCTTTCAACTTCACCTGACGCATAAGCACCGGTCCATGGCCAAACTGCGGGGAAATAATCCAGGTAATTATTTATTTCTGTACTCGATTTCAAATCATTAATAACGATAGCACAGGCAAACTTTTCACCTACTGCATTCGCCAATCTTCTGTAAGCACGTGCCCAATAATATTGTTCTGGATAACCTTGCATATTGCCATAAGGCACATCTGCCAATTGTTCTCCATACCATAAATACACTACTAATCTGCCATCTGGCGTTCTTAGCCAATGTTTATTGTTACGGCCAACTTTACTCATAATACCATTTATTCTTCTTGCCCAGGTAGCAATTTTAACCGCTTCGTGTATGCTGGTATCGCCATCACCGGGATGAGATAAACATAAGGCAAACTTAAAATCAAGATTTTTTTCTTCTGCTACTTTAAAATACGCATTCACGATCCTGTCCCAGCTGCTATTACCTAATTGGTAATAAAATTGAAACCCATCTATACCACATCTCATTGCTGCACGCATTTCAAATTCAACTGAAGCCTCCAGGGTTGAATCTTTTAAAAACCTGTCGCTCATTACATCAACCAAAGTATAACCACCAATTGCTTGTGATGGATTTTCTGATGTATTTGGATAGTATGCAGGATTAGCTCCATCTTCTAACACTCTGTCTTTCGTTCTTATGATATGCGTCATGCAATGTGCCATAACGATCTTTTTATCAGTCATTGGCAGACTATATTCCGGCAAATTGATCAATGAATCCTGTGCCTTTAGTTCTTGTAGACCTACACTGCAAAACAGTGCGGAAAGAACGAACAATAAAGTTGCTTTTCTAAACAACGTCTTTTGATTTTTATACATAGCAAGTAAAATTATTTTTGCAAATATAGGAAGCTTTTTGATTCTTAAAGTAAGGCTTTTTAGCGCTGATAACAGTGCCGGATAGGCTTTTTTAACAGGAAAAGGTACAAATCTTAACTAATTATATAGAGGTCAAAGCTTTTTGAGTTTCCCGGTAAACTTTCTTCTCCTGAAAAATAAAACTTACCCTATTTTTGATACATGCAAATTCAGGAATTATACTCGATCTTTCTGCAACATCCGTCTATAGAGACTGATACCCGAAAAATAAAAAAGGGTGATATCTTCTTTGCACTAAAGGGACCAACTTTCAACGGTAATCAATTCGCAGAACAGGCTATTCAGGCTGGAGCAGCCTTTGCTGTTGTTGATGAAGAACTGGCTTATAAAGATGAAAGGATACTTAAGACTGATGATGTGTTACAAACCTTACAACAACTTTCTAAATACCATCGCCAGCAGTTTGCTATTCCTTTTATAGCGATTACTGGAAGTAACGGAAAGACCACGACAAAAGAATTAGTGCACGAAGTACTATCCACAACCTATAAAACATATACTACCAAAGGGAATTTGAATAACCATATCGGAATACCGCTTACTATTCTATCTGTTCAAAAGGATGCGGAAATAGCTGTGATCGAAATGGGGGCCAATCACCAAAAAGAAATTGAAGGCTATTGCGAATACTGTATGCCAACGCATGGTATTATTACCAATATTGGCAAAGCCCACCTGGAAGGTTTTGGCGGAGAAGAAGGTGTGAAAAAAGGTAAAGGAGAATTGTTTGATTATTTACGTGCGCATGATGGAACAGTTTTTATCATGAACGATTATGATCATTTAAAAGAAATAAGCAAGGGCATTAAGGAAGTTGTAAGCTATGGAACTAAAGAGGCAGATATCGTTGGAACAACAAATAAAAGTGCTGAGTTTTTAGAAGTAGTTATAAAAAACGGGCCATCTATAAAAACTAATTTAGTGGGTGAATATAATTTGCCGAATATATTGGTTGCAGTAACTGTAGGCAGATATTTTAAAGTGCCTGATACAAAAATAAAAACAGCGCTTGAAAATTACACACCTTCAAACAGTCGTTCGCAATTAATAGAAAAAGGTAGTAACAAAATAATTTTAGATGCCTATAATGCTAACCCAACAAGCATGAAAGCGGCGATAGAGAACTTTGCGAAAATGGCCGGGGATAAAAAAGTGCTGCTACTTGGAGGAATGGCCGAATTAGGAAATGAAAGTTTGAAAGAACACGAAGCTATTATTACATTGATCAATAAATATAAATGGGGCGCAGTGGTTTTAGTTGGAGGTGATTATAATAAAATCGTCAACGATTTTATTTATTTCAATAACGCTACTGAAGCTAAAACCTGGTTGCATCAACAAAATTTCACCAATACAATGCTATTGGTAAAAGGATCGAGGAGTATGCAGATGGAAAAAGTGCTGGAATAAAGATAAATGGTTAATGGTTAATGATACCTATAATTCATTACTTCCTATTAAATAAATTACCCCATGGTTATCTACAAAGCAACACATATTTCGACTGCCGAAGTTCGGACTGAATATTTTTCTACTGAAACAGAAGCAGAGTCGTTTGCCCAAGAAAATAAAACAGATTATCCGGTATGGACACTTATTCCATTGAACGGCTTAAGTAATTTAATTATTGAGACTGAAAATAACGAAGAAGAATTTGATGAGTTAGATAATATAAAATTAGACGAGGAGAAATAAACGAAGTAAATCATTAGCAAACTACTTGTCATTTACAATTAACCATTTACCATTATTTCCCTTCTATTGCTAAAAAAGCCATCATCCCCATCCCTATTTCAATAGCTCTCTCGTCAATATTAAAAGTGGGTGTGTGCACACCGCTTGAGATTCCTTTTGATTTATTGCCTGCTCCTAATCTAAAAAAACAGCCGGGGATTTTATGAGAGTAATAAGCAAAATCTTCTGCCCCCATTCTTAGTTCTGTTTCTTCTACATTTTCTGCCCCAAGATATAATTCACCTTTTTTATAAGCCTCTGCACTTAATGCTTCATCATTCAAAACAAAGGGATAACCTACATCGATCGTAAGATCAATTTCTCCACCCATACTATGTACAAGATCAGTTGCCAATGTAGTTATTAATTTATGTGCTTTAAAGCGCCACTCTTCATTCATTGCCCTAAAAGTGCCCATCAGTTTTACTTCCGAAGGAATAACATTTGTCGTATATCCTCCCTGTACAGATGTAATTGATAATACAGATGGATTGAACGGATTATTATTTCTGCTAACAATTTGTTGCAGTGCAACGATCAAGTGAGATGCAATTAAAATAGTATCAGCCGTATTTTGTGGCGCAGCAGCATGGCCTCCTTTTCCTTTAATAGTAATATATAATTCATCAGCACTAGCCATCACCATGCCGCCTCTGAAACTTAATTTACCTACTTCTAAAGTTGGATGCACATGTAATGCATAAATACTTTGTGGTGCAGGATTTTCTAATACGCCTTCTTTAATTAATATACTCGCTCCTCCCGGATTCTTTTCTTCTCCCGGTTGAAAAATCAATTTAACTGTTCCTTCCCACTCATCTTTTAACTCATTCAATATTTTTGCTGCACCCAACAAACAAGTTGTATGCACATCATGTCCGCAAGCATGCATTACGCCCGGATTGGTAGATTTATAATCGATATTATTTTCTTCTGTAATTGGCAGTGCATCCATATCACCACGAAGTGCCACTACTCTTTTTGTTGGATTTTTCCCTTTTATTAAACCTACTACACCGGTAACTGCTTTTACTTCGAAAGGAATATTAAGTTCCGTTAATTTTTGCTGGATGAATTTTGAGGTCTCAAATTCTTTATAACTTAATTCAGGATGAGCATGCAGGTGGTGGCGAATTTGTATAAATTCATCTGCATATTGTTTTGACAGTTTTTTTACTTGTTGTAATAATGTTTCGCTCACTAGGTTTGTTATATTAAATAAGAAAAAACTACACTACTGATTAGCTGATGACAGATCGATCACTTCGGGCACTACATAAATACTACCTGTTATTAATTTAGATTTGATCAATTCGTCTTTATACCTGTTGGCATCTTCTTCGTTTGTATAATCACCAAATTTCAATTTGATATATGGTGGCTGAAAACTCATGTACACTTTTTGATCAGGATATTTTTGTAATAACTTGGAGCGTAAGTTCATTGCAAGTGCACGATTATTTGTATTCAATACCATTAACCTGTAGCCCTTTGCAGACTTCTGTGCAATGGAATTAAAATCAGCCTGACTCTTTGCCAGCACATCTAACCTTGGATCTTTATCGACAGTTAATGAACCTTCGACAACAGTTGTATCTGTTTTAACTACATCCTGTGCATGAACAGATAGTGTAATCAATACCGCGATAAATGATAAAAAACTTTTCATTGTATTTTTATTGAGCTGCTTCGTTTACAATTTGAATGCTACTGCTGCAACCAATTCGCGTAGCGCCGGCGTCAATCAGTTGCTTAGCAAAAGTATATGATTTTATCCCGCCACTTGCTTTGATCTGTATATTCTTATCTAAATGTTTGCGCATTAGTTCTACGGCATGAACGGAAGCTCCCTTTTCAGCGTATCCGGTGGAAGTTTTCATAAAATCCACGCCTGCGGCTGCATATATTGTACAACATTTAACAATCTCTTCATCGGTCAAAATGCCACTTTCAATTATTATTTTAACAACCTTATTTTTATTTTTTATGATCGGCATCATAGTGTTTATCTCATGCGCCAAAAATTGCCAGTCGTTGTTTTTTATAGCGCTGATATTTATTACAATATCCAGTTCATCAGCACCGTCAATAATTGCCAATACTAATTCAGCCACTTTAGCTTCTACGGCCGAATAACCAAAAGGGAAACCGATAACAGTCGCCACTTTTACATCACTTCCATTTATAAGCGACACAGCTTTTTTTACGAATAAAGGCGGCACACAAACTGCCGCAAATTTATATTGAAGTGCCTCGGTACAAAGTTTTTCAATATCTGCAATGGTGGTGGTAGGTTTCAAGACCGTATGGTCGATATAAGCGGCTATTTGCATGCGCTAAAATTACAATAAATATTTGTATAGCAGATACCCTAGATAGTTTTAAAGTAGGTTGCTATTATATTTCGATTGATTCTTTATTATATTTATTTCGATATTCTATCGGCGACAATCCCGTTATCTTTTTAAAAGTCGTTCTAAAAGCCTTGGTATCAGAGTATCCTACATGATACATAACTTCGTTGACACTTTTCCTTTCTGTTTCCAAGCTCTTTTTTGCCACTTCTATTTTAACCCGCTGCATATACTCTATCACGGTATTGTCCGTTGCTTTTTTAAACCTCCGTTCCAGGTTTCTTCTACCTAAAGCAAACATATTGGCCAGCTGATCGATCGTTATTTTGTTCTGAAAATTATTCTCAATAAACTCCTGTGCTTTTTTTACCGGCTCATCTTCATGCTCTTTTTGCCCCTGGAAAATAGTAAAAGACAATTGATCATTTCTTTCTATTTCGATAGCAAATACTTTTGCCGTAAGTATAGCAATATTACGGCCTGCGTATTTTTCGATAAGGTATAAGATCAAATTCAAATAAGAAAATGCGCCTCCGCTTGTATAAATTCCCTGGTCATCAGTAATGATCTTTTCTGTGACAAGATTTACATCCGGGAACATTTTTCTAAAATCGTTTGCCGCCATCCAATGTGTGGCAATTGTTTTTCCTTCTACTAAACCTGTCGCGGCTAATAAAAAGGCACCCAGACAAAGACTTGCAACCTCCGCACCATTTCTATATTGCTCCCTGATCCACGGAATAAAATCTTTGTTCTTTTTTAAAGCATACTCCATGTCTCCATCTATCGCAGGAATAATAATAAGATCTGTTTTTGCAAGATCTCTTATCGTGCAATCTGTATGTGCTGTAAATAATCCGCCAGTTAAAGTGATGTCTTTTTCCAATCCCACAAGTTCTACCTTAAATATAGAAGCTTCACCTCTTGCATTTAAAAACCCATTGACTTGCGTAAATAATTGGCGGGAACCTTCAAGGCTGCCGAGGATTGCTCCTTCGGGTACTAGTATGGATACGTGTTTCATATATCAAAAGTATAAAATATTTGTCGTGATCAGCCCTTTACTTAGTCATTTTTACGCCCTATTAGGTACAATTTATGATAGTACATTTGGGTTGTGATACCAACCGCTGAAAATCAATACAGTAGAAATTATGCGACGCCTATAAATTTAATAAACGATCATGAATACATTAATTGATATTTTATTAATCATTGCTGCTATAATTGCATTACTTCTTTTCACAGCTTTGTTTATACAAAAAGAATATATTGTTGCTAAAGAAATAACTATTCATCAACCGGTTGCAAAAGTTTTTGCTTACATCAAATTACTAAAAAATCAGCCCCATTATAATAAGTAGTGGATGATGGACCCTTATTCAAAAAAAGAATTTACCGGTACAGATGGCACAGTAGGCTTTACAGCTAAATGGGATAGTGTTGAGGCAAGAGTTGGAAAAGGCGAACAAAAGATCGCTGCAATTAGTGAAGGAAAAAGAATTGATTTTGATATACATTTTTTGAAGCCTTTTGAAAATGTTTGCAGTATATATATGACAACAAATTCAAAAGCTGCAGATAAGACAACTGTACGATGGGCATTTACCGGCCGTAATAAGTATCCATTAAATCTCATGAACGTCTTAATGGACGGTATACTTGGGAAAGATCTGAAGACCAGTATCATCAATTTAAAAGATGTACTTGAAAAAAAGAATGATTTAAAACACTAAAACAAAATAATATGGCAGCGATCAATCCATACCTAAACTTTGTAGGTACCACAGAAGAAGCATTCAATTTTTACAGATCAGTATTTGGCGGTGAGTTTACCAGCCTGGTTCGTTTTAAAGATACGCCAGAGGCAGGCAAACTCCCTAAAGAAGATCAGGAAAAATTAATGCACGTTTCTCTACAAATAGGAAAAGGGCAAATTTTAATGGGTACTGATGCATTAGAATCTGCAGGACATAAATTAACATTCGGCACTAATTTTTCCTTATGCGTTTCTGTCGAAAGTGAAGCAGAAGCAGATAAGATATTTACCGGCCTTTCAGCGGGCGGAAAGGTAACAGTGCCTATTGCAAAAATGTTTTGGGGTGCGTATTTCGGGATGTGCTTTGATAAATTCAATGTTCAATGGATGGTAAGTTTCGATCCTCAATTTCTGACTCAAATAAAATAAGATACATGAGAAAGTTGATTTTGTTTATGCATATGTCGCTCGATGGTTTTATTGATGACACAACCGGACAAATGAGTTGGGTTACAAGAGAAGATATGGAGATGGATGAATATTTAGGTAGGGAATTGTTAGATACTGTTGATAGCATGTTACTTGGGCGTGTCTTATTTCAAGGCTTTCAACAAGTGTGGCCCGCTATCGCGACAGATACAACCATGCCAAAAGGATTAATTGAATTTGCCCAATGGATAGACAATTCTCCTAAGTATATTTTTTCAAAAACATTAGATACTACTAATTGGAAAAACTCTTTTTTATTAAAAGGAAATATTGTTGATGAAGTAAAAAAACTGAAAGAGCTGCCAGGTAAAAATATTGTTGTGTTTGGAGGCGCCGGTATAGTACAAGAATTAGTGAAAGCTAATTTAATTGATGAATACCGTATCAAACTTGAACCTGTTTTTTTAGGTACGGGTAAGCCATTATTCAACAATACAGATATGACGAAACTTGAGTTGATTCAATCCAAAGCATTTTCATCAGGAGTTATTGGATTGTATTATCGACCGAAAAATAATTAACCGCGACAAATGATTGAAGTTTTCAAAACAGATATTACAGATCGTGATCATGCTACTATACTGATCAATGAAATACAGGCATACTTTGGCTATAAGGCCAATGTTGATCTGCACGATTGCGATAATATTCTTCGGGTTGAAAACAAAAACGGAATAATTCAGTCTGATTTTTTGATTGACTTTTTAAAGGAAACAGGATTTACTGCTACGATATTATCAGATATCATTGCATAAAAAAAGGACTAACAAAATGTTAGTCCTTTTTAATATTATAGGCAGTAATTATTCTGCATCCTTACCATGGCAATTCTTGTATTTCTTACCGCTTCCGCAATAACAAGGTTCGTTTCTGCCCGGCATCTTTTCTACTCTGATTGGTTCTTGTTTGATCTGAGCTGAAGGATCGATATAATCATTTCCCTGAGCTGCATATTCCGGTTCACCTCCACCTGCAAATTCCGCTTTACGTTCGCGCATTTTGCTCATGTCAGTTTTCTTTTCTCTGCCTTCTTTAATTTGTCTGTCAGCAGTATTTTCAGCAGGCATTGCGCAATGGGATAAGAAGCTCACAATATTTCTATTTACTTCATCATCCATTTGCTTAAATGCGCCAAATGCTTCTATTTTGTAAATAACCAACGGGTCTTTTTGTTCATAGCCTGCAGTCTGTACGCTATGGCGCAAATCATCCATAGCTCTTAAATGTTCTTTCCATGCATCATCTATCAAAGCCAGTGTGATTCCACGTTCTAAAGCATTCGGTAATTCTGCGCCGTTAGATGATATTACTTTATCGATATTAGCCAACGCCTGAATTCCTTTTTTACCATCAGTAAATGGAACAGAAACATTTTCAATATTCGGTCCTTGTTCTTTACGGATATTTTTAATTACCGGTAAAGTATCTATAGCCAATGCCGCCGCCTTACGATTGTAATTTGATTTAGCTTCGTTGTATAATTTTTCTGTAATAACCTGTGCGTTACTTTTTGCCAGTTCTTCTTCTGTAACAGTTGTATCAATTCCGAAATTAACAATACATGCCAATTTGAAATCTTCATAACTGCCGCTTTCTCTAAAACTATTTATCAATCCGTCTGCAACAGAATAAAATGCATTGTCAAGATCTAAAGCTAAACGATCTCCAAACAAGGCATGGTTACGTTTAGTGTAGATCACGTTACGTTGTTTATTCATTACATCATCATATTCCAACAAACGTTTACGGATACCAAAGTTGTTTTCTTCTACTTTTTTCTGTGCACGCTCAATTGATTTAGAGATCATGCTATGTTGGATAACTTCCCCTTCTTTGTAGCCCATTCTGTCCATCATTGAAGCAATACGTTCGCTACCGAACATACGCATCAAATCATCTTCCAGGCTAACAAAGAATTGTGTACTACCCGGATCTCCCTGACGACCGGAACGGCCACGAAGCTGTCTATCAACACGGCGACTCTCATGTCTTTCCGTACCAACAATTGCTAAACCGCCTGCATCTTTAACGCCGGGGCCAAGTTTAATATCTGTACCACGACCAGCCATGTTAGTAGCGATAGTAACAGCTCCGGCTAATCCTGCTTCTGCAACTACCTGTGCTTCTTTAGCGTGTTGTTTCGCGTTCAATACATTGTGCGGAATATTTTTTTGCTTCAACATTCTGCTCAATAATTCACTTATTTCTACAGACGTTGTACCAACCAATGTTGGTCTGCCTGCATTGCGTAATATTTCTATTTCTTCAATTACAGCTTTATATTTTTCTCTCTTTGTTTTGTACACAAAATCCTGTTCATCTTTACGAACAGGAACAATGTTAGTAGGGATGGTTACCACATCTAATTTATAGATATCCCATAACTCAGCAGCTTCCGTTTCTGCTGTACCCGTCATACCTGCTAATTTGTGGTACATACGGAAATAGTTTTGCAAGGTAACCGTTGCATATGTTTGTGTAGATGCTTCGATCTTTACATTTTCTTTTGCTTCGATAGATTGATGCAGCCCATCGCTATATCTTCTTCCATCAAGTATACGGCCTGTTTGTTCATCAACGATTTTAACTGCACCATCCATTACCACATACTCTGTATCTTTTTCAAATAAAGTATATGCTTTTAATAATTGTTGTACCGTATGTATACGATCAACTTTTACAGAATATTCATTTAGTAAAGCCTCTTTCGCTTGTAATTTTTCTTCAGTGCTTCCGGTACTTTTTTCAATCTCAGCCAATTTAGTTGCTAAGTCAGGCATGATAAAAAATTCAGGATCTTCACCTGCGCCTGTAATTAAATTGATCCCTTTATCTGTAAGGTCAACACTGTTATCTTTTTCGCTAATGTGGAAGTATAATTCTTCATCCACTTTGCCCATTTCTCTTTGCTGATCAGCCAGGTAATAGTTTTCGCTTTTTTGAAGTTTAACGCGGATACCAGGTTCGCTTAAGAATTTGATCAACGCACCATTCTTTGGTAAACCACGATGCGCACGCATCAAAGCAAGGCCACCATCTTTGGGATCATCATTACCTTCTGCAATTTTTTTCTTTGCTTCGATCAAATATTGATTAACTGCTTTTCTTTGAGCTTCAACTATTTTTTCGATGCGAGGCTTAAGGTCAAAGAATTGTTGCGTGTTATCGCTATGTCCAACCGGCCCACTGATAATTAACGGCGTTCTTGCATCATCGATCAAAACACTATCCACCTCATCCACCATGGCAAAATGATGTTTGCGTTGCACCATTTCATCGGGATTGTGCACCATATTATCTCTCAGGTAATCAAAACCAAATTCGTTATTGGTACCATAAGTAATATCTGCGTTATATGCTTCGCGGCGAGCGTCACTATTTGGTTCGTGCTTATCAATACAATCAACAGTAATACCCAACCATTCGAAGATCGGGCCGTTCCATTCGCTATCACGTTTTGCTAAGTAGTCATTCACGGTTACGATATGAACACCTTCGCCTGCTAATGCATTTAAGTAAGCCGGTAAAGTACTCACCAGCGTTTTACCTTCACCCGTTGCCATTTCCGCGATCTTTCCGGAATGCAATACGGCACCACCTATCAGCTGTACATCATAATGCACCATGTTCCAGGTAACTTGTCCCCCACCGGCGATCCATGTATTGCTGAAAACAGATTTATCCCCGTTAATTTTGACATGCGCTTTTTTAGCAGCAAGTGTTTTATCCAGTTCTGTAGCTGTGCTTTCTAAAGAAGTATTTTCTTTAAAACGACGTGCAGTTTCTTTTACCACTGCAAAACCTTCAGGTAATATTTCCTGCAAGATCTCTTCTATCTTTTTGTTTCTGTCTTTCTTTAAAATATCAACTTCCTGATAAATAATATCTCTGCCGCTGATATCATCAACAGGAAGATTTTCAGCAGCTGATTGCTGGTTGCTGATCTGCTCATCAATACCTGCTAAATGCTGTTTGATACGCTGACGAAATTCTTGTGTCTTATTACGAAGCTGGTCATTTGACAATGTCTGATATTGCGCAAAGAACTGGTTGGTCTTTTCCACCTGCGGACGAACCAACTTTACATCTTTCTCGCTCTTATTGCCACCAAATAATTTTGATAAAAACCCTGCCATAAAATCTTAATTATATATATATTATTAAATTCAATCGTTCAATTGTCAAATATGGTGCTGAAATAGTTTCAGAGCCAAATTGACAGGACGGCAAATGTACTAATTATGTCTGATGTCTGATTTAGGATTGATGATTTCCACATTATTTGAACATTATTTTAACTATCCCTAAAAATATCAGAAATCAGAAATCAGAAATCAGCTATAAAGTACTGTTGTTCAATTAATAGAGTGTAAACTTCTACTTTTTATTTTTCACTTTCAACTTTTTACTTATCTATCCGTTCTTTAAGCATTTTTGCCCTACCTTTGCCACCCAAAAGTATACCATCACTATTTCTAATAGATTATATGTCAGGAGCTTTAAAAGAAGTACGTAACAGAATTAAAAGTGTTCAAAGCACACAACAAATAACCAAAGCCATGAAAATGGTGAGTGCTGCCAAATTGCGCCGCGCTCAGGATGCCATTACTCAAATGCGCCCTTATGCACAAAAGCTACAGGAAATGTTGGGTAATATCGTTAGCACAAGTGAAGGAGATATCAATGTAGCATTGGCTGCCGAAAGATCTGTTGAAAAAGTATTGATCATTGTTGTAACAAGTGACAGAGGTTTGTGCGGCGGTTATAACAGTAATTTAATCAAATTAGCTAAGCAGGTAATTGCTGATAAATACGCTGCGCAAGATGCCAAAGGAAATGTTGAGATCTTGCCTATCGGTAAAAAAGGATACGAGCATTTTGCTAAAAACGGGTTTAAAGTAATTGATAAATACTGGAACATTTTCACGGGCTTAAGTTTTGATAAAGTTCAAACAGCCGCTCAATATGCAATGGAAGCTTTTGCTACTAAACAAGTTGATGCAGTAGAATTGATCTACAGTGAATTTAAAAATGCCGGCACGCAATTATATGTTGACGAGCAATTTTTACCTGTAAAAAAGATTGCGAAAACATCAGGTAAAAAAGCAGATTTTATATTTGAACCGGGCAAAGAAACATTGATCACTGAATTGATGCCTAAAATATTGAACACGCAATTATTTAAAGCTGTTTTAGATGCAAATGCCAGCGAACACGGCGCGCGTATGACAGCAATGGATAAAGCGAGTGACAATGCGAACGAATTATTGAAATCATTAAAAATTAGTTATAACCGTGCAAGACAAGCGGCCATTACTACTGAATTATCTGAAATAGTAAGTGGTGCTGCGGCCCTTAACGGATAAGCAATGTGATAATGTGCTGATATGCTAATGTGCTGATTTTTTAAACTCATATTAGTATATTGTATTTCATTAGCACATTAGCAGATTAGCTAATTAGCAAATTAACACGATGGAACTTTCACAGATCATACCTCACATTGAAGCGTTGGTTTTTGCCAGCGATAAACCTTTGACTAGTCTTGAATTAGTTGACCTGGTAAATAACGCCCTTGGTTTTATTGAAGACAAAGCTTCATTAGATCAGGTGGAATCTGCAATTGAAGGCATTTGTGAAAAATACAGCGGCGAGTTTTATTCTTTTGAATTAAGAGAAAGCGGCGGCGGCTGGCAGTTCCTTACTAAAAAAGAATATCACCAAACGATCGCGCAATTAAATGGCGATAAGTTCCTGAAGCGATTGTCAACTGCTTCGATGGAAACCTTGTCCATCATTGCTTATAAGCAACCAATTACTAAAAGCGAGATCGAATCAATACGTGGTGTGAATTGTGATTATGCAGTTCAAAAATTATTAGAAAAAGATTTAGTAGTTATTGCAGGAAGAAATGAAGAAGCCGTTGGCAAGCCATTAATATATGCTACTTCTAAATCTTTCATGGATTATTTTGGTATTAACAGCGCGGCTGATTTACCTAAAATAAACGAAGTATTGATGGAAGAATTAGTCAAGGCCACCGTGATTCATCCTGAGGAAGAATCACAACATTCAATAGCAGCCGAAACTGAACCAGAAGTTGAAGCGACTTTAATTGTAACCGAAGAAGGTGAAATAATTGAAGATGACAATACAGAAAATAAGGACGGCTTTTCAGAATCATAATTTATTAGAATAATATTTTAATAAGGTATGAGAAATGTTTTCATACCTTTTTTTTATACAGATTTGACAACTTTTTAAAAGTTGTCAAATCTTACAACTCAATTAAATAAAATAAATGACACAGGTATTAACCCCACAACAATTAGTTGACATTGCCAATGAGTTTGGCACCCCGGTTTATGTATATCATGCAGAAAGAATAGCAGAACAATACAGTAAATTAAAAAATGCTTTTAAAGGATGTAATGCACGCTTTTTTTATGCTTGTAAAAGTTTAACGAATATTAACATCCTTAAATGGATGCAGGAAATAGGCGCTAACCTTGATTGTGTAAGCATTAATGAAGTGCAATTAGGATTAAGAGCGGGCTTTGAACCTAAACAAATTTTGTACACACCTAACTGTGTAGATTTTGAAGAAATTGAAGAAGCTAAAAACTTAGGCGTTAATATCAACATCGATAATATTTCTATTTTAGAACAGTTTGGAACCCGCTTTGGTAATAGCTATCCGGTTTGCATTCGTTTAAATCCTCATATTATGGCGGGTGGAAATTATAAAATTTCTACAGGTCATATAGACAGCAAATTCGGTATCTCTATTCACCAGATGAGACATATTGAACGTGTAGTAAAATCAACTAAACTTCATGTTGCGGGCATTCACATGCACACAGGTAGCGAGATCAAAGATGTAAATGTTTTTTTACAAGGTTTAGAAGTAATGTTCGAAATGGCAAAACATTTTCCTGATCTTGAATTCATCGATTTAGGTAGCGGATTTAAAGTTCCCTATCAGGCCGGTGATGTTGAGACCGATGTGAAATTATTAGGTAAAAAATTATCTGAAGCATTTCAGGAACACGAAAAAGAAACCGGCAGAAAATTAGAAGTATGGTTTGAGCCGGGTAAATATTTAGTGAGCGAGTCTGGTTACTTTGTTGTAAAAACAAATGTGATCAAACAAACTACTGCTACTGTTTTTGTTGGTGTTAACAGCGGTTTCAATCATTTGATCCGTCCGATGTTTTATGATGCTTTTCATAGAATTGAGAACATTACTAACACCACAGGTGCGGAAAGAATTTATACGGTTGTAGGTAATATTTGCGAGACTGATACTTTTGCCTGGGACAGACAATTAACTGAAGTTAAAGAAGGTGATTACCTTGTTTTTTATAACGCCGGTGCTTATGGTTTTGAAATGTCTTCTAACTTTAATTCTCGTTTAAAACCTGCTGAGGTTTTGGTTAAAAATGGCGAGGCTAAGTTGATTCGTAGAAGGGATGTTTTTGAAGATTTATTGCGTAATCAGGTTATACTATAATAATATTAAGGCTGCTACTACGCAGCCTTTTTTTATACATTTGCCAATACAATCATACATAAATGAAATTGTCCTATACTTACGCGCCATCTTATATTCCTGAGAAGAAATACAGAATATTCGCTTTGCTTATTGACTTTGCAATTCTTGGAATAATTTTTATTCCTATCTCTTTGTTTGTTGATCCTAGAGGTGATCAATCTCCACTTAAAATCAGTCTTTATTTACTTACATGGATAATTCTATTTCCTGTTTGTGAAGGAATAAAAGGATTCACTATTGGGAAGAAAATAATGAAATTAAAAGTTGTACAACTGGATTTTACTCAAGTATCATTAAGTAACGCTATCATTCGGCATCTTTTTGATATCATCGATTTTCAACTTTTTGGATTGATTGGCTTGATGATAGCTGCAAATAATAAATACAATCGTCGTTTAGGGGATCTTATAGGAATGACCATTGTCGTTAAAGCTGATGAGGAACTACCTGAATAATTAGTAAAAAAGAATTGTAAACTCAATAGTTTTTTCAGCTCCACCATTGGAGTTTTGCTGATTTGATCCTTTTGATCGCTCCATAGCCGCTGGGCTGTGTTCCTGCTCCAGCGCTACTTTGGTCACTGCCAAAACATGCTGCGCATGATTTTGTCTGCCGCGCTACGCTGGCAATGTAGCCAAATAGGCGCTTCCTCAGGAACTAATTGGGTGGGCGATTACTGACTTGAATCCTGTTTTTATTATTTCAAGAAGAAATCATTGCATCTAATAATCCAATAAACTATTAACTACGAACTAGAAACTAGAACCAAAACCTAAATTTTAATTCATACTGCCACACCCGCAATTCTACCAGTAACTGCATAAGTCGCCTCTTTGGGAACGGTGCGGGCGAAGCCACGCAGAAAGAACAGTGCGCAGCGCTTTTTTTCAGTTGCCAAAGCAGCGACGTTGCAGTTACGCTGCCTCCCGCCGGCATGAGGCGGAAGCCCTGAATAATAAAATCAGCTATAAATAAAGCATATTCACCGCTAATTAGTATCTTAATCCCGCTAAATCAACGTTGCTTTAGATAACAAATCGCACCACTAACTTCAAACTCTACTCACATGAATCCTCTTCAAGGTTCTTTTCTAAAAAAGTTCAATTTTGCTTTTCTATTGACAATTCTATGTTTAGTCATTACGCTCCCTTCTTGTAAAACAAAAAAGAAATGGCTCAGTGTTGATCCTGAGTATGCAAAATATATTGATGCGTACACGTCTGGTGTCGTTTCAAAAACATCGTCAGTAAAAATTGAATTAGCAGATGCTATCCCTACAACGCATGCTGTTGGAGATGTTGTAGATAAATCATTATTCGATTTTTCTCCATCAGTAAAAGGTACCGCAAAGTGGATCGATGCAAGAACGATCGAATTTAAACCGGAAAAGAATTTAGAGCCTGATCAGTTATATGAAGTTTCTTTTAAATTAGGAAACATAACAAAAGTACCCAGCGAATTTTCGACTTTTAATTTTAATCTGCAAACATTTAAGCCCGCATTTAAAGTAATGGATTATGGTTTACGCAGTACAGGTGCAAAAGATAAAATGATATTATCAGGACAAATTGAAACCGCTGATATTGAATCTTCAGCAAGCGTTGAACAATTATTATCTGCTACACAAAATGACCAATCACTTAAAATAAACTGGCAGCATAACGAAACAACAAGATTACACAACTTCACAGTAGAAGGCGTAACAAGAGGCACAGAAGCATCTTCCGTAACATTAAGCTGGAATGGCAAGCCTTTAAATGTTGACATTGCCGACAAAAAAGATTTTGAAATTCCTGCCATCGGAGATTTTAAAGTGATGAATATTATGGCGATGAATGATGCGCAACAATACGCTTCTGTTCAATTTAGTGATCCCTTAATTGTTGGCCAGGAATTGAGAGGTTTATTAGGCATCAGCGAACAATCGGATATTACTTATACAATTAATGGCAGTGAAGTAAAAATATATACCGGTGATAAATTAGATGGCAACTTTACTGTTAACGTAAATGCTGGTGTAAAGAATATTTGGAATGATACACTTAGTCAGGCTTTTACCGCCAGTATATTTTTCGAGAACAGAATGCCTTCGGTAAAAATTCAAGGCAGAGGTAATATTCTTCCTAACTCAGGTAAATTATTATTGCCTTTTGAGTCTATCAATTTAAAAGCAGTCGATATAACGATCGTTCAGATATTTGAAAATGATATCCCTCAATTTTTGCAGGAGAATGATATGAATGGAGATGATGATCTTCGTCGCGTGGCAAAACCACTTGTTGAAAAAACTTTGCGTTTAGATGATGACAAAACTTTAGACCTTCATAAAAAACAACATTTCTCTTTAGATATTGATAAATTTTTAAAGACGCAGCCCGGTGCTATTTATCGTGTAATGATCGGATTCAGGCCCGACTATTCTTTGTATGCTTGTCATACGGATTCATCTGCTAATAAAAAAGTAAGCGATAGTGGTGATGAAGAAGAAGGTGAAGATTACGGCGGAGATGCAAGCGGAAGCGGATTTGATGATAACGATGATTTCTGGAGCCGTTACAGCAATTCATATCCTTATGGTTATGATTGGGATCACAAAGATGATCCTTGTTACAAATCTTATTACAACAAAGACCGCTGGGCTAAAAGAAATATTTTAGCTTCTAACATTGGATTGACCGCGAAACGTGGTGCAAATAATACTTTCCAGGTGATAGTTTCTGATCTTATTTCAACTGCTCCAATGGCAGATGTTGAGCTGGAAGTTTTGGATTATCAGCAACAGGTAATAGGCAAAGCAAAAAGTGACAACAATGGTTTTGCCAGTTTCAATCTAAAAGAAAAACCATTTTTATTGGTTGCTCAAAAAGCTGCAGAAAAAGGTTATTTAAAATTAGATGATGGAAGTACGTTACCGTTAAGTCGCTTTGATGTTGGTGGCGCAGAAGTTGTAAATGGTATCAAAGGTTTCATCTTTGGTGAGCGTGGTGTATGGCGCCCCGGAGATTCTCTGTTTATAAATTGCATCATCGAAGACAAAGAAAATAAATTGCCGGGCGATATTCCCGTTGATTTTAGTTTATTCAATCCAGCCGGACAATTATACAAACACATCGTACAGCACAATGCGAACGATGGTTTCAATATTTTTAAAGCTATAACTGATCAATCCGCCCCCACAGGCAACTGGCAGGTTAAAATAAAAGTTGGTGGTGCTGTTTTTGAGAAGACGATCAAAGTAGAAACGATTATGCCAAATCGTTTAAAGATCGATTTGAATTTTGGAGATTCTTTGTTGGAAAGAAATTCAGCTGCCACAGGAACTTTATCTTCCAAATGGTTATTCGGTACACCGGCAAAAAAATTGAAAGCAAAAATTGATGTATCATTATATGCAACAACTACAACCTTTAAAGGATTTGATGGTTTTAGTTTTAACAACCCAACAGGCACCTACTCTACCCAAACTAAAACAATGTTTGATGGTACATTAGATGCGGAAGGTAAAGCAACTATCAAACCTGATTTTTCTATTGATGATAATGCGCCGGGGATGTTGAATGCCAATATGCTCGTAAAAGTATTTGAACCGGGCGGCGCATTCAGTATTGATAATGTTACACTTCCTTACAGTCCGTATAATAGTTATGCCGGTATTAAATTACCGGAAGGCGATAAAACCTGGGGCTTTTTGCTAACAAACAAAACACATACGGCACAAATTGTTGATGTAGATGATAAAGGAAAATTATTGTCAGGCTCCACAGATGTTGAAGTGCAATTTTATAAAATACAATGGCGCTGGTGGTGGGATAACAGTGGTGAAAGTTTAAGCAACTTCACGCAAGACCAGTACAATAAATTAATTAAAACCGAAACAGTTCAGTTAACAGACGGTAAAGGAACCTGGGATTTCAGAGCTGATAATTCACAGTGGGGCCGATATTTAATTTTAGTGAAAGATCTGAAAAGCGGACATACAACCGGACAAGTTTTATATATGGATGAACCGGGCTGGCAAAGTAGAAATAATACCGATGATCCTACTGCGGCATCCATGTTATCCTTTACATCAGACAAAACAAAATACAATGTAGGTGATGATGTAACACTTACGATACCAAGCAGCAAAGGCGGACGAGCTTTAATAAGTATTGAATCAGGAACTAAAGTTGTAAAAACATTCTGGGCCGAAACTACAGAAGGACAAACAATAGTAAAATTTGAGGCAGATAAAAACATGTCACCGAACGTGTATGTAAATGTCAGTTTGATTCAACCGCACGCACAAACACTAAACGATTTGCCGATAAGAATGTACGGAGTTATTCCTGTTTTTGTGGAAGATAAGAACACGGTATTGAATCCAGTTATCAATATGCCGGCTGTACTTAAACCAGAACAGCAATCATCCATTACCGTTAGTGAAAAGAATGGTAAAGAAATGACTTATTGTATTGCGATAGTAGATGAAGGCTTATTAGATCTTACAAGATTTAAAACGCCAGATCCGCATAGTTATTTTTATGCGCGGGAAGCCTTAGGTGTTAAAAGCTGGGATCTGTACGATTATGTAATTGGCGCTTGGGGTGGCGATCTGGATAGGATATTAACAATAGGTGGTGATCAGGATGCAGGACCTGCTAAACAGAAAAAAGCTAACCGATTTAAACCTGTAGTTCAATACCTCGGACCATTCCATTTGAATGATGGTGAAAGTCAGACACACAATTTCACTTTACCACAATACATTGGTTCTGTAAGGGCGATGGTTGTTGCAGCAGATCATGGTAGTTATGGTAATGCTGAAAAAACTGTGGTAGTTAAAAAACCACTAATGATATTGGCAACAATGCCAAGAGTATTAGGTCCGACAGAAACCATCAAACTACCGGTTACTGTTTTTGCAATGGAAAACAATATTAAAAATGTAACGGTAACCTTACAGGCAAATCCGTTTTTTGATATTGTGGGCTCCTCTATTCAAACTGTGAGCTTTACAGAAGCAGGCGAACAGCTTGTTTATTTTGATGTAAGTGTGAAACAAAATATCGGGATCGGAAAAGTAAAAGTAACTGCAACAAGCGGCAGTGAAAAAGCAGATTGTGACATTGAATTAGATATTCGTAATCCTAATCCACCGGTAACAAGTGTTGCGCAAAAGATATTGTCTGCTAATGATCAATGGAATATTATTGCTGCGCCAATAGGTGTACCTGCAACAAGCAAGGCAACTTTAGAAATATCAAGCGTGCCACCAATGAATCTTGAAAAAAGGTTAGATTATTTAATTGAGTATCCTTATGGTTGTATCGAACAAACAACTTCTGCTGTTTTTCCGCAATTAGTTTTAAATCAATTAACTGATCTGGATGATTACAGAAAATCATTAGTTGATAGAAATATTAAATTAGGTATTGTCAGAATACAAAATTTCCAACGCAATGACGGAGGATTTAGCTACTGGCCCGGCGAAGGTGAAAGTGATGAATGGGGAACAAACTATGCCGGCCATTTTTTACTGGAAGCACAGGCAAGAGGTTATAGCGTAAATGAATCAATGATCTCTCAATGGAAAGTATACCAACGAAATAAAGCAAATGGCTGGGCACCTTCAACCACTAATTTTTACGGTGGCGATCTGACACAATCATACAGATTATTTTTACTCGCTTTAGCTAAAACTCCAGAGTTGGGTGCTATGAATCGCCTGAAAGAATTCAAATACCTTTCTCCGGAAGCAAAATGGCGTTTGGCTGCAGCATATAAATTAGTAGGCCAGGAAAATGTAGCATTAAGTTTGATCAGTGGTTTACCTACTTCGTTTACTAAACGTTATACACCAGGCTTTACTTATGGCTCTGATTTACGTGACCAGGCAATGGTTTTAGAAACACTAACGTTATTGGGCAGACGCGCACAAGCGGCAGATCTTGTAACAACCATTACTACCAAATTATCGCAGGATGATTGGTACAGTACGCAAACAACTGCATACTCGTTAATAGCGATTGCAGGTTACTGTGGCAAAAATCCATCAGGGGCAAAAATAATAGTGAGTGAAAATATTAATGGAAAGATCACTAATATTAATTCATCCTCCTATTTTTCTCAGGCACCGGTTGATATAAAAAATGGCAATGCAAATATTACCATCAGCAATAAAGGCAGTAATATTTTATATGCAAGATTGATCACGCAAGGTCAACCGCTTGCAGGAAGCGAACTTCATGTAAATAACAATCCTGCAGTATTGGTAATGAATGTTAGTTATCTATCGCAAAATGGCTCGCCGGTTGATGTGAGCTCATTAACACAAGGCACAGATTTTATCGCGAAGGTGACGATCAAAAATCCGGGTAAACGCGGAGATTATACGCAACTGGCCTTATCACAAATATTCCCGAGCGGTTGGGAAATATTGAATACAAGAATGATGGATGGTGAAGGAAGTTTTGAATCATCACCTTCAACTTATCAGGATATTCGTGATGATAGGATATATACATACTTCGATATTGATGCTACTAAAACATTGACGTATTATGTACAGTTAAATGCATCTTATTTGGGCAGATACTTTTTACCAGGCACTTTCTGCGAAGCAATGTACGACAATTCTATCACGGCGGGAGTGAATGGCAGATGGGTCGAAGTTGTTGCACAGTAATTAGGAATGAATAATTAATAATTAAGAATTGTATAAAGGATTGTCTAGAAAACGAACAATCCTTTATTTCCTTTACGGCTTATTGAAGCGGATAAATAAAATAATGAGTGTCTTCCCTATCATATCGTACAAAATAAAAAACATTAAACGCAGTACTAAAGTTGTGTTGAGTATTTTATTGCTATTGTCTATTTGGTTTTGGTTGTCATTGCCTGCCAAATTATTTAATGCACCAACAAGTTTTGTTATCGAAGATAGAAACGGCGTGTTACTAAATGCTTCTATTGCAACAGATGGCCAATGGCGTTTCCCATACAATGATAATGTACCTGAAAAATTCATTAAATGCATCACAGCTTTTGAGGACAAAAGATTTTACACACATCCCGGTGTTGATTTTATTGCTTTAGGCAGGGCTACGATAAAAAATATAAAACATAAGAGTGTTGTGCAGGGTGGCAGCACTTTGACAATGCAGGTGATTCGCCTAAGCAGGAATAAATCAAAAAGAAATCTGTGGCAAAAATTAATTGAAAGCGTTGAAGCTATAAGATTAGAATGTTCGTATTCTAAAAAAAGTATTATGGCTTTATATGCATCGTATGCTCCGTTCGGAAGTAACACAGTAGGATTGGATGCTGCATCCTGGAGATATTTTGGAAGAAATGCCAATAAATTAAGTTGGGGTGAGATGGCTGCATTAGCTGTTTTGCCTAATGCACCTTCGCTTGTACATCCCGGGAAAAACAAGGAAATATTATTACGGAAAAGAAATGAGTTACTTGATAAATTAGTTGCTAATAAAACAATAGATCAGACAACTTGTGATCTTGCAAAACTAGAGCCATTACCCGGTCAGCCGTTACCGTTGCCTCAATACGCTCCTCACCTGCTGCAGCGTTTTAAAGAAGATCTAAAAAAAGAAGATCCAACCGCCACGACAAAAATAAAAACTACGATCGATCTTGAATTACAGCAAAATGTAATTACGATTTTAAATCAGCACCATAATATTTTAAAAGGCAATGGCATTAATAATACTTGTGCCCTAGTTTTAGATGTTGAAACCGGCAATACATTAGCGTATGTAGGGAATGTAATAGATAAAAAAAATGCCGATCAGGAAAGTGATGTTGATGTGATAAAAGCTCCACGTAGTCCGGGCAGTACATTAAAACCAATATTGTATGCTGCAATGCTTACAGATGGAATGATATTGCCCAATTCTGTCATCCCGGATATTCCAACACAGATCGGTGGTTACGCCCCAAAAAATTTCGATTTGGGGTATGATGGTGCTGTACCTGCATCACAAGCATTAGCACGGTCATTGAATATTCCTGCGGTAAAATTATTGCAGCAATATAAGTACCAACGTTTTTATGATGTATTAACACAAGCCGGGTTGACTACATTAGATAAACCGGCTGATAATTATGGTCTCTCTCTAATATTAGGTGGTGGCGAAGTAAAGATGTGGGACATTGCGGGCATCTACGCAAGTATGGCAAGAACTGTTAATCATCAGAATAAAAACAAAGGTCTGGCGATGTCGGATGATTTTCATCCGCCGAATTATTACAGTGAAAAAATAAAATCAAAAAAACAAATTCCAAATACCGCACTTAATTTTTTTGACGCAACATCCATCTGGTTCACTTTTCAGGCAATGCAGGAAGTAATGCGGCCCGGCGAAGAAGGCCTGTGGCAACAATTTAATTCCTCACAAAAAGTTGCGTGGAAAACCGGTACCAGTTTCGGGTTTAGAGATGGATGGGCTATCGGAATTACGCCCCGATATGTTGTAGCTGTTTGGGTGGGCAATACCGATGGCGAAGGAAGGCCCGGATTAATTGGTGTTCAAACTGCAGCTCCAATTATGTTTGATATTTTTAGACAATTGGCCGCATCACCCTGGTTTAGATCACCGGAAAATAATTTTGCTTTTATTCCTGTCTGCAGAGAAAGTGGTTATCGTGCAAATATTGATTGTCCGGATGTTGATACCATAATGGTTTCTGCAAATGGCTACCGTGCTCCATTATGCCCCTACCATAAAATGATCCATTTAGATCCTACAGAAACTTACCAGGTAAATGAAAGTTGCGAATCTCCATCGAAGATGGTCAACAAAAGCTGGTATGTATTAACGCCATCGATGGAATGGTATTACAAGCAAAAAAATCACGATTATAAATTATTACCGCCCTTTAAAACTGGTTGTGATTTTTCAGAGACCGGCAAACAAATGGACCTCATCTACCCACAACCAAATGCAAAAATTTATGTGCCGGTAGAAATAAATGGAGAAAGAGGGAAAACAGTTTTTACCGCAGCGCATAGAAAAGCTTCAACAAAAATATTCTGGAGTATTGATGATGAGTATATCACGACTACAACTAATTTTCATCAGATAGCTGTAAGTCCTGCACCGGGTAAGCATATCATCACGCTAACAGATGAGAATGGAGAATCCATATCACGCGAGTTTGAGATTCTGGATAATGTTAAATAATTTTTCTTTTGTGAATCGTGAATCATCCCAAAATAATAAAGGCACATTTTATGTGCCTTTATTATTTATGATATTTTTATTATAATTATTAATTAGTACGTAACTGATTAAAAGTGCAACTGATTGTATGTGTAACACTTGATCCATCTATAAACTGTCCGCTAAAACTTCCTGTATAATCATCTCCAACGTTAGCCGGATAATTTGTAAGTGTAACATTTAATGGCTGAACTAAAGTTATTCCCTGATATCCGTTAACGTACAAATAATTCATAGGAAAAGTTCCGGCAGTTAGCGCATTATCAGTGAAAGTAAATTGTATCTGACTATTTAATACACTGCAATAAGAACTTATTATAACGTTCTGGCTTATTGTATGAGGTGTAACGGTACTATCAATAACAGTAGTTGTATAAGCGGTTAAACTACTTATCGGATCTAACAATGTATGAACCGTTCCATCAAGAGTATAACTAATACTTGAATTAACAGCGGTGCCACAGGCTACAATATTCCCTACATTAGCAACGCCATTCACTATAATAGGACTGAGTGTAATTGTAGTTGCTGTTCCTTGCTGACGAGCCGTTACATCTACTCCCCTAATTTGACAAGTGTGCACACTATCTGCATTATAGGTAATTGCGGTAGAAAATAAACCTGTATTATCAGTGGCTACAATATAGTCTGTGCCGTTATATACCACCGAAGCATACCCGTTTGTCACAGCGGCATTATTACAATCAACCAATTTGCCTTGTATGATAACGTTATACGGCAATATATTGCCACAGGCAACAATATTACCTGCATCAACAGTGGTAGATGATACCGGGAAAGTAGCTAAAGCACCTAGCTGATGTGCATTATCATCTTCACCTATAATTGTTACACTACTACTATTGCCTGACGTAGTACATCGTAGAAAGTTGGCAGAAAAATTACCGTTATCACCTACGGTTACATATTGTAACATCCCATTGTAACTAATTATTGCCCCTCCATTTGATACCGTTGCGTCAGAGCAATTTACCAATTTACCGGTAACCTTTAAAATAGCTGCCGGAGAAATAGTAGCAGTAATAGTTCCTAAATCGAAATCGGAAGTTTGTGCTGTAATAGATTTAGAAAAAGCAGCATCCCCACAGTTATCTATCAATTCAACAACCAATGCTGTATCTCCTGCTACTAATCCACTTACCTGGCCGTATGAATCAGTAAATCCATGACCAATCCCGGTAGAAGAGTTAGCAGGTCCTACCCTTACTTCAACATTTACCAAGGGATCGCCAGCAGATGTTTTAAATGTCGCAGTAAACATTACGCTATTCGGAGCAATATAATCACAGTTCCAGTTAGTAAAATGTTTTACAGTGCCGACATAATTTGTTCCGGATTTAGTCGCAGTTCCTTCTTCCTGCCAAAGCCCTGTAGCGTCATCGACATACCAAAGGCTGATAGTTGCAGGTGCTGTTGCCTGAAGTGCAGAAGGTATCGGCATTGTTAATGTTGCAGTACTTCCATCCGCAATCTGTAATTTTTCTCCGGTAGATGATTCTAATTCAACTGCTAACATCCCATAAGATTTTAGTAAAACGCGTTTGCCGGTTTTATCATCTGCCATCAATGATCCGGGAATAGTTTTATCAATACTTGCATCTGTTGGATCAATATATTTTAAATACACATTGACCGAACCAGAATAAGAAGTATTATTTGATGCAAGTACTATTCCGTTTGCCGGCAACAAAACTTGGCCACCGTTAGAACCCGCAATTACACCTCCAGCAGCAGCGGTAACGGTTCCGGTCAAGGTTCTTTTTATCAATTTGATAAATACCTGATTGGTTCCTGCAGTAGCACTAAATGTACGGTAAGCTTTAAAATAACCGGTTTTTTCAGCTGTTACTAAAGAGGACTTTTTATCCAGTGCCGCATTGGTAATTCTGAAATGCCCTGCAGAATCAGTAGTAAAGTTTTTTGCTCCTACTGTAATTAATACACCGCCGGCAGGAAGTTCATTCTCATCTACAATATTACCTTGCACCGTGCTGGTTATTGGAGCCGGAGGTGTAAGTGAAGCAACTTTATTTATTTGTGAGGTGTTGTTAGTAGCCCCGCCGGTTGTATCCTTTTTACATTGAAAAGATAACACAGCGATACTAACCAATAAAAAAGTAGCTGCTACTGATTTAGTTGTTGAAATTAGTTTCATAGTAATATAATTTAAAAAATTTAATAAGATTTAAAACAATCGTTCATAATCATATACCGCTAAAACAATAAAAAGGTTGGGTTACCTGCATTTGCATAAACATAATATCTTCCTAAAAACCTCAAATAATTTAAAAATGGCAGATTAACTGTAGATAATCTTCTATTTTCGACATTTTTCAATCTTCACTTTCCCCATTTTTTCAACAAACGATCAATGAAATTTCATCCACCGAAATTTTCGTTGTACCTTTACTTGACCGCACGGATTTTTTTCTATTCTTCCCGAGTATGTGAGTTCCGCTGGTCATTATATTATCGGGTTAAAATTAATTAACAAGATTTTTCAAATTATTCCCCTCTGATCGTTGCTTTTTAACAACGGTAGTGGCATATTTTGTTTTTATTTTACCCAAAGCTTACAAAACAGGAATCTAAACTTATCTATTATGGCTAAATATATTTTTGTTACCGGTGGCGTTACCTCTTCGTTAGGTAAGGGTATTATTGCTGCATCTCTTGCTAAACTATTACAGGCAAGAGGATTAAGAGTTACTATTCAAAAGCTTGATCCTTATATCAATGTGGATCCGGGTACTTTAAACCCTTACGAACATGGCGAATGTTTTGTGACAGAAGATGGTGCAGAAACAGATCTTGATCTTGGCCACTACGAAAGGTTCTTAAACATATTTACATCTCAGGCTAATAACGTTACTACGGGTAAAATATACCAGACAGTAATCAACAGAGAAAGAGAAGGCGCTTATTTAGGTAAAACAGTACAGGTTATTCCTCACATAACGGATGAGATCAAACGCAGAATATTGGCGATCGGTGAAACCGGTGAATTTGATATCGTTTTAACTGAAATTGGTGGTACTGTTGGTGATATTGAAGGTTTGCCTTTTATTGAAGCTGTTCGCCAGTTACAATGGGAAATGCCGGAAGAGGATTGTTTAGTAGTACACTTAACACTGATCCCTTATTTAAAAGCGGCGAACGAATTAAAAACGAAGCCAACTCAACACAGTGTAAAGCTGATGAGCGAAAATGGCATACATCCTGATATTATTGTTTGCAGAACTGAAAGACCTTTAAATACTGAACTTAGAAGAAAGATCGCTCAATTCTGTAATGTTAAACCGGAAGCCGTAATTGAAGCAATGGATGCGAGCAGCATCTATAGAGTTCCTCTCAAAATGTTACAGGAAAATCTTGATTTGATTGTTTTAAAAAAATTACAGATCAATGGCTATGCAGCTCCTGAATTAACCAAGTGGAAAGAGTTTTTAGAAAAATTAAAACATCCTACCAGCAAAATAAGTATTGGTTTGATCGGTAAGTATATTGAATTACAAGATGCTTATAAATCGATCTTAGAATCTTTTGTTCACGCAGGTGCGATGAATGAATGTAAAGTGCAAATAGTAAATATCCATAGTGAATATATTACTGACGAAAACGTAGCTGAAAAATTAGGAGCGCTTGATGGCTTATTAGTTGCGCCTGGCTTCGGTATGCGTGGTGTTGAAGGAAAGATCATCGCTGTTAAATATGCAAGAGAAAATAAATTACCATTCTTTGGTATTTGTTTAGGTATGCAAATGGCTGTAATTGAATATGCAAGAAATGTGATGGGCTTAAAAGATGCACATTCAACAGAAATGAATGCGGATACTAAAAATCCGGTTATTGATTTGATGGAAGAACAGAAAAAAGTAACGGTAAAAGGAGGCACAATGCGTTTAGGTGCTTACCCTTGTACATTAAAAGAAGGTTCTTTAGCGTATAAAATATACGGACAAGCAACGATCAGCGAAAGACATCGTCATCGTTGGGAATTTAATAATAAATATTTGGAGCAATTTGAAAATGCTGGTATGGTTGCCAGCGGTAAAAACCCAGCTACCGGTCTTGTTGAAGTGGTAGAATTACCAGAACATCCATTCTTTATCGGTGTACAATACCATCCTGAATTAAAAAGCACAGTAGAAAATCCTCAGCCGATCTTTGTAAACTTTATTAAAGCGGCAAAAGAATTTGCTGAGCAAAAAAACAAAGTAAAAGCAGCTGTTTTACAGAACGAAACTATCTAACGGTACAATGTTTGATATAACTGATACGATGTTGATTTATACTCAACATCGTATTTTTTTTAAATTAACAGTTCTTTGCAAATTGCAGGAGCATTACTTTTTACAAACTTATCTATTCACTTATCTTTGATACTCAAAATACTAATCAAAAAAACAGCAATGAAAAAAGTTCTTTATAGTCTATTTTTTCTTACGATCGCCATTAATTCAGTTTCCGCACAAGGTAAAAATGATCCGGATGCTAAAAAATTACTAGATGCGGTTACCACAAAATTCAAAACTTACAAATCTGTACAGGCAAAATTTACCCTTAAAATAGAAAATGCGGCAGGTAAAATACTAGGTTCTAAATCAGGAGCTTTATATATGAAAGGCTTAAAATACAGAGTGGATATTACCGGACAACAAATATTTTGCGACGGTACAAACGTTTCTACTTTCGATGCTTCTACAAAAGAACTAACTGTTACCAAAGTAGATCCTGCAGCTAATACTATTACTCCTCAAAAAATATTTGCAGATGATTCTTACGATAAAGAATTTTTGTACAAATTAAATGATGAAAAAGTAATTGCTGGCAAAGCAATACAAGAAGTGGAATTGACTCCTTTAGATAAAAGTAAACCCTTCTTTAAAGTTATCATTGATATAGACAAAGCCACTAAAACGATCAAAAGCACACAGATATTCGAAAAAACCGGAGAACGTTACACCTACTCAGTTAGCAACATGAATACAACTAACATTATCCCTGACGCAACATTTGCATTTGATTTAAAGAAATTTCCGGGAACTGAGATTGTGGATTTGAGGTAAGAAAGCCTGAAACCCCCTGCCCCCCTAAAGGGGAGATTGAGGAGTGAAATATTTTTCAAACATCTTTTTTAATGACAGAGTTTACTCTGTCATTTTTTTTTATTTAGCTTACTTTCCAAAATGAATAGTGATAGAGATTCAGCATACTACCCAATCTCCCCTTTAGGGGGGCAGGGGGCTTCAGGCGTACCCCACCGATATGCCTCAATTGCAAACCCGGCTAAATCCAATACCCTGTCCACAACCGTCGCAGCCAATTCCTCAAAAGTTTTGGGTTTACTGTAAAAAGAAGGCGTTGCCGGGCAAATAATTCCACCGGCCAGCGTAACGGTTTCCATGTTTTTTATATGGATGAGATTATAAGGAGTTTCTCTTACTACACATATTAATTTTCTTCTTTCTTTAAGCACAACATCTGCCGCCCTTGTTATCAGATCGTTGCTTATCCCTCCAGCAACTCTTCCTAAAGTACCAACACTACACGGGATAATTATCATAGTGTTGTATTGTCCTGAACCTGAGGCGAATGGTGCATTAAAATCTTGTTGACTGTAAAATTTAACCGGATAGTTCTCGTACTCCTTGTTGTCAAGCTCTGTTTGCCACACTTGCTTGGCATTTTCTGTTAAAACAACAGAAAGTTCACTCCACTGGCTCTTTATACCCATTAGTTTATCTAATAATACCTTGGAATAAATAGATCCGCTGGCTCCGGTTATTGCTACAACAATTTTATGCATTAATTTGTGCTTAAATCAAGTGTCTAAGCTACTAAACAATTGTTGTATGAAAAAGATTGCCGGTTTATTTCTTCTTGTCTTAATCGTAATGATGTCGGGAGCTTTCATTGCTTCTCCAAAAGAGAACAGTGTTCATTGGCTTACTGTTGCGGAAGTGCAGATCGCTTATAAAAAAGAACCAAGGCCAATTCTGGTAGATGTAAATACTACCTGGTGCTATTGGTGTAAAGTGATGGAGAAGGAAACTTATTCGAAAGATAGCGTTGCCAATTATATTAACTCACATTATTATGCCGTAAAATTTGATGCAGAAACTAAAGATTCAGTTCTATGGTTAGGCAAAAAATTTGACTACGAACCCCAATACAAAGTAAATAGTTTTGCCGCTTTTTTACTGAACGGACAAATGAGTTTTCCTACAACCGTTTTTTTATCTACGATTGATGCGCAACCCGCACCATTGCCGGGTTATTTAAAACCTGCAGAATTTGAACCTCCTGTAAAATACTTTGGAAGCGGAGCTTATAAAACACAAAGTTTTGTAGATTATTCAAAAGGATTTTCTGCTAAATGGTAAACTGACATCCTGCTTTTATGAAATCGTTATTGCTTATTTTATTTAGCTCATTGTTGTTATCATCTAATGGATGGCTAACTAACTTTAATGATGCTACTACAACTGCTGCTACAGAACACCGGTTAATCTTATTAAACTTTTCAGGCTCTGATTGGTGCGGGCCATGCATCTTACTAAAGACGGAAATATTTCAGTCTGCTGATTTTATACACTTTGCGGATGCTAATCTGGTACTTGTAAATGCAGACTTCCCAAGAAATAAAAAAAATAAATTGTCTGTCGAGCAGACAAAAGCTAACAATGAATTAGCTGATAAATACAATCCCGAAGGAAAATTTCCTTTCACTTTATTGCTAAACAGCAATGGTAAAATATTAAAAGAATGGGATGGCTATCCTAACGAAAAACCTGCAGACTTTGTTGCAGCGATAAAGCCTATTTGTGATGCAAACAAATAGTACCACTATTTCCATATCAGGCATACATAAAAAAGCATTACGCTTAATGGGCAACCGCTTTGAAATAAGCGTAGTGGCTGATAACCAACAATGGGCTGAGGAATGTATTGAAGGGGCCTTTTCAGAGATACGCCGTATTGAAAAATTACTCACCACATTTGCAGAAGATAGTCAGACAAATAAAATAAATGCACAGGCAGGCATTACTCCGGTACAAGTTGATAAAGAAGTATTCGATCTGATCAGCCGTTCTTTAAAAATATCCTCTTTAACACAAGGCGCTTTCGATATCACTTATGGTTCAATAGATAAGCGGTTATGGAATTTTGATAAAGAGATGATATCGCTGCCTGATGAAAAAACAGCCAAAGAATTAGTGCGCCTTATTAATTACAAAAATGTATTGCTAAACAAAGAAAATACTACTGTCTTTTTAAAAGAAAAAGGAATGCGTATTGGTTTTGGTGGAATTGGAAAAGGATATGCTGCAGAAAAAGCCAAACAACTCTTACGACAAAAAGGCGTAAAAAGCGGTATTGTAAATGCAGCAGGAGATCTTACAACATGGGGGAGGCAACCTAACGGTAAACCATGGACGATAGGTATTGCTAATCCTGATGCAGCGCAACATGCTTTTTCCTCCCTTAATATTACGGATATGTCCATTGCCACTTCGGGTAATTATGAAAAATTTGTTACGATCAATGGCAAAAAATATTCTCACACGATCGATCCTAAAACAGGGTTGCCTGTTAGTGGAATAAAAAGTGTTACTATCATCAACCAAAATGCAGAAATTGCAGACGCAATGGCAACACCTGTAATGATAATGGGAATTAAGGTAGGGATAGATCTTGTTAATCAAATAAAAGGGCTTTCTTGTATTATAATTGATGATCACAATAAAATTTATACATCAGCTAATATTAAACTTACATGATAACAGTTAAGCATATCCGCTTTTTTATTGGTGTACTAATAACTAGCGGTGCATTATATTCCTGCACGCCTGTAAAAGCATACCAAAAATCAAGATTAAATGATGGCGAGATGGAATTGTCTTCGCGCGAGGTGCAAAAGACAGAACTAAATTTCCAATCTTACCGTGAAGGAGCATCAGGAGCCAACGAAGGAAAAACAGGCGGAGGCTGTGGATGCAACTAAAGCAGCAAGAAATTTATGAAGAAAATTTGTTTAGTCATTGTTGGAATATATTTATACTTATTTGCTGCATTTGCGCAAACTAAAGATTCTGTTTCGCAGGTAAAAGATTCTGCCAACTACAAAAGCAGAAAACTTAAAATTGAAGAAATAAATTTCGTATCAAGTTATTACCATCAGGAAGGAGATAATTCTGCAGTTACGGGTGGCATCGGCACGGAGAAGCTAAGTGATTATGCAAATGTGCTGGAAGTCAGGTTAAGTAAATATGGCAAGAATAATCTTAAGCATGAAGTGGACGCTAATGTGGGTATAGATTATTACACTTCTGCTTCATCAGATAATATTGATCCGCATACAATTTCTTCTGCTTCTCATCAGGATGTACGTTTTTATCCTTCTCTTTCATATGGGATCACCAATGAAAAGAAAGGATTATCTATAACAGGAATGGGCTCTTTTTCTATAGAAAGTGATTATCAATCTCATGGTCTGGGTGCAAGCGTCTCTAAATTATCAAAAGATAAAAACCGTGAATTCTCTGCAAAGGCACAAGTATATTTAGATGAAGTAAGAATTATTTTACCAATAGAATTACGTACCGCTACAACAGGAGGATTATACGGGGCTCCAAACGAACATGAATACCCATGGAGATCCAGAGATTCATATAGCGCTTCTTTCACTTTATCGCAGGTTGTTAACCAGCGTTTTCAGGCAATGCTATTAGCCGATATAGTTTACCAGGATGGATTTTTAAGTCTGCCGTTTCATAGGATCTATTTTAAAGATGGTACCGAAACAACAGAGCATCTTCCTTCAACACGTTTTAAAGTTCCGATTGGTGTTAGAGCAAATTACTTTTTGGGAGACCGGTTTATTATCCGCGCCTATTATCGCTATTATCAGGATGATTGGGGATTAAAAGCACATACAATTGATATTGAAACACCGATAAAATTAACTCCATTCTTTTCTGTAAGTCCGTTTTATAGATTCTATACACAGACAGGCATACGTTATTTTGCTCCATACATGGCACATCTGCCAACAGATACGTATTATTCCAGTAACTACGACCTATCTTCTTTTAACAGTCATTTTTTTGGTATTGGGATTAGAACTACACCACCAAAGGGAGTTTTAGGTATTCATCAAATCAGTATGCTGGAGTTAAGATATGGCCATTATATAACCACGAATACTTTATACGCTGATATTATTACATTGAGTCTGAAATTTAAATAAACGATTTGCCTTTAATAAGCCAATACTTCCTTTTAAAATAAAATATCACCAATTGTATTTGCTGTATAAAATTGTTGTAAATTTAAGTACATAAAATTTTAACCATAAAAACTTATTTACTATGAAAAAAGTAATATTAGCGATCGTTCTTGTTTTGGGAGTTGCTGGTTTCGCAGTGGCGCAAAGCCCTTCAAATGCTTCAACACCTCCGGGGCCACACCATCATCACCATCATCATCCACATCATTATCACCACAGATAAATAACTCTGTCAATATATAATGAACAAGCCTGTAGTTTTAGCTACAGGCTTTATTTTTTGTTTAATTGCTTAGTTATATTATCTACATCTAAAAAATCTGATAGCAAAAGACGTAGTTTTTTGCTATCAGATTTTTCAATTCTTTCGGTTAATATTTTTACGTTCCACTTTCCCAATTCATGGAGTCAATTACTTTATTCAAATATTTCATTGAGTAAACCTGCCAAGCGAATACCGGCTTTCAATAATTGCGTATTCAAGATCGCTATATGATCGTAGTTGTATTGATAACTTAGCTTTTGATTATTCTGCGTAATTTCCCCATACAATTTTTGTGCTATCTGGTTTGACTGATATAACCATTGACTAATAGGTTCTTTTTGCCACGCCAGTCTTTGGCTCGCAGTAGAAAAATTTATAGCCTCCGTATATTCAGTGTAACTCAGCTGTTGAAAATCTATCAGCTTACTATCCCATACAGTATGCAAATTGGTTGGCTCTCTGAACCAAAGTACATTTATCTTATTTCCTCCTTCATCCTCTGCCCTGCTTACGTGCATTGGTTGGTGCAAGTCGCCCACCAAATGAATTAAAAGATGTAAGTATAAAGACTGCTTTTCTTTGGCTAGTTCTTTATTCTTCAACTGCTTGATTAAAAAATTAACTTCTGTATAAACATCCGCAATAGTATCTTTTGATAAATATTCTTTCATTGCTGCATAACTCAATCCCTCAGAAAAATTGATGTAATGTGTAGGTGTTAAATAATTATAATTACTATCAGACTTTATAAAATCAGCATAATTACTTGCCATCGCGATGGATTCATTTCCTAGTATCCGTTGAATAGCAAGTTTAGCTTTGGGCGTTAAATAACTTTCGGCAATCTGTCCTACAATGCGGTGCCCTTGCACTCCCCATGCCATAGAAGCAAATGGCAAATAAATAAAAAATACGAGTAATGATTGTCTTAATTGTTTCATAGCAGCAATATAAAAAATCCCATTTTATAAAAATGGGATTCAATATTTTATTTAAATGATTTTTCTGCCATATCAGGAATATCTGCAGCTTTATAATCACCTACATCTAATTTCTTTTTGGTTTCTTCAAAAGCTTTTAATGTCAGGTCAATATCTTCATCGCTATGCGATGCTGTAGGAATAAGTCGATAAATAATATCTCCTTTCGGAATAACAGGATACACAACGATCGAACAGAATATGCGATAATTCTCTCTAAGATCCATCACCATTTGTGTTGCTTCAGGCACATCACCTTTCATGAACACCGGTGTAACGGGAGAGTTAGTACTTCCAATATCAAAACCTCTTTCTTTTAAACCATTTTGTAAACGGCGCACATTGTGCCATAATTTTTCTCTTAGTTCAGGCATTGTTTTTACCATTTCCATGCGTGTCAACATACCTTCTACGATCATTAATGGCAAGCTTTTTGCAAATATCTGAGAGCGGGTATTGTAACGTAAATATTTCAATACATTTTTAGGGCCGCTGATAAATGCGCCAATACTTCCCATACTTTTTACAAAAGTTGAAAAGTAAAGATCAATTCCATCCTGACAATCTTGTGCTTCATCTGCACCTGCACCTGTTGGCCCCATATAACCAAAACCGTGTGCATCATCTATCAATATCCTGAATTCATATTTTCTTTTTAGTGCAACAATTTCTTTTAAAATCCCTTGTTCACCATCCATTCCAAAAACACCTTCGGTAATTACTAAAATACCTCCGCCGTTTTTAGCTGCTAATTCTTTTGCTCTTTGCAATTGTTTTTCGCAATCAGCAATATCATTGTGTTTAAACGCGTAACGATGTCCCATGTGCAATCTTGTTCCGTCAACAATACAAGCATGCGCTTCTGCATCATACACAATTACATCACGGCGGTTTACCAATGCATCGATACAACTCATGATACCCTGATAACCAAAATTCAATAACATGGTATCTTCTCTGTTTACAAATTTGCTGATCACTCTTTCAAGTTCATCGTGCTTATCTGTATTGCCACTCATCATTCTGGCACCCATCGGGTTACCCATTCCATACATTGCTGCCGCTTCTGTATCTATTTTTCTAACTGTTGGATGATTTACCAAACCCAAATAGTTATTCAAACTCCAAACGATCATTTCTTTACCTCTGAAATTCATTCTAGGCCCTAATTCACCTTCTAATTTTGGGAAGGCAAAATAACCATGAGCTCTGTCCATATGTTGACCGATCGGTCCGCCATCTTTCACTAATTTGTCGAAAACATCCATAATAGTTATAAGTTTTAAGTACTAAGTTGTGGGTTCTAAATTTCAGTTATCCTCCCTCTGTATAAAGGTTTGCAAATTTAAGGTTTTGGCCGCAAAAAGCGTAACCTTCTGTTAACATTCAAAATTGCTATAAATCGCTGAACTCCCTGTTACCTTTGGTAAAATTTAACAACATGAGAAGGCTGCTTTTATTTATCCCTTGTTTTTTATTAGTTATTAGCTGTTCAACAGCACAATCTGTGCAAAAAACAAAACCTAAAATAGTAATAGGCCTGGTGATAGATCAAATGCGTTGGGATAATTTATATCGTTACACTGATCAATATAGTGACAATGGATTTAAACGTTTATTACGTGAAGGATTTAGCTGCGAAAACACCATGCTTCCTTATACACCAACAGTTACAGCTTGCGGGCACACTTGTATTTATACAGGAAGCGTACCGGCAATAACCGGTATTACAGGCAATAACTGGTGGGATCAGGATGCCAATAGAGAAGTATATTGTACGGAGGATACGACTTTTACAACTGTCGGCAGCAATACAAAAGCGGGGCAAATGAGCCCTAACAGAATGCTGGTTACAACAATTACAGATGAATTAAGGTTAGCCACAAATTTTAAAAGTAAAGTAATTGGTATTGCATTAAAGGACCGCGGTGCTATATTACCCGCAGGACATAGTGCCAACGCGGCTTATTGGTATGATGGCGATAATGGTAATTGGATAACCAGCAACTATTATATGGAAACCCTTCCTGATTGGGCCACTCAATTCAACAATAGAAAAGTAGTAGATAGCTTAATGTCTATAAACTGGACCTTACTTAACGCTGCCGATAAATATGAACAAAGCACTTCTGATGAAGAGAATTACGAAAAGAAATTTGATGGCGAAAATGGGACATCGTTTCCTCATAATCTGGATAAACTGGGTAATAAAAAATATGGTGTATTAAGATACGTACCTCAGGGAAATACCTTGACATTTGATTTTGCAAAAGCTGCTATTCAAGGAGAACAATTAGGGATGAGTGGCAATACTGATTTTTTAGCCATCAGCTGCTCGTCTACGGATTATATCGGCCATCAGTTTGGCCCGAATTCCATTGAAAACGAAGATGATTATTTACGTTTAGATAAAGACATTGCCGGTTTTCTACAATTTCTGGATGCAACTTATGGTAAAGGCAACTACTTGTTTTTTTTAACGGCAGATCATGGAGTAGCGCATATTCCGGGCTTTTTGGAGGCTAACAAAATACCTTCAGGATTTTTAGATGCTAACGCAATGATGTACTACCTCAATATCAATGTTAAGGCAAAATACGGATTAGATAATATGATCATCAATGCAGATAATTATCAGTTAGCATTAAATCATTCTTTATTAGATTCTGCAAAGATCTCAAGAGATGCAATGATCAGTTTTTTATTACCGCTGATCAAAAAAATAAATGGCGTAGCCAATGCTTTTGACATTGCCAATATAAATACCATCACACTTCCTGAAGTACAAAAGAAGATGCTGAGCAATGGTTATTACGCAAAGCATTGCGGCGATATCCAACTGATATACCAACCTGGTTTAATAGATGGTGGGCCAACAGGTACTACACATGGCTTATGGAATCCTTATGATGCACATATTCCTTTAGTTTGGTTTGGCTGGGATATTACGCATGGACAAACTAATAATGAAGTTTACATGACTGATATAGCACCAACGATCGCTGCTTTATTACATATTCAAATGCCTAATGGTTGTATTGGAAAACCAATTGTAGAAATCACGAAATAACCAGGTATGTTTTTTAGTTGGAGCAAACGACTTCCAATTCTTTAAAAAGTTTAAAGCCTATTGCTATTATATTGTTATCAATATGTTAACACAGTATAGCTATTAGATCGTTTTTTTACAGTTTTAGCTTGAAAATCGGGAACTTTTTATCTTATTTTATCTTTTTGCCAACAACAACATCACTTACCAATCATACAGGAAAAACGCCGTTCATAAAAATGAGTTACTTTTGGAACAACAAAATCTCATAATAAATCCTGTCAATGCAACCCAAAGTATCCGCAGTAATTATTACTTATAATGAAGCTGCTAATATCGCCCGTACGCTCAATCAATTATATTGGTGTGATGAAATAATCATTGTTGATAGCCATAGTTCAGATGATACTATTGACATTTGCACTGAGTATGGTTGTACTATTTATTCCCGTCATTTTACAGGTTTTGGAGAACAAAAACGTTTTGCTGTTGATAAAGCAAAAAACGACTGGGTGCTATGTATTGATGCTGATGAGTGCCTTACGGATAAATTGATAGAAGAGATACAAGTTGAATTAAAAAATCCCGGTGAATACAAAGCTTTTCAAATCCCTATGCATTTGGTATTTAGAGGCTATGAATTTAAATATGGCAAGGAAAGTAAAGGGGTATTTACAAGATTATTCAATAAAAGATATACAACTGTAAGTCTTGACAAAGTACATGAAAGCTTTAAAGTTACTGGACCTGTAAAAAAATTAAAAGGAATTATTCTACATTATAGTTATAGAAATCTCACGCAATATCTAACCAAACTAAATTGTTACTCTTCGCTTGGAGCAGAAATAAGTGTTGCGAAGAAAAAAAATAAATCTCAGGCTTTAATATATATCTCTCTCCCTTTTTATTTTACTAAGTTTTATTTTTTAGAACAAAACTTCCTGAATGGAAAGAATGGATTTTATTGGGCTTCATTGTGCTCCTACTACCATTTTATAAAATACATTAAAATGCAGGACATAAGAGAAAACGAAGTATTAACCAAAGCCAACTTTATCCAGAAAAAAACTGTTGTAGCTGCTCATAGCATTGCTTATACTCCAGACTTGGTAAGTTAATTCTAATGCCAGCGCCAAATCAAAAAAAAATGCAGCTTCCGGTGTTGATGTATCATGAGATACACATAGAAGAAGGTGCCCATTATTCAATACAAGTGGATAAAATGATTGCTCAGTTCAATCATTTAAAAAACAATGGGTTTACATCAATTTCTATAAAAGAATTTTTAGATCATACAAACAACAATAAACCGCTTCCCGAAAAACCTGTCTTGATAACATTTGATGACGGGTACAAAACAATTGCGACGAAACTCTATCCTGCTTTAGTACAATTAAACATGAAGGCGACTGTTTTTATAGTACCATCCTACACACACGAAAAGGAAAATATCGGCAACCAATATTTATCTATCGATGAAATAAAAAACATCTCAGGGGATCATATCGAATGGGGATTACATTCGTACAATCATGCTAATTTTAAAAAGCTATCTGTTGCAGCTGCTGTAAAGGATATTGAACAATGTATACAATGGTTTCAATTCAACAATATTGCAATGACACCTGCATTTGCATTTCCTTATGGAGCATATCCCAAATTTGACTTCTTTAAAAGAAGGCGGCTCTTTTCATCGCTCCATTTATTAGGTGTGCAATTGTTCTTAAGAATAGGGAACCGAATGAATTACCTGCGCTCAAAAAAGGCCATACTGCTACAACGTATAGATATTACCGGAAATGAATCGATCGAAATATTTGATGGATATCTGCAAGCTGGTAAAAAATAAAGTCGTAATTCTGCATCAATAAATTCCTTTTAGATCATATCATTGATTTTATTTTCATAATCCATTAACTTAAAACACATGAGAATTATTTTTTGCACGCTATTAATGTTAGTTAGTTACACGTCCTTTTCGCAATTCTATGTTTCCCTTGCACCCAGCTTAACCAATACAGCCGGAACGATCGCTGAAAAATCTAATATAGCTCTCGAAGTAGGTAAGCAATGGGATGTTTTTAGTCTTGGTTTAGACATAGGCCAAACAACTTTAAAAAACGACAACGGAAGAGACACCAGTACTTATTTAGAGGTTCGCCCTAACCTGAATATTTTTCAGGTAGGTAGATTTACTAATACTTTTACGGCGGGTATCGGCTATGTTTTTAATTCAAAAGAAAACCTGCTGACGGAAATAACGTATGGTATAGAATACAGCTGTACGGAGCAGGTACATTTTAATATCTTTTTTGGAAATTATTATTACAGTGGAGAAACATCATCATCAGGTGTTTCATTTTTTGGTGTTTCAGCTGCATATTATTTCAAGCCAAATAAATCCAGCGGTATTATTACTAAAAAAGACCTCACCGTTAACTAACGCATAACTAAAGATGAATTGTCGATTTAAAAAATGTAGCCATTTTTGTAACAACACCAAAGCAACTGGGTTTATTTAAAACTATTGATCCCTAAATTTTAATTCTTTCTTATGACAGAAAAAAACAACATACCGCTTAAGCTGGAAGAGTTAAAGCACCGCAGAGAAACTTATCTTAAAAAACTTAAAGGAGATAAAAATATTTCTACACTTGGCAAGCTTGCCGTGTGGATCACTGACAGAGTTGGAAGTATGGGCTTCTTCTTTATCATTTTTTTCTGGACAGCAATTTGGCTGGGATGGAATATGCTGGCTCCAGTTGGTGCACGTTTTGATCCTTATCCGGCCTTTGTTCTCTGGTTATTTATTTCGAACATGATCCAGTTGTTTTTATTGCCGTTGATCATGATCGGACAAAATTTACAATCACAACATGCTGAAGCAAGAGCAGAAACTGATCTTAAAATAAATGAATTAGCAGAGATAGAAAATGAAACGATATTGATGCATCTTGAAAATCAAAACATTATTATTCTTCAAATTTTAAAGAACATTGAATCTAAAACAAACACTTTAGGATCGTAAGGTATCTTCCTATAATTTTTGACTTTAACAGTAAAAGCCACTTATAATAGAGTGGCTTTTACTGTTAGCACTTTTGTTCATAATAACTTAACCGTTTAAAATAATTAAGAAACAATTAAACCTTCTCTATCAAGTGCCGTCCTACCAGCGTAAAAATTAACCAACAATTAAACAACACTTATATGAAACAAACAACAACGATCGCTTTGCTAGCTATATTAGCTGTAAGTTTAAGTTTTACTGCGTGTAAAAAAACAACAATAGCATCCGATAAAAACACCAGCGATTCCGCACAAATACAATCAAATGATGAGGCCATGGCCAACAAAGAAACGAATGACATTACAAATGATGCCACAGGTGTTGTAGAAGGTACCGGCGGTAGTTTTGCAGCAAGACCAGATTCAGCTTCTCCTACTTTCGCCTTTTTCCCTTGTGACGCTTCAATAACTTTTGATACCACCACTACACCTACAAGATCGATCATAATTACATACAATGGCGCTAACTGTAGCGGAACCCGTACGCGTACAGGTAGTGTAACCATTTCGTTTTCTGACACGCTTCATTGGAAAAACGCAGGTGATAGTATTACCATCACTTATAATAACCTTAGGATAACTCGTATAGCTGATGGCAAAACACTTCTTATAAATGGCAGTGTGACCTATACAAATATTAGCGGTGGCCTTTTAGTAAACCTTAGCGGCCCGAATCGGATTACCCATAATATCTATGGCCATCTAAACCTGACATTTGACAATACTGCACAATCTTCATGGACGATCTCTAAACAAAGAGTTTTTGCTAATATTGGTGGCGGTATCGTAATTAACACAATTGGTACAGGTACAGGAGGAATTGCAGAAGCAGGAATTAATCGCTATGGCAATCAATTCACTTGTGCTATTACACAGCCTATTGTAATTGAACAAGCTTGCGAATTCCGTCTAGTTGGTGGTCAAACTGTATATACAGGCCCAAATGCAACAGTAACTACTACTTTTGGATTAAACGCTAGTGGTAATCCTGTTGTAGCTTGCCCTATAGGTTTCTTTTATTATGAACAAACATGGTTGATCAATGGAAAAACATACACATTCATCGGACCATATTAATTGCAACGATCATCCAAATAATCTATCAAAGAAAAAGCCATCGCTAGCGATGGCTTTTTCTTGTTGAACAAAAAACTAATTGTTGAAACTTTTAGATGACATACATTATTTCTCACCAATACTATATACCTGCTTTGAAGTTGCCCGTATAAAATCAAGTGATCGCCTTCCCGCTCCTTCAATTATCAAAAAAAGGCAGGTTAATATTTGTGCATAGTCCGAACGTATCTCATGCAAAACAGCCCAGATACCTATTTTTGGCGGTGCAGGAGGCAATGGCAACGGACTTATGCCAAGATACAGATCGATCTTTGTACTCAACACAGCAACGATCATTTGTATAACAAAATAAAAAGCTGTGATCCTTGTGAATAAACCGAAGATCAATAATAACCCTCCTATAATTTCTCCTGTGGCCACAAAGTGAGCAGTAGTTTCGGGAAATGGGAATCCTAATTTTGTAAATCTTCCAACACCCTGATTAGTATAAACGAACTTCAAAATTCCCTCCCAAAAGAAGACACTTCCGGCCATTAACCGAATAATTAGAATAGTTGATTGGCCGGTAACAGGTGGATTAAGGAACCAATTAATAAGTTTTTTCATTGCTTGTGTTTTTAGATGAATAATACCGCAAACATCAGCCTCCGGTAACTTCTTAAAAAGTCAATTACATTATCCATCACTTTTTCTTGATTAAATAATACTTTATCAAGCATTAACCCCCACATAATGTAATTAAATTTCAACCTGAATAACAGTTTGTACCTTCGGAAAAAACAATATTGAAAACAAGAACTCTCATATATCATTTTCTTTTTTGGACAGCAATCTATCTTTTCTGGATCGTTGTATTTCGCAGCTATTCTTTTCCGCTTACCAGAACTATGACAATAGAATTTTGTTATTTGGTCTTTATTACAATAGACTATTACACTATCAGCAATTTTATTGTTCCAAGATTTCTTGTTAAAAAGAAATACTTCTTTTTAATTATAACGACTACCACAACTATTTTAGTTTCTTCGCTACTTAGGGCTTTGATTGCGCTGCAAATGAATGTCAACTTTTTTCATATTCATTCTGTAGATCTGGGTACACTCTATACTAACTCAGTAATAAATATTTCCTTGTGGGTATTAATAATTGTGCTTGGTAAAATGATAATAGATAGCAAGCAAACGCAACAACGGGTAGTGCTGTTAGAAAAAGAAAGGGTAAAGAATGAACTTGATTTTTTGAAAGCGCAAATTAACCCGCATGCACTTTTTAATTCATTAAATACTATTTATGGCCATATCGATAAAAATAATCAGCTGGCGCGAAATACATTATTAAAATTTTCAGAGCTACTCAGGTATCAGTTATATGATTGTGCAGATGAAAAAGTAAATCTCGAAAAAGAAATAGCATATCTAAAAAATTATATAGCTTTTCAACGTTTAAGAAAAGACGATCAATTAACAGTATCGATCAAAATAGAAAATATTGAGCCGGATTTAAACATAGTTCCTCTTTTGCTTGTAGTACTTATCGAAAATACATTCAAATTCGTCAGTAATTTTTCTGATAAAGAAAACAGGATCAGTATTGATATATCTACAAAAAACGGAATTTTGTATAGCTCTTTTACAAATACAAAAGAATATCAGGACACTTCCATTATGAAAGAATACAATGGCATTGGTATTGTTAATTTAAAAAGAAGGTTAGAATTATCATACAGTAGCAAGTATGAATTTGCTACAAAAAATAATGATAATCTTTACGAAACAACTTTAAATATCAATTTATTATGAAACTAAAATGTATCATTATAGATGATGAGCCGGTCGCAAGAAAAGTGCTGCAGGAATTTATTGAAGAGATAGATTATTTAGAGTTGATCGGGCAAGCTGATAATCCATTAAAAGCAATGCCATTGTTAAATGACAATGCTATCGATATTGTTTTTTTAGATATTAATATGCCTAAAATAAACGGCATTGATTTTTTAAAGAGTTCTAAGATAAATGCCCATATCATAATAACTACTGCTTATACCGAACATGCTGTTGATGCTTATGGATTAGACGTTTTAGATTTTCTGGTAAAACCCATTCCTTTCGAACGTTTCTTAAAAGCCTGCAATAAAGTTAAAGAAGCCGAAAATTCAATAAAAATACCGGCAGCAATAAATGATCATTTTTTTATAAAATGTGATAACCAAATTGAAAAGATATTTTTTAATGATCTTATCTATGCAGAGGCAATGTTGAATTATGTAATGCTTTACACCAATTCAAAAAAGATGATGGTTTATATTACCATTAAAAGCCTGGAAGAACAATTACCCGCCGAAGTATTCATTAAAGTGCATAAATCATTCATTGTAAATATTAATAAGGTAGATAGTATTGAAGGCAATATTTTAAATATTGGGAATACAAAAATTACGATCAGTCAAAACTTAAGAGAAAAGGTAATAAAGGAAATTGTAAAGGATAAAATGATAAAGCGTTGATAAAAAATTACACATCAATTCTAACCGAATCCCGATATTCTTCAATCCTTAATAAACTCCCATCAAAATCATAAATGTATAAGGTACCATTACCTTCTTTTAAAGTTCCTTTCTCAACAGGATCTCCATCTTTATCATAGTTTGATAACACTGTAAAAGATACGCCATTCTTATATATCCGTTCTCCCCATAAATTTCCATTCTGGTGATAGAAAGTCATTACGCCTTCGTGTTTACCATTTTTATAATGTTCAATAATCCAAAGCATTCCATTAGCATAAAAAAGTTTTCGAATAAAAACATCTTCATCAGAGATTTCACTACTACTAGTCTTTATTGAAAATAAAATATCTGATTGATCTTCTTGAATAAGATCAATAGACTGCTTAAAATATTTTAGGGTATCAGATTCCAAATTATTATATAACGATCTGTCTTTCTCTGAACGATAGTTAAATAACAGTGCTAAAATATACCCATACATCCGTTGATTGATAAATCCAAACCTATGTACTTTCCATCCGCTATGAGCAATACCTCGCCACGTAGAACTTCGTACAGCTCCATTTGAGCATATAAACCCAAAGCCTAATATTACCATCCCAATATTGATCATATAACCATTAGAGAAAGAGAATATTCCACTTGAGAAAAATTTTATGTACGTCAATGCATAAGCCATTCTCATAAATGTCATATCAAAATCCTTTAAATCTCTGGCTGAAATGGTTATTTGATATTTCTCTTCTTCATTTATCAAGAAAAGAGCGGTTCCTCTATCTATTTGTTTTGTACGCGCTCCTTCCGAAAAAATGATATCATCGTCTTGCAAGATCACATAATCAATTATTGAAGAATCTATTTCTATATAGTTACAAACAAAATTGATGAAATATTGAATTGCCTCCTGACTATCAAAATATCGGTAGTCAAATTTACAATGTTGAGGTACTAAATATTTTCTGGATTTAATAAAGGTATCACCGAGTTTATTTTCAAACCAACAAAGAGATTTTTCAATTAAGTCTTTATCAAATTCTCCAATAGGATATGTAGCATTCTTATTTAAAGACATGGAATTATAGAATTGTTACGAAGTGAATGACAATAAGCTATTTATAAACCAAGTTATGGAACAATCTTATAAAACAAAAGTCCCAAGCTTAATGCCCGGGACTTTGTTATTTTCTGTTGGGTTACTAGGATTCGAACCTAGACGGACAGAATCAAAATCTGTAGTGCTACCGTTACACTATAACCCAATCATTTTCCCTCAATTATTCATTGAAGGAGCGCAAAAATAAGATAACCTGCCAAAATTCCCAAAATCATTTGCAATTAATTCGCAATTATTCTGAAATATAATCCCAGCAAGGATTATACGACAGATACCAGGTAGTAATTCTTCTTCCCTTTTTGTAAAAGAAGGTATTTGCCATTTAAAAGCACATCTGTTTTAACTAATTGGTCAGTTGTTTCGATCTTTAATTTATTCATACTTACGCCGCCGCTTTGCACCATTTTTTTAGCTTCTCCTTTACTTGGAAAAATATTAGTGTCTGCCAAAAAAGAAATAATGTCTACACCTGCAGTTAAAGCATTTTTAGAAAACTCTACAGTAGGCACACCTTCCAGCACCTGTAACAGTTGTTCTTCATTCAATTGTTGCAATATTTCGGCCGTATCATTGTTAAATAAGATGTCAGATGCTTTTACCGCAAAATCATATTCTGCTTTGTTATGTACCAGGCAGGTAACTTCTTCCGCTAATCTTTTTTGTAACAAGCGCTGATGTTCATTGCCTTTATGTTGTTGCAATAATGCATCAATTTCTTCTTTGCTCAATAAGGTAAATATCTTGATATAACGTTCCGCGTCAGCATCAGCTGCATTGATCCAGAATTGATAAAATTGATAGGTAGAAGTTTTTTTAGGATCTAACCAAACGTTACCTTTTTCTGTTTTACCAAATTTGCCGCCATCTGCTTTTGTCATTAACGGACAGGTAAATGCAAACGCCTCTCCTCCGCTTTTCTTTCTGATGATCTCTGTGCCGGTAACAATATTTCCCCACTGGTCGCTACCCCCCATTTGCAATTTGCATTGCTTATTATTATACAACCAGAAAAAATCGTAGCCTTGTACCAACTGATACGTAAACTCTGTAAAGCTCATACCAGATTCACCTTCCAGCCTTTTCTTCACGCTATCCTTGCTCATCATATAATTCACCGTAATGTATTTACCTACATCCCTGATGAAATTCAAAAAAGAAAAATCTTTAAACCAATCATAGTTATTGGCCATTTCCGCTGCGTTAGATTTTGATTGATCAAAGTCTAAAAACTTTTCTAATTGTTTTTTTACACAAGCCATATTGTGATTCAGGACATCTTCACTCAATAAATTTCTTTCTTCACTTTTTCCGCTTGGGTCGCCCACCATTCCTGTTGCTCCTCCTAGCAAAGCAATTGGTTTATGACCACATCTTTGCAAATGAATCAACAACATGATCGGCACTAAACTGCCAATATGTAAACTATCCGCTGTTGGGTCAAAACCAATATAACCTGTTGTTACTTCTTTTAAAAGCTGTTCTTCAGTTCCGGGCATGATGTCTTGTATCATCCCGCGCCATTTTAATTCCTCTACTAAATTCTTTATTGTCATAATGTATTTCATTAAAAACTGCTGCAAAAGTAATTGATAATTGACAATGGACAATTGACAATAAAGGCTCATTTAAGCTTTAAAATTCCCAATTTTTCATTGTCAATTATCAATTGTCAATTGAATTGTATCTTTGCAGCATGGTAGCAGAGAAAAAGAATATACGCCACTTTAATTTACCTGAATTAAAGGAGTATTTCGAGAAAATGGGCGATAAAAAGTTTAGAGCGATTCAAGTGTACGAATGGCTGTGGAAAATGAATGCACAGAGTTTTGATGACATGACAAATCTCTCTAAAGAGCTGCGCGCCAAGCTAAACGAGAATTTCACGCTACCCGCTTTAAAGGTTAATACTACCCAGATAAGCAGCGATGGTACTATCAAATCGAGGTTTCAGACCTTCGATGGCCATATGATCGAAGGGGTACTGATCCCAACGGAAAAAAGAAATACCGCTTGTGTTTCTTCTCAGATCGGATGCAGTCTAAGCTGCAAGTTTTGCGCTACCGGAACTATGGATAGAAAAAGAAACCTTGATTATGATGAGATCTATAACCAGGTAGCTTTTATCAACCAACAATCAGAAAAAACATACGATAAAAAACTATCGAACGTAGTATTTATGGGCATGGGCGAACCTTTGCTTAACTACAAAAATGTGTTGAAGGCGATCGACAGAATGATCGCGGTTGATGGTTTAGGCATGAGTCCGAAAAGGATTACTGTTTCCACTGCGGGAGTGGCTAAACAAATTCGTCAGCTGGGTGATGATAAAGTGCGTTTTAATTTAGCGCTTTCTTTACACGCTCCTACAGATAGGCAACGTAACGAAATAATGCCGATCAATGAAAGCAATAATATTGAAGAGTTGATTTCAGCCTTGAACTATTTCTACGATAAAACAAAAAATGATATCACATTAGAATACATTCTTTTTAAAGATGTAAATGATTCTATTGAAGATGCCGATAACCTGATTAAGATCTACCGAAAAATACCTACTCACTTAGTAAATGTGATCGAATACAATACGATCGATGGTGCCAAATTTACTAAGCCCGAAGAAGATACCACACAAGCTTTTACCGATCATTTGGCAAAAAACAGGGTGAATGTTCGCGTGAGAAGAAGTCGTGGTAAGGATATTGACGCAGCTTGCGGACAGCTGGCTAATAAAGGCAAATAATATTTCTGATGTAAGATTTCTGATTGATGCATTAAAATATCAGCAATCAGAAATTGCATCTCCTCCTCGATTTTTACCGTTCAACATTTTCTGTTACCTTTTTACAGGCTTCCTTAAACCTTAAGGCTGTATTACTATCTATATAATTGAACAATATAAAAAATCAATTATGAAAAAGATAGTAGTAAGTATAATAGCCTTAGGTTGCTTTATTTTATCTGCCACAGCGCAGGATAAGATGGATATGCATCATGGTGATCATCATCAAAAAGAAATGATGATTAAACAACTGAACTTAACAGCTGATCAACAAAAACAATTAGCTGCTGATCACAAAAAGATAAAAGCGCAAATGATCGCTTTAAATAAAGATGAAAGCATAAGTGTAAAAGATTATCGTGATAAAAAATTTGCTTTACAAAAAGAACGAAAAGCAGATTTTATGGCCATCTTAACGCCTGATCAAAAAACAAAATTAACGCAGCTAAAGCAAGAGAGAAGAACCAAAATGCAAACAATGACTGATAAGAGATTGGATAAAATGAAACTGGAGTTGAATCTATCTAACGAGCAAGTAGCTACTATCAAAGCAAACAGACAAGCTACAATGGCCAAAGTAGCAGCCGTTTTACAAAATGACAGCTTAAACCGGACCGATCTAAAAGCACAGTTAACAGCTATAAAAGATGCCAATAAGGGTAATATGAAAACCGTTTTGACTCCCGATCAATACACTAAATGGCAAGAGCTTAGAAAAGAGAAAATGCAGGAAAGAATGGGTACCGGTATATCTCAATAGCACAGCAACTCAACATAGCAAAAAGGGGCGAAACGTATGTATCGCCCCTTTTGCATTATCTTTGTACCTCATTCCTGTTGAAAAACAGTAAACTTTATATCAATGATGAATCACGACAAGTTCACTAAGAAGAAGAACAGTGCTATTAAAGAAGGTTTTAAAAGCGCTAAGAAAAAAGCAAAAAAAGAGAAAGCCGCAGCCATCGACAAACGTTTTGAAGATAAGCGCCAGCAAAGAGCAGCCATGTTCGCTGAAGCAGAAAGACAGGCGTCAGGTAAACCTCAGGCAGCTCCTAAAAAAACTACCGAATTTAAAGGGAACACTGAAAGATCTGAAGCAAAGTTCAACAATGAACCTATAGCGAAAAAACCATCCAACGATAAAAAGCCAGAATTCAAAAGAAGATCAGGCGAAAAAGTTTTCAATACAGCAAAAGCGGCAGCAAGACCAGCGCCTAAAAAAGGCCCTGCAGTTTCTGACAAACCTAAAGTTGAAGGAAGGCCGGGAGAAATGCCGTTAAACAAATTTTTAGCACATTGTGGCGTAACGAGCAGAAGAGATGCGGTAAGTGTTATCAAAGAAGGAAAGATAAAAGTAAATGGTGCTGTAATTCTTGAGCCCGCTTTTAAAGTAGTGGATAAAGATGAAGTAACGTTTAACGGTAAACGCTTATACGTTAGCAAGAATATGGTCTATATCTTATTGAATAAACCAAAAGATTACATTACCACAACAGACGATCCGCAAGGAAGAAAAACAGTTTTACAATTAACTAAAATGGCTACCAACGAAAGGATCTACCCTGTTGGCCGTTTAGATAGAAATACATCAGGCGTTTTATTATTAACGAATGATGGAGAGTTAACGCAAAAGCTTTCTCACCCAAGTTATAACATCACTAAAGTTTACGAAGCCAAATTAGATAAGCCTTTAACCAAAGCTCATTTTGACGCGATATTAAGCGGATTGAAATTAGAAGATGGAGAAATTAAAGCGGATACATTAGCTTATGCCGATGCACATGATAAATCAGTGATCGGTATTGAAATACATAGTGGCCGCAACCGTATCGTTCGCCGCATATTTGAACATTTAGGCTATGATGTTAAGGGATTGGACAGAGTGATGTATGCTACACTAACCAAGAAAAATGTAGAACGTGGTAAATGGCGCTTCCTAAGTGAAAAAGAAGTTAGATTATTAAAATATTTGAATAAAAGTAAAGGCCAGGTAAGTACAAATGATTAAGACCATTCCCGAAGTTATTTTCGAAAACGAACATTTTATTGCGCTGAATAAGCCGGCAGGAATGTTATCTATACCGGACAGGGTTCAATCAGAGCCTTCGTTAAAAGACCTGTTGATCCAGAAATACGGCAGCATATTTACTATTCATCGCCTAGATAAAGAAACCAGCGGCATTATTCTTTTTGCAAAAGATGAAGAGACCCATAAATATTTTTCGAAGCAATTTGAAGAACGCTCTGTAGAAAAATTTTACATGGGCCTGGTTCATGGATCATTGCCTGAAAAAAGTGGCACGGTAGATGCCCCAATCATGGAGCATCCCATTTTTAAGGGGCAGATGGTAGTGAATAAAAATGGCAAACCATCCATCACTGATTATGAAGTAATAGAAGACCTGGGGAAATATTCTTTAGTAAAATTCCAATTGCATACCGGCCGTACGCATCAGATAAGAGTGCATGCTAAAAATATTGCTCATCCGCTTGCATGTGATCCATTGTATGGAGATGGCAAACCGGTAATGCTTTCTGCTATTAAAAAGAAATTCAAATTGAGCAAGCATGATGATGAAGAGCGTCCTTTATTGAATAGGGTGGCACTTCATTCTTATGAATTGAAATTTAAAGATGCGGCAGGAAATGAATTCGATCTGATTGCAGAATTACCAAAAGATATCAGAGCTTTATTACAACAGTTGAAGAAGAATTTATATAATTAATTATCTATTCAGTCCACTAATAAAAATTATCAGTATGCTTAAGAAAATATTTGCTATCGGATATGTAACTTTTTTTAAGGCTGTGATCATCTTCGGGCTTATAACTGCACTTATATTCGGGCTGAATTTTTATGGTATCATTGGATCGATACAGCTAGGAACCTTACTGACACTACCTTTCAGCATTTGTGGTATTATCTGCTTTATCTGTTATGCTATTTGTCTGTTTTTTACAAAAGACAGAACTGCTATTCAGAAAAATATGCCACTTACCGTAATAGGCTTTTTGTTCGCGCTTATCTTTTTTCTTTTTATGATAACAATATTTATTGGAACTTTCTCTAGTTATGGTGTTTAGCTTTCTCTCATCAGCTAGCTCTTAAGCGCGTAATATTTTTATTTACTAATCTTTCTTGTTTTGCCTGCTCAATTTTATTGATAAGGTCCAGGATCTTTTCGTGGCGCATCCCGTCCACGCTTATTTTCACTTTAGTATTCGGGCAAGATATTATCACCACATTTTTTTGAGCATTCCAATAAATGCCCAAACAGATTATTCCTATAATTATCCATGGTGTTCTGGGTGTGGCAACAAAAGCCGATACGATAAATAAAATGCCTAACACTACTGCCCATGTATGCGGCGTATCCTTGTTTTCACAAGTAGTTATATCTTCCAATAAAATGCTTTGATTATAAAAATTACCCCATCTTTTATATTCGTATAAGACCCGGTGGGTTGTTAAATTCACATTTCCATCAGTAGATTGACATATAAGGCGTTCGTTAGGGAAAAGTGTTATCATAGGGGGGGGGGGTAATTACGTTGTATAAAAGTAATATTTTTTCTACCGTAATCAAAAATAACGGGCACAAAAAAGAGCCACTATAAATGGCTCTTTTTATATAATTCTATAAAAAATTAAAGGTTTGGTTGAGGCGTATACCTTAAGTAAGGTTTTACCACTTTAACACCTTTAGGGAATTTTTTGATCGCATCTTCAGTGCTGATAGAAGGAACAACGATAACGTCTTCGCCTTCTTTCCAGTTAGCCGGCGTAGCAACGCTGTGGTTAGCCGTTAATTGCAATGAATCTACCACTCTTAAAACTTCAACGAAGTTTCTTCCTGTAGAAGCCGGGTAAGTGATGATCAATTTAACGGTTTTATCCGGAGCGATGATCACTAAAGAACGTACAGTTGCTGTTGTAGAAGCGTTTGGGTGAATGAAATCATACAAACCAGAAACTTTTTTATCGTCATCAGCAATGATCGGGAATTCAACAGAAACATTTTGAGTTTCGTTAATATCGCTGATCCAGCCTAAATGTTTATCTACAGGATCAACACTAAGTGCCAATACTTTTACATTTCTTTTATCAAATTCAGCCTTTAATCCAGCTGTTTTGCCTAATTCAGTTGTACAAACAGGCGTATAATCTGCCGGATGCGAAAACAGGATACCCCATGAATCGCCCAGGAATTTATAAAAATCAATTTCTCCTAGAGATGTTTTAGCTTGGAAGTTGGGCGCTACGTCCCCTAATCTTAAACTCATAATTAAATAATTTAGGGTACAAATATACTGTAGTCTACCAAACAAGTGGACTTTATTTTCACTTTTTTTGCATTTTTTTTGTAACTTTAAACCATGTTATCGAAAAAAACTCAGTATGCGCTGAAGGCGCTAGGTTTTCTGGCCGGTAAATATGGCGAAGGGCCTGTATTGATCGCTGAAATTGCCAAAAAGAAAAAAATTCCTGTTAAATTTCTGGAAACCATCTTGTTAGAATTAAAACAAGCCGGTGTTTTAGATAGTAAAAAAGGAAAAGGCGGAGGTTACTACCTTGCACAGAATCCTAAAAAAACATCTTTGGCCACAGCTATAAGGTTCGTTGGCGGCCCAATAGCGTTATTGCCATGCGTTAGTCTTAACTTTTATGAAAAATGCAAAGACTGTAATGAAGCCGTTTGCGGCCTGAATAAAGCAATGCTCATTACAAGAGATGCCACACTTAAAATTTTAGAGAAAAAGACTTTAGCAGAACTGATAGACACTAATTAATGGTTAATTGTAAATGGTAAATGATAAATGTATTGAAGTATAATTATCTATTACGTTAACCATTTACAATTTATCATTTACCATTAATTAGAAGACGCTCTCTTCAATTTAGACTTTCCATATTTATTTTTCACATCATCAATCGCTTTATAGAGATCAGACTTAGATGCTGTATCATCGAATAAATTTGTTTGTACTGCATCATTCGTTAATTCACTCAAACGTACGCCCAGCAATCTTATTGCGACTCCCTTTTTGTACGATTTTCTAAATAATTCTTTTACCACCGGAATAATTTCATCATCTGCACAAGTGTATGGCATCGTAGTTTGTTTGGTAGTTGTTGTGAAATCAGGATACCGTAATTTGATCGCAACGCAACCTGCAACTTTCCCATCTTGCCGTAATTCAAAAGCTATCTTTTCTGTTATACGAACTACTTCACTCATCAAAAATTCTATGTCAGTAGTATTTTCATTAAAAGTACTTTCAGATGAAATGGATTTTGATTCGTGGTATTGCGTTACTTCACGCCTATGAATACCGTTACTTTTTTGCCAGAGATCAACGCCCCATTTCCCTAACCGAGCTTCTAATTCTTCCGGGGTTCTTTGATTGACATCATTAATAGTTTTGATACCCATTGATTTCAATACTTCGAATGTCTGATCGCCAACACCGGGAATTTTATCGACTGACAATGGTGCTAAAAATTCTTTTTCTTTTCCAAAAGGTATCTGCAGATAGCCATTTGGTTTGGCCGCATTGGTAGCTATTTTAGCCATCATTTTGTTACCCGCCAATCCAAATGAAATAGGCAAACCGGTTTCATCCATAATTTGTTTACGCAGATCTATCGTCCATTGTAAAGGATTAAAGAATTTATCCATGCCTGTTAGGTCAAGATAAAACTCATCAACCGAAGCTTTCTCAAATAGCGGAGCTTTGGAAGCTATTATTTCAGTAACCAAACGTGAATATTTACTGTATTCCGAATAATTGCCGGAAATAACGATAGCTTGCGGACAAAGCTGCAACGCTTTTTTAGAAGGCATTGCGGAGTGAATGCCAAATTTTCTTGCTTCATAGCTGCAGGCAGCAACAACACCTCTCTCCTTTCCGCCAACTATAACAGGTTTACCCTTTAGTGAAGGATTATTTACCACTTCGACTGATACAAAAAATGAATCAAGATCGAAATGTGCTATGATGCGTTGAGGTGTTTTCACAACTGTAATTTACTAAAAAAAGTAGTGAGTGATAAGTTGTAAGTCGGAGTAGTTTTTACTTAAAACTTATTACTTAACACTTATTACAACTCGCGATACATATCCAGTAAACCATCTGGCAGCGTTACATATACCTTGCGTTTTTTTTGATCGATCTTATCTAATGATTCTTGATGAATCGGGATCAGTGCTTCTTTGCCATCAATTAAAATAGCACATAAAATCTGATGAGGTTGTTCTATCACTTCCAATATTGGGCCCAGGTCTTCGTCTTCATCAGTTATCATATTAAATCCAAGCATGGCAATAGGCGAAGAAGATGCCGCGAATTTTTTAAAATTCTCTTCTGATATCCAAACCTCTTTAGGTGTTAGCTTACGCGCCACTTCTTTAGTATCAACTCCATCTAACTTAATAAAGATCTCTGTATCATTTTTTACTGAGGTAGATTCTATAAAATAAGGCAGAAAACTATCTTTCTTGTCTTCTATAAAAATAGCATCCAATCCTTTAAGCGATGTCTTTTTACCAAGACTGTGTTGCAACACTACTTCACCCTTCAAACCAAAGCTTGCCGCTAATTTCCCTATTTTAAAATACTCTGCCATAACATAAAATTAATTGAATTTGCCGGTAAGTCGGGAAGTCGTTTTTAAGCGTATTCTCTTCTCGTCTTTCCGACTTACCGGCCAATATTTGCATAAAAAAAGCAACCCCAAAACTGGGATTGCTGAATTTTTTTTCTGTAACAAAAGGAATTATTCTTCTGTTTTTGGTTCTTCGGCCACCGGTGCTTCCACTGGAGCAGTTTCTGTTGCTTTAGCAGCAACTTCAACTTTCTTTACAACTGGTTGGTTGCGACTATCCTGACGAGCCTTTTTATGTGCTCCCTGGCGTCTTGCTACCTGCGCTTCATGTTCAGCTGTCCAAGCGGTAAATTTTTGCATTGCTCCTGCTTCATCAAACAAACCTAAGCTTACACCACGTAGTAAATGTTTCAAGAAAAGTACGCCTTTGAAAGAAAGGATACGACGAACAGTGTCAGTTGGCTGAGCACCTTTGTGTAACCAGTCTAACGCCTTTTGACGATCGATCTGCACAGTTGCAGGAACAGTCAACGGGTTGTACGTGCCTAATTTTTGAATAAATTTACCATCGCGAGGGCTTCTGCCATCTGCTACTACGATGAAATAAAACGGTCTCTTTTTAGATCCGTGCCTTTGAAGTCTCATTTTTACAGCCATAAAAAATAGATATTTTTTGGGGTTGTGAGTAAATAGGGTTTCTAGTCCTTAAAAAAGGAGAGCAAATATACTACCAACCCTAATATTTTCCAAATTGCAACGTTAAATTTTACCCTAATTCCCTGATAAAAATTCTAAAAGAAGAAGAATGTCTAAAAATCAGCAGTTTACGTGTTATCAATGAAAATTATATTTTACTCCGACCTGCAGATCTGTTGAATATAATTTCACTTGCCCTTCCCCTACGCCGGCAATTGGGATATTTACAGAAGGTTCTACCTGTATAGAGAAAGCTTTTGAAATTTTTCTTTCAATTCCTACAGATAAAGTAGCAATAGAAAACAAGTTTTGATTCCCTGTATAACTATGTGCCGATTGATACGAAATGCTGTTATAGGTATAATCATAATTATAGGCTTCATTCTTCATGATAAAAGAAGATAGTCCTGCCGTTGCGTAATAAATTGTTTTGGGGCGCAAAATAAAATTATACCGGAACGTTACTGGTATCTCAAAAATCAAACAATTGGCGTCTACTTTACTAATGTCAACATTATTCAAATATGAAGCGTCTTTTGAATGATAATCTCCCGGGCCGGCAACGTATTTTTTACGGCCGGCATAAAACCCCGTTTGTACACTTATTCTTTTATTGATCTGGTAGCCGATGCCTGCTCCGTATCTAGCCGTAACTGTACTATTATTAAAAGAAAGTAATGTTACATTACTAATATCAGCACCAACAGCAGCGAACAAATACCAGTTTTTCTTTTTCGGTGTAGATTCTTTTTTCGCTATAGTATCCTTGCTTACCGCCTTGATGGCAACAGTATCTTTTAGTAAAGTTTTTATAGAATCTTTTTTTATTTCTTTATGTGCTTCAGCAACAACAGCATCTACCGCAGCAATAGCTTCACTATCTGCAACATTCGATTCAACTTCATCCTGGTTTATTTGAGCACCGGCTTTTACTGTTGCTTTTGTTTTGCCTTTAATTTCTCGTTTCGTTTTCAGAGATGAAGTATAGACTCTTTCACTTTGCGTATTAGTAAAATCTTCGTTGCCGGTTTTTTTATTTCGCTTCGCAGATTTTTTGCTTGCTGCAATTGTTGCTGTTTTATTATCACCAGTTGTTGCAACAGTATTGTCTTTATCCGAAATTGCTGACCCGGATACTTCATCCTTGCTAGCGTTATTGGGATAATGAATTTTATTCTTAGCGACAGGCAGATCTTTATTTGTTCCTTTATCTCCAGAAGAATATGTTGTTACAGACTTATTGTTATTCTTTGCAGTATTTAATGAATTGTTTAATTCATCTCTTTTGTTTGAATCAGCAGTTTGTTTACTTGCAGTTGCTATAGACTCATCAACGGTTACATT
>Ga0210406_10000231_pt1 | contig 84675 bp, 91 predicted proteins | sample IncBWC30MmetaG_FD_155454 | JGI IMG/M metagenome (GOLD analysis project Ga0210406, IMG submission 155454) | Forest soil microbial communities from Barre Woods Harvard Forest LTER site, Petersham, Massachusetts, United States - Inc-BW-C-30-M | ecosystem: Environmental > Terrestrial > Soil >...
GAACCCGCAAATCCTCAGAATAGGGCCTGACCATCCATGCTGGCCTCCTTCCAGCCAGCATCTTGAATCTGACTCGCGGCCTTTTGGGAATCCCCCGCCCGATTCAGTTCCGACGAATCTCGCTCTAACGTCGTCATCCGCTATCTGACCGGCGATCACCCAGCGCAATCGGCGAAGGCCAGAGCGCTGATCGACAACAACGATGTGTTCGTCTGTACGACCGTTTTGTTGGAGAGCGAATGGGTATTGCGCAGCGTCTATGGCTACGAGCCCGTTGCGCTCACAAACGCGCTTGCCGCGTTTGCCGGCCTTGAGCGCGTCACATTGGAAGATTCTGCTTTGGCAGCGAGGGCATTGGACTGGACGGCGAAGGGCGTGGACTTGGCTGATGCGCTTCATCTGTTACAATCGGAGGGCTGCGAGGCATTCGTAACGTTCGACGCGCGCTTTGCCGCAGCGGCCAACCGCCCTGGCAGCGAATTGAATGTGCGCACACCGTAGCTGACGAGAAGCAGCCACCGTGGAATCAACGCTCACCTCCAAAGGCCGGATAACGATTCCAACGGTGCTTCGCGAGCGTCTCGGCCTGAAACCGGGCGACAGGATCACGTTCTTTGTGCATCCAGATGGTAGTGTCGCCCTGCGGCCGAAACCCGCCGCAGCGACATCGCGCGAAAAGCCAAAAGACATTGTCAGACGCGGCGACAATTTCTGATGCTTGGAATGCAAGCCGCTCGTCCCCGGCACAGCTTTACTGCTCCGGGATTCCGAGGAGCGACAGTAGCGGGCGTTCGAGAAACTCGACCGGGATCTGCACGAGATAGTGGAAGAGATTGATCCCAATCAGCGGCAGCAGAATGAAAATCGCGATGAGCAGGAGCATGCCGAAGCGGTTGAGCTGCGCGAGTGCCAGCGAAAGCGGCTGAGGCAGGAGCCCCACCGCGACGCGGCCGCCGTCGAGCGGCGGCACGGGCAAGAGGTTGAACACCGCGAGCACAAGATTGATTTCGACCGAGGTCCAAAAGAATTCGAGCACCGTTTTGTGCGCCATCCCGCCGAATTGCAGCGCCACGAACAGCGCCAATACGGAGAGGAGCGCGAGCAGGATGTTCATGCCGGGCCCCGCTGCCGCCACCCACACCATGTCGCGCTTGGGATTGCGGAGCGCTGCGAAATTCACCGGCACAGGTTTCGCATAACCGAAGACAAAGCCCGCGTGCGAGAGAAGCAAAATCCCCGGCAGCAGGATCGTTCCGAAGAGGTCCACGTGCCGCAGCGGATTGAGCGAGACGCGGCCAGCGCGCGCCGCGGTGTCGTCGCCGAAATGACGCGCCGCATAGCCATGCGCCGCTTCGTGCAGCGTGATGGCGACGATAATCGGAATCGCGACAAGCGCGACCTGCTCTGCGGTCTGCAATGGATCGGCCACGCGGCGCCCCTTCCGCGCCGCGATGGCAGCGCCCGGCCCTACTTTTTCTCAGGTTCGAATGTCAGAGCCGCCCCGTTCATGCAATAGCGCTGGCCCGTTGGCCTCGGCCCGTCTTCGAAGACGTGGCCAAGATGTCCGCCGCAGCGCGCGCAATGCACTTCCGTACGTTCCATCAGATGGCTTGCATCGCGCGATGTGCCGACCGCATGCTCGCGCGGCGCCGTGAAGCTCGGCCAACCGCTGCCGCTTTCGTATTTCGTGTCCGACCCGAACAGCTCCATCCCGCAGCCGGCGCAGCGGAACACGCCAGTGCGCTTCTCCGCGTTGAGCGGGCTCGATCCCGCGGGCTCGGTCCCATGCTCGCGTAACACGCGATACTCATCGTCGGTGAGCATGGCCCGCCACTCGGCGTCGCTCCTGATCTGGGGAAACTCGTCCTTATTCATTTCCGATTGCATCCTTCGTTTTTTGCCAACCACGATTATTGCGTTGCATTGTTGCCGTCGCGGATCGCGCTTTGGAGCGTCTGGGTCAGCCGGCCCTTGTTCCCAAAGGCCCAGGGTGCACCGTATGCGATGTCGTCGACGCGCCAGCCTGCGCTGGTCCGCGCAAGATATATAGTATCTGTCCAGTTGACCGGCTTCGAATCCTCCTCCTTGAAACCGCCGCGATACCCGAGGGCCACCTTGCAGTGCGCCGTGGCGGCTCCGGTTTCGCAGGGCCCGACGCTCCAGGACGTTGCGCCCTCGAAATTGGAGGTGAAAAGATCGCCCTCGATCAGCGGCGGAGACATGTTTTTCGTCGCTTGCACGAAACGCTGTTCGGCGGCCTCGCCTTCCATCAACAGGCGGTCGAGCGCGGGCGAGATAAAAGGCTCGTACTTCGCACGCCCCCTCGCGTCGGGAATGCCGTCGGAGGGACGGAATGTGCCGTAGACCGCGTAGAAACCATTCGCGACTCCTTTGACGTCGTCGGTAGCCGGGGCAGACCTGGTCGCACCTGGCGACCCGCAAACGAAAACCAGGCCTGCGACCAGAATCGCCGTCCGCACGCTCACGCGCCTACCGAACGTGCGGAATTCGTTCAACATCTTCATCTCGGCCGTCCCTTCGTCGCTCGCGAAACTAAGCTGGGTCATTTGCCTCAACAAGGCAGGCTACGGCTTGCCATCCGGCCTCTTTTCCGTATATGACGCCGCCTCTTCGGGCCGCCCGGCGTACAGGGCATGCCGTGGCAGCCCCGAACGCGACCTTGACCGGCATCGAGCCTGTCATCCACTCCCAGGAGACCGCAAAATGCCCAAGATGAAGACAAAGTCGAGCGCCAAGAAGCGCTTCAAATTCACTGCCAACGGCAAGCTCAAGCACGGCCAGGCCGGCAAGCGCCATGGCATGATCAAGCGATCCAACGAGCAGATTCGCGAGCTTCGGGGAACGACCGTCATGTCGGCCTCCGAAACCCAGCGCGTCCGCCGCTGGATGCCGTACTCGGCGTAAGGGAGGCTCGATCATGTCACGTGCCCCGCGCGCCGTTCCCTCGCATCTGCGCCGCAAGCGCGTTCTGAAGCAGGCCAAAGGTTTCCGCGGCCGGCGCAAGAACAACATCACGACGGCCAACGCCGCCGTCGACCGCTCGATGCAGCACGCCTATATCGGACGCAAGGAGAAGAAGCGGAATTTCCGCGCGCTCTGGATTCAGCGCATCAACGCGGCCTGCCGCCTTCACGGGCTGACCTACAGCCGGTTTATCAGCGGGCTCACCCGCGCCGGCATCGAACTCGATCGCAAGATCCTGGCCGATCTGGCGGTGCGCGAGCCCGATGCCTTCAAGGCCCTTGCCGAGCAGGCGCGGGCGTAGCTGCCATTGTTGATTGTAATGACCCGCGCGTGAAGCATGTCCTCCGGCCGCGCTTCGCGCGGACCGGGGGGCGAGCCACCCAGTTCAAACCTGCAGGGCGTCGTGTGACGACGCGGCAATTCTTTATGTGCTTCGGCAGTCCCGTCACTTTCAGCTGGGTGGCCCGCTTGCGCCGGCCATGACAAATTGGGGAAAGCAGGTTCCAGAATTCTGTAGCTGGAGCACGCGAACAAATCATGAGCCAGATCGACTCTCTCGAACATCAGATCTTCGACGCGATTGGTAGCGCGGCGGATGAAGCCGCGCTGGAGACGGTGCGTGTGTCGGCGCTCGGCAAGAAAGGCTCGATCAGCGAACTCCTGAAATCGCTGGGTGCGATGAGCCCGGAGGAGCGGCGCGAGAAGGGCCCGTTGTTTAACGGACTGCGCGATCGTGTTGGGGTGGCGATTGCCGAACGCAAGACCACGCTCGCAAGATTAAAGCTTAATGCGCGTCTGGCCTTCGAGCGCATCGACGTGACGCTTCCGCCACGGCCCGAGCCGCGCGGCACAATCCATCCGGTCAGCCAGGTGCAGGACGAGATCACCGCGATCTTTGCCGATCTGGACTTTGCGGTCGCCGAAGGCCCGGATGTGGAGTTCGACGAATACAATTTCACCAAGCTCAACATTCCGCCCGACCATCCGGCGCGGCAGATGCACGACACATTCTATGTCTCGCGACAGACGGACGGCGCACGCCACGTGTTGCGCACGCATACAAGCCCTGTGCAGGCGCGGGTAATGCTTTCCCAGAAACCACCGATCCGCGTCATCGTGCCGGGGCGCACCTATCGCCGCGATTCCGACGCCACGCACACGCCGATGTTTCATCAGGTGGAAGCGCTGGTGATCGACGAGGGGACGCATCTCGGACATCTGCGCTGGGTGGTCGAAGAATTCTGCAGCGCCTTCTTCGAGGTCGAAAGGATCGAACTGCGCGCGCGGCCGTCCTATTTCCCCTTCACCGAACCCAGCGTCGAATGGGACATGCGCTGCGACCGCTCGGGCGGACAGATCAAATTCGGCACCGGCACTGATTGGCTCGAACTCGGCGGCTCGGGCATGGTGCATCCCCGCGTGCTCGAAATGTGCGGCATCGATCCCGCCCGCTATCAAGGCTTTGCTTTCGGCTTCGGCATCGACCGCATGGCGATGCTGAAATATGGCGCTCCGGATCTGCGTCCGTTTTTCGACTCCGATCTCCGCTGGCTCCGGCATTTCGGCTTCGCCGCGCTCGACCTTCCCACTTTGGACGGAGGATTGAGCCGATGAAGTTCACGCTGTCTTGGCTCAAAGAGCATCTCGAGACCGATGCGGATGCGCGCACCATCGCCAAGACGCTTACCAATATCGGCCTCGAAGTGGAGTCGCTCGAGGACCGCGGCGCGGTGCTGAAAGATTTCATCGTCGCCCATGTCGTCTCGGCCGAGAAGCATCCCAATGCCGACAAGCTCAAGCTTTGCCGCGTTGATACCGGCAGCGACATTGTGCAGGTCGTGTGCGGCGCGCCCAATGCGCATACAGGCATGAAAGGTGTGTTTGCGCGGCCCGGTCTGGTCATTCCGCACTCGGGCGAGACGCTCAAGATTTCAGGCATTCGCGGTATCGAATCGCGCGGCATGTTGTGCTCCGAGCGCGAGTTGCTGCTCTCTGAAGAGCATGAAGGCATCATCGAACTCGAATCCTCGGCCGAAATAGGCTCACCGGCAGCGCACGCGCTCGGCCTTGACGATCCGGTGTTCGACGTCGCGATCACCCCCAACCGCGGCGATTGCACGAGTGTGCTTGGCATCGCGCGCGATCTCGCTGCGACAGGGCTCGGACGTTTGAAAAACACCGAGGTCGCAGTTGTGAAGGGTGCATTTCCTTCGCCGCTCGGCATCGCCCTGCATTTTCCGTCCGACGCCGAAGATGCGTGCCCGATCTTCGCCGGGCGATTCGTCCGCAATGTGCGCAACGGACCGAGCCCGGCGTGGCTGCAAACCCAGCTGCGCGCGGTCGGACTGCGGCCGATCTCGGCTCTCGTTGATGTGACAAATTTCATCGCCAACGATCGCGGGCGGCCGTTGCATGTGTTCGATGCGGACAAGCTCGCAGGCGGCATGCAGGCGCGGCTCGCGCGCGACGGCGAGATTGTGACGGCGCTGGACGGGAAGACCTACGCGCTCGATCCGGAGATGATCGTCATCGCCGACGACAAACGCGCGCTCAGCATTGCCGGCGTGATGGGCGGCGCGGAGACGGGCTGCACGGAGTCGACGCGCAACGTCTTCGTCGAATCCGCATGGTTTGACCCGCAGCGAATTGCCGCGACGGGCCGCAAGCTCGGAATCCAGTCGGATGCGCGCTACCGTTTCGAGCGCGGCACCGATCCGGAATTTGTCGTGCCCGGCCTTGAACTCGCGACCCGCCTGATCCTCGAATTCTGCGGCGGCGAGCCGGCGGAGACCGTAGTTGCGGGCCGCCCACCGCCATGGCGCCGCGAAATTGCGTTTTCCGCGCAGCATGTGCGCCGGCTGGCCGGAATCGATCTCTCATCGGGCGAGATCGGCAAAATTCTCGTGTCGCTGGGCTTCGCCGTTGAAGGCGAACCCGAGATGCGCGTGACGCCGCCGTCGTGGCGCAGCGACATCGCCGGCTCCGCCGATCTGGTCGAGGAAGTTGTACGCATTCACGGACTTGACCAAATTCCCGCTGCGCCGATGGCGCGCGCGCACGCCGTTGCCCGCGCGGTCCTGACGCCATCGCAGAAGCGGACGCGCATCGCAAGACGCACGCTGGCGTCGCGGGGCTTCAACGAGACGATTTCCTATTCGTTCATTCCGCGTGCGCATGCCGCGTTGTTCGGCGGCGGCGACGAATTGCGCCAGCTCGAAAACCCGATCGCCGCCGACATGGATGCGCTGCGGCCGAGCGTTCTTCCTTCGCTCCTGGCCGCGTCGGCGCGCAATGCCGCTCGCGGATTTGCGGAACAGATGTTGTTCGAGATCGGCGCGCAATTCGAGAGCGGCATGCCGGGCGCGCAAACCCTCGCGGCGGCGGGCGTGCGCCTTGGGCCCGCCGCTCGAAGCTGGACCAAGGACACGCACAACCCCGACGCATTCGACGTGAAGGCCGACATGCTGGCGGTGCTCGAATCGGCGATGGGCGGGGCCATGACAGCGCCGGTCAAGTCAGACGCGCCGGCCTGGTACCATCCCGGTCGTTCCGGCACTCTCGCGCTCGGGTCGAAGGTGCTGGCCCGTTTTGGCGAATTGCACCCCGAGATTCTCGCCGCTTTCGACGTGAAGGTTTCTGCTTCCGCCTTCGAAGTCTTCCTCGATGCGATCCCCGAACCCAAGGCAAAGGGCCGGACACGCGGCCTGTTCCAGCCGTCGCAATTTCCCGCCGTGGAACGGGATTTCGCTTTCGTTGTCGATGTGGACGTTATGGCGGACGATATCACTCGCAGCGCACGCAATGTGGAGCGCTCGCTGATCGAACGCGTCGATGTGTTCGATGTCTATGAAGGCGAAGGTGTACCAGAGGGAAAGAAATCGCTCGCGATCTCCGTGCGCCTGCAGCCCAGGGATCGCACGTTGACCGATGCGGAAATCGAGGCGGCGGTGCAGAAGATCGTTTCGGCCGTGATGAAAGTCACGGGTGGCACATTGCGGACGTGATCGCGCTCGGAGCGGTTGCTACCCCTCACCAGCGCATGAGCGGCAAGGGGAGAGGGAAGCCTCGCACTGATCATGATAGTTGATGCAGTATTCTGAATTCCCTTCTCCCCTTGTGGGAGAGTCGTGCAGGTGCGGGCGCTGAAGCCACTCAGGACTGGGTGAGGGGGAAACGGATAGTTTAGAGTGTCCTGCATGACCGCTTCCGCCCCGCAGCCGTTCGACCGGCGATCCGCGCTCGCCTTCATCGTCGCGTTCGGCGTGGTGAGCCTGTTCGCCGACATGGCCTATGAAGGCATGCGCGCGATCACCGGGCCGTTCCTTGGCCTGCTCGGCGCGAGTGCGACGATCGTCGGAATTGTCGCCGGCACGGGCGAGCTTGCCGGCTATCTGCTGCGGCTGGTCTCGGGAACCCTCGCGCAGCGCAGCGGCGCATACTGGCCGATCACGGTCGCGGGCTACGCGATCCAGATGGCGGCGGTGCCTGCCCTTGCGATCGTAGGAAGTTGGCAGGTAGCCGCTCTCCTGATCGTGCTGGAACGCACGGGAAAGGCCGTGCGCAATCCCGCCGCGAACACAATGATGAGCCATGCCGGCGAAGAGATCGGCCAAGGCTGGGCGTTCGGTCTGCACGAAGCTCTGGACCAGTTCGGGGCGCTGGCCGGCCCTTTGATCGCAGCTCTGGTACTTGCCCATCATGGGGCATATCGCGATGCCTTTCTCTGGCTCGGCATACCGGCCCTTGTCACGATCGTCCTTGTACTGATCGTTGCGCTGCGCTTTCCGGCGGCGGCGCGAATCCCGGCGGCGCCAGAAAAGAATGGGCGGCATTCCCTTTCTGGCGCGTTCTGGCTGTATGCGGCAGCATGCGGCCTCATAGCTTTCGGCTTCGCCGACTATCCGCTCATCGCCTTTCACTTCGCCAGAATGCATACGGTGTCTGCGGCACTTGTTCCCGTATTCTACGCTGGCGCGATGGGAGCGAGCGGCGCAGCTTCTCTGCTGTTTGGTCGCTGGTTCGATTCGCGCGGCCTGTGGGTCATGATCCCCGGCCTGCTCGCCGGCGCGCTTGTAGCCCCGCTCGTCTTCCTTGGGGGATTCGCGCCCGCCCTGATCGGCACGCTCTTGTGGGGCATAGCACTGGGCGTCCAAGGCTCGGTCATGTCTGCGGCGGTCGCACACATGGTTCCCGCTCACGGCCGGGCGCGCGCCTTCGGCATTTTTACGGCAATCTTCGGCGTGGCGTGGTTTCTTGGCAGCGTGGCACTCGGCGCGCTCTACGATGTTTCGCGTGTTTCACTCGTCGCGGTTTCGGTGCTGCCACAGCTCGCCGCACTGGTCCCGCTCCTCCTCGCTCTGCGCGCGATCAAGCGGTCCTGACAGCAATTGGTGTTGACGGCACGAGAGTGCTAGACGACCGCCCGCCGTGACCGACCTCGCTCAAATCCGCAATTTCTCCATCATCGCCCATATCGATCATGGAAAATCCACGCTCGCCGACCGGCTGATCCAGGTCTGCGGCGGGCTCACCGCGCGCGAGATGAAAGAGCAGGTGCTCGATTCCATGGATATCGAGCGCGAGCGCGGCATCACCATCAAGGCGCAGACAGTGCGGCTCGAATACCGGGGCAAGGACGGCAAGACCTACACGCTCAACCTGATGGACACGCCGGGCCATGTCGACTTCGCCTATGAGGTCTCGCGCTGTCTCGCCGCCTGCGAAGGCGCGCTGCTGGTAGTCGATGCGAGCCAGGGCGTCGAAGCGCAGACGCTTGCCAATGTCTATCAGGCGATCGAGGCCAACCTCGAAATCGTGCCCGTGCTCAACAAGATCGATCTGCCGGCGGCGGAGCCCGAGCGCGTGCGGCAACAGATCGAAGACGTGATCGGTCTCGATGCGTCGAATGCAATTCCGATTTCCGCCAAGACCGGCCTGAACATCGATGCGGTGCTCGAAGCGATTGTGCATCGGCTGCCACCGCCGAAGGGCGAACGCGATGCGCCGCTCAAGGCGCTGCTCGTGGACAGCTGGTACGATTCCTATCTGGGCGTCGTGGTGCTGGTTCGTGTGGTCGACGGCGAACTCAGGAGAGCCCAGCGCGTGCGCATGATGGCGGCGGACGCCGTCTATCAGATCGAGCGCGTGGGCGTCTTCACGCCGAAACAGACGGCGGTGGAATCACTGGGGCCGGGAGAGATCGGCTTCATCACCGCAGCGATCAAGGAAGTGGCCGACACGCAAGTCGGCGACACACTCACCGACGAGCGCAAGGGAACAGCGACGCCATTGCCGGGATTCAAGCCGGCGCAGCAGGTCGTGTTCTGCGGCCTGTTCCCCGCGGATGCCGCGCAATTCGAAGATCTGCGCGAGGCGCTCGGCAAGCTGCATCTCAACGATGCGAGCTTCACCTACGAAACAGAAACATCAGCCGCTTTGGGATTCGGATTCCGCTGCGGTTTTCTGGGGCTTCTTCATCTTGAGATCGTGCGCGAACGGCTGACGCGCGAATTCAATCTCGAACTGATTGCGACCGCGCCGTCGGTTATCTATCGAATCCATCTGAACGACGGCAGCATGAAGGAATTACACAATCCCGCCGACATGCCAGATCCCGTCTACATCGCTTCGATCAAAGAGCCATGGATCAAGGCGACGATTCTCGTTCCCGACGAACATCTGGGCGCGGTGCTGAAACTCTGCGAAGACCGGCGCGGGCGCCAGATCGAACTTACCTATGCCGGCAGCCGCGCGATGGTCGTCTATCGCCTACCGCTCAACGAAGTGGTGTTCGATTTCTACGACCGGCTGAAATCGGTGAGCCGCGGCTATGCGAGTTTCGACTATCACATCGAAGGTTATGAGGAGGGCGATCTCGTCAAGATGTCGATCCTCGTCAATGCCGAGCCGGTCGATGCGCTGTCGATCATCGTCAATCGCGCGCGCGCGGAAATGCGCGGCCGCGCCATGGTCGAGAAGTTGAAGGATCTGATTCCGCGCCACCTGTTCCAGATTCCGGTGCAGGCCGCGATCGGCGGGCGCATCGTGGCGCGCGAAACGATCAAGGCGCTCCGGAAAGACGTTACCGCGAAATGCTACGGCGGCGACATCACGCGCAAGCGCAAGCTCCTCGACAAGCAGAAGGAGGGCAAGAAGAAGATGCGCCAGTTCGGCAAGGTCGACATCCCGCAGGAAGCCTTCATCGCCGCGCTCAAGATGGACGCGGACTGACGAATGCTCCCCGGCGGTTCGCCGCCCAGGAAGCATCCTTCGCGTCAACCACGAGCAAGGCGCCCTCGTCAGCAACGATGCGGATGGTAGTAGCACCAGCCGGGGCCGCGGCCTTCGACGACGCAGCCGGACAGGCAGACGGCAAGACCCAAAAGAATCAGGGGAGCAATTAGACGACGCATGGCGATTCCCGCAATGTTAGGAAATCGCCCCTCCGTCAGGGAGTGTCGCAATCCGGAGCGGGCGATTCAAGCTTCGGCACGCATGAATCCATGGATCGCGTTAAGAATCGGGCAGCCGGAAGCTTTCAATTGGCTCAAATTCCACGGGAGCCGTGCCCCCTCCGCTCCGGAGCATATCCTCCGGCCGCACTTCGCGCGGACCGGTGGGGGGGCACCACGAAGCAATTTCACCTTCGAAGAATGGCTTACTTCTGACTGCTCAGGCGCTGGATGAGGTCATCGAGCTGTTCGAGGGTGCGATAGGTGATTCGCAATTCACCGCCTGTGGACCCTTTGTGGAGAATCTGAGCTTTCAGACCCAAGCTGCTGGACAGACTTGATTCCAATGCTCTCGAATCCGCGTCGCTACGCGATTGCTTCCGCACTTTGGCTTTCTTTTGTGAACGCTGTTCAGCCTGGCGAACATTGAGTGCTTGGGCGATAATTTCCCTGGCCCGCGCCTCGGGGTTCGGTATTCCGATCAATGTTCGAGCGTGCCCGGCGCTCAGCCGGCCTTCGCGGATATGCGTTTGCACGGATGACGGAAGGCCGAGCAGCCGGAGCGTGTTGGCCACATGGCTGCGGCTCTTGCCAACCTCGCTCGCGAGACGCTCCTGGGTATAGCCAAAGCGCTGCATCAACTCCTGATAGGCGGCCGCCTCTTCCACCGCATTGAGGTCGGAGCGCTGAACATTCTCGATGATCGCGAATTCGAGCGATTCGGCGTCCGACAACTCACGCACCACCACGGGCACGTCATGAAGCTTGGCGAGCTGCGCCGCCCGCCAACGCCGCTCGCCGGCGACGATCTCGAACACTTCAGGACCCCGCGCGGTCGGGCGCACCAGGATGGGTTGCAGCACGCCCTTTTCCCGGATGGAGTTGGCGAGATCCTGCAGCTCCTCGGCGGCGAAATTCTTGCGCGGCTGGAACGGATTGGGATGGAGCCAGCCGACGGGCAGCGTGCGCGGAGCGCGAGAGCCACCATCGTGATCGCCGGTCGCTGTAGCGATGGGCCCCTCCTCGCCGATCAGCGCCGAGAGTCCACGCCCTAGCCCGCGATGGCGCCCCTCCTCTGCTTTCTTCGGATCAGCCGCGCTCATGCCGCCGCCCGCACGCGTTCGCGCTGGATCAGCTCGCCGGCAAGCTTGATATAGGCCTGGCTCCCGGGACAGCGCAGGTCGTAGACGAGGGCGGGAAGGCCATGGCTCGGCGCTTCCGAGATCCGCACATTGCGCGGGATGATGGTGTTGTAGACCTTCTCGCCCATGTGCTTGCGCACATCCGCCGCTACCTGGTCCGAAAGCCGGTTCCGCTTGTCGAACATGGTGAGCACGATCCCCTGGATCTCCAGTGCGGGATTGAGATTGGCGCGTACGCGCTCGATAGTCTTCAAAAGCTGGCTCAGGCCTTCGAGCGCGAAGAACTCGCACTGCAGCGGCACCACTACTGCGTCGGCTGCCGCCATCGCATTGACCGTTAGGAGCGTCAGCGACGGGGGGCAATCGATCAGCACATAGGCGAAGCGCCCGGATTCGCGGGCAACGAAGACAGCCAGTGCGTCCTTCAACCGGTAATTGCGCCGCTCGAGATTGATCAGTTCGAGTTCGGCCCCCGAGAGATCGACGGTCGATGGAACGAGAGAGAGGCCGGGAATGCGTGTCGGCATGATCGCATCGGCGAGCTCAACCTCCCCTGTCAGAACCTCATAGGAGGTGACCTTGCGGTCGGGCCGTGAGATGCCGAGACCCGTGGACGCATTGCCCTGCGGATCGATATCGATCAGGAGCGTTGGTTGGCCAATCGCGGCAAGTGCCGTTCCGAGATTGATCGCCGTGGTCGTCTTGCCAACGCCGCCCTTCTGGTTGGCGACAACGAGCGTGCGGGGACCTCGCGACTGCGGCTCAATCGGCATGGCGAAGCTCCCGGATCGCGAGGATGACGCCGGAAGGATCGGAGCGACTAGGCTCCTCCCTCATCTGCATCCTCCAAGATTTATGGGCTTCGGTCAATTCTTCCCCTACAGATTGACCCTTGAGAAAAAGATTCAGTGTGTTCGGGCCCTGAAAAGCCTGTGCATAGACAAGCAGCCGGGGCAGCGGCGCACAAGCCCGGGCGGCAACGATGTCGAAAGGCTCGCGGGGCGCGTCCTCCATGCGCGAATTGCGTATCTCAACGTTCAGTCCGAGTCTGTCTCCGGCCAGCGCGAGAAAGTCGCATTTCTTGCGGGTGGCCTCGATGAGCACGGTGCGGAAGCCGGCGCGATCGCGGGAAAGAAGCGCGAGGATCAGGCCGGGAAAGCCGGCGCCGCTGCCCAGATCGACAAGGCTTGCCGCGTCGGGCGGCACGAACTTCGCAAGCTGTGCACTGTCCCAGACATGGCGGCGCCAGATCTCCGCGAGCGATCGCGCCGAGACCAGATTGTGACGCGCGTTCCATTCCTCCAGGAGGGCCACAAACAGCTTCACGCGCGCCAATGTTTCACGTGAAACATTCGCCGCCGCCTGAAACTCCGCGGGGCCGAAAGAGCCGCTCGGTGCTTGCTCCACCCCTCACCCACGCCTGAACGGTCGGACGGGATCCTCCTTGACCCCTCTCCCACAGAGGGAGACGCACGCGGATACGGGCGGCCCATTCTGCCCCTGAGCGGGTGAGGGGCGCCGCAACATCAACCGTTGTCGGCTAACGCGGCTGAGGAACCGCGTGCCCGCGACTTCGCCCTCGTATGCGCCAGAACCAGGGTCAGCGCAGCGGGGGTGACGCCGTCGATGCGCCCGGCCTGGCCCAGCGTGGCGGGACGGATGGCGCTCAGCTTCTGCACCGCTTCCGTCGACAGACCATGGACTTTGCCATAGTCGAGATCATGCGGAAGCCCCAACGCCTCGTCGCGGCGGAAGGCGTCGATATCGGCGTCCTGGCGCTCCAGGTAGACGGCGTATTGGGCGTCATTCTCAAGTTGCTCGACAATTTCGGCGTCGATGTCGGACAGATCCGGCCACACGCGCCGGAGGTCGGCAAAGCCCACAGCAGGCAGGCTGAGCAACGCGTGACCGTCGCGCCGGCCGCCATCAAGCCGCACGCCAATCCCGGCCCGTCCTGCCTGGCTCGGCGTGAGGGTGAGCGTTGCCAGACGACGCTGCGCAGCGTCGAGCCGGGCGCTCTTCGCGGAGAATATCCGCTCCCGTTCGCTGCCCACGAGTCCGCCCCGAACCCCGAGACTCGTCAGGCGGCGGTCCGCATTGTCGGCCCGCAGGCTGAGCCGATACTCCGCGCGGGAGGTGAACATGCGGTAGGGCTCGGTTACGCCCTTGGTGACGAGATCGTCGATCAGAACGCCGATGTAAGCGTCCGCGCGGTCCAGGATGATCGGCTCCGACGAGGACGCGGCGCGGGCGGCGTTCCAGCCGGCCATCAGACCCTGTGCGGCTGCTTCCTCGTAACCCGTCGTGCCATTGATCTGGCCAGCCAGATAGAGCCCCGAAACCCGCTTGGTCTCCAGTGACGGGAGAAGCTCTCTCGGATCGACATAGTCATATTCGATCGCATAGCCGGGCCTGAGCATGCGCGCGCGCTCGAGCCCCGGAATTGTCGCAAGGAAGGCGCGCTGCACCTCTTCCGGCAAAGAGGTCGAAATGCCGTTCGGATAGACGGTGTCATCGTCGATCCCCTCGGGCTCGAGGAAAATCTGGTGGCCGTCGCGCCCCGCGAAGCGGACAACCTTGTCCTCGATGGACGGACAATAACGCGGCCCGGTGCTTTCGATCTGGCCGGAATAGATGGGCGCACGATCGAGATTGCGCCGGATGACGTCGTGAGTCGCGCGCGTGGTGCGAGTGATGTGACAGACGATCTGCGGGGTGGTGATCCGGTCCGTCAGGAACGAGAACGGCACCGGCGGATCGTCGCCCGGCTGAACTTCCAGCGCGGCCCAATCGATGCTCGTGCCGCCGAGCCGGGGCGGCGTTCCGGTCTTGAGCCGGCCCATCCCAAGGCCGAGCCCATACAGCGTCTCCGCCAGGCCGATCGTGGGCGTCTCGCCGACCCGGCCCGCCGGAATCTTGCGCTCGCCCATGTGGATCAGGCCACGGAGAAACGTTCCGGTGGTGAGGATGACGGCGCCGCAGGAAAGCTCGCTTCCACCGCCCCCGCGGACCCCCGCAACCCTGCCGTCGCGGATGACGAGATCCTCGACCGCGAATTCTGCGATCTCGAGGTTTGGCGTATCCGCAAGTGCCCGCTGCATAGCCGCGCGATAGAGTTTGCGGTCTGCCTGCGCGCGCGGTCCCTGCACGGCCGGTCCCTTGCGCCGGTTCAGAAGCCGGAACTGGATTCCGGCCTTGTCGGCCACCCGCCCCATGATACCGTCGAGCGCATCGATCTCCCGCACCAGATGGCCCTTGCCGAGCCCTCCGATCGCCGGGTTGCACGACATCTCGCCGATCGTGGCCCGCTTGTGGGTGGCGAGCAGCGTCCGGGCGCCGAACCGCGCCGATGCGGCGGCGGCTTCGCAACCCGCATGCCCCCCGCCGATGACGATGACATCGTACGCGCTCATGTGCGCTGCCTTAGGCACGAACCAAGAACCGCGCAACATGTTTCACGTGAAACAATCGGGACGCGGGACCAAAAGAAGCGGTGCCTGTGCTGCAATCGTACGGAATTCGTTGTACCCGGGCATCATGAAACTTCAGATTCGATTTGCGCAATTGCGCGAACGCGCGCCCTTGATCGAGTTGCAGCGGCGGGCCTCCCTCGTCTGGGACGAATATCGCGATGCATTGCTGGCCAACCCCGACGCGATCGACATTCCCGTGGAGCAGTTCCGCAATTGTCAGGTTCGTACCGCCTGGAGTGGCGATCGGCCGATCGGGTTTTCCGCTGTGACTGCGCTTGGCGCCGAAATCTGCGAGCTCGACGGACTCTTTGTCGAACCGGCGCATTGGCGGCAAGGCATCGGTCGCACGCTCATCGAAGATGCCGCGCGTCTGGCACGCCGGCGCAAATTCGACCGGATGGAGGTGACCGCCAACCCGCGCGCCGAAGGATTCTATGTGAAGCTGGATTTCATTAAGTATGATGTCACCGAAACACGTTTTGGGTCCGCATTCCGCATGCGCCGTATGTTGAATCAATGGTTGCGCCCGCGCCGCAGGGATGCAGCGCGGGCACTGGATTGCGAATAGTGCGCATTCACTTCGGCATCAGCACCTTGTCGATAACGAGGATCACGCCGTTGCTCTGATAGACGTTGGAGATGGTGACCTTGGCGCTGTCACCCTTGTCGTCGGTGACCATGAGCGAATTTCCGCTCCCGGTAACGGTCAGCCAATCGCCCTCGACGGTTTTGAGCGTTGCCTTGCCACCGCCCGCCGCGATCTGCCTGTCGAGCGCCGTCGCGTCGAGGCGGCCGGGCACGACGTGATAGGTCAGAATCTTGTCGAGCGTCGATTTGTTCTGGGGCTTCAGAAGCGTGTCGACCGTGCCGGCTGGCAGCGCCGCAAACGCTTCGTCGGTCGGCGCAAAAACCGTGAACGGTCCCGGCCCTTCCAGCGTATCGACCAGTCCTCCTGCCTTCACCGGGCGACCAGGGTCGTGTGATCCTTCGAATTCATCGCGTTCTCGATGATGTTCCGCGTCGGATACATCGCCGAACCGCCGACCATCGGGTAATCGGCCGCGTGCGCGGCGGCGCTGACGGCGAGAATTGCGACCGCTGCGGCGCCAATCATGTGATTTCTGTTCATGATGTTTCGTTTGCTCCTGTGCCCCACGGACCTCGGCCTCTCCTCGGTCCACGCGGGGCTCACTGTCTGCCTTACGGAGCAGCGAGCCCGGCAGATGCAGGCCGGGATGCATCCCGGCGGGATTTTCCCGCGTAGAAGATTCATGAACGCCGCAAACACGATGCCGGTCTGGACGCTCCTGCATCTCCCCATCCCGACCGGGATTTGCCCGGATGGACAAGCGCGGATATTCGCGCGACCGTTGGACTCCGGGGCCGCTTTCGCATTTCATCGCATGGACCAGCCTGCGTCGCTTTCTTCCGCCGAGGTGCTCCTCGAAGCCATCGGTCGCGGCAGCCAATTGGCGCTGAAGCGACTGTATGAAATTGAGTCGCGTCGGCTCTACAGCATTGCGCTGCGCATTGTGCAGCGCCCGGAAATCGCCGCCGACGTGCTGCAGGATTCCTTTGTGCAGATATGGCAGAACGCAAACACCTTCACGCCGGACCACGGAGCGGCGGCAGCATGGCTGACCGGCATAGCCCGCTTCCGCGCGATTGATGCAGTGCGCAAGCTTCGGCGCGAAGTGCTCTCCGGCGATCCCTCGCTCGGCGACGCGCCCATCGAGCCTGACGTGCTCGATCGCATCGACGCCGATGCACAGGCCGCAGCGCTCCGGCACTGCCTGCAATCGCTCGACGACACCCAGCGGCGTTGCATTCTCCTAGCCTTCGTCGACGGATTTTCGCACGCCGACATTGCGAAGCGCCTCGCGACGCCGCTCGGCAGCGTCAAGAGCTGGGTGCGCCGCGGGCTGATCGCATTGAAGGGATGCCTGCAATCATGATTCCCTCCGATCGCGAACAACTCGACGTGCTGGCCGGCGAATATGTTCTGGGCGTCCTCGATCCGCCTCGGATGCGCGAGATCGAGGCGACGTTGGGCGAGAATGCGGTGTTGCGCGAGGCGGTCTCCTTCTGGGAACAAAAGCTTCATCCGCTCTCCGCACTCGCCTCGCAGGTCGAACCGCCGCAAGGCGCATGGAACGCAATTGCGGCGCGCATCGCCGAAGCCTCGAACAAATCCGCCGCAGCGCAGGGGTGGAAAGGCGCCGCTCCCTGGCGCTGGGCGACGGCGGGTTTCGCCGCCGCCGCGGCGGCGCTTCTCCTTTATATCGCGATCACGCCGGTGGCACCGCCGCTCGTCGCCGTGCTGCATACGCCGCAGCAACAAGCGGCGAGCTGGATCGCCACAACGAGCGACGGTGGGTTGCATTTGAGTGCGGTCGCAAACGAGGTTCCGCCACCGGGCCGCACATTCGAGTTGTGGGCGATTGCACCCGATGCGAAACGCCCCGAGCCGCTTGGCGTCATTCCTTCCAATGGCACGCTACGGATTGCAGCCTTGCCGCGCGGTCTGGGCGAAGGCGCCACGCTGGCAATCAGCATCGAGCCTCCGGGCGGTTCACCCACCGGCCAGCCGACGGGACCGGTCGTCTTCACCGGCGCGCTCCGGGCGATTTAGAGCTGTTTTGCATTCAGCTTGCACTTTCCCTGTCATGGCCCGCGCAAGCGGGCCACCCGGATGGAAGAGGCGTGCAGTCGGCGATTAGGACTGGGTGGCCCGGTCTCCGCTGTCGCCCCCCGGTCCGCGCGAAGCACGGCCGGAGGACAGGCTAAGCCGGGCCATGACAACATTGTTGATCGGATTCACTCGAGACCCCTCTAGCAACCCACTTGACGGAATCATGCGGAAGGAGAATCGATCCTCCCGTCATTTGGGGGGCATCATGAAACATCGCATACGTACGATCGCGTTTGCGCTCGCCGTTGCGGGCGCGCTCTCGGCCTGCGCAGACTCGTCAGACGATTCCCAGGCGGCCGCACTTGCCCAGTGGAAGGCGTATTGCGGGGGGCAGGGCAAGCAATTCTATTGGCGCGACACGGAAAAGGCGGGGGGAATGCTCGATCAAACCGTAAAGGTTGAAGGAAAATGCGTGGGCCCTGGCGAGAAAGGCTACGAACCGCCGGAACCGCCTGACACTTCGCCTTGATGCGTCATTGTCCCCATTCCACTCGCGTTGTTATGTTACGGGGACATGACATTTATTATTGCGCTGACGTATTTTCAGCTTACAATAAGTACGTGAGCTATCCATGTTGGATAAAACGAAGATGTGGCAGAGCTGTATGTTTCCTCCCCCAACAGGGGGGAGGTGGATTGCGGAAGCGGAGCAAACCGGAGGGGGGAGGAAAAGAGAGAGCGGATCGGGTTTCTTTTGAGACGACGAGCAACCCCTTTTTGAATCCCTTGTTTCTCCGCTCCCTTCCTGCGCTAGAATAGCGGTGCGCTTGGGGGCACATGTGAGACACTTGCATTTCGCAATCCGCGGTCTTGTCGCCTGCAACGATGTCGTCATCAGTCGGTCGACAGGCGATACCCACCTCGATAGTGCATCCATTGCCCTTGTATCCCAATATCGCTGTCGGCCGGCGATGCAGAGTGGAAGGCCTGTTGAATCTGATCAGACCGTCAGTATCAGTTGGAGACTCCAGCAATAGTGCGCATCTTCGAAGGACGAATCTCGAGAATCGGGCGTGCGATCACCCTCTCGACGGTCGCTCTCCTCGTTCTCGCGGGCTGCGCGGACGACGTGCCGGTGGTCAAATGGTCGAGACCCGGCGCGACCTATGAGCAATTCGTGGCCGACCGCGCCGCCTGCGTAGATCAGACGCGCGAGAGTTCGAAACCGTATTTTATTGGCGGCGTGCACTATGGAAACCGGACAGATATGCTCAACACCGATCAGTTCCTGAAATGCATGGCACGCCACGGCTACGCGCGCGATCCCAAGGGTTACGCCGCTCCTCCGGGCGACGAAGTTCCCCTCGGGCCATAATTGTCGCGCGGAACCCCGCTCGCGCGCGGTTCGTTTCTTTCGATGGAAAACGCGGCCTGCGGTGTCATGCCGGAAGTAGACGTGGGGCACAGTGAAACGAGGAGTTGCACCATGCGTATTTCACCTTTGATGGCTTTCGGCGCGGCGCTGGCGGTCGGCGTTTGCGGATTCATTGCCCCGCCCGCTTCGGCGCAGGATTACGGCCCCGCCTATGAATCAGGTCCGCCCGAAAGCGTGATCGTGACCGCGCCGCGGCTCCACATCGACTCGCACAGGCTGAACGGACCGCTGGAACGGGTTTCCATGTCGACGACCGTTCGCTACGACGATCTTGATATCGGCACCTGGAGCGGCGAACAGGAATTGCGACGCCGTATCGCCGACGAGGCGCGCAGTATTTGCGATCGTCTCGCCGACGCCTACCCGTTCTATCAGCTGCAGGGCGAACATTGCTACAGAACCGCGCTGAACAACGCGATGGCACAGGTGGACGGCGAGATCTACGAGGCGCGCCTGTATCACGCCTACATTACCGAGCTCCAGCAATAACCCTGCCGCCCGGTGCGTTTGATCCGCGCCTCCTTTTCCTCCCCCGGGTGCGGGGGAGGAAAGCGCAAGACCAAGTAGTTCACTCTACGGCGCGTAGCGCACGATCGTGGTACGATAGTCCAGAGAGACTTTTGCCCCGAAGCGGCTGGCGAACTGCACCTTCACATTGTGGGCGCCGCTCGACACGTTCGGGCAGATATAGTTCATCGCGTGATCGGCGGGATTGTCGGTCGTGCCCTCGGAACCGAAAAGATTGTCGCTGGGCAAGCAGACCGTGCTGCCGTCGAGCACCACGCGCGTCAGAAGAATTTCACCGGGGGCCGTTGCCACCTCACCCGAAAACGAGACCTCCACGCAGCCGGTCGCACCCTGGCTGAAATTCAGGGTTGTCCCCGATACGGTGACAAACGATTTCTTGAACGTCGACTGCAGATCGGTCGATACGCTGTAGCTGGCGGTGCTTTCGGTGCAGGCCCCGGTGGATACGCCGGGAGCAACGGGCGCTTCTGGTGAATGAGGATAGGTACTCGCGAACGCCGGCGGGGCCAGACAAAGGAGGAGAGCTGCGCCGCTCGCCAAACTCTTTACGCCACTCATATGCATCTCCATGGTTTACGCGGAACTTCGGACCTTGCCGCTTGGCTCATCCGAAGGTGCTTCTCGTAAACCCCTCCTTCCCTTAATCGCGCATGTTCCGCGATGAAGATCAAGGCTGTTGAAAATCTCCCGGCGTTAACGAATGATGCCGCCTGCGGCTGGGGCGAAGGCGGTATTCGCGGCTGCAGAGTTCTCGAGGGACGGCAGCCAGATTGGGGCGCGCCGCGCGTGGGTCGCGCTTTCGAAGCCGGCGCCGAGGACGAGCAGCGTCGCCTCCGACCATGCTCGCCCGATGAACGAGATGCCGACCGGCAATCCGCGGACGGTCCCCATTGGTACGGTCAGATGTGGGTAGCCGGCGACTGCGGGCAGGAAAGACGTGTTGCTCGAATCATTGTCGCCCTTGACGAGATCGATGCGCCAGGACGGTTCGTCGGTCGGCATGACGAGCGCATCTAGCCCGTTCAGGATTTTGTCGAGGCCATCTGTTCGCGCAATCTTCATCAGCATCGCGCGTGCTTTCAGATAGGCCGGATCCGACAGTCCTTTCGTCTTTTCCGAGGCGATGAAAATGTCCTGTCCGAACAACGCATTCTCGCGCGCGCTCGTCTTGTCGAAGGCAATCACGTCCACGAGCGTGCGCGTCTTCACCACGGGCGGTGTCGAAGAGAGATAGGCATTCAAATCGACCTTGAGCTCCGTCTCCAGCTCAAGCAGCTCCGCGTCGCCGGAGGCTTTCGGATCGGGCGGGGAGAATTTTACCGGCACGATCACCGCACCAGATTTTTTCAGCGCCGCAATCGCACGGGCAAAGACGGCGTCCTCGTCGGTGGGCGGCGATGCGTCCGCGTGCAGGATGCCGATCCGCTTCCCCCGAAGCGTCGCGTGCGCGATCGCCGCGAGATAATCCGTCTTGTGCGCATCGGCTAGCGCCGTTGCCTTGTCCACGGGGTCGGTTCCGGCCATTGCCGTCAGCAGGATCGCGACATCGGCGACGCTGCGGCCCATCGGCCCCGGCGTGTCCTGGCTTTGCGAAATGGGAATGACATGCGTACGCGACACAAGGCCCACCGTCGGCTTGAGACTCACCACGCCGTCAAGCGAGCCGGGGCAGACAAGCGAGCCGTCTGTCTCCGTGCCGATCGCCGCAGCGGCGAGGTTCGCCGCAACAGCCGCGCCGCTGCCCGAACTCGAGCCGCAGGCGCTGCGATCGAGCACATAGGGATTTTTGACCAGCCCGCCGATCGCGGACCAGCCGCTGATCGAATGCGAGCTGCGGATGTTCGCCCACTCGCTCAGATTGGTCTTGCCGAGGATGATCGCGCCCGCCGCGCGCAAACCCGCGATGACCGGCGCGTCGCGATGGGCGACGTTGTTGCGAAGCGCGAGCGACCCCGCGGTTGTCGCCATCGGATCCGCGGTCTCGATGTTGTCCTTCACCAGCACCGGAATGCCGAAGAGCGGCCCCTGCACTTTGCCGGTCTTGCGGGCCGCGTCCGCCGCGCGCGCCTCTTTCATCGCGTCCGGATTGACGGCGATGATGCTGCGGAGCTTGGGTCCACTTTGGTCGATCGCGGCGATGCGCGCGAGATAGGCGTTGACGATTCCGGCTGACGTGACGCGCCCCGCGCTCATGTCGGCCTGCAGCTCGCTGACGCTTTTTTCGGCGACGTCGTAGCGGGCCGCGTATGCGGTCGAAGCCAGCGCCGCCGCCAGCAGACCGCCCAGGATTATTCGCATGATTCTTGGCCCTTCTTTGGTTCGCACCGTATCCGATTCCGGAGGAAAGGTGCCGATCGCATGGCCGTCTCGACCGCGATGCCCCCGGTGTTATGGTGCGCCGTGGAGAATCAGTTTCGAGGCCATATGCGCTGGCGGGAGCGAAGACAGGGGCACTGGTTCGGCGCGGCCGTCCTGATCGCGGTGGGCGTGATCGGGCTCCTCGCGAACTTCAACCTGCTCCCGCACAATATTCTTGACCAGTTGTGGAAGCTGTGGCCGGTGATCCCGCTGGCGATCGGCATCGGCATCCTCGCGCGCAGGCGGCAATACGAAGACATCCTGCCGCCACCCGACGCGAAGAATTAGAGCAAACTGCGCTCACATTGACGCGACGTCTAACCAACTCTGGAGCGCGTTCCGATTATGTAACTAAAGCGTGTCATCCCGGCCGACGCGAAGCGGAGAGCCGGGACCCAGGACCGTGAAGAAATTCCGTAAGCACTGCTTCTAGGTTCCCGCTTTCGCGGGAATGACACTTTGGGGGGTGGTGATTCACTCCGGGCGCAACGCACTCCCCAGCGAGCGCGCGCGTTCGTCCGCCTCATCATCGTAAAACGGCCATCTCTGCCTCAAAGAATCATGTTAGCGTGCAGACGGGACGAACGGGCAGGTGTCATGGCGGGAAAGCGACGCGTCTACGGCAAGCCGAAGCCGGACGAGTGGGTGTTGCCGGTTGCAGACGGTTATCAAATGGAGTGCTGCGATTGTGGCCTCGTGCATACGATCGACTTTCGCGTGGTCGATGGACGCGCACAGTTGCGCATGCGGCGCGACGGGCGCGCCACGCTGATGAAGCGCCGCCACCGATTCCCTGAACCTTTCCGGAATGTGAACATCGAGGAAGAAGTTGCGGGAAATTTACCCATGATAATGACGGGTGAATTGCCTGGTGGTAATTGACGCGCCGGTCGATGGGGTTTCCCAAGGAAAGCGTCAGGCCATGAAAACGCTGGACAACCTTTCGTCATCTATCAAATCGGCGCCGACCGTCAAGATGCGCGCCGGCACTTTCATCCAGGAATATTCCGATGTGCTGCTGGAGAACGTGAACAATCCGTCGCAGCTGAAGCAGATCGTCAGTCGGGTGATGTCCGAAAAGAACAGTCTCGCGAAGACCATCGCTCACGTGTGACGCCGTCCCCATGGATTGCGGAAGGGAGCCGGAGAGATCCGGCTCTTCCTTATGCGCGGCGGAGAGACTCAAATTCGGCGACCAGAGGCTACTTCCCGAAGCTTTGCGCGAGCTCCAGAGCGATAGGTGTGTCGTGGCCGCATTCTATTGCAGCAAGTACCCCGTCAATCCGGCTTGTCATTTGTTTACGTTACGCTGCCGCTCCGGAATCGCGCGCGGAATTCTCGGGAACTGTCGCGTGCGCTTACCGGTTTTCTAAGCAGGGGCCCGCCCTTCGATGAATGGTGATGATGGTGTTGCATTCGCGTAAGTTGCAAATGTTATTGCTCGCCCCGGTAGTGATGGGGTGGCTTTGTGGTGCGCCGCTTGCGGCAGTCACGGCCGGTTCGGGCGTGTTCGCCGTGGATGCGGCGGAGCAATCCGCCCCGATATCCTCCAATTCTCCTGCCGGTTTCTGGATGACCGAGGATCATGCCTGGACCGTGCAGATCTCACGATGCGGCAGCTTGTATTGCGGCACGATTGTGGGCCTCGGCTGGAGTCCACGGCCCGATGCTGTACGAACGGATCTGCAGAACCCCGATCCGGCGAAACGAACGGCGACTCTGTGCGGCCTTCCCGTGCTGGGCGGCTTCATGCCGGTGCTCGACACGCCGGGGAAATGGGAAAACGGCTGGATTTACGACCCGGAGACCGGAAAAACCTATCAGAGCGAAATCAAGCTTGAGGGATCGGACAGGCTCAATCTTCGCGGCTTCGTGATCATGTCGCTGTTCGGCCGCAGCGAGCACCTGACGCGCGTCAGCGCGCCACTCAGCCGCTGCTCCAACGTGCCCGGCGTCGCGACAGGGATTCCCGCGACGGCGAGCACTTCGTGAAGGGCGGCCTCTTCGTACCCTGACCTCAGGCGTAGCTGTTTTCATTCCTTGCCAGGCCGAGTCGCGGAATGCTCCTCCGGCGCCTCAACCTGTTCGGGGTGATGCATCTCAAGCTGCGACGCCAGCTCAGTCCAGCGGTACGCTATCTTGAGATAGCCGTCTCGAAGGTCTTGCGTCTTCATCGTTGCGGCGAATGCCTCCGCCTCGGCTGCCAGTTCGCGGAATCGTTTCAATCGGTCCGGCGGGGGAAGGTCAAACAGGTTCCCAGCCACAGTGCACCCCGTATCTGCAACGTGTGCTCCTTCACGTTGGCGTATGTCGCTATTGTCATACAATGATTCGGCCAACGGTCCATGTGGATCGCGAACTGTCCGGTTTCGCGGACCTTTCAATCCGCATCCTGCATTGGGGAGTTGCCATACCGGCACGCCATTTCTTCCCTTGCGCGCCTTCGCGTTGATAATCGCGGCGGATCGACGAGCTCGCGCCAGACATCTTGATTGGTAAAGCGACCACACATGAATTCGCGCGTGGCGCAAATTCATCCAGACCAGGAGGTGGAACGACGGCGCCTCGCGTGTTTCGTGGTGCTCAGGAAACCCAAAGGACCGAGAAAACCACGCTCGCCAGCAGGACGGCGTAGATCAAGGTCTCGGCTCGCCAGGATTCAGTGGTCGCAAGCACGGGGCGCGGGCTGTATGGACGCTCTGCTCTGCGCGCTATCGGGCTTGAGGCACTATAGCCGACGTGGCTCATGTTCATCCCCATCGCTAATCCGCAGACCTTTGGACCAGATTGAGACAATCCAAGGCCCACGAGCTTGTTCAGAGCTGAAATATGCAAGGGCCGGGCCACAAAACTCCAAAAGTCCTGGAGCGATCCGTGACACCGGGTGGGATTGCAGGAGTGGCGCACCGATGTCGGGGAGGCCGGAGATATTTCGGCGGCGGAGAGATCACGAAGGGCGCAAAGCGCCCGGTCGCTGGTCACATTGGAGGCGACAGGCCGACGATCAGATTGGTGCTGCGTACGTCGATTGGGTGCGCTCTGACCGCCAGCCTGTCGCGAAGCATTTTGCATTGATTGGTTTTAAAGGCGCTCCAATTCGAGAATTAAGGTTGATGCGGGCAGGAGCCCGCCGCGATCTCCCAGTTGAGCATCTGTCCAGGGTTTGTCTGACCAATCGCCTCAAATGGCTTCGCGAGCGCACGCCTGAATTCCAAACGAACGCACTACCCAAATGTACGGCCGCGTCCGACATTAACTAATGGAGTTTTAAGATTTCCGGACGATATTCCGCGACCTGTTTAGCATCAGACGGCGCATTCCAAACCCCATCGCCACCCCGAAGGCGGTGGGGTTTTTGTTTGATTGGCAAGACGCCGAATGAGAGTTGGGCACCAAAGGAGGGTCCAACCTACAATAAGTATACTGTCGCTATAATCTGCGAGAGCCCGGTTCCGAGTTGCCGTGGCCGCGGTTCGTTGCCTCACGCAAGCCCCTTCTTCTCAAGCTGCTTCTCCGCATATTCAAGCCAGCCGCGCTCGCCGCCCGGCTTGGCAACCCAGGCCATCGCCTGGGTTGTCGAATCGACCTGGTCGTCGTAGCGCGAATTCGGAAAGCTCGTCAGTTCGCGCAGATAGTCGTCGAGCCAGGGCGCCTCTTTCGGCAGATGCACGAGGCCCTGCTCCATCGCAGCCGTCTGCGCCCAGAGCCGCATCTGCTTGTCGTCAGCCGGCTGGACGGCCTTGACGCCCGAGATGTTCTCGCGAAGCAGTTCCTGCACAATCTGCGTGCCCGAGGCGCGGTCCTCGATGAGCACATCGGTCGCGCGGTGACGCTGCGCCATCTCTTTGATCGTGCGCTTCAGCTCGGGATATTCCATCCGCCGCCTCACCACGTCGAGCAGCCACAGATGTGGGCTGCGCACGCCCCACATGGTCAGCACGCTGTAGTCGCTGAGCTCGCTCGCCTTGTTCGCGGTGTCGCAGGACAGGAGACGGATGTAGAAGCGCGGCGGCATATCCTCCGGCGCGTAGCGCGGGAACCAGCTGCGCTTCACCATCGCGCCTTCGCGCGGGCAGGGCGCTTGCTGGTATTGCGCGAGAAAGGCGGGCGCGCCCATCTGCGCGCGCTGACGCGCAAGCGTGTCGGCGGATTCGCGCACGGGATGGAGAATGTCGCCTTCCTGGCGCGCGAAGGATCGCGGACCGTAAGGCGTCTCGATCGAGAACATGGACTTTTCCTCCGCGATCGCGGGGAAGGAGAGCAATTCCCAGCCGCCGGTCTGCATCACGTGACCGACCAGATCGTCTTCATGCAGACGCTGCATGACAATGACGATCGCGCCCTTCTCCTTGTCGTTGAGGCGCGAAACGAGCGCGGTGTCGAACCATTCGTTGACGCTGCCGCGCCGCGCGTCGGAATACGCCTCTTCGGCTTTCAGCGGATCGTCGATCACAATCAGATCTGCGCCGCGCCCGGTGAGCACGCCGCCGACCGAAGTGGCGAGGCGGAAGCCGCGTTTGGTGGTCGCGAATTCCTGGACCGCCTGGCGATCGGGCGCAAGTTCGGTGGCGAACAATCCGCGATAGAAATTCGCGCCCATCAGCGCGCGGCAATCCCGCGACAGCTTGTCGGAGAGGTCCTGTGAGTAGCTCGCGCAAATGATCTGGCGCGCGGGATCGTGGCCGAGCACGAAGGCGACGAAGGCGATCGAGACCATGTGCGATTTGAGATGCCGTGGCGGCAGCGCGATCGCGAGCCGGCGAATCTCGCCGCGGCGCACCGCTTCTAGCTTCGCCGCCATCACTTGGAGGTGCCAGTTGCCGAGATAGGGCGTGTCGCCGTTCAGCGCCCGGAACGCACGGTGACTGAACGCCAGGAAGTCATTGCGCAGGATGGCGCGGTATTTGGCGAAGGTACGATTGCTCATTCTTGCCCCGGTTGCGTGGGTGCTCCCTCGCTGGTACCCGGTTTTTCGATCAGGCCGAGCCGGCGGTGGATTTCCGCAATCACTTCGCGGTCGGCGCTCGTGAAGGAGGGCATTTGGCGATCGGCTTCTGCCGCCTCGAGCTTTTCGACCCGGTTGATCACCGCATTGGTCGCTCTGGGGTCGCCCTTCACCGCCAGATCGGCCTGAGCTTTGATGATCGCTTCGAGTCTCGACATTTTTCGCGGGTCTCCGTCCACGATCTCACTCATTTCGGTCCGGAAGAGGGTCGCCAGATTGCGCGAACCCTTTGGCCGCCCGCCAGGATTCCCTGATTTGCCGGGTTTGAATTGTGTGTTGGTTATTGCGGTCTCCTGTTCTGGATCGGACAGCAATACTACCGTTTCGGTGCTATGTCAAACCAATTCAGGCTGCCCCTATGCGGGGCTTGGGGCCTGGGCTCTGCGTCCCGGCGCCCGGCGCGCGATGGGGCGGCGATGCATTCGTTCGGGGACCAGATATCGTGTCGACCGAACGAATTTATTTCGCGGCCGTCACGATTGTTGTTCGCATCGCCAGACGGCTGTTGGGCAGCGGAAGCTCGCACTCCGACCCGATCACGAACGCCTCAATTGAAAACACACGTGCAACCTGTCGGGTCGTATGCCGTGAATCGTCGGCAGGAACGCACGGGTGTGCACGAACCGTTGTCTGGTCGTAGTATCCACCGCGCGCACTCCCGCAAGATTGTTCAACTTGCCCAGCGGCACCCAATCGTGCAGCGCGATGAAGAGCACGACGAAAGACTGGCAGCCCAGAAAGACCTCTAGCGTGGATGTCATCTTTAGCAGCCTTCCGTAACCACGAGACGCGCGCGAAATCCTCACGCAAACGTGACTCGTGGAGCTATCGTCTCACGTCATCGCGGTGGCGATGCGTATCCGACCATGCCTGCAATGGATAGCTGCGTCGATCCAGGATTCCCCGGCCGAGGGATAAGCGTTGTCTTCACGAAATCGCGAGGTGGTTCCACTTCGAGGTCGGAATTGGCTCTCGCTTCCGCCAGGAAAATCGCGCGGAATCCGCGCATGAATGTTCCACAACGGGGATACCAATGACCAGAAAAGCACTGATGATTTCGGCAGCGCTCGTAAGTCTCGTGGCCACGGCGCCGGCCATCGCCAAAGGCACGCTGTACCAGCTTCCCCTGGTGAGCGGCAGCACCGAAACGATCGCATTCGGAGTCACCAAAAACCAGACCGTCACCGGATACTGGCTCAACAGCAGCGGCATCGAGATCGGCTTTGTCGGGCCGGCCGACGGCAGCAATTATACCACCTTCAACGACGATGGGACCGGCGGCACGCAGCCGCGCGGGATAAACAAAAAGGGCTACATCACGGGCATCGATAACGTGCAGAGCGGCAATACGGCCGACTACATCCCCTACGAGCGCAGTCCGGACGGGACCATCACCGACGTGACCATGGATGGCACGCCGCTGAACTACCTCGCCCAGGGCATCAACAAGAAGGGCGTCTTTACGGGAAGTTATCTGGATTCGTCAGGCAATATCTTCGGCTACACCGGCAAAAACGCCCAGTACAAGGCGGGCATCACGCTGCCGGGCATCACCACGACCGCGGTGGCCGGCCGCGGCATCAACGACAAGGGCGACATCGTCGGCTGGTACGCGGACTCGAGCGGAATCCAGCACGGCTTCCTGCTGAGCGGCGGCACGGCCACGACCATCGACGATCCGGGCGGAACGACAAATGTCGAAGGGATCAACAACAAGGGTGAGATCAGCGGACTTTATACCGACACCTCTGCCAACCGGCACGGCTTCACCTACGACATCAAGACGAAGACATTCACCGAACTTACCGTGCCCAACTCGACCTTTGTGGAAGCCTGGGGTCTCAACGACAAAGGCGTCGTTGCGATGGATGGAGAAACCTCCAGTGGCCTGTTCGTCGGCTATCTTTATTGTCCGAAGGCGAACGACTGTCCGGGCGGAGCCGGCGCCAGATCTGCGCAGGTTCCCGTTCTGCACCATGTACCAAGATTGGTTCCAACACTTCCCTGACCGAATGCGAATCTGAATCCCGCGCCACTCCTCTCACAGGCTACGGGATTCACACATCGTCACTGCTATAGCTTCCTCCCTCGCGCACGGCGCGGGGGAGGGGCGGCAGCCTGCGCGATGCTGACAAGCATACCCTTGATCGCTTCGTCGTTCAGAATTTCGCTCGCCGGCGTTCGCAATACCCGAATGCGGTTCTCCCCAATCCAACGATCTCCGCACTTGTCCTGAGTTCATCGCGATTCAAGGTCGTGTCCGGCGCCATCACTCTCAACAACCGGGCGCGCCGATGCGCTGTTGTCATCTCGAACATGTAATGCGGTGACAGGGGCGGCGTTACGCTCGGCACAACGCTACGCAGCCAATCGTTTGGAACCGCGGTGACGGTGGCAGCGATCCCTGACAGAAAAAGTGATTTCTATTACGGCGTGCGCAGGAAGGCATAAAATGGGCTGTTGCCCTTGAGGCCCTTCCAGTACCACCCGACGATCGCGCCTTCGTTGTTGATATCCCAAACCTGGGTTTCGGTCGATCTCGGCGGGTTGAAAAGCGTGATCTTGCCGTCCGCGGACCGCACAAAGCCGTACCTGATGCCGACGTTGTTCATATAGCTTCCTGCGATCATACCCTTGTCATTGATGACCGCCGGCTGGGTGGAGACATCGGCCGACACGTCGAAGCTTGTGGTCGTGCCGTCCGCCGCGCGCACAAAGCCGTGCGTGAGGCCGGTGTTGCCGTCGCCGTACGATCCCGTAACCGTACCGCTGTCGTTAATACCCCAGGGTATGGTATCCGATCCGGACACCTGGAACGTCGTAATCGTACCGTCGGCGGCGCGAATGAACCCGTGATACACGTTGCTATTGTCGGAGTAATATCCACTAATCGTTCCCGCGGCATTGATGCCGAGCGATTGCGTCCCGGTCGACCCCTCGGGGTCGAAGGCCGTGATTGCGCCGTCGGCGCTGCGTACAAATCCGTGCTTGACGTACTTGCTGTCGGCGTAATAGCCGCACAGCGTGCCCGCGTCGTTGATGCGGAACGGCTCGGTATCGACGGATCCCTCGGGATCGAACGTCGTGAGTTTTCCCTGAGGCGAACGCAGGAATCCGTGGGTCAAACCATTCCACCAGTATCCGGCGATCGCACCCTTGTGATTGATCCCCATCCCGTAGGTTTCCGATGACCCCGAAGGGTTAAACGTCGTGATCGTTCCGTCGGCAGCACGGACAAAGCCGAGAGTGGGATCGTCATAACCTCCGGTGATCGAACCGGCGGCGTTGATGCCATAGGCCGTCGTGAAGCCCTGGGTGCCGATTTCGATCGTGACGATCTTCGCCGCGGCCGCCGGGCCGCCCGATGTCAGAATGGAAAGCGCCGCCGCGAACGCGGCCGCCCCGCTACGCAATTGAAAGTTCGGCCTTTGGCCATTTCCAGACGTGGACATTTTGAGGTGTTCCCCGTTCTACGCGCCGTGGCGTCGCTCGCCACATCACGCGACCGGATACGGTTTAGCACACCGTGCCAGTTCGCAAGAAACACCAAATCGTCATGAGAGAATGGTGAGACACCTTCCCGGTGCGACACCATACCTATTCCCCGAGTGGTGGGCCGTGGCTCGGCGCCTCTGACAACACCCATTCCCCGCTCTTGTTCTCCTCGACGGCCACCTGCCTAACGGCGCCGCTGCCTATGGCATCGGCGGCCGCTACGCGGGCTTCTTTCTCACTGTTGAACAATTTGTAGTTGGTGTTTGCGCCTGTTCCGTATACAGCCCGGTGATGTTCGGCGGCCACATTGTCCATCCTGACGGGAAGTCTGCTCGACCAATACCTCAGGCGTCCGGAGCCCTTTGCTCTGGAAAGGTTGATGTGTACGATCGGACATGGCGTTTTCGCAGCAGCGGCGAGCATCTCGTCCGCTTGGGCGCGATATCGTTCCGACAGGCCATCAGAATTCGCCATGGGGTTCTCCGTCCAAAGGCAACCCCCGCGCGGCTTTTGGTTGCTGGACGTATCTCACATTTTTGCCGCAAGCGGACCAAATACTCATTGCGGCGCTCCTGGAGCCACCACACACCTGATGACTTAATACTTTCTTCATGATGACAGGCGGTCGGACATAGCCATCCTCAATTCATCCCGCGGCGATTTCTGTAAAATAACCGTCATGATGAGCAATAAGGCTCAGACTGCGTGCCTGTCCTGGAGCAACGTGTCCCGGTGGATTGACACCCGCAGATTTCAAATGGAGTCCCCTTCCAGTCGACTGGCCGGACGGTACTACACCGTCCGGCTTTTTTGTTACTTCGTTTTGATATGACGATTGCCCTCGCAGTCCGGGGCCGCGTGTCCTCTTTTGAACATCGAGATGTTCAGCGATGTGCGCAAAATGCCATGTACCCAGGGAGGTGCCGACGTGATGGCCTTCTATCGCTGTTACAACATTTCGCCGGGCGGACGCATACTTGAAATTGAGACCTTCCATTCTCCTGATGACGCTGACGCTTACTTCCTCGCCGATCGAATTCGGTCCAGCCGTGGCTGGCATGACGTAGAATTGTGGGAAGGCCGTCGGAAGGTATCGCGCCCGCAGCCCATTGTTCTGAAGCTTGCAGACGATCGCGAAAAATTGGCCACTTCGAGTGCTGCTGCTTCTTCTTCTTAGGCCGCTTAGCCTCCTCGATCTCAAAAGAACGGAGCCGCGAACACTGTTTGAACGGTGTTTCTAAGGCCTCTCAAGCGCCAGCGTTCAATAGGACGCTCAGCGACCCTCAGATCGTAAACGAATCGTTAATCGCAGACTGGCCTGTTTTAACAACCTTCGAGATGGCGGAATGCACGAAGCGGCGCGGGCTCGGGATTCATAGCGCGCCACTTTCTTCATGAGGTGAGCAATAGGGGGCAGACTCCAGTCTCTGTTGCGAGGCACAATCGCCCCAGCTGGCGACCCGCCGATCCCCTTCGGCATCCCTACCACCCCGCCGTCAGCTGATAGCCGGGCGGCGCAATACCGTCCGGCTTTTTCATTCGCTCATGCAGCAATCGGTCGACGCAATACGTATTCTCTGGTTGGCAGGCTGTCCCGCGAACAAGTCGGCCTTTGCGTCCCACGTCGGGCGCACGATGGGGCGAGGAAGCATTCGCCAGGGGAATCGGTATGGTGTCGACCGAATACTCACGCAGACAGCGCCGCCTCGACTTCTCCGATCTCTTTCGGAATTCCGCTGCCGAGGACGCGGGGGGCGCCGTCGGTGACAAGCACATCGTCCTCGATGCGGATGCCGTGGATGCCCAGGAAGCTGCGCACCTTCTCGTAGTCGATGAACTCCGTGTAGCGGCCTTCCTTTTCCCAGCGGTCGATCAGCCGCGGAATGAAATAGAGTCCCGGTTCGACCGTCACCAACATGCCGGGTTTGAGCGCCTTCGCCATGCGCAAATTGCGCAGGCCGAAGAGCTCGCTGCGCCGGACCGTATGATCATAGCCGACGAGATCCTCGCCGAGGGCTTCCATGTCGTGCACGTCTAGCCCGATCTGGTGCCCCACGCCGTGCGGGAAACAGAGCGCATAGGCGCCGGTTTCGACGATCGAGCCGGGATCGCCGCGGAACAGACCTTCGGCGACGAGCCCTTCCGTCATCACGCGCGCGGCGAGCCTGTGCACAGCCAGATACGGCGCTCCCGCGCGGCAGGCTTCGATCGCCGCTTTCTGCGCGGAGAGCACAAGCTCGTAGCACACGCGCTGTTGCGCATCGAAATGCCCGCCGATGGACAGCGTGCGCGTGATGTCGCTCGCATATCCAAGCGGGCTCGAGGCGCCGCTGTCATTGACGACCAAATCGCCTGCGGCCAGGCGCCGGTCGTGCATGGTATTGTGCAGAATCTCTCCGCGCGCGGAAAAGATGACGGGATAGGCCAGTGTGCAATCGGCTGCGCGCGCCACGCCTTCGATCGCGCCGGAGATTTCGTGTTCCATCGCGCCGGGCCGCGAAAGCCGCATCGCCGCGGCGTGCATTTCCGCGGTGATGGCGAGCGCCGACTCCATCTCCACGATTTCTTCGGCCGATTTAATTTCGCGCTGCGTGACAATGGCGCGGACAAGCGGCGATGAGGCGCGCTCCGCAATTTCCGGCACCGGAATGCCAAGCCATTCCGCCAATTGAATCGTCACCGCGCCGCGGAAAGGCGGCGTGTAATGAACAATGCGGCCGCCGCGATTCTTCGTGAGCCACGCAGGCAATTCGCCGTAAGGAAGAACACGAGCCGCTCCAGACCGCTCCGCCCACTCTGCCAAAGGGGTGGCCGAGCCCAGCCAGATCAGATCGTCGAGCGTAGGCTCATCGCCGAAAATGAAGTCTTCGCCGCTGTCGAAATCGATTGCGCCCACGAGAAAGGGCTGTGGAATTCCGAAATAATAGGCGAAGCAGCTGTCCTGTACGTAGGCGTGCGGATTGGCCGTGTAGTTCATCGGGCTTGGCGGGCTGGCAGGAAAAAGACCGACGCCCTCCATCGCCTGCGCCAGGATCGCGCGGCGGGATCGATAGGTTGCGGCTGCAAACATGGCTCGCGTGGTTCCTGCTGAATGGCGGGTCAATCTCGCGTGGCTTTGCCCGACTTTGGGCCCGAAGATAACCCGGAATTTGAAGCCATGGGAGAAGTTTGTGTTCGCTCACACCGCATCAGAAAAATCAGTGTCAGGAGTGTCGCGCCGGGTGGCGGAATACGGTGACAGGGCATCCCAACGGCGCTCAGAGGAGTTGCGGCTGATCGGCCTGGCGCCGTTTGGGTTTAGGTTTGGGTTTGGGTCTGGGTGCGCGCCGTGCGATGGCGCGGGCGAGAATGCGCCCCAGTTCGGCGAGCATGTCGCAACAGAGATCGCCGTCTTGGAAGAAAATTGGTTCACGACCGGTTGCCCGGAATCCGGCGCCAGTTAATTCATGGCCATAGCTCGGCGCTGCGACAGATCGGAAAACCCATTTTACGTCACCGAGTTTCGTTCATTGCTATGGGAAGGGCTTCGCTGACCGCGTAGTTTCGGCTGCGAACATATCCGTTGCGTGCGCGGGCAGGCCGCGCATTCCGCGAAACGCTCACTCGAAAGGAGCGACCTCGTAGATGACGCCCAGGCCATGGCTCCCGCCCAACGGGGTGGTGCCGTAGAGAAGCCCGCCGGAACCTCGAAGCAGACCGCTGGGACCCGCGCCATCATTTCCTCCGGTGAATCCGTACAGCACGAATTCGCGGCCGTAGGGATCGATTTCGAACACCTCGCCGTTGCCCGAAGGGCCCCCCAAAAATGTTGTGCCGAAGAGATCACCTTTCGCGTCGCGCACCAGATTCCCGGTGGGGTCTTCTCCGTCTGCTCCTGTTGCGGCAAAGCCATACAGCACGGTGAAGGTGCCGTCGGGCGCGAGCCTGAAGACCGTTCCAGAGCCCGTGCCGCCCGTACCCGCCGTTCCGTACAGATTCCCCGCGGAATCCATGAGCAGGCTGGACTGAGGATCACCTCCATCGCTGCCATCTGTGAAGGAATGGAGGACCGTCTCGCTCCCATCGGGCGCAATTTTGTAGATCTCGCCCCAATTGGTGGGGCCGTCGCCGCCGAGCGTGCCGTAGAGATTCCCCTTGGAATCCTTGATCGGAGCGGTCGTCGGAAAGGCGTCGCCTCCGCCTGCGAAAGAGTAGAGAACGGTCTCGGTCCCGTTTTTTGCAATCTTGTAGACCGTGCCGCAGCCTATCGCGCAGTTTCCGGTACCGCCTTCAAACGTCGTTCCGTAGAGATGACGGGGACCGCCCTTCGTCAAGCCGCCATCCGGCGCGAACCCGTCGGGCGGCCCGGCGAACACGTGAATCACGCTGTATGTTCCGGCGCCCGTGATTTTGAAAACCGCTCCCGCGCTTTCCCCGCCGTCGGCGGCTGCGGCTCCGTAAAGATTGCCCTTGTTTCGATACAAGGGGCCATCCGGGAAGGCTCCGTCGCTAATGCCGTTCAGCGCATGGAGCACGCTCTCGCTGCCCGCCGGGGTCAGTTTGAACACAGTTCCGCAGCCGGCGTTGTCGCCGCACCCGGTGAAACCGCCGCCAAATTGCGTTGTGCCATAAAGGTTGCCGGCCGAATCCGTGATCAGTTGGCCAGACGGACCCGCTCCGTCATTGCCGCCCTGGAAATTGTAGAGCACGCTGAATGCGCCGGCGGCTTGTGCGCTCCCGATCGGAAGCAGCCCGGCGAATGCCAGGCAGGCGATTGTGAGTCCTGTAATCCTGTTCATGATGTTCCCCTAATCCCCGCACAGGCAGCAGCCCACATCGTGTTCCGATAGTCAATGGCAACGCTATTTCAGTTAATTCGGTGACAGGGGCAGCGTTACCCTCGTCACAACGCCACGCGGCCAACCGGTCGGAACTTCGGTAACGGCGGCAACGCTCTGTGCGCCATACGCGCAGCGTTGCTGTTGTGGCCCTCTGTGCCCTCCAACGTTGATACCCCGCAATAAAACGCCGAATACCGCTCCTGGTCTCGGCGCTGGTGATCGCCGCAAATCCGCTGCTGTTTGTCATCAAGTCGTGTGGTGATTTCGCGCTTCACAAGGATTGTGTACTTGGAGCAATTCAAACTGAGACAGTGCCCGTCGCACCGGCTGCTTGCACGCGCAATGGCAGGGCCGATAGCATAGGCTCATGGTCCGCTTTTTCTTTGCTGGTTTTGCGCTCGTCGTGGCCGGGGCGCTGTCGATCGGCGCCGCAAAGGCGGAACGGAGCACGCACCAGTTCCTCGAAATCGCGCTGTCGCCCGATGGCAGCCATGTCGCGTCTGTCGAGGGCGACAGCTCGCCCTGGGGCGGCGAACCCGTTATCCGTGCACTGATCATCCGTACGGTCGACGGAAAGAACACGACCACGCTGCGTCTGCCCTGTGGCAACGTGCGCGAATGCTGGCCGTCCTCGCCTGCCTGGGCTGCGGACGGCAATACGCTCGTCTTCGCGCTGCGGACGCCGGGCAGCCACGCACGCGCGCTCTATTCGGTCGCGGCAAGCGGAAGCGGTCTGACCAGAATTGTGGATTTCGACGGCACCATTGAGGCGCTGCGTTACGGCCCGGGTGGGCGGCTTGCCATGCTGGCCACGGCGGGCGCCGGGAAGGAAGTGGGCGCGACACAGGCTGGTGCGCCGGTCACCGGCGATCTCACCCGGCCAGTCGCAGAGCAGCGCATCGCAGTTCTCGACCGCGGCAAGATCAGCTGGGTCTCGCCGGCGAATCTCTTCGTCTATCAGTACGACTTCCTGCCGGACGGCCAGGGCTTCGTGGGCACCGCCGCACCAGGCGATGGCGACGACAATTGGTGGGTGGCGAAGCTCTATCGTTTTGATGCCAGGAGCGGGCACGCCCAACTACTTTTTACGCCACCCGACCCGCGTCACCAGATTGCCGACCCGGTGGTCTCGAAAACCGGCACCGTCGCCTTCATCAGCGGGTTGATGAGCGATTTCGGCTCCACGGGCGGCGATATTTTCACCGTACCGGCGGATGGCGGGAAGGCCGTCGATATTACATCCGGCATGCATGCGTCCGCGCGCAGCCTCGCCTGGGGTTGCGACGGCCGCTTGCACGCCGAGCTTCTCGCCGGACCCGCGACGCAGCTCGTCGCCTTCTCCGATGCGACAAAACCCGGCCCGCCGGTCATGCTGTGGCAGGGTGATGAAACATTGACCGGCCGTGACGGCGGCGTGTCGATTGGCTGTCCTTCACCGATCATCGCGACAGTGCATCAAAGCTTCACTGCGCCACCGGAGATCGAAACAGGGCCGCCCAGTCGCTGGCACGATCTGACCCGTTCCAATGCGGGCGCCACGATGCCGCTCTCCGCGCGCAGCATGGAATGGAAGAACGAAGGCTTCGACGTGCAGGGCTGGCTGCTCCTGCCCACGAACGCGCACGGCAAGCTGCCGCTCATCACCGTCGTGCATGGCGGCCCGGCGGCTGCGGCGATACCGCATTTTTATGGGCCCGGTACAAACCGCGCACTGCTCGAAGCGGGTTACGCACTCTTTCTTCCCAATCCGCGCGGCAGCTTCGGGCAGGGCGAAGCCTTCACGGCCGCCAATGTGCGCGATCTCGGCCACGGCGATCTGCGCGACATACTTTCAGGCATTGATGCCGTGGAGCGGCAGGCGGCCATAGACGGGGACAGGCTCGGCATCACCGGCGGAAGCTATGGCGGATACATGACCATGTGGGCGGTGACGCAGACCACGCGTTTCAAGGCCGGCGTGGCCGGCGCCGGGATCAGCGACTGGCTCTCCTACTACGGGGAGAACGGCATCGACGAGTGGATGATCCCCTATTTCGGCGCGAGCGTGTACGACGATCCGCAGATCTACGCGCGCTCCTCGCCCATCACTTACATCCGCAGCGTGAAGACGCCGGTGTTCGAATATGTGGGCGCAAGCGACATCGAATGTCCGGCGCCGCAAACGCAGGAATTCTGGCACGCGTTGCACGATCGGGGCGTACCGACATCATACGCAATCTATCCCGGCGAGGGCCACGGCCTGCGCGATCCCGCCCACATCGCCGATGCCGAAGCCCGCACGCTCGCCTGGTTCAGGCAGTATTTGAAGTGATAGCAGCGATTTTACTTTTTGCGACGACCGTCTTACCATAAAGTAAGACAGGAGAACACTCTGATGACGGCCGCGATTGTCAGCACGAAGGGGCAGGTTGTCATTCCCGCCAGAATCCGCACCGAACTGGGCGTTGAAGCCGGCAGCCGGATTGAATTTGTGAGAACGGCCGAAGGCTGGCTCATCAAGCCGGCAACCTTGCCGGTGACAGCGCTCAAGGGCGTTCTCGCCAGGCCCCGCAAAGCAGTTTCGGTGGAGGACATGAACCGGGCCATCCGGCGAAAGGCCGGCCGGTGATCGGCCTCGATACCAACGTTCTCGTCCGCTACTTCGCACAGGACGATCCCAGGCAATCGGCTGCCGCGTCGCGGCTCATCGAACGTTTGACGCCGGAAAACCCCGGGCTTGTCACTTCGGTGGTGCTCGCGGAAACCGTTTGGGTGATGGAAGACCTCTACGCTGCGAAGCGCGAGCAGATCGCCTCAATTGTCGAAGACCTGCTTCAGACAGGCGCATTGGTCGTGCAGGATGCGGAGCAGGCTTGGGCCGCGCTGTCGCGCTATCGTGGCGGCATGGCAGATTTCGCCGACTATCTGATCGAGCGGACCTGCGCGGCTCTCGGCAGTGAAACCGTCTATACGTTCGATCGCAGGGCCGCGCGGGAGAAGGATTGCGGAATGATGCTTGCCGGGTGACGGCCGCCGCGGCGACGCGATCCCGATGCGCGCGATTTTTTATCCGTAGATTCTGTCGACACCATACCGGTGTCGGCCAAACAACTTCGGTAGGGAAATTTTGAAATCCACACAAATACACTGCCGGCCTGTTAGCGCGGCAGTCCGCTCTCGCGTTGAAGACGCTTGCGTTGGAGCTTACGGTAGCGGCGGATCGCCTCGGCGTGTTCGCGAGCGCGCCTTTCGGATGGTTTTTCGTAGTAGCTTCGGAGTTTCATTTCGCGAAAGACGCCTTCCCGCTGCATCTTCTTTTTCAGCACCTTGAGCGCCTGGTCGATGTTGTTATCGCGAACGATGATCTGCAAAGGCCGCTCCTGCTATCATTGAGGGAACAATGTCATCCGCCGCCACTTCGATGCCGGGCGACGTGACGGACGAATGCCGAACTTCGCCCTGCGCGTTCTAAGGGGCGGTGACGCTGTTCATTTCCAGTGTCGCTGCCGTCTGTGTAAGCAGCCTGCCGTTGATCGACGCTCCAGTTTTCATGTCAATCGCCGTCTTGCACAGGATGATGCCCTCAATGTGCGAATTCGCCCCAAGGGACACATGCCCTGCGATTTGCCAGAACACCTTCTGCGATTGAGCCTGTCCGCGCAGTCGGATGTGTTTGCCCGCAGACACTATGAGACTTTTCGATACTTGAAAAATCCACACATCGTGCGAGCCTCCCTTCAATCTGGCATCGTTCGGCACGCGCACATCCGTATCCCAGCGGTAGACGCCTGGCTTGAGCGTGAGGCCTCCGATGTCGCCGCCACCTACGTTGATGTGCCTGGCAGGTCTGCCCGCCGCGTCAGTGTACGCAGTCTCCATGTCGTGTACGGCATTGGTCAGTTTCCTGGGGGCCTTTATGTTGCACGGAGCGGGACCGGTGTCGTCGACCGAGTAAATCTTGCCGTGGACTTCGGGACAGGTCACATGATCCGCGGCGCCTGTAATGGGACTTACGCCGACGTTGCCGGTAACATCTGACGCCGGCACATCCGTAATTCCGGTTTCCGTCAAAATGACGAAGTAGCCTGCTCCTCCAAGGTCTACAGGGCTGGCAGGATCGAAGTCGGGAAATACTGAGGGGGTTTCACCCTCTCCGGCTGCGTAGGCGACAGGTCCATTCAGCAGGGCCGGCGTATTTGTGAGTGACTGCGCTGTCGCGGTGCCGCAGGCGAAAAGCCCTGCAATTGCGGTCCCTGCTTTCAATAATCGGTTCATGGGACGATTTCCTCTCGGTGTTCGACGCCAGGGGCGGCTCAAAGGAAATCTTGCTGCTCGCACCACCGTGGTTCAAATGAAAACGCAGAGTTCCTGTATTCGATCCAGGATTAAACCGCCATTTCTATAATATATCTCAAGTATTAATGCTGCTGACATTTAGCGCAAACGTAGATTTACCAACACTGAATTCGAACGGAAAACGGCCAATCAAGGTCATGATTCCCAATGTCCTTCCACGCCCATTCCATGACATTGGCCATCTGCAATGAGTTTGCGAATGAGTCCTATATGGGCGGCTATCATGGGGTCTTTTGTCCCATCACCGCCGAGACGGCAGGTGCGATGAAAACACCCTCCGAGAAATCGTTCAGGAAAGATGAGGTCGGTAGGTTGTCCAAATTTCGCGCCCTAATTCGGATGATACCTGATTTCTTCATCGCCGAGTCTGTATATTCGGTCCCGAGCGTACTGGTTTTGCCCTTTATTAGATGATTCACGGTAATCGAGCAGGAGTTAAGCTGACATGCCTCTGAAGCGCATGGGGACACTTGTGGTCGCTGCAATCGCGGGACTTGTATGGGGGTTTCCTGCCGAGAACCTCGCCGCCCACGGCCTGTTCGAGGTCAGCGGAAAGTCCTACCAGTGGGCCAAGCTTCTTTTTTTCATCCCACCTCTCGTGGCGGCTCTGTCCGTTGGCCTTTCAATATGGCTGACGCGGGACGGCAGGATACGTGCTGGCCTGACAGCGGCGGCAGCATTCCTTGGATTGGCCGTTTTCTGCTCGCTTATTGAAGCGATGTACAGCTTTTGAGGAATGTCCTGATTTCGGCGATGGTGCACTACTTGAGTAGTGCACCATCGCCCTGATTTCCACATTCGATTGTCCCAATTCGGACAGCGCCAGGCAGCGCGGTTCTTTGGCCGTGCGTCTGAAGTGCCTACGCCGCCGAGAGCGCGGACGATTCTTCTGCCGATCCGCTGGTGTACAACCAATCCCGAATAGCATCGGATGCTGTCACGTTCGCGGTGCTCAATTGTGTTGGCGGCCTGCTCGGGAGATCGTTAGCGGCTAGTCTCCTGCTTGCGCAATCGAGCGACTACTTCATGCTCCAATCTGAGCGTTTCCCACAATTCCGCTGCCAGAATCCACTTGGCCCTTATCGCCTCATTCTCGGCCCTGGAAGCGGCATCACGCGCTAGTTTTGCCTGCTCAGAAAAGTCTCTACCGTTCTCCATGATTCACGCCTACCCCAGTCGGCCTGAACGGCAGATGAATTTATCACAGTCCGGGGTAGATGCTCAATTGGGAAATCGTCAGCGGGCCGCTGGCTGCGGTTCCTGCTCTGGCTGCCAAAGCTCGATCTTCGTTCCGTCAGGATCGAGTATCCACGCGAACTTGCCCATGCCATCCATCTGCTGACGGCCATTCACCTCAACGCCTTTGGCCTCAAGCCCGGCAAGAAATCCGTCCAGGTCGTCAACCGCGAAATTGATCATGAACTCGCGTGACGAGGGCTTGAAATGGCCTGTGTCCTTGTTGAAAGGAGACCATACCCCATAGGGGGGACCGGCACCTTCCGCGCGTATCATTGCGCCGCCCCAATCCTCAATACTCAGCCCGAGCATGTCGCGATACCACGCGCCAAGTGTCTGTGGGTCTGCGCTATGGAAGAATACCCCGCCAAATGCCGTAATCCGCGCCATTTGTTTCCCCCTGACCAGCATTGGATACTAACCCCGTGCCCAGGGGACTCCAAGGCCAGAAGCGGAATGCCGGATTTGGAGCAGATTCGCCGGCATCGATCGGCAACGCCGTCCACGCCGATGGCTCCTCACGCGATCCCGAAACAGACTCCCTTTTGGAGCCGGCTTCGACGAAAAGCCCAGGCTGTTTGACTCCGGGATCATCGGCGGGGCGTGAATTCTACGCCAACGTTCGCTTTAAGCTGCAATTGCAGCAGCGACGCTGATACTGCGCCTCGGCGGAAATATCACGGTCGCGATTGTTCCAATGCCAATTTCGCCAACAATCGTGAGCGTTCCGCCATGAAGCGCCACAAGTTGGTTGGTGAGAGGTAATCCCAGGCCAGCTCCTTCATGTCTTCGGGCCAGATGTGAATCGACCTGACTGAAGCGTTCAAGCGCAACCGAAACATCCTTGCGAGCTATTCCCATTCCGGTGTCCCGCACTTGAAGCATCAAGCCGTCGGCTGTCTCGCTGGCCTTAACAACAACGCTGCCGCCTTCGGGTGTGAACTTGATCGCATTGGAGAGTAGATTCAGAACAATCTGGCAAACGCGACGTTCGTCGGCGAACAGGTGGCAAAGGCCGCGCGGAGCGTCCATCAACACCTTGACCCTGGCGTTGTCCGCCAGCCCCACAACCATGTGCTCCACGTCGGAGAGGAGCTTTTCGATGGAAATCTCCTGCTCCTGGAGAGGGCATTGGCCGGCATCCAGACACGACAAATCCAGGATGTCATTGACCAATTTGAGAAGATGACATCCGCTCTTTTGAATGTCCGCGATATACTCCAGACAGCGCGGGTTGCCGATCGGCCCGAAGGACGCAGCCAGCATAAGATCCGAAAAGCCGATTATCGCGTTGAGCGGAGTGCGCAGTTCATGGCTCATGTTGGCGAGAAAAGCGGACTTTGCCCGATTTCCCGCCTCAGCTTCTTCTTTCGCCGCCCGCAATACGATCGCAGTGGCCTTGAACTGAGTCACTGCATGCGCGAGCCGACCGATTTCGTCTTCGCGCACCGGGGACGAAACAGCGGCGTTCGCGTTGCCTGCGGAGAGTTCCCCCATTTCCCGGGTCATCGCCACGAGAGGCGAAATGACAGTTCGCACCAATACCGCGAACACCGCCATCGCGGCGACGATTGCGAGCAGCATCACGCACAAGATTACATAGAGAGAGCGATCTTCTGTGGCAACGCCATTTAGGCTTGATGCTTGGGCCTGTGCGCTATTGATCGCGACAAAGCGATCGATGAGCTTGTTCATCTGGCGAAAATTGCCGTCCAGTTCGCCCGTGAAGAGCGCTTCAGCCTCAGGAACATGGCGGGCGCGGGACAACAAAATAAGATGATCGCTGGCACGGAAAAATTGCGGCATTTTTTCCGCAAGCGCTGTGACGACATATCGTTCCTCATCGGTGTTGATCGAGAGAGGAAGATATTCGAGATCCGCAGCAATTATAGTTTTTGAGTTTGCGATGGCTTTTTCCGCCTCGGCCCAGCTTGCCGGGCTGGCACCAAGCATGTGTTCGGCGTCTGCTCTTCTGATGCTGCTGAGTTCGGCGTCTAGCCTCCCGCCGGCGGCCACGCTGGGAAGCGTTTCAGAATTCGTGACGTAGTTAAGTCGTGCCATGCGCTCGAACTGGAAGAGCGAAAAGACCCCCACCCCGCAAATGAGCGCCAGCATGATTCCAAACGATATAATAAACTTCACCTTCAGGCCGCCGAATTTCATAGCTTTGTTCCTGCGTTCAGCATGTGTGGATTCCATACGTCGAAAAACTGGCACAACCGGCCAAATGGGGGACCGTCCGTCCTGCGCGGTTGACTCGTGAACGGCGCGCACCGCGCGACCACACGTTTCCTGGGAGAGCCGTGCAGCGTTTGGTCAGTTCCCGCGCCGGAGCCGGCAGCGCGGTTCTTTGGCCGTACGTCTGAAGTGCCTACGCCGCCGAGAGCGCGGACGATTCTTCTGCCGATCCGCTGGTGTACAACCAATCCCGAATCGCATCGGATGCTGTCACGTTCGCAGTGCTCAATCGTTCAACAAGACGTTTGATCATCTCGCGATCCGGGCTTTGGCACGCAGAATATAATTGTTGGGCAAGTCCGCAAACCCGGGAAGCGCCGATGTTGCCGGCGGTGCTTACGATGACGTGGGCATTTCGTGCCATGCCATCAAAATCTCCCAGGGCATCCTGATTCCGGATGGAAGCCATGTGACTGTCGGCGTCGAGGAGGTACAGACGCAACATGTCGCGGACAGCTGAAAGCGCCATGATGCCCTGCAGACTTGACAATTTGTCGAGGTCGAGTGCCGAGAGTTCATGTGTCTCGCGCCTCAGGTCGGCGGGGTCGGCCGCATCGGCCCGGGCTTCAAGGACTGCGACGGGCTGGGGCAATTTCTCCGCAATGGATTTGCCGATGAGAGCGAGCTTTGTCAAAAGTACGTCTGGCTGGACAGGTTTTGATACGTAATCGTCCATGCCGGCTTCGAGGTATTCCCTCTCCGCACCCGCCATTGCGTTTGCCGTCAGGGCGATGATCGGGACTGCGCATTTCGGCTGCGAGAGGCGGCGAATTTGGTGCGTGGCGCCGATGCCGTCCAGCTCTGGCATCTGGGCGTCCATAAGCACGACGTCATAGGTGTTCTGACGTACCGCATCGACGGCCTGAACGCCGTTTTCGACCAGCTCGACCGCGTGACCGGCTTTTTGCAGCAGGGCCATCGCAAATATCTGATTGATCCTGTTGTCTTCCGCGAGAAGAATTCGCAACGGTCGTGCCAACGATCTTTTGAGCCCTGATGGCCGGCCATCGATTTCGTGCAGAACTGTCGAGGGGTGCGACGGCACGTTATGCAGCCTGACCAGGCAGTCGAGAAGCTCGTGCTGGCGTACCGGCTTGTCCAGCCTTGCGTCGATAAGGGCAGCGAATGCCTTGCTGACGCCATAACTTCCTGCAGATGTAACAAGAACGAGCTTCGTTCCGCTGAGGGAATGATGCGATCGGACTCGCGAGGCCAATTCCTCGCCGGACATTCCCGGCATCATCTGATCGAGGAATACAATGTCGTACGGCTTTCCGCTGTGCCAGGCGCGCTCGAGTTGCGCGAAGCCGTCGAAGGCGTCTCCGGCGGCCGTGGCCTTGATGCCGTAAGCGCCGAGCTGGCGACCGAGGATCTCCAGATTCATCGAGAGATCGTCAACAATCAGCACCTTCAGTTTTTCCAGCTCGCCGGGCAGAGTCCGCATGTCGGGCAGCTGTGCGGAGGACCGGGGCAGTGAAAGCTCGAACCAGAAGGTGGACCCCACGCCAACGCGGCTGGAGACACCGATCTGCCCCCCCATCAGTTCGACGAGTTGTTTGCAAATTGCGAGGCCCAGGCCAGTTCCCCCATACCGCCGGGTCACCGAATTGTCCGCCTGGCTGAATTTCACGAAGAGCCGCTCGCGGGACGTTTCCGGAATCCCTACTCCGGAATCCTTTACGTCAAAACGCAAATGCGAGAGTTCCGTAACCGGGTCGTCGACTTTGTGCACCGTCACCTGTACCGAGACGCCACCTTTTTCGGTGAATTTGATCGCGTTGCCGATGAGGTTGAGGATAATGCCACGCAATTGCGTGGGGTCTCCGAGATAGACGCCGCGTGCGGCGAGATCGACGAACACGCCGAGATCGAGGCCCTTCTCCCGTGCCTTCGCATCCATCAGCGCAACCGCGCTCTCGACCGCTTTTACGAGATCGAAGTCTATGCATTCGAGCTCGAACTTGCCCGATTCGAGCTTGGAGATATCCAGGATGTCGTTCACGATGCCGAGAAGCGATTCACCGGAATCGCGCACGATCTCGGCGAATTTTCGCTGCTCTTCATTGAGCGGCGTCTCGAGAAGAAGACCCGTCATCCCCAATACACCGTTCATCGGCGTTCTGATCTCATGACTCATGTTGGCGAGGAACTCGGATTTCGACCGGCTGCCGGCGTCCGCCTGTTCCTTGGCGGCAACGAGTTCAAGTTTTGTCGTTTCGAGCTCGTGGATATGGCGGCGCAACCGTTCGGCCTCGCCCGTAGCCATGCGTTCCAGATAGTTGTCGACGAGCGAGCTGACCAGCCCAAGAGCGATGATCAGAAATGCAATTGCGGCGATGGCAATGGCCAGTGTTTGCGGCGCGACTAGCGCGTTCGATACGATGATAAGCGGATTGGGGTGAAATACGACGGCCGCCATCCCCGTGAAGTGCATGGCGACGATGGCTATCGTGAAGAGCGCGGCACTCGCGAGCGTGCCGCGCGACGACTTTTTTCGAATGGCGACACGCATCGCCACAGTCATGAGACCTACGCCAACAACGATCGACGCGAAAACATATCGAAAGTCCCAGACGGCATCCGCGGGCATGCGAACCGCTTCCATGCCCACATAGTGCATGGCGCCAATAGCAACGCCCGCGACAGCTCCGCCGATGACTGGTCCCGGACGACCGACAGCCATCCAGTAGCCGACCGCGCTGAGCACGATCGCGATAAGAGCCGAAAAGATCGTGAGAATCGCATCGTATTCCGTCGGCAAGCCGGTTTGGTAGGCGAGCATGGATACGAAATGCGTGGCCCAAATTCCGCAACCGGCGACAACCCCCGCGGCGGCGAGCCAGATGAGTCGGGTTTGGCCGACTGTTCTTTGTGCGCGCCCTACCATGCTCATCGCTGTGGCGCTCGCGAAAAAGCACAGGATTCCTGCGAGGGCGACGAGCCTGAGATCGTGCTGATCTGTAATGCAGGCCAAAACGTGAAACATAGTTCTTAATGTAAGCCGGTCGCGTTAAGCTCCCATGAAGATTTTGTGCGGCTTCGAGTAAGGAAAAAGTAGCGATCTGCGTCCGGGCAATCGTGTCTGACGCCTTGTGGTGCGCCGACCCCAAGAATTCGGCGCGCCAATTGTAACTGACAATGCTAAGGCAACGACATGGCCCCGCTTCTGACCCTTCAGGATATTCGCCTCCGTTATGGCAGCACGCCACTTCTGGATGGAGCGGAGCTTTACGTCGAGGAAAGCGAACGTCTGTGTCTGGTTGGGCGGAACGGCTCGGGCAAATCAACCCTGCTGAAGCTCGCAGCCGGGTTGATGGAGCCAGACTCCGGTGAGCGGTTCGCCCAACGGGGAATCACGATCCGCTATCTGCCGCAGGAACCCGATTTTTCCGGATACGCAACAGCAGGCGATTACGCGCGCGCCGGCCTCGGTCCGGGCGATGATGTTCATCGGGTTACCCATCTGCTGAACGCACTTGGGCTGACGGGCGAGGAGAATGCCGCGCAGATATCCGGCGGCGAGGCGCGCCGCGCGGCGCTGGTTCGGGTGCTGGCGCCGTCTCCAGAGATACTCCTGCTCGATGAGCCAACCAATCACCTGGACCTGCCGGCGATCGAATGGCTGGAAAACGAGTTGGCCACGATGCGCTCCGCACTTGTGCTGATAAGCCATGACCGGCGTTTTCTGACACGGCTCTCGACTGGCACGCTGTGGCTGGATCGCGGGACAACACGGCGGTTTGATTGGGGCTTCTCGCAATTTGAAGCATGCCGCGACGAATTGCTGGAACAGGAGGATATCGAACGTCACAAGCTCGATCGTAAAATCGCGGCAGAACTTGATTGGGTGCGTCACGGCGTAAGCGGGCGCCGCAAGAGAAATCAGGGCCGCCTGGCCGCTCTGGCGCAATTGCGGCAACAAAGACGGGACCAACGTCAGGCAACCGGCGACGTCAGGCTGAAAGCCAGCGAAGGCGATGACTCCGGCACGCTGGTGCTCGAAGCGAAACAGGCTTCGAAAGCCTATGACGGCCGGCGCGTCGTGCGCGATTTTTCGGTTCGCATCCTGCGGGGGGATAGAGTCGGCATCGTCGGCCCGAACGGCGCCGGCAAAACGACGCTGGTAAATCTTCTCACGGGAAGACTCGCGCCGGATGGCGGCACAATCCGAATCGGCGCCAATGTGAATATCGCCGCGCTGGATCAGGACCGGCGCGAATTGCTTCCTGATGCGACGGTCGCAGAGGTGATGACTGAAGGCCACGGCAATACGGTAACGATCTCCGGCCGATCGCGGCATGTCATCAGCTATATGAAAGATTTTCTGTTCGCACCGGAGCAGGCGCGGACGCCAGTGCGGGTCCTCTCCGGTGGCGAGCGTGCGCGGCTGCTGCTTGCACGCGCTCTGGCGACGCCATCCAATCTTCTGGTGCTGGATGAGCCGACCAACGATCTCGATCTCGAAACGCTCGATGTCCTGCAAGAAATGATCGCAGACTATCCGGGCACAATTGTGATCGTCAGCCACGATCGCGATTTTCTGGATCGCACCGTGACCGCGATACTCATGTACGAAGGAGAAGGACGGTTTGTGGAATATGCCGGCGGCTACAGCGACATGATCGCCCAGCGCGGCGAAGGTGTGACGGCGAAATCGGTGCGGAAACCGCAACGGCGCTCGACGGAACATCCCTCCGCGGTGTCAGCCACAAGGCGCCGGCTCAGCTTCAAGGACAAGCACGCCCTCCAGGAACTGCCGGCACAGATTGCCCGCCTGGAAAGCGAAATCGCAAGTCTTCAGAACGACCTCTCGGACAACGGCCTGTTCCTGCGAGAGCCTTCGCGCTTTACGGCATTGGCCGCGCGACTGACTGCAGCGCAGAAACTGCTGGCAGATCATGAGGACCGCTGGATTGCGCTGGAAATGCTTCGCAGTGAAATCGAATGCACGGCGTGACTCCGTTGTTGCCCGACAGGCAAATGTCTCAGGATCTCCGCTCCGCATGTCTGATGGTCGGCGATGTCTGCGTGCCCGGTCGCGTGCTGACCGCGCCCATGACCGGAATTTCCGATCTGCCATATCGGCGCGCGGCCTCCCGGCTGGGTGCCGCCTATGTCGCGACGGAAATGGTGGCTTGCGATGCGTTTGCGCAAGGCCGGCCCGATGTCGTGCGCCGGGCTGCCGTGGGTGACGGACTTCCGCTGATGGTTATCCAGCTTGTCGGAAGCAATGCAGGCTGGATCGCGCAGAGCGCGGCGATGGCCGAAGCCGCAGGTGCGCACATCATCGATCTCAATATGGGTTGTCCTGCCAAGGAAGTGACAGGTGCGCTGTGCGGCTCCGCCCTGATGCGCGATCTGGACCTGGCCGAGCGCCTGATTGCAGCCGCCATCAACGCGACCTCCCGGCCGGTGACGCTGAAAATGCGTCTGGGCTGGGACTGCGCCACCATCAATGCGCCCGAGCTTGCCGCGCGCGCCGAACGGGCCGGCGTCAAGGCGATTACCGTTCATGGCCGAACGCGCCAGCAGTTCTATAAAGGACAAGCGGATTGGCGAGCGGTGGCGGCCGTCAAAGCGGCGGTGACGGTACCGGTGATCGTCAATGGCGACATCGTCGATGTCGCCACGGCAAGACTGGCGCTCGCGGAATCCGGCGCCGACGCCGTCATGATCGGCCGTGCCTGTTGCGGACGGCCGTGGATTGCATCGGCCATCGACCGCGCACTGCAAACGCAACTGCCGTTACTGGAGCCCGGGCCCACGGAACGGTTGCTGATCGCGCTCGAGCATTTTGAGGATAGCCTGCGCTTCTACGGCGTCGCTCTCGGGCTGCGCGTGTTTCGCAAGCATCTTGGCTGGTATCTCGAAGGCTCTGCATGGATGTCCGAACTCGCGCGCCGTGCCGCGCGCTCGCACCTGTGCAGGCTTGAAACGCCACGGGACGTCATGGACGGTCTGAAAGCGTACTGGGCAGGCGCCGGGTTCCAGGATGGCGCCACAGCTGCGTTTGCGAGCTGACGCCGTCGGGCACTATTTTGAACTGCCCGGGCAATTCCGCTGGCCTATGGTTTCCGCCTGCGCAACCAAAGGGCGAGTTCGGGATTTGCGTCTACGTGGATGCCCATATGCCGGATTTGGATGCCGCGATGGAGCGATATCGCGCCCAGGCAGACGAGATGATTGCCATCGCGGCGAAAACGCCAATCCCGATCAGAGACGCCAAGCCCTTCCAGATGGTGGCAGGCGCTCACGTGTTTCTGGAGGTGCAGCGTCCGAATAATTTGCTGACGTTCCGGCCTGGACGATCCGCCGATCTACAATGAAATAGTGTGTCCACTCCCGGCGCAGGCGATATGCTCAATCGGGAGATCGCGAACGCTTAGCGCGCCACAAGCCGCCAAGCCCGATGCCGATGCCCATCGCAATTGCCGTCACCCATCATGAATCATGAAATACGGTGACGGCGGCAGCGTTCCCCTTGGGCCGCGATCCCACACACGGCGACCGTTCATGCTTTGCCGTAATACATCGAATCAGCCGCGCGGGGATTGCTGCCGCTGTCACCGAATTTGGGAACATACGCGATCCGTGAGATCTGCGGCCATTGCGAGGAACGCTTCGCGGCGATCCGGCGATCGGAGTGAGGGGGACGCCCGTTGGCGGCGGCCGAGTTCATCGCCGATCTCGAACGGCGGCGCGGCCGGCCGATCGCCCGGGTCGCGGCGGGCCGCAAACCCAATCCGCAGGATCACCATCGACTGGTGTAATATCTAGCCTGTCCCCGTATTACTTCTGCCCTTGGCCCGGACGACGGGAATCCGGCTGCACTCCGGTCGGTGTTCCAAAAAGCACAATGTAAGCGGCAGTGCGGCGGGCACGCTACGGTATCAGCTTATATACTGTCCCCTGATTGTGGACGCCACCTCCGGATGTCGTGCCATAGAGCGTTCCGGTTTTGTTATCTTCGATAACCCGGGCCTCGGGGTAGCATCCATCAGTGCCGTTGCCAAAGCTATGCAGCACGATTTCGTTCCAGTTTTTGTGCGATTGAGACAGCTTGATTACGGTCCCACAGGAGGAATTAGCGCCACCACTTGCACTCGTCACGTACAGCGCGCCCGTCGACTTATCGACGAGGAGCCCCGTGGGAGATTCGCCATCGCTGCCCGCAAAAACGAGAATGACGTTCTCGGTCCAGGTTCCGTGCGATGGAGTCAGCTCGACGACGGTTCCAAGGTTCCTGGCTTCGCCATACACTGTGGTCGCATACAGCGTTCCGGTCGAGGCCACGGCCAAATCGTTTGGGCACTGTCCGTCATTGCCGACGCGAAAGCTGTAGAGCGTTGCCTCCGTCCAGATTCCAGCGGACTGGGTCAGCTCATAGATGGTCCCATTACCGCCAACACCTCCCAGACACGTCACGCCGTATAATGCGCCCGTGTGATCCGGATGAACATCGGACAGAGGATAGCAACCGTCGGCGTTGTAACCAGTGAAGTTATAGAGCCTAGTCTCCGACCAAACTCCGCCCGATTGACTCAGCTCAAATACCGTGCCGCACCCTCTCGAACCACCTTGAGTCGTGGTGCCGTACAGAGCGCCCGTCGCCCTGTCTATAATGAGATCGGAAACGGGATGGTAACCGTCATGTTGGCGTTGGCTAAAATTGTGAAGCACCTGCTCCGTCCAGGAACCTCCGGAGTCGGTCAGCGCGAATACGGCGCCGCGGTCATGGGTGCCACCCTTTTCGGTCGTTCCGTAAAGCGCTCCCGTCGGATCCTCCGTCACACCTTCGGCAGGCGAAACTCCGTCGATTCCGCTGAAGTTATGTAGAACGCTCTCCTTCCAGGCGCCGCCCGATTGCGTCAGCGCAAATACAGTTCCTGCGTGGGATTCGCCCCCTCTGCTCGTGGTGCCGTAAAGCGCTCCGCTCTTGTCCCGGGCAAGGCGGCCAAACGGATACGATCCATTTGATTGCGAAAAGCTGTACAGCACCCTTTCTGTCTGCGCCGCCGCGGCAGTGGCCAGTAAGGCGGCCGCCGCGAGCGCCACGGCGATTGCCTTCATACGACAGTTTTGCATGGCGTGCCCCCCAAGCCGTTTCTGGCCGAAGTTTACCGGAGCCCGGTAAACTTCGCTACCCGGAAAAATCTCCAAATCCCGGCGTACAATCTGAGTCCGCAGAATGCGGCGACAGTAGATGCATTACGTGTCGCCTGATCTCCGGAGAATGTCGATTGACTTGTCCCGCGGCGGGGACGAGGACTGGCGGATGACGGAGTCCGTGACGACCGATACCGCGCCTGTTGGGCTTCAACGTCAAGGTGATGCCGCCCACGCTGATATTCGACGTGGCGCTCCCCATCCTCCTGTTCAACCTGCTCAACAGCCGCGGCGTCACTATCCTAGAAATCATGCTCCAGCGGCAGCTGCCCGGCCGCGAGCGCCCATGGGTGTTGCCGCTCTTCGTAGACCGAGACGCGCGGCGGCGGAAAGCTCGGGTCAGCAAACGCGCCCACCGCGACGGACACGAAACCTGGTATCCCGGTGGGCTCCCAGTAAACCGTCGAGCCGCACACCGGACAGAAATTGAAAGTGCATGACTGGCCGCTATCGCCGGCGCGAGTCCACTGCGTCGCGCGCCCCTCGATCGTCACAAACTCGCGCGGAAAGCGCGCCTGCGTCCCGAAGACGTTGCCAGTGCGCTTCTGGCATTCAAGGCAATGGCACATGGAGATGCGAACAGGCTCGCCCTTGCATGTGAGGCGAAGCTGTCCGCAGCTGCACGACGCTATCCGGCGGGTCATTGCGCATACTCCTCGCGCGACTGCGTCCGGGACTATTCGGCACCCGCCGCAGCCACGCAAGGTGCTCGGAGTATGGCGCATCGCGCAATGAGTCAGCTATCGTTCACGGATGCGGGACCGCCGGAGTGGATGCGCGCCGCAAACGGAGACCTGATGGATGGACGAGAACGGCTCGCCGGGCGACAAGAACAGGCCGAAAGAGAAAGAGTCCGGAATTTCCGCGCTCATCAACACGCCGGCAGGCGTGACGCTCCTGGGATTTTTTCTGACGGGCGTTCTGGGCGCGCTCGTTTCCTTTAGTGTGAACGTGTTCCAGCGCTGGGACCAGGAACGGACGACGACGCTCGCCGAGCGCGAAAACGAAATCAGCAGCGTCAACAAGCAGTTCGTCGGCGCGATCGTGCAACGCACATTCTACACCGACGCGGTGCTCGAGGCCATCGGCCAGTCGAAAGCCGGAAGCGATCTCGACGCCGCCTGGCCGCGCTACGAAAGCGCCTATCAGGCGGAACTTGCCGCCGTCTGGCAGAATCACCTCAACATTGAGGGCCATCTCGAAGACGATCCAGCTCCCACCGGGGAGAACGGATGGCAACCCTTCTGGTACTACCTCGATCTCGTCATCCAGCCGCGGTTCCAGGAAATGGATCACTGCCTTCGTGCCGTCCACGGCGCATATTTGTCAGCCGCCGGCCCGCAAGCGGAGCGGATGAAGGCGGCGCAACACATTCTTGAGGGGTGCGAAACGAGCTACCACTGGGATCATTTGGGCAAGCCGCAGAAAGCCTCCGTGGCGCTCTGGGATCATTTCGAGACCTGCCTGGAAAGTTTCACCTACCATCTGGATGTGAGCGCCAGGGTCGAGCGGCAGGTGTGGAAGGCGGGCGAAACATCCGTTTCGCTACCCGACCCGGGCCGCTGCGACAGGGGCGATCCGATCTGCCTGCAGGCGGTGTTCCTTGTCGGGCTCAAGGACAGCCTCGCCGAGGATTGCGGCCCCCTGCCTGTGTGACATTATGATTGATGTGCGATTGGTCGACTTACTTAGGAGGCTTTATGAAGGTCAATACCTCGACCGCATTTGCGCTTAGTCTTGCGTCAGTCGTGCTGGTGCCCGCGCCGGCGCCAGCCCAGAACGTATTGACCGACCCGACGATCCGCTACGACGCGAGGCACGATGTTTCCCTGCCCCTGCGCGACATGGCGCGGAGCGCGCGACCAAGGCGCCGCGGCGCGGCCGAAATGCCGGAACCCGGTCACAACCTGCAGCTTCCCAAAGGGCCGCCCGGTGAGGACACCGTGGTGCAGCAATTTTACCTGCCGACCGTCCACACCACGAAACTGCTCGCATTCGACGCTGTCCGCGAGGATGAACTGAACGCGGAAGTGCCGGACACCAACGGTGCGGTCGGCAGCGCGCAGTTCGTCGAAATCACGAACTTCGACTATGCGGTCTACGACAAGGCGACCGGAGAAAACCTGCTGCCGCCCACTGCCACCAACACCATATTCTCAGGCTTCGGCGGGCTCTGTGAGAACACGCCTCCCGGCGATCCGGTGGTGATCTGGGACAAGCTCGCCAATCGCTGGCTGGTGTCTTATTTTAACTACTCCGGCAATTATGCGCTGTGCATCGCAGTCTCTACCGCGTCCGACGCGACCGGCACCTACAACCGCTATGAGTACGACTACGGCAGCACGCTGCCCGACTATCCCAAATACGCCGTCTGGCCCGATGCCTATTACGGCTCCACGAATCTTGGCGCGGGCCCTTCGGAGCCCTGCGCCTACGATCGCACGGCCATGCTGGCGGGAAGAAAGGCCGCTGCCATCTGCTTTACGCCCAACAACGTTACGAGCCTTCTGCCTTCCGACCTCGACGGGACGACGGAGCCGCCCAAGGGGGCTCCGAACCACTACCTGCAACTTGGCAACACCACCGATCTGCTGCAGGAATTCGATTTCCATGTGGATTTCGCGCACCCGAAGAAGTCCACCTTTACCGGCCCGAATAACATCACGGTGCCATCATTCGCAGAAGCCTGCGGAGTTTTTGTCTACTACTGTATTCCGCAGCCACCTCCTGGGGAGCTGGTTGAGTCACTGGCGGATCGCATCATGTTCCGCCTGGCCTACCGCAACTTTGGCGACCATGAAGCCATGGTGGTGGCGCACAATGTTTCTCCGGGCAGAAGTTCCAGCGCTATTTCGGCGATGCGCTGGTACGAACTTCGCGCCACGCCCGTGGGGAGCAGTTTTGCGCTGTACCAGGCGGGAACCTTCCAGAACAACAAGGTCAGCCTTTGGATGGGAAGCACCGCCATGGACAAACAGGGAAACATCGCGCTGGGGATGAGCGCCTCTGGCGATGCCAAGGATCCCAGTGTCTGGTACACTGGTCGGCTCGCAAGCGATCCTCTCGGGAAAATGGAAACGCCGTCCGTTGCCGCGAAAGGAACTGCCGTCGAAACCGGCGACGCCCAGCGTTGGGGCGACTACAGCAGCATGAGCATCGATCCCGTTGACGACTGCACCTTCTGGTACAGCCAGATGTACTACAACAAAAAGCATGGAGGCAGCGCCAGCGGGGATTGGGACACCCGCATCGTCGCCTTCAAATTCGACAGCTGCAAATAGCGTCAACCCGGACTTGCCGATCGTCGGCACGCACTCCGAAACCGTGAGTGCGCCGACGCACCATTAGCTACTTCGACCGCCGTCCAATTCGTAAGCGTCCGGTGGTGGCCGCCTTGCGGTTACGGATGTGCTTTTAGTGGAACTCCCTAGTAGACGAGCTGCTTAAACAAAGCAGCGACAAGAATATCGTCCGGTTCATATCGATTGAATGAGGTTGCCGCAAGTGTCGTTCAGCTCGGTGATGGTCGAACCGTTTAGGGGCATCGCCCAATGCCGAATGGTAGCTTATCCATTCAAGGTATTCCCACTTGCGTACGAATTCGTCGACAGCATGCATATTGCAAATTATTGCCGCAGGAGAATGTCACGGATTACGGAAAGCCTCTTGACCGGCCGATCGCGCGCCGCTTTCCGGGCCGCCATCTCAAACATCGCTGTCATCCGCATGAGAGGGATTTTGGGGTCGGAGCTGGATTTTCGCGCGCCGAATTCAGCAGTGCTCAAATTCTCACGGCTCCACGGCCGCTGGTGCTCGACCCGCGAGCAGGACGATCAGAACAGCGGCGTTTAGAAGAAAGAATCGGCCGGCGGCATCGGATCCGCCCCAGGACCTCGATTGCCACATCAGGAACCATTCGCCGCCGACAGCTACGAAGCCGCCACCGTAAAGGAGCATCGCGACCGTGAGCCCCGCGACAGGCAGCGCAAGGGCCCGATCAAAGCCGCTCTCGCTGCGCGCCTGGCGGAACAGGGCCACAGCACCAAGCATGAGCAGTCCGCCGCTCAGCGCCTCGGTTGCGATGATCGCCAGATAGAAGAGCTGCTGCACGGGCGCCGAATGGATGGCCCGCCACCGCTGGGTCGAGTCGGGGAACACGGTGTCCATCCCCATGACGTGCTGCACGAAGGCCCAGTTGTCGCCGTAGTCTACGATGTTGTTGAACGCGACGAGTCCCAGTAGCAGCGCCATCGCCGCTACCAGGCATGCCTTGCAAAGGCGTATCAGCATCCCCGGATTGATTTTGTCCACGCCACTCTTCCCCATCTTTTCGACCGCGAAGTTAGAACAGTCGGCGAAGTCCGCAATGGGCCACGAACGGCCGAATCGGCCTCGGCGGCGCAGTACGTCAATTGCCCTGCATGTTTTGGCGTTCGACAAAAGCTTGTGGAAACGTGCCGCGCGTCTGCGGCATAGTCCTCACATGAATGCAGCGTTTCGCATTTCGCCTCTTCGCGATCTTCCTTCCGGCATCGACGAGCTCCGCGCGGAGGCTGCGGTGGAGGGCTTCCGCTTCATGGACACGCTCGTCATCGAATGGCGCTCCGGCGCGAACAGATTTGCACGGCCGGGCGAGGCATTTCTTGGGGCTTTCCAAATAGCCGAATTGATCGCAGTCGGTGGGCTCAACCGTGATCCCTATTCTGATCAAGAGGGAATCGGCCGGTTGCGACACATCTTTGTCAGAAGATCAGCCCGACGCTCCGGCGTCGGCTCCGCGCTTGTTCATCAGTTACTTCGCCACGCCGATGGCGTGTTTCGCTCAGTCCGGCTCAGGACGGAAACGCGGGAAGCGGCAGACTTCTACGTCAGCCTCGGTTTCCACGCCGTCCAAGACGAGTCAGCAACGCACGTCCGAAACTCAACCTGATGCCAGCGGCGTTGCGTGGTTCAAGCTGACTCACGACCGACCGGTAGTGGTACAGTTTGAAATGGCCGCAAAGGTCACTCCCAAGCTTTGGGAAATGTCTGATATGATCGCCGCATTGGAATCATGGGAAGAGGCGCAGACGGAGAAATAAGGGCGGAGGCAATAGCTACAGTGGGGCAAGACGAATCCATCGCAAACAAGACAATCAGAGACCGGCGTCGAACACTCAAAGCCGGGAAAATTGTCTTCAGCCAAGGCGGCTCGGTCATCGACTGCACCGTGCGCAATGTCTCCAGAACTGGCGCCATGATCAATGTGCAGAATGCGGTTACCGTACCTCAGGAATTTGAATTGTGCTGGGACGGCAACGTGCAGCGCTGTACCGTGGTTTGGCGAAAGGTCGCCAGCCTCGGCGTCAAGTTTGGCACTTAGGTTTTCACCCCCTGATTTCAAACTGTACCACTACCGACCGTTGGGCACTGGTAAAGTTTGAATCTAGTCAACCAGCCGGACAATATCTTCGATCTCCCAAAGCCGATCCGTAATCCCAGCTGCCATCGCAGGCGACATGCGAACCGTCGAATGGATGCGCGCGAAATTGTAGAACAGGAAGTAGATCGCCAGATGGTGAATGTGGTTTTCGATCTTTTTGCTGTGCCCGGCGGTCAGGCGGGTGAAGCGGCGATTTTGCTGCCTGATTTTCTGGTTATGTGTCTCTACGAAGCTGGTGCTGATGTAACGCGCGTCCGGCCTACCCTCAACCTTACGACCTTTGATGCCCGTGCAAACGCCGGGCGAATACTTGCGCTCGGGGCCACCCAAGTCGGCAGTCTCGCCGTAGGTCTTAATCAGCATCGCGTAGTCGATGGCGCTGCCAAAACTAGCTTCGACGGCTTCCAAATACGGCCGATGGCCGTCTGTGGTTAGCTGGATACGGTTTGCAACGCGATCCGCCACGTCCTGCATGAATTCATGCGCGTAGCCTGCGTCGCGACCGCCTACGAGATACGAGATAATCAGCTTGCTATCACGGTCGATCGCCGTCCATGTCCATGTGTCGCCCGCGTTGGCCGGCGCAGACTTCGCGGTCGGGAGCGTCGCCCTTTTGCAGTAATTGAACGCCCAGATTTCATCGCATTCCACGCGCTGAGACTTCACGCCACGGACGTGTTTATCGTGGTAGGCCGCGCAGGCCGTGCCGAGATCGGCGACCAGCTTCAGGATGGTCGGCTTGGACACGCCCGTCATACGGGCCGTTGCGTTCACCCCGGAACCTTCCATCAGGGCCGAGACGACTTGGACGCGTTTCGCGAGGGGCAGCTTGTTCATGGTGTCATGATAGCCAATTCTATGAGTTATGCAAGCTAAAAATGCGATGACCGAAAAAATAACTTGACGGCGGCTATATCGCTACCTAGATTGGTTGGCGAGTTAAAGATATCGGAGAGAAATATGGCTCGGGTACGAAGTCCAAACTACCCAGCGTTTGGCCTGCAAGAAGCCCTAAATCGCATCAAGACGATCCATGCGGCGGAGCATCATCTCGCCGCGCCTAAGGAAGTCATTGGGAAACACTTGGGATATAACGGCCTCAATGGTGCCTCGCTCAAGGCGATCTCGGCCCTGCTGAAATTTGGGCTTTTAGACGAAGCCCAAGGGGACAAGCTTAAAGTGTCTCCTCTTGCAATTTCAATCCTATACCCCGGGAAAGGCGATGATCGCGGGGCGGCGATCCGTGAAGCTGCCCTAAAGCCTGCTCTTTTTCAGGAAATTCACAACGAGTGGGAAGGCCATTGGCCAAGCGACGAGAACCTTCGCGCCTACTTGATCCGAAAGCAGTTCGCGACTGACGCACTAGACCGCGTTATACAGTCTTACAGAGAGACTATGGACCTTGTAGCTCGCGAGGAGGGTGGATATGGTGCTAGCGCTACGCCCGAAAATGAGGCGCGGCATCAGGAGAAGACACCCGTGCAGACCACCATGCAGACAAGGCTTGGCAGTAAGCCCCCCGTTGAGTTCTCGGTCACTCCTAACGCTGGTGGAGAGCCGTTCAGGGTCTCGTTTACTGGAAGTGGGATCGAGGTATCCGGGCTGCTTAACACTCCCGAACGAGCTGACGAATTAGTGCGCGCGATCAACGCTCTAAAGGTCTTGTTGCGCCCGCTTGGCCAAGACAAAACAGATGAAGAAGGCGACTAAGTATAGGATTCTTTTACCAATTTTTGGAACGATGCCATGTTGACAACTGTTTACACAAGCGTATATAGGGGCACGTCGCTATGAGGCCGCGACACCCCAACAAGGAGGTTGAGGCTGCGGTTTCTGAAGCCGAGTCGCTTGGTTGGCGGTTCATCAAAGGTAAGGGCCACGGCTGGGGAAGGCTCCTATGCCCGAAGAATGACCGGGACGGGTGCCAAATTTCGGTCTGGTCTACTCCGAGAAATACCGGCAACCACGCAAATGACATTCTGCGGGCGATAGGTCGTTGTGCTCACGCACACCGGGAGAACGGAAATGAAAACGCACAAGTTTGCGATCATCGCGTCGGGACTGGATCCGAACGGAGATGAATTCGAAAATCGCCTTTATGAGGCGGGATGCGACGACGCGACCATTTCCTTCCAGAAGGGCTTAATCATCCTAGAATTTTCTCGCGAAGCAAAAAGCTTCGCGCATGCAATCATTTCCGCGTTTGAAAATGTTCATGCGGCTGGAGCGAAGATAGAGCGATTTGAGCCGGATCATCTCGTAAGCCTGTCCGATATCGCAGAGCGTAGCGGACTGTCGAAGGCTGCAATTTCACTTTACTGCAAAGGAGCACGGGGCCACGGATTCCCACCGCCGATGGCCCGCGTTACGTCCGAAAGCCCACTGTGGGATTGGGTAGATGTCTCGCGATGGATGCACCAACACGAAAAGATAGATCGAGAAGCAGTCTTAGAGGCGCGCCTGGTGCGTGAAGCGAATATCATCACAAGAATGGAAGCCGTGCCTCACGATAAATTTGCGCGACGTATCGAGGAACTAGCCGCTGTAGCGGCCTAACTTACGCGCTTCCGCCGCTTTGGTGCGGTTTTCTTAATTGACCTCTCGACCAGCTTGCCGCCAATTGCCTTTTCGACCACGGAGAGGGCAGTTTGGCTTGAGTCCTTTGTGAGCCGCTTTGACGGTCGTTTCGGGCCTTGGGGGATCATGGGCATACCGTTACTGTACCCGGTCGAGCGGCGGCGGGGGAAGCGGCCTTGGGCGAATTTTGGCGAAACCTAATCATTTCGATAAGCGCACTAGCGCTGACTGGCCTGACCTATTTAGCGTTCGCAGAGCCACCTATCTACAACGTCTTATTCCTGTTTCTAAATGTCGTGATGCTATGCGTCAATGTAACTGGCTTAATTTGGACGTTTGGAGTCAATTCTGCTGAACACGCCGCTAGAGTGACGATCCTAAACTTCAAGGCGTCTGAACCACGAAAAGAGTTACCGTTTGGAACATCTTGGGAACTTTCGGACGCAGTCCAAGCGCGCCTAAAAAAACTAACGATGCCCAACTGGACTGGCGTGGTTCTTCTGCTCCTTCTCCTGTACCTGCTCTTCCTGCGCGCAGTCCCATTTCTTCGAGAGACGTTTGAGAAACCAGCAGCACCCGCCGCTCAGTCCAACATTGCCCAACCCCAACAAAAGGTCCCTTAGGTCAATGGGGGTCATTTACGGTTCCCCCAAACTTTACCAGTGCCGACCGTTGACATGACTCGCGCAAAGTTGCACTAAACCGCTTCAGCCATGCTTTCTGCAAAAGCGATCCCGGCCCAAGAAAGGCTGATCCACGCGCTCGACCTTCCCGATGTCGAGGAAGCCAGGCGCCACGTCGAGCGGCTCGGTGACGCAGTAAGCTTCTACAAGGTCGGCCTCGAAATCTTCATGACGGGTCATGGGTACCCGCTGATCGACTGGCTCAACGACCGCGGGAAGAAAATCTTCGTCGATCTGAAATTCTTCGACGTGCCCAACACGGTCCGCTCCGCGGTGCGCCAGTTGAAGGGGCGTCACGCCACGTTTGCGACCGTCCACGGCAATGACGAAATCCTCCGGGTCGCGGCGGCGGAAAAGAACGAGGTGAAGATTCTCGCGGTGACGGTTCTCACCAGCCTCGACAATTCCGATCTCAAATCGCTGGGCTTCCAGGTCGATACGTCGCAACTCGTGCTGTCGCGGGCGCGACGCGCGCTTGCGCTCGGCTGCGACGGGGTCATTTCCTCGGGGCTGGAAGCGAAGAATCTCCGCGCCGAACTGGGAGAGAATTTCCTCATCGTCGTGCCGGGAATCCGCCCCGTCGAGAACCGCGAGACCGACGACCAGAAGCGCACCGTCGATGTCGAAGACGCGTTCGAAGACGGCGCCGACTACATCGTCGTCGGCCGCCCCATCCGCGCCGCCGCCGATCCGCGGGCTGCGGCGCTCGCGATCCAGAAGCGCATCGCGGATCTGTTCGTGGCGAAATAGAGCCTGCTCCGCCTACATGTGGAGCAAGGGCCAGGCATCTCTTTTCCTCCCCCAACGTGGGGGAGGTGCCGAGCCCCCGGGTCCGCGCGAAGCGCGGCCCGAGGATAAACTCCGCGAGGCGGAGGGGGGTGTCGCTCGCAACCACGTCCCCCTCCGGCCCGGAGCTTGTCCTCCGGCCGCGCTTCGCGCGGACCGGTGGGGGCCACCTCCCCCACGTTGGGGGAGGAAAACAGGGTGATTCAATCTGACCGCATCTGCGTTCTACAGAAACTCCCGCCCACGGAAGATCGACAAGAGACGGATGCCTTCACGCTCGAGGTTATCCGCAGCACCTTCCTCGCGGTCGACGAGCACCAGGCCCGCATTGACGGACGCGCCTGCGTCGCGCGCGGCGCGGGCGGCGTCGAGGATTGAGCCCCCCGTCGTCGCGACATCGTCGAGGATCAGCGCGCGCGAGCCGGAGAGTGTTTCGCCGGGGCCAAGGCCTTCGATCAATTCTCTTGTTCCGTGCTGCTTCGGTTTCTTGCGCACGAAGAACGTCCGCACCGGGCGGCCTTCCATTTCGCTGATCGCAGCGAGGCTGCCCATGAGGGGAACCGCACCCATTTCGAGGCCGCCGACGAGGTCCACGCCCTCCGCGCGGATGCGCTCAAGGAACGCGCCTGCGGCGAGCCGCGCGCCGCGCGGAAACATCATGGTGGGCTTCAGATTGAAGTACATCTCGCTCTCGCGGCCGGAGGCGAGCGTGAACTTGCCGCGGCGGAACGAGCGGTCGCGGATGAGTTCGAACAGCTCACTTTCGCCGATGCCGCGCGTGGTGTCCGGCAATCCCTGTCCGGCAGCGGCGCTCATCGAAAACTCCGGATCGAAAACGCTGCCCTCTCGCACGCCGCCCCGGGGATGACAAGCTGATACAGGCGACAACAGCGATATTATGGCGCAAACGCCCCAAGCGGAGTTTATGAGGTTTTCTTGCTCGCCTCGATTGCCGCGCGCAACCGCATGCCTACCGAGTGAAAGTCGAACGGCTTGGAAATGACCTCCTGCTTTTCGCAAAGCCCGTGCGCAGCGTCGGCCTTCTGAGCATGTCCTGACACGAGGAGTACTGGTAGTCCCGGGCGGTTTTGCCGAATCCATTGGGCCAGACCAAAGCCGTTCATTCCTCCCGGCATACGCACATCGGTCAGCACAACGTCGATGGGAATTTCCAGCGTTTCCAGGACGGCAATTGCCCGTTCGGCGCTTGTGGCCTCCAAAGTCTTGAAGCCGCATTCCTGAAGGAATTCCGAAAGAGCAATCCGGATCAGGAATTCATCGTCTACCAACAGGACTGTCGGCTTTCGCTCCGCCGCATCTGGCAACACAACTTCTGCTAGGCTGGCCATTGATCCCCCGAACGATCGTTGGTCTCAGCCCCAATCCCTGCCGTGACGCTACAGACTGCGCCGCCAGATACAACCCACCGGAACGTGTATGGATTGGTCAAAAACGCCCCGAACTGCCGGGCTGACAACTTCACAGAAAAGCCATACCGGACAACAGGAAAAATGCGCCTGTTTCGAAGAGAAACCCCCCGACCCGCAATTCCCGCGATTTGGCGGGCTTTTCGGCGATTGTGACTCTCTGTTCCGCACCCGCCGGACGAATCACCTGTAATTCGCCTGATAAACAGGAAACGCCCCTCACTTCCCGATGCAGAAATCGCGGAAGACGGTGTCGAGGAGCTCCTCGATATCGACGCGGCCGGTGAGGCGGCCGATGGCGCGGAGCGCGAGGCGGAGGTCCTCGGCGACCAGTTCGCTTTGCGTCGCCTTCAATGCGCGGGAAAGCGATTCGACGGCGACGGTCACGCATTCGCGATGGCGGGCACGCGTCATGGGCGGGGATTCGCGCGGGCGATCGAGCCGCTTGCGCACCTGCTCCTGAAGGGCGGCGAGCAGCGCCTCGAGACCTTCGCCGGTCTTCGCCGAGATGTGCAGGCCCTCGCGCGGAGCGGGCCAGGCGAGATCGCTCTTGTTCCACACTGCAAGCGTCGCGCGCGCGACCGCTTTTTCGTCGAGCCCTGCAAATGGATCGCGTGCGGCGCCATCGAGGAGAAGGAGGGTCATGTCGCTTGCTGCGGCGCGGGCGAGGGCGCGGCGCACACCTTCGGCTTCGATCGCGTCGCCCGCGCTGCGCAGTCCCGCGGTGTCGGCGAGATGGACGACATAGCCGCCGAGATCGAGGCGCGCTTCGAGAATGTCGCGCGTGGTGCCGGGCATTTCGGAAACGATGGCGATGTCGCGGCGGGCGAGCGCATTGACGAGCGAGCTCTTGCCCGCGTTCGGCGCGCCGATGACGGTGAGGAACAGACCCTCGCGCGTCATCTCGCCCCGGTGCGCATCGTCGAGATGGCGCGTCATCTCCGTGTGCAGCGCAAGCATGGGCGTGTGCAATCGGTCTTCAAGGTCGGCGGGCAATTCCTCTTCCGAGAAATCAATCGCCGCTTCCGCCCAGGCGAGCGCCTCGATCAACTGCGCGCGCCAGCTCTCGTAAAGTTCGGCGAGCGCGCCTTCGAATTGCTTCAGCGCCTGGCGGCGCTGCGCGGGCGTCTCCGCGTCGATGAGATCGGCGAGCGCCTCGGCGCCGGTGAGATCAAGCTTGCCGTTCTCGACGCCCCGCCGCGTGAACTCTCCTGCTTCCGCCGCGCGCAGGCCGCGCAGCGTGGCGAGCACGTGGAGGACGGAGTCCACAATTGCGCGGCCGCCATGCAGATGGAATTCCACGAGGTCTTCGCCGGTCGCGCTCGCGGGCGCTGGAAACCAAAGCACCAGCGCCGAATCGAGCGTCTCGCCCGCGGCGTCCTTCAGATTGCGAACGGTTGCACGGCGGGGCGCCGGCAAGGGATCGCCCGCGAGCGCTTGCAAAACGGAAGACGCCTTCGGTCCGGACACGCGCACAACGGCGATCGCGGCGCGGCCCGGCGCTGTCGAAACGGCAAAGAAAGTGTCGCGCGGCTGATCCGCCATCGCGCTCAGCGCGGCGGGCGGTCCCGCGTCGGCGCCCGCACGCTGTCGCGCATCATGCGCTGGAATTGTTCCATCCCCTGGCTGCCCCAGGAGAACCAGGTCTTGAGCATGGCTTCGGGGTCGGCGGAGGCCTCAACCGCCGCCATCAGACGCTTCTCCATCTCAGCGGTGAGTTTTTCCTGCAATTGCGTGACATCGGGCAGGCCCATCACGCGGCGCGCCTCGTCCGGGGTGAGGTCGATTTCGATGTTGAGCTTCATCATCGCTTCCAGCTTGTCGGCGCCGAGGGGCGCGCGCTAGATGAAGCTAGGGCCAACAAGGGCCCGCCGCAACCGCACCCAGCGGACAGCGTGCTGAACCGGGATTCATCATGACTCAGAACCTGCTCGACCGCGAGACCAGCCCCTACCTGCTTCTGCATAAGGACAATCCCGTGCATTGGCGCGCCTGGGGGCCGGAGGCGCTCAGCGAGGCGGAAACGGGCAACAAACCGATCCTGCTCTCCATCGGCTACACGGCCTGCCACTGGTGCCATGTGATGAACGAGGAGAGCTTCACGGACGCAGAGACCGCAGCGCTGATGAACGAGCTGTTCGTCAACATCAAGGTCGACCGCGAGGAGCGGCCCGACATCGACCAGATCTACCAGGCGGCCGCCAACTCGCTGGGTCACACGGGCGGCTGGCCTCTGACCGTCTTCCTGACGCCATCGGGCGAACCTTTCTATGCCGGCGCCTATTTCCCCAAGGAGGAGCGCTACGGTCAACCGGCATTCAAGCGCGTCCTGCCGGAAGTCGCGCGGCTGTACCACGAGCAGCCCGATCCGGTTGCCAACACCGCGGCACGCGTGCAGCAGGCCTTCGCCAATCTGTGGGCGCGCGATCTGCGCGGCAATCTCGACGGGGCGGTCGTCGATCAGTGCGCGATCCGCATCGGCCAGCGCTTCGACATTTTTTACGGCGGTCTCTCCGGCGCGCCGAAATTTCCCTCGACGGGGCTCGTGGAACTGCTGTGGCGCGCCCATCTGCGCACCGGTCTCGGGCAGTTTCTGCAGCTCGCACTCACTACGCTCGACCACATGGCGCTCGGCGGAATGTACGACCATGTCGGCGGCGGCTTCGCCCGCTATTCGACCGACGAACGCTGGCAGGTGCCGCATTTCGAGAAGATGCTCTACGACAACGCACTGCTCATCGACCTCTACACCATGGCGTGGCAGCACAATCGCGCCGCAGCCTATCGCGAGCGCATCGAAGATACTGTCGCCTGGCTCCTGCGCGAGATGGGTGTCGAGCAGGCCTTCGCGTCGAGTCTCGGCGCCGACCAGGATGGCGAGGAAGGGAAATACTATCTGTGGAGCGAGGCGGAGATCGATGCCGCCCTGATGGGCACGTTCGTGCAGCGCTTCAAAGAGGCTTACGCCGTCCGCCGCGAGGGCAATTTCCAAGGCCGTAATCTGCTTCAGCGCATCGGCGGCGTCTATCCGCTTCCCGAGGCCGACGAGGTTCTGCTCAAGAAACAGCGCGAGTTGCTGCTTGCCACGCGGCTGAAGCGTCCGCCGCCGCTCCGCGATGACAAGGTGCTCGCCGACTGGAACGGCATGGCGATCACAGCGCTCGCCAATGCCGGCATGGTGTTCCGCAAGGCGCAGTGGACGGCGGCCGCCATCCGCGCCTTCGCGTTCATCGAATCGGCACTGGGCGACGGCGACCGGCTCTATCATTCGTGGCGCAGCGGCACGCGCCATCACACGGGATTCTCCGACGACTACGCCCACATGGCGCGGGCGGCGTTCACGCTCTGGGAGGCGACCGGCGACAAGCGCTATCTCCGGCGCGCGCAAGCCTGGGTGCACGTCCTGAACGAGCATTTCTGGGATTCGCAGAATGGCGGCTATTTCTACACGTCCGACGATTCCGATCCACTGATCGTCAGAACCCGCATCGTCTTCGATCAGGCCGTGCCTTGCGCCAACGGCTTGCTGGTCGGCCTCCTGTCGCGCCTGCATCTGGCGACCGCCGACAATCTCTACCGCGACCGCGCCAACGCGCTCATCCAGGCCTTTGCGAGCGAAGTGTCGCGCGCCTTTCTTTCGATGGGCTCCTACATCAATGGCCTCGAAGTCGCGATGACTGCGCTGCAGATCGTCGTGGTGGGCCAGATCGACAATCCCAAGACGCATGAGCTCGTGAACGCCGTGCTGGGGCGAAGCCTGCCCAATCGCACGCTGATCGTCGTCGATCCGCGCGAGACGCTGCCGGCCGGTCATCCCGCGCAAGGCAAAGCGATGCAGAATGGCCAGCCCACTGTCTATGTCTGCCAGCGCATGACGTGTTCGGCGCCGATCACCAATCCCGTCACGCTGTCCCAGGTTCTGCTGCTGCCCTCGCGGCCGCAGGGACAGGCATGACGAGCGGGGCGCATATCGCAAGGGACACGATTCCATGACCGGCAAGGACATCACCATCCGTACCACCGACGGTTCGTTCGGCGGCTATCTGGCTTCTCCGTCTGCGGGCAGAGGCGCCGCAATCGTAGTCATCCAGGAGATATTCGGCGTGAACGCGTTCGTGCGCGCGGTCGCGGACGGATTTGCCGCGCATGGGTATTTCGCGCTGGCGCCGGATCTCTTCTGGCGCATCGAACCCGGCGTGCAGCTCAGCGACAAGACCGACGCCGAATGGTCGCGCGCGTTTGAGCTGATGGGAAAATTCCATATGGATGTGGGCATAAAGGACATACAGGCCACGATCACGGAATTGCGAAATACCCCGGGCTGCAGCGGAAAGGTGGGCGCCGTCGGCTATTGCCTGGGAGGGTTACTTGCCTTTCTCACCGCCACGCGCACCGACTGCGATGCGTCTGTCGGCTATTACGGCGTGAACATCCAGAAGATGCTCGGTGAAGCCGGTTCGATCCGCAACCCGCTGATGCTGCACATCGCCGGAAAAGACGAATATGTCCCACCGGCCGCGCAGAAAGAGATCCTCGACGGTCTGAAAACCAATCCTCATGTTACAATTCAGCTCTATCCGGAGATGGATCACGCCTTCGCGCGCACCGGCGGCGCGCACTACGACCGCGCCAATGCCGAACTCGCCAATGGCCGCACATCCACCTTCTTCCGCCAGCATCTGAGCTGACCATGAAGGCGATCCGCTTCGCCCGCACCGGCAGTCCCGAGGTTCTCACTCTCGAGGACATCGACCTGCCGTCGCCGCGCGCGGGCGAGGTGCGTGTGCGCCACACCGCCATCGGCGTCAATTTCATCGACACCTATCACCGCAACGGCCTCTATCCGGTTTCGCTTCCGTCAGGAATTGGGCTCGAAGCCGCCGGTATGGTCGAAACGGTCGGCGAAGGCGTTACGGCTTTTCGGAAAGGAGATCACGCGGCCTATTGCACCGGGCCACTCGGCGCCTACGCCGAAGCAAACAATGTTCCTGCCGATCGACTAGTCAAAATCCCATCCGGAATTGCCGACGAAACCGCCGCCGCATCCCTGCTCAAGGGCATGACCGCGCAATATCTCCTCAAACGCACTTATCCCGTGCAGCGCGGTCAGACGATTCTTTTTCATGCTGCGGCGGGCGGCGTGGGGTCGATTGCCTGTCAATGGGCGAATTATCTCGGCGCGACGGTGATCGGGACGGTGGGATCGGACGAAAAGGTCGCGCTCGCGAAAGCCAATGGCTGCGCGCATGTGCTCAACACCAGCAGCGCCGACTGGAGCCGCAGTGCGCACGAGATCACCGGCAGCGCGGGCGTGCCAGTCGTCTATGATTCCATCGGGAAGGATACGTTTGCGGGGTCGCTCGACTGCCTCGCCGTGCGCGGCATGATGGTGAGCTTCGGCAATTCCAGCGGCGCGGTGCCCCCCTTTGAGCCCGGAACGTTGGGCGCCAAAGGCTCGCTCTATCTCACTCGGCCGACCCTGTTTCACTACACGCGTAATGCGAAAGAACTACAGGAAACGGCCGAGGATTTGTTCGCGGTGATCTTGTCGGGCACCGTCAGGATCGCTGTTCACCAGCGCTTCCCGCTCGCCGAAGCACGCCAGGCCCACGAGGCTTTGCATTCGCGCATGACGACCGGCGCGACCGTTCTCATCCCGTAGCCGCGAATTCGGATGTCACGTTCCATCTTACCAAGAACAGACCGGGGCCGGCATCACGGAAACTGTCCGCGCTGCGCTTCGAAAGCTGGTGTCGATCCGGGCACAGCAAAAGGCTTTGAAACTTCAGGGCAAGGTCAAATTCAGCGTCGACCTGATGGCGCTAAAGCGACTCGAAGATTGAGGCTGTGATTGCAGCTGACACGGGTAGCCTTGTCGCCTGTCCCCTTATCACTCGCGATCCAGACTTCCGGCCTTTCGCCGAATATTGCGGTCTGAAGCTCGCACAGGCAAATTGCCTAAGTATTCATGCTCTCGAAGAACTCCGAATTCGTCTTCGACGAACGCATCTTGTCGAGCAGGAACTCGATCGCGTCGATCGTGCCCATGGGTGCGAGAATGCGGCGGAGCACATAGGTCTTGGCGAGTGTGCCCTTGTCGATGAGCAATTCGTCCTTGCGTGTGCCCGAGCGCAGGATGTCGATGGCGGGGAACACGCGCTTGTCGGCGACCTTGCGGTCAAGAATGATTTCCGAATTGCCGGTGCCCTTGAACTCCTCGAAAATCACTTCGTCCATGCGGCTGCCCGTATCGATCAGCGCGGTCGCGATAATCGTGAGCGAACCGCCTTCCTCGATGTTGCGCGCGGCGCCGAAGAACCGCTTTGGGCGCTGCAGCGCGTTGGCATCCACGCCGCCCGTCAGCACCTTGCCGGATGACGGCACGACGGTGTTGTAGGCGCGGCCGAGCCGTGTGATGGAATCCAGCAGGATCACGACATCGCGCTTGTGCTCGACGAGACGCTTCGCCTTCTCGATCACCATTTCGGCCACCTGGACATGGCGCGTCGCCGGCTCATCGAAGGTCGAGGACACGACCTCGCCCTTCACCGAACGTTGCATGTCGGTCACTTCTTCCGGCCGCTCGTCGATCAGAAGAACGATCAGGTAGCATTCGGGGTGATTGATGGCGATCGCCCTGGCGATGTTCTGCAGAATCACCGTCTTGCCGGTGCGCGGCTGGGCGGTGATGAGCGCGCGCTGGCCCTTGCCCTGCGGTGCAACGATATTAATGATCCGGCCCGTCTTGTCCTTGATGGTCGGATCCTCGATCTCCAGGTTGAGCCACTTCGTGGGATAGAGCGGCGTCAGATTGTCGAAATGCACCTTGTGCTTAATCTTTTCGGGATCCTCGAAATTGATCGTGGAGACCTTGAGCAGCGCGAAATAGCGCTCCCCGTCCTTGGGGCTGCGAATGGGGCCATCAACAGTGTCCCCGGTCCTGAGGGCGAAGCGGCGGATCTGCGACGGCGATACGTAGATATCGTCCGGGCCCGCGAGGTAGTTCGATTCGGGCGAGCGCAGAAAGCCGAATCCGTCCTGTAGCGTCTCGAGCACGCCGCCGCCGGTGATCTCGACATTGCGGTCGGCGAGCTCCTTGAGGATCGCAAACAGCATGTCCTGCTTGCGCATCGCCGATGCATTCTCGATTTCGAGATCCTCGGCGAACGACAGCAGGTCGGTGGGAGACTTGGACTTCAAGTCCTGCAGCTTCATTGCCTGCAGGCCGGATTGCACTGTCATGGGGATTGCACCTGGGGGGATAGCACCTGGAACGGAAGCCTTCGGGGATTTGATCCGCCGCCCGCGGTTCCGGCGAGAGTCTCGGCGGTGGTATGGTTGCGCGCCGTGCCGGCCTGCACCGGATTCAACTTCGCGCTTGTCCTGCGCGCACTGCCCAACGGCGTGAATGGGGAACTAACGTCTTATACCGGGATTTCGTGCCGTTGCAAATGGATCTTTCTTTGCGGGTCCCCGGGACCCCCGGTTCAGAAAGGCTTAACGACGGCCAGGATGACGATGAACACCAGGAGCCCCGCGGGGACTTCGTTCCATATGCGGTAGAAACGCGCCGAATGCGCATTCGCATCCGACGCAAACCCCCGCACCCAGCGCGCATTGAGGCCATGTACGCCACTCATCGCCACCACCAGGGCGAATTTCAGGTGAAACCAGTTTTGGTGCCACGCATCCGTCGCCGGCAGAAAGCTCAGCGTGAGCCCCAGAATCCAGACGGCAATCATCGCCGGATTGACAATCACACGCAGAAGCCGGCGCTCCATCCGCTTGAAGCGTTCAGAATCAGGCGATCCGGGGAGCGCCTCGCAATGATACACGAAGAGGCGCGGCAGATAGAGCATTCCTGCCATCCAAGCTATGACGGCAATCACATGAAACGCTTTGATCCAGAGATAGAACTCCGTTGATTCGATCCATGCGCTCATTGCCCTGCCCCGCTCATGCCGCAATGTGCCAGGCCCGGGGGGCAAATCCGCCCGGCCCCGCACGTCACAGGCCTTGGGGACGCAACGGCCTGCAAAACAAGATCACCCAATCCGCGAATGAAAGCCTCGCTTGTTCCAACGGTCGCCGCACGGAGATAGTCCGGCACGCCCGCTTTGCGCGCAAGCGCTGCATAATCGATATCAAGCTCGACAAGCGTTTCGGAGTGCTCCGATACGAACGCAACCGGCACTACGACGAGGCCCTTGCCCTCCGCGCCTGCCCGCCGAATCTCCTCGTCCGTCGCGGGCGCAAGCCATTTGAGCGGCCCGACGCGGCTCTGATAGGAAATCCGCCAATCCAGCGCGCCGTTTCCCAGTTCATGCACAAGAGCGCCAACAGTTCGTTCGATCTGCCAGCGGTACGGATCGCCACGATCGACAATCCGCTGCGGGAGCCCATGAGCGGAGAAAAGTAGGCGGTAGGACACCTCCGGCCGCCGACGCAGAAGCGACGTCCGCACGCGCTCGGCCAGACCTTTGATGAACCCTTCGTTCCACGGATAGCAGCAGACACGTTTGTGTTCGGCGGAAAGACCCGCTTTCTCAGCCGCCGCGCGCCAGGCAGAAAGGGATGAAGCGGTCGTCGTCGTAGAGAATTGCGGATACAGCGGCAGGAGCACGACACAGTCGGGCGCGAAGGCGGCAACGGCCTCGGCTGTTTCATCGCTCATCGGATGCCACGCCCGCATGGCGACAAAGACTCGTACCTCGGCGCCGCGCCGCACGAGATCCTGTTCGAGCGCGTCTGCCTGCGCAGCAGTTTGTTCGAGAATAGGCGATTTTCCCCCGATCCGCTCGTAAATCGCGCGCGCGACAGGTGCGCGACGCTTCGCGATCAACCGCGCTGCCGGCTGGCACAGCCATGGAGGAAGGGGAAGGATCGCAGGATCGGAAAACAGATTCCTGAGGAACGGCTCAACAGCGGAGGGCGAATCGGGGCCGCCGAGGTTGAACAGCACGACAGCCAGCCTCAATGCAGGCTCCGTACGCGCGCGATGAACTCGGCAACATGCTCAACCGGCGTTTGCGGTAAAACCCCATGGCCGAGATTTGCGATGAAGGGAACCTTCTTCGTTGCCACGAGCAATCTGTCAATTTCCCGGGCCATCATGGGTCCACCCGCCAGAAGCAGAATCGGATCCAGATTGCCCTGCAGAGCCGCGTTTCCTGCGAGTCTCTCGACGGCCGCGCCAATCGGCAAAGCCGTGTCGACGCTCACTCCGTCCACTCCTGTTTCCGCCACATACCGCTCGTAACCCTCGACAGTCGCACCACGCGGGAAGCCGATGATCTTCGCGGCGCTGGTCGTCTTTCGAACGCGCTCCACGACGAGCTTTGTAGGTCCGATCACCCATTCAAGGAACGCATGTTCCGAGAGGCCGCCAGCCCAACTGTCGAATATCTGCACCACTGTCGCGCCAGCTTCGATCTGCCTGACGAGATGATACGCCACGCAGGTTGCGATCTGGGTCAGAAGATTCGAAAAACCTCCCGGGTCCCGATAGCCCCAGAGTTTCGCCGCACGCTGATCTGAAGAACCTTGACCTTCCGCCATATAGGTTGCGAGCGTCCATGGTCCGCCGGCGAAACCCAGGATGTCCTTCCCGGCTTCAAGCCGACTGTCCACCGACCGTAACGCCTCATAGACTGGCGCAAGCTTCTGTCCCCACTCTTCATGATCCATCCGCAGTTCACCCGGCGAAAGAGTTCGCTCAAGACGCGGCCCTGTCCCGTCATCAAATTGGATCTCCTTGCCCATCGCGAAAGGCACGAGCAGGATGTCGGAGAACAGGATCGCGGCATCCACGTCGAACCGCCGCACCGGTTGCAGCGTCACTTCTGCAGCGTCCTGCGGCGTCATGCACAGTTTCCAGAAGGACCCCGCCCTTGCTCGGGCTTCGCGATACTCCGGGAGATATCTTCCAGCCTGCCGCATCAGCCAGACCGGTGGGGGCGACAGCCTTGAACCGCCCAGAACCGCGAACAGCTTTCCTTTTCGCCCTTCTTCCAATCAAAAGACTCCCTTAGATGATGATGAATGTTGATGGGGCTGTGAATAGGTGGATGAACCAGGTCTGTAGGCTGCAACCGGTTGAGACTCAAGCCGGGTTTGCCGGGCTGGGCGGGGAGAGCGCAGTTGATGTATTGCCGCGACGCGTGAATGATTGTGGAAGGATGTTGTTGAAATCGAGAATCCTCTGCCGCGCACGAATGGTCTGGGGATGAATGTGGAGAAAGCGAAGGAATATCACCTGCATCTGGTTTCCGACGCGACCGGAGAGACGCTCAATGCTGTCGGGAAGGCTGCAAGCGCGCAATTCGAAGGCGTTCAGGTTCAGGAACATTTTTATGCGCTTGTGCGCAGCGCAAGGCAGCTCGAGCGTGTGATCGATCACATCGCAGCAGAGCCGGGTCTTGTCTTCTTCACCCTCGTCAATCCGGAACTGCGCAGGATTCTGGAGGCGAAATGCGCCCAGCTCGGCCTTCCCTGCCAGGGAATTCTGGATGGGCCGATCGCCATGCTGCGGCAATATCTCGGCGCAGCGGAGACGCACCGCCCGGGCGGACAGCATGAGGTCGACCAGCGATATCTTCATCGGATCGAAGCCCTGAACTTTGCCATCGCACATGACGACGGCCAGGCATTGTCCTTGCTTGAGCAGGCAGAAGTCGTGCTGGTTGGAGCAAGCCGGACGTCGAAAACGCCGACCTGCGTGTACCTCGCCATACGGGGTGTTTGCGCGGCCAACGTCCCTGTCATTCCCGGCCTCGCACTTCCACCAGAGCTGCTTTCCGCGCAGCGCCCGTTGATTGTCGGATTGTGGGCGTCGCCGGACCGGCTGGTTCAGGTGAGACGCAACCGCCTCACCTCTCTCGGAGAGGTTCGCTCCACAAGCTATGTGGACATCGACAGCGTGCGCGCCGAAGTGACTGCGACTCGCCAACTTTTCGAACAACGCGGCTGGCCTGTGATCGACGTCTCGCGACGCTCCGTCGAGGAAACTGCAGCTTCCGTTCTCAATCTTCTCGCCGAGCGGAAGGAGACTGCATCCGCATGATGCCGCTGGTCCTTGCCTCGGCAAGCACGTCGCGGGCGCGGCTTCTCCGCGCCGCCGCCGTCTCCTTCGAAGTGATTGTTCCAGACGTCGATGAGGAGGCGGAGAAGATTGCCGCTGGCCGAAGCGGCAGCGCGCCATATGAAATTGCTTGTCGCCTCGCGTCGACAAAAGCATCGCAGGTGTCGTCAAGCCGACCCCGCCGGCACGTATTGGGTGCCGACCAGGTGCTCGAACTGGATGGCGAGATCATCAGCAAATGCGGCACAACAGCGGATGCTGCGGCTCTTCTGCTGCGACTGCGCGGCCGCGCCCACGAACTTGTGACGGCCGCCGTTCTGATGGTGGGGCAAACAGTAATGTGGCGGCACGTCGAACGCTGCCAGCTCTTCATGCGCGAGTTCAGTGACGCGTTTCTTGCGGACTATCTGTCGGATGCGCCGTCGGCGCTGGACTGCGTTGGCTGCTACCAGCTCGAGGGGCCCGGCGTGCAACTCTTCGAGCGCATCCACGGGGACTATTTCTCGGTGCTGGGCCTGCCTCTCGTGCCACTGCTCGCGGCGTTGCGAGCTCATGGGCTTGTTCGTACATGACGTTATCGGGCAGCAAACGAATCGCGGGCGTTGTGGGCTGGCCGATTGCGCACTCGCTCTCGCCGCAGCTGCATGGTTTCTGGCTCCGCGAATACGGACTTGGCGGCGCCTACGTGCCACTTCCCGTACGCCCGCACGAGTTCTCTGTGGCATTGAGAGGTTTGGCGCGATCGGGGTTTAAGGGCTTGAACATCACGTTGCCTCACAAGGAGGCGGCATTTGCGCTTGCCGACGAATGCGACGGGGCGGCGGTCGCTGCCGGCGCCGCTAACATCATCCTGTTTCGCGGGGAGCGCGTACGGGCGCAGAACTCAGATGCCGAAGGCCTCGCTGCCAGTCTTGAGGAGCAGCTCGGCGCTGACGCCATTCGAGAAGGGAGCGTCGTTATTCTGGGAGCAGGAGGCGCATCGCGTGCTGCAATACTGGCCTGCGACAGTCTTGGCGCGCGCGAGATTCACGTACTCAACCGCAGCTCTTCGCGCGCAAACGACGTCGTCGCGCGCCTCACCGCGCATGCAGCCGCGACAATCGGAGCGATATCGCTGGACGAATGGCCAGCGCTCGCGCCGGCGGTGCGGCTCGTCATAAACGCGACGAGCGCCGGCATGAAAGGAAGCGCATCCCCGGCCGTGTCTCTCGAGTCGCTCCCCAGCGATGCCGCTGTCTGCGACCTCGTCTACAATCCTCTGGAGACCCCACTTCTGGCGCGCGCGAAAGCAAGAAGGCTGCGCGCGATCGACGGTTTGGGCATGCTGATGCACCAGGCTGTTCCAGCCTTCGAATCTTTTTACGGAATCAGGCCCGAAGTCTCGGCCTCATTGCGTGCGCATCTCGAAGAGGCGCTGCGTGGCGGAGCCTGAACGACCGCTACTCGTCGGCCTGACCGGTTCCATCGGCATGGGCAAGACGGAAACCGCGCGCATGTTCGAGCGCCTCGGCATCCCCGTCCACGACGCCGATGCAACCGTGCACAGGCTTTACGAACCGGGCGGGGCCGCGGTCCCTGCAATCGCCAAAGCGTTTCCAAAGTGCATTTGCGGCGGCCGCGTCGATCGCGACCGACTTTCGGAGATCGTGCGCGCCGATCCCTCGGCTATCGAAAGGCTCGAAGCCATCGTCCATCCCCTCGTCGCCGCCAACCAGGAAGCTTTCGTTGAGCAGGCCGCTGCGTTGGGCTCGGACCTGGTCGTTCTGGACGTCCCCCTGCTCTTCGAAACGGGCGGCGAAGCGCGCATGGACGCGGTCGTCGTTGTTTCGGCGCCAGCGGACACCCAGCGCGCACGTGTTCTCGCCCGCCCCGGCATGACCGGGGAACTTCTGGAGCATATTCTTGCCCGCCAGATTCCCGATGTGGAAAAGCGGGCTCGCGCGCACTTTGTGGTGGAGACCGGCAAAGGCTTGCGGCATGCTTTCGAACAGGTCAAATCCGTGGTCGCGGCGTTGCGCACGCAAAGGATGAAAAGCCGTGCGTGAGATCGTCGTCGACACCGAAACTACCGGACTTGATCCCTCGGATGGCCATCGCATCCTGGAGATCGGCTGCGTGGAACTGTTCGATCACGTGCCAACCGGCGTGACGTTTCAGCGATATTTCAATCCCGAGAGACTCGTGCCGCCGGAATCCCAGCGCGTCCATGGGCTGACGGACGACTTTCTTTCCGGCAAGCCCCGCTTCTCCGCTGTCGCCGAAGAGGTCCTCACTTTTTTTGGCGATGCGCCGCTCGTGATGCACAATGCCGTGTTTGATCTTAAATTCGTGAATGCGGAATTCCAGCGCCTGTCTCTCCCTCTCATCCCGTTCGGCAGGACCATCGACACGATAGAAATTGCGAAGAGCAAAATTCCGGGCGCCCGCTATTCTCTCGATGAACTCTGCAAGCGGTTTGGAATCGATCTCTCCGGGCGAAGCCGGCACGGGGCGCTCATCGACGCGCAGCTCACGGCGCGCGTTTATCTGGAGCTCGTGGGCGGCCGTCAGGCCCGGCTTCGGTTGGCGCCGCGGGACACTGGCCACCTGCCGCACGAAGATCACGTCGCAGCGCGGCAGCGCGGTCTGGAACTGTCTTCGCGGCTCAACGCGGCGGAAGCGGCTGCGCACGCAGAATTCGTAGCGCTGGAATTGGGCAGCAATCCGGTTTGGAACTGGGAGTCCGGCGAAGGTCAGCTCACCGGCTGACCGGCGCGCATTTGCTGCGCTTCGGCTGCCTTGGCGCGGTAGAGAGCTGCAAAATCGATCGGTTCGATCATCAGGGGGGGCATGCCCCCATCGCGCACCGCATCTGCGACGATGCGGCGGGCGAACGGGAAAAGCAGATGCGGTCCGTCGATCAGCAGAATCTGCTGCAAAATCTCTTCGGGCGCATTCTGGATCAGAAAAAGCCCGCCGTAGGCCAATTCGAGCAGGAACAGTGGCTTGTCGTCGGCTTTGGCCGTCACTCTGAGTTTGAGCTCGACCTCGAAGCGTTCGCCGTCTAGGCGCCGAGCCTGAAGATCCACGCCGAGATCTATTCCCGGGCGCGCAGTCAGATTCATGGGTGCGCCAGGGTTCTCGAAAGAGAGGTCCTTCACATATTGTCCAACAATCTGGATTCGAAGTTGCGGTCCTTCGGGACCGCCCGGCGGATTGCCATTCGGACCAATGCCCACGTCGCTCATGAATTGACCGTCCCCGGAAAAGCGGGCGGGGCTATCATGGATAGGCCGGACTGGCAAGCCAAAGTGGGGTTGCACTCGAAATTGCGGCACCCGAACCTATGTTGGGAATTAACATCCCGTACCGGTTGCCGAGATGGACCCCACCGATGCCACTAGGCTAGGGTGCGCTAACTCGGCGGGACATCGGAAAGAGGTTTCGTGCCATGGCAGATTCACAGCTGCTTGGGATTCTTTTGATTGCCATGGTGGCCGGCGTCATCCTGTTTCGGCTGTACACGATCCTTGGCCGGCGAACCGGCAATGAACGCGAGCCTCAGGAGCGACTTCGACGTGTCGCGGGCGCAATGCCACCGGCCAGCCCCGACAACGTCGTTGCACTGCCGGATCGAGCTTCCACTCCAGCGGAACAACAATCCGGCGCCAATGACCCGGTTGCTCGCGGGCTTTTGGATATCAGGCTTGCCGATCGCCGGTTCGAAACCGATCGCTTCCTCGATGGAGCGCGGCATGCCTATGAGATGATCGTCACCGCCTTTGCCGCCCGAGACCGCGCCACGCTCCGCCCACTTCTCAGTGACGAAGTTTATGCGGCCTTCGACGCGGTCATGCGCGGACACGAGGAGCGCAAGGAATCGGTGGCCTATTCCTTTGCGGGGTTTAAAAGCGTTCGAATTACTCATGCGGTGCTAAAGGCGCCAAACGCGGAAATCACGGTGGAATTCTCCGCCCAATTCACGTCGACCACGACGGATGGGGCAGGCGCGGTGATCGAAGGCGATCCCAAAACCGTGCGCGATGTGACGGACATCTGGAGTTTCGCGCGCGACACGCGGGCAGGCGATCCCAATTGGACGCTCGTGGCAACGAGCGGCGGCTGAAAGCGCACCGCGCGCAGCGGCCTGGATGGCATCGGGCCAGCTTGCTCCTCGTCCTTCTGGTTACGCTCTCCGTCGCCGGAACCGGTCTGTGGATCCTGTTGCGGCCCCCACCCTCCCGATCGCTGACGCTCGTTCCATTGCCTTTCTACGACATTCGGGGCTGGCAGGAGACAGACGCGCGAGCTGCGCTTGCCGCCTTCCAGCGATCCTGTTCGGTCATTATGCGGTTCGAGCCCGCCCGGCCGATGGGCGGCGCAGGTTACGCGGGCCGTGCGGCCGACTGGCGAAATGTGTGCGAGGCTGCGACGCGGGCCGGGCAGGGCACCGATGGCGCGCGGAAATGGTTTGAGGCGTGGTTTTCACCGTTCGCAGCAGCATCGGGATCCGATGCGGAGGCTCTTTTCACGGGTTATTTCGAACCGGAAATCCAGGTGAGCCGCGAGCGGCGCGGCTCTTACACGGTGCCGATCTATGGACTTCCTGAAGATCTCGTCACGGCCGAGCTCGGGGATTTTCGAAGCGACCTGGCAGGAACGCGCATCTCAGGCCGGGTCGAAAACGGCCGTCTGGTCCCATTCCTCTCGCGGTCCGAGATCGACAAACATGGGCTCAGTGATGCGCCGATCCTGCTCTATGCAAACAGTCCGGTTTCGCTCTTCTTCATGCAGATCCAGGGTTCAGGGCGCGGCCAGCTCGAAGACGGAACCATATTGCGACTCGCATATGCGGGGCAAAACGGCCGTACCTACACACCGATAGGTCGCACGCTCATCCGGCGGGGGGGCCTGGACCGTGAACATGTTTCCATGCACGCCATAAAGGCCTGGCTCGAGGAGCACCCCGATGCTGCGAGCCAGCTCATGGAGAGCGACGATTCGTATGTTTTCTTTCGAGAGCTGCCCATCGGTGACTCGCACTTGGGGAGTCCGGGGACCGAAGGCGTGCCTCTGACGCCGGAAGCGAGCATTGCAATCGACCCGGGCGTGCATGCACTGGGAGTCCCAATGTTTGTGGACGTAGCAGGATCTGTCGACAATCCGGATCGCCTGCCAACGGCCGTTGCCCGCCTCTGCATTGCACAGGACACGGGAGGCGCCATCAAGGGCAATTTGCGCACCGACATTTTTTGGGGTTTCGGGGCGAGGGCTGAAGCAATCGCTGGCGGCATGAAATCCTCGGGGCACCTTTATGTCCTCTTGCCGAAAACACTCGCAGCCAGACTTCCGTCTCGATTTTCGGGAACGGGGCCGTGACCTCGCGCAAGCGACCCGCGAGTGAGGAAGAGCGCGAGCTTTTTGAAGCCGCGTTGGGCGACTCTCTACCGTTGAAATCACTCCCGCGCCGGCGGAGTAAACATGCGGCTCGCGCGACGTCTCTTCAGGCGCCGCCACCGAAAGTGGCTTCGCCAAAAAAGCCGCCATCTCGGGACGGCGCATCCGGCATCGACGGCAGAACTGCCGATCGATTGAAGCGGGGTCTGCTGGAGCCCCAGGCCCGACTTGATCTCCACGGTTTGGACGAACGCTCGGCCCATCGGGCACTGATGACATTCCTGCGTAGCGCGAAGGTCCGCAAGATACGACTGGTTCTCATCGTTACGGGCAAAGGCGGTGGGGACGCGCGCGCGCCGAACGACCGGCCGTTTGAGCTCGGTCTCGACAAACGCGTGCGCGGTGTGTTGCGCGAGATGACGCCGCGATGGCTGCGAGAGCCCGGGCTCGTAGAGCTGATCGCCGACACGCGCACCGCGCACCGGCGGCATGGCGGCGAGGGCGCCCTCTATGTTTATCTCCGGAAAGGATGAGGCGGTGTGAGGCAGGAATTTGCTCCGATCATCATCTCAACCCACGGCCCAGGCTTCTATTCCTTCGGCATCCAAGCGGGAGAGTTCATCCAAAACACTGGAATCGCGGATGGGCTTCTGACCTGCTTCATCCGGCACACCTCCGCGTCGCTCGTCATTCAGGAGAATGCCGATCCGGATGTGCTTGCCGATCTGGAAGATTTCATGCGCGGGCTCGTCCCGCGCGAAACGCGAGCCTACAGACACACCGCCGAAGGTCCCGACGATATGCCGAGCCACATCCGGGCGGCACTGACTGCGACATCAATTTCGATACCAGTTCAACGCGGCGAGCTCGCGCTGGGCACCTGGCAGGGGCTCTACCTCTTCGAGCACCGCGATGCACGCCATCAGCGGGAGGTTCTCCTGCATCTCATCGGAGATTGAATGATTTCAACGTGGGGCCATGCGAATGGCGCCGTCGAGGCGCACGCATTCACCGTTGAAGTAGCCGTTGCGGATTATCTCGAGAGCAAGCGAGGCATATTCCCTAGGATTGCCGAGTCGCGGCGGGAAGGGCACCTGTGCGCCCAGTGCCTGCTTCACATGATCGGGCGCGCCCTGCAGCAGCGGCGTATCGAAAAGCCCCGGCATGATCGTGTTGCAGCGAATGCCTTCCTGCGCCAGGTCGCGCGCGACGACCAGCGTAAGGCCGGTTATCCCGGCTTTGGAGGCCGCGTAGGCCGCCTGGCCGATCTGGCCATCCTGCGCCGCAATAGAAGCCGTGTTGACGATCACACCCCGCTCGCCCTCGACAGGATCGAGCGTCAGCATTCCGGCGGCGGCGTGCGCAATGCAGCGAAACGTGCCCACGAGGTTGATCTGGACGATGCGATCGAATTCCGCGGGGGGAAAGAACTTGATCTCGCCCGTCTTACGGTCGCGCGCGGCCGTCTTGAAAGCATTTCCCGTACCGGCGCAATTGACGAGGAGGCGCTCCTGGCCGTTTACGGCGCGAGCGCCAGCGAAGCCCGCAGCAACACTGTCATCTCTGGTCACATCGACCGCGCAGAAGGTGCCGCCGATTTCGCGCGCGATTCTTTCACCCTTCTCCTGCTGCAAATCGAAAATGGCAACTTTGACGCCGTGATTGGTCAGGGCGCGGGCTGTGGCTTCGCCGAGACCCGACGCGCCGCCCGTCACGATCGCCGATACAGACGCACTGAGTTCCATGACGCCCCTCGAGACATTTCCGCAGCCGGCAGTCTTAGGGCAAACGGCCGGTGAATTGCCAGAAGTGGGCACGCGACGTGCGCGGAATAGCGATTCCGCAACGCCTTTCAGGCGAGGTGGCTCAGAGCCGGTTCCGTATCGGCATAGGTTCCTGCTTCGGTGCCGGAACGATCGCGAACTCGATGGCGATTCCGCTTTCGAGATGACGAACCACACGGCCCGACATGTGTCCGATGACGACAGTTTCACCGACGCGCGGCTTGGTTTCCGTCTTGAGCGAAACGCCGCTCAGTGAGAGATCGAGCACCTCGCATGGGATCATCTCGCCATTGGCGCGGGTGAAATGAGCGAATCCGGGAGCCGTCGTCCGCTCATGGCGTCTCACGACAGGCTCGCTGCCGGCGCCGCGATTCGTCAGCACAGCAAGCTGCTCTGAAAAGCGCTCCCGCTTCAGCGCCGAGAATTGAAAGCGGACACCGAAACGATCGTCTTCAGTCCGCGAGACTTCGGCCTCAAAGCGCCCCAGTCCTTCAATATAGAGAACGACCGGCGCGCCCACGGCTGGGACAAATTCGGAGGCGACTTGCGCGCCGACGGGCGACACGTCGATGATCCGGCAACCGGCTTCGCGACCGTCTCCCGGCACAAACAGGCGGCCGGCCAAATTTACATCCAGCCGAATATAGCGCCGCCGCTCGGCCTTTGCTTTGGCAAAGGCCGCCTTTCCATCCGCGCTCATGTGTTCCACCGAACGGCCAAGGGTCCAATTCCCGGGTAATCCATCCCCGCAGATTTAGCCCGGGAACGTCAACAAGGCGTTAGCGTCCCCTGTCCGCTGCCGCCATGGACGAAAAAGCCCAGCCGGGACGATCTACCATCCGGTGGGAGGTGCAAAAACGGAACGCGTCGGTAAATTCGTCGTTGATTTCACACTTAAAGTTTGCGGGACCGACACATTGCGCGTCGTATGACGGCCCGAAAATCTGCGGGTTTAGTCCTTGCCCGCACTCCTACCGCGCCGGAACGTGCCTATATCAAGAAGACGAGGAGAAAGGCTCCGCAGCCGCGCAAGGGCGGCTATCGGAGCAGCCGGGCGCCATGTAGGCTCTCGCGGATCGCGGTGGAGGATGCCGGATGAAAAAATTCGCAATCGCTGCCGCGAGTGTTGCGCTTGTTTTGATATCGGGCCGCCTGTTCGCCCAGGGCGACAAACCCTATCCGCTGCACGAAATGAATTTCGATATGTGGTGCCAGGAGGAAAAGCACTTTTCGCCCGACCGCTGCGACAAGCGCCTTCCGCAGGACGATGCCGAGTTCCAGAACTACCGCAATCACATCGAGAAGTACGAAATTCCGTATTTGCAGCGCCAGCAGAACGAACAGAATCTCAATAGCGTAATTCTGCACAACGATCCCGTCGATCACCCGACCCTGCCGTCGGAGCCGCAGCCCGATCAGTCATCGGGACACTGAACCGCTCACGCCTGCACCCGCCCCGACCCGTTTCCCACGCTTCTTTTCAAAAAAATTGTCATAGCCCTGCTTGACGAGGCCACCCAGCCGAAATTTGTACAGCGCTGAATGGATGCTCGGATTTTCCTAATCTTTTGACGAGCCCGCCACATCGATCCGGGTGGCCCGCTTGCGCGGGCCATGACAATTTTTTGAATACGAACCGTTTGGAAACGGGACTTTAGCGCACGAGGCGTATTGCGGGCGCGATGTCGAGAGCGGAAGTCAGCTTCCCCACTCCGTTGCGGGCGCCGCAACGCATCGCTGCCGCCTTGTCCTGCGAGACCACCAGTCTCAAATGCGGCCGGTGCGAAGGCCTGATTGCCGGTGCGGCGGAAGGCGGCTCGCTGGGCCGACTTGATGTCTCGCTCTCGTGGATCGCGGCGGAGCCGGTGAGACGCTCGCAGGTAATGGGCCGGCCAGCGAGCGACGAGGCGTCGCCGAGGAACTGGGTGATGCCGAGAAATCGCCGGGCGGCACCAGGACCGAAAGTGAGCGGTGCGAGAACCGTCTCCATTTCCATGGTGGCGCAGTGCGACGTTGTGCCGATCGCCGAAAGGCAAATCGCGTGTTTCGCAGCGAGGGCTCGCGCCGACAGCAATTGCAGCGTATCGCGCGCCGCGGCCTCCCAATGGCCAAAAAAGCTTGTTCCTCTCAATTCCTGCCCGAAGCGCTCACAGATCAATGTTCCCGCGAGCCGGTAGGTGGGACACGCAGGATCGTGGGCATCGAGAATGAAGACGTTTGGCAGCATCCGCTTGATTCCACGCGGGTCGATATCGGCCTGGTCTGGAATCTGTCCGTCTCGGTGGAGCCTGCTCCAGTAACCGATCAGAAGGTGGCTGTTTCGGTGCTTCATTTCGCGTTCCCCGGGCGCAATGTCCCTCTTTGCGCCACTTCACCGACGACTTGGACTGCCCAACCGGTCAAAAAGCAGAAGCCGTGCCAGCCCGCTTGAGGCTCAGCGGTTCCAGGGCCCGCGGCGTGGGCGGCCGAACAGTGGGAAGCCCGGCATTTTGAATAGCGGGGTGAGCACCAGCCCGGCGCCGAATCCGCCCACATGAGCCCACCAGGCCACGCCTGGCTGGTGAGGGTCGCTCAGCGATGCGCTTGCGAGCTGCAGGACGAACCAGAAACTGACGACCCAGAAAGCGCTGAGCGCGAAGGGATAGAAAATGATGCCCAGAGGAACGACAACGGTGACGCGTGCCCGCGGGAATAGAAGGACGTAGCCCGCGAGCACTCCCGAGATTGCGCCCGACGCTCCGATCATCGGAATTCGTGCGGCTGGATCGATAAAGGCCAGCATCAATGCCGCGGCCACTCCGCAGATCAGGTAGAAGGCTGCGAAGCGCAGGTGGCCCATCGCGTCCTCGACATTGTTGCCGAAAATCCAGAGGTACAGCATGTTTCCGGCGAGGTGGAGAATGCTGCCATGCAGGAACATCGAGCTGAAGATCGTCGCGACTGGTGAAACGTTGACGAAACCGGTGGGTGCCGCGTGCAAACCGAACAGAGAGGCGGGTACAAAGCCCAGAACGAAAACCGCCGCTTCCATGTCGCGGCCCAGCGACCGCTCCCAGAGATAGACGATCACGCACAGCGCGATGACGAGCCAGGTCACGACCGGAGTGAGCCGCGCGGGATTGTCGTCCGATATCGGGATCATACGGTCCGGCAGTCCACGAGGCCGCGGATTGCGCCTGTGCCGATCCGGCACACGGTTCGGCCACGGTTCGAAATGGTTATTCGCAAAAAATAACGCGCAGCCATCACGGATTCACAAACCTGTATTCGATGTTCAGGCCGGGTTCGTTCCTAGCACGACCTGTCGCAAACGGGAGCGTTTCATGACAGCGGCGAGCCAGGGCATCCGGCGCCGGACAAAAGGGCGAAAGCTTGATTGCAGAAGTCGCACTGCTATGGTGTGGCCCTTCCTCGTCGCCGGAAATCTTCCATGAACATCCATGAATATCAGGCCAAGGAGATTCTCCGCGGCTTCGGCGTCCCCGTGCCGCGTGGCTTGCCGGCATTCACGGTGGAGGAAGCTGTCCTCGCTGCCGAAAAGCTGGGCGGCCCGGTTTGGGTGGTCAAGGCGCAAATCCACGCCGGAGGGCGTGGAAAGGGGGGTGGCGTCAAGGTTGTCCATTCGCCCGAAGAGGTCCGCACCGAAGCTACGCGCATGCTTGGCATGAAGCTCGTCACGCACCAGACGGGCAGAGAGGGCCGCATCGTGCGTCGTCTTTACATCGAAGACGGATCGAACATCGCGCGCGAGCTCTATCTGTCCGCCCTCGTCGACCGTTCGACAAGCCGCATCGCGTTCATATCGTCGACCGAAGGCGGGATGGACATTGAAGAGGTGGCGAGGCGAAGCCCGGAAAAGATCGTGACATTCCAGATCGAACCCGCCGCCGGCTTTCAGCCCTACGTCGGTCGCAACATTGCAGCGGCACTCAAGCTCGACGGGGATCTGTCGAAGCAGTGCGGCAGGCTGGTTGAAGATCTCTACGGGGCGTTTCAGGCGAAGGACATGAGCCTGCTCGAAATCAATCCACTGGTCGTAACAAAAGAGGGGCACGTTATCTGCCTCGATGCCAAGATCAACTTCGACGACAGTGCACTGTTCCGGCATCCAGATGTGGCGGCGCTGCGCGATCCCGACGAAGAGGATCCCACGGAGCGCGAGGCTGCAAAATATGATCTCTCCTATGTCAAGCTCGACGGCACAATCGGCTGCATGGTGAACGGCGCGGGCCTGGCCATGG
>Ga0210406_10000232_pt1 | contig 84318 bp, 84 predicted proteins | sample IncBWC30MmetaG_FD_155454 | JGI IMG/M metagenome (GOLD analysis project Ga0210406, IMG submission 155454) | Forest soil microbial communities from Barre Woods Harvard Forest LTER site, Petersham, Massachusetts, United States - Inc-BW-C-30-M | ecosystem: Environmental > Terrestrial > Soil >...
CAACAAACCATCGCGCAACTCCTGGCGTGCCTTCAAAACCCAGGGCTTCTCGGTCTCGTGCTGGAGAAAATGCCCTTGATAGAGGAGCCGCAGACGGCCGATCCTCTCGACACCATAGGCCCCTTGATCGTGTGGAGGCTTGAGCTCCTGCTCGAACTCCCACATATCGACCCACAACTGATCCCGGTTCAGGCTGACCTTGCCGCCCTCCATGCGCACCGCGTCGCGTGCCCCGAGCAGTTGACGCAGCCTATAAAGAGCGCTTTCTAGCGCGTGATAAGCCGCATCGCCCTCGGAATCCGGCCACAGCGCATCGATCAGCACGCCAGCGCTCACTTCGGTTCCACCGAATGCGATCAGGGCCTGCAGCAGCTCCTGCGGTTTGCGTAAGCGTGGAGGGATGGTGATAGGCGTATCCTCGCCGAGTAAGCGAAAGCGCCCCAACACATGCACCCTGAAACGCTCGCCGCCTCCATGTCGACTGTTGACCGTGTCGAGTCGATACGGAGGAAGTTCCTTTGCAATTGCGCTTGTCATGCTGAGGTCCTGTCTGCCGGTTGTTAGAGCCTGTCGTCCTGCGTGCATCGTGGAACCAGTTGGCATCAGCGCAGCCCGAATTCGAGTGGTATTCGGGCCACATCGGACATTCAACCCCGTGGCTTTCGCAGATGCGGTGAGTGTTTGACGACAAACCGCGTGATGAGCGGCGCAAGGCCGATCACGAACAGCAGTCGCACCGATTGCAGGGCCAGCACGAACGGCAGATCGACCTGCGGGGTCGAACTCGCAATGATGGCTATCGAGTCAAGGCCTCCCGGGCTGGTTGCAAGATACGCGGTGAGTGCGTCGGTCCCGGTAAATTTGACCAGGCACTGTGCCAATGCCGCACAAAATCCCATCAAAGTAAGCGCTGCCACGATGACGACCGGCATGGCGCGGCCCGCATGGATGAGCGCTTCGCGCCTGAAACCTAAGCCGATGTGCCACCCTAAGCAGGCGTACGCCGCGGCCAGCAGCCAACGTGGCAGATCAATCTGAAGCCATCCGGCGGCATGTAGCACCGAGAGCAGAATCATCGGGCCCAAAAGCGCCCACGCCTGTAGTCGCAGTACTCGAGCGAATTGCTGAGCTAGCAGTGCAAGGATGAGTACCAGGACAAGGTTGCCCCAAGGGACCGGGCCGAACCAGGGTGCGGTGGGAGCATGCGCATTTCCGACATGCGCCCAGAAGCGCGCTACCAGCGCGGCCGCCACGGCCACCAGCAACACACGTGAGAACTGCATGAAGGCCACCAAGCGCGCATCGGCGCCTTCCGCCTCGCCGAGAATGACCATTGCATTGGCCGCGCCCGGCGTGGTGCCATACACGGCGGTTGCACCGCTGATCAATCCCGTTCGACTGATCAACCAGCCGATGCCGGCAGCGCCTAGCAGGGTACCTAATATCACCGTGCAGAAGAGCCAATACTGATGACTGAATGTCACCAGGATCGAGCCGGTGATGCTTTTCGCGACCACGGCGGCGATGAGCGCTTGCGCGCCCAGGAGTGGGATGCGAGGCACCTCTATTTTTGCTCCGTTCACGCCGAGCACGATTGCACCGATCATGGGTCCCAGCAGGAGCGCTGCCGGCAGTCTCAAGGCGCTCCAGCCTGCAAAAATCGACACTGACAGCGCCAGTAGTGCGAGCCAGAGCAGCGGGACGGGCCAGCTGCCGATTCGCGAGTTGGCCGGCGGCTTAGTAGAGACCTTGGGTGTACTCATTCGAAGGTAATCGACTCCGAATTCACCACACGTGCCAAGCGGGGAAAGGTGTACTTGAAACTGTGGGCGTGCGTCTCCTCGCTCAAATCAGAGCAAAGATCCTCGCACAGGACGAGTTCGTAGCCGTGCTCCCAGGCGCTTCGGGCCGTGGACTCCACACCGATGCTGGAGGCAATGCCACCGAGCACGATGGTAGTCACACCCCGGCGCCGCAGCTGCAAATCAAGGTCCGTGCCATAGAAGGCGCCCCACTGACGCTTGGTCACCATCAGATCGGATGGGGGCAGTGCTTCAGGAAACTCGTCCCAATCAGCCGGCAGAGACTCCATATGGTGCGGCTGATCGACTCGTGCGCGCGGCGCATCCGCGAAATTGCTGGCAAAAGACACGCGTACCCAGACGACGGGGCCGCCGGCAGCGCGAAGGCGGGATGCGAGCGCCTTCGAGCGCGCATAAATGGTGGTCGCAGGGTTGGGGAGAACCGGCATAGCCAGGACGCCCTTTTGCAGGTCGATCAGTACCAGAGCCGTGGTCTTCGTATTCAATTGCATGGTGTCTCTCTCAAATTGGAAAAGGGGACATCGCTCGGGGGGTATACTGCCCGTTTATATGAGGGTATCATCATATAACTCTTATTATGAGAGGAGCCTCATAAATGTCAAGTCAAGCAGGGGCCGCCGCGGCGGTTTTGCCGAAACGTCAGCGCGGCAAACAACGTGTCGCCAAACTGCTCGCCGCCGGCGCGGCCGTTTTCGCTGAGAAAGGTTTTGCGGCCGCAACCATGACGGAAATTGCCGCGCGTGCCGAGGCGCCTATCGGCTCGTTGTATCAGTTCTTTCCCTCCAAGGAAGCACTCGCCGACACGTTGGTGCAAAGCTATGTCGCGTTGCTCACCGCAGACTTAGAATCGCTCGAGACTCAGGCACGGAATCTCTCCACCGCGGCCCTCATCGAGGGTCTCTTTGGAGTGCTGCGGGCTCATCCGCAGGAGCGTGCGGCGACATTGCCCTTGGCCGAAGCTCGAATGGATGAGCGTACGCGTCGCGAGACATTTCGCTATGTGCTGCGCAAGCGTATCGCCTTGATCCTGCGCGCACGCTCGCCGACACTCTCCGCGGAGCGCGCGCGCGACCGCGCAATCGTGCTGTTGCAGCTCATGAAGGCTGCAAGTGCGCTCAACGACGAGGAGGGCTTAAGCGGCCGTTCAACCGGGCTTCGGGAACTACAGTCCCTGGCCGCCCAATACCTGGAGCAGCGATGAAATCTCATCGCTGCTCACTCATTTCACCGCTTGCAACGTAAAAATTCCGAAACGGGAGTAGATATATGCTTGACGGCGTATCACTGGATCAGCTCCGCACTTTTCTTGCGGCCGTAGATGAGGGTAGTTTCTCGGCGGCCGGCCGCCGCTTACGTCGCGCACAGTCCGTCGTGAGCCTGTCGCTGGCCAATCTTGAAGGTCAACTCGGCGTGAAACTGTTCGATCGAAGCGGACATCGTCCGGTGCTGACGGATCAAGGCCGCGCGCTTCTCGCCAATGCACGTGCGGTGGCGGGCGATGTCGACATGCTCAAAGCGCGGGCGAAGAATTTGGCCGGCGGCCTTGAACCTGAATTGAGCGTGGCCGTCGACGTCATGTTTCCGGACGCGACGTTTACCCACGCGGTCGCGGCTTTTCAGAAGGAATTCCCGGCGACGCTGCTCAGATTCGACGTTGAGTCGAGCGCCGTGATTGAGCCCGTGCTCGATGGGCGCTGCGCCATCGGTGTCGTGGGGTCATGGGCGCTCATACCCCCGCAACTTACCCACGAAGTGCTGCTGTCAGTTAGGGTGTCCATGGTTGTTTCACCAAAGCACCCGCTTGCGAGTCGACGCGGGCGGATACCAACCGCTGTCCTCGCCGAACACATCAAGATCTCGCATATTGATCCCAACGATATGACGGGCTCGTTCGTGGCTTCCCGCCCGAAGTATCCAAAACATTGGCGCCTCTCTCACCTCGGCGCCAAGCTGGCTTTCCTGCGCGCGGGCTTGGGTTTCGGAGCCATGCCCCTGCATACCATCGAGGCGGAACTAGCAAGCGGCGCGCTCATTGAAATCACATCCGATCATGCGCCGCCCGGGGGCCACGTTATCGACATGGTGGCCATCTACAAGACCGACAGCCCGCCGGGGCCGGCCGGCCGTTGGTTCATCGACCGCCTCAAGCAAGCACAGGCGCCGCCCCTCAAACGTGAACTGTCGCGACCGCAGCCGGTTTCCGTTGCCGCCAAGGTTGCGCATCGACGGCCGTCGATCCGGTTGCTGGCATCGAAAGCAAAGCAAAGACGTTAACAGCAAACTCGCTTGGGTCAGTCCCGAGGACTCGAACCTACGACCAATTGATTAAGAGTTGCCATTTTGAGTACCGTGTAGTTTTCTCACCTACGCCATACCTTACCATTCAAAGGCTTGTTTTATAGGTCATTCGACGTTGTACGCTCCGGGCATCAGGAGTAATATTTCGCCTGGTCACACATTGGTCACTCCCTTTTTTACCCCACGGGTGAGTCGTCGATGCCGCGAATAAAGCTACGCCAGGACACCGTCAAAACGCTCCCGTACGTCGGCGTCGCGTCCGACAAGACCCAATGCGTCTACTGGGACGAGACCTTCCCCGGATTCGGCTTGCGCGTCCTCCCAAACGGGCGCCGCGGATACGTGTGTTCATATCGAATCCAGAAGCGGAAACGCCTCGCGGTCCTCGGTCGGGCCGACGTCGTAACGTTGGAACAAGCGCGTCGCAAAGCCCGAAGTTATTTGGGTCAAGTCTCGGACGGCGAGGACCCGCAGGAAATGACGGACAGAATTCGCGCGTCGGCTTCCGTAAAAGCCCTCGCTGAGAATTATCTTGAACGTCACGCGAAGCCAAAGAAACGATCGTGGAAAGTTGACGAGTCGGCGCTGAATCGATTTGTGTTACCCAAATTTGGTGCGCGTTTAGCGGCCAGCATTACTACTGCGGACATTGCGAACCTACATGCGGAGATTGGGCAACACCATGGGTACACCGCTAATCGTCTAGTCGCCATCATTCGCAAAATGTTCAACGTAGGAAGGAAACTGGGTCTCGTTCCTCGCGAAATTAGAAACCCGGCAACGGAGATAGAACGCTTTCCAGAATTCAAGCGTCGTCGCTATGTGACACCCATCGAAATGCCGCGATTGGCGGCCGCCATTGACGCGGATATGAATGAATTTGCCGCTCACGCCATATGGCTTTTGCTATTGACCGGAATTCGCCGCAGCGAAATGCTTGCGGCCAAGTGGGAGGATGTGGATTGGGAGCACAGAACTCTTTTTGTGGGCAAAACCAAGAATGGTGAACCCGTGTTGGCGCCGTTGAGTCGAGCGGCTATCGCACGGTTAAAAATGATTCCTCGGCTTGAAAACAACCCTTACATTGTCTGCGGCGCAATTCCCGGTAAACCACTGATTTATCTCGATGCAATGTGGCGCCGCGTTCGTAAGGAGACAGGCTTGTATGACTTAAGAATTCACGACCTTCGGCGCACGGTCGGATCATGGCTCGTGAAGGACGGCGCCTCCCTTCATCTCGTGGGCGCCGTGTTGAATCACAAGGATCAGAAAACGACGGCTGGCTATGCCTATTTTCAAACCCAAGACCGACAGAAGGCACTCGACAAACACGGAAAGAAAGTGATCTATCTTGCAACGAAACGTTGTTCCGAAACTCGATCGAATGCTGACTCTGATCCACAGGATACGGAAGTCACTAAAATGCACACCGGCCGCTTTGCTCGCGAGGAACTATACGACATGGTGTGGTCTGAGCCTATGACCGTTCTATCGAAGAGGCTCGGCATTTCTGATGTCGGTTTCGCAAACACTTGCCGCCGCCACGGAATACCCGTCCCAGAGCGCGGCTATTGGGCGCGAATTGCCGCCGGTCGAGTAGCCAACAAGAAACCACTCCCAGCCCAACAACCTGGAATGCGTGAAGTGATACGCATCAGAGTAGATCGGCGCGGTCAGAAGCTCAAAGATGCCGGCATCAACCTGCCGAACGCATGAGCATAGTTCGCAGGCGCTCGCTTTAGCTTGTGGATCGCCGAGACGAGATTGCGATCGTTGCCCCCTCCGCACCAGTACCCTCGCGCCAGTCTAGAAAGAGCCATGCTGATCGCGTGTCCGCTGACGATCAAGGCGCCGGTCAGCGAGGCAGCTGCGGCGGCCAGGGCACCCTAGGCGGTCACGCCCAGCGTGCAGATCAACACGACCGCCACGGCGCCGGATCCGACAGCGACGCAGATCCGCCGCGCATTCCACTCCACTACACCGCGTGCCGTACCTCAGGTGCAGCAGATAGTTTTTTTCCCGTCGAACCAGGATACCGAGCCGCGCACTCGGATCACCGAACATCCCTTGGAAACGTTGCAGGGGGCGAAAGCCCGGAAAGGTATATGCGTTCCGCCCGACCGTCTTATCCTTTAATCTACCGTTCTAGACTCTCGGCATCTCAGCAACCACCCAACGCGTGGTTAAATTTTGGCCAGGCCGCCGATCTGTAAATGTCGCGCTCCGCGCCGTCGTTAGTTGTTCCATCGGAGGATTTTGGTGACCAGATCTCAGCAAATGCCGACGCCTGAGGAGGCCAGCCGGCTCACTATGGAAGTGGCGCGACCGTTGTTTTGGACCGATGCTCGCACGCCGTGGCCCAAGCGTTTGGACGGAGCGACCTGCTTTCTCTTGCGATTCGACAAAGGGTTAGTCGGAATCACGGCCAATCACGTGGTCCGAGCATTCGAGCAGGCAGAACGCCGTGCCGGTCAGACGGTCGCTATGCTGAGAACCGCTCGCTTGGACCTTACTGGTGCGCTGATCGATCGCGATTCCGACCTCGATCTAGCAACGTTTCGCGTCACAGAGAAACAGGCCGCGGAAAGTCGCGCCCGTGTACTCGATTGTCAAGGTACATGGCCCCCGCCTATGCCACTTCGGGGAGCTACAATTACCTTCGCGGGATTCCCGGAGGACTTCAGGCAAGAGTGCTATCCAACTCAAACCGAGTTCAGGGCGGCCTCGTATGCGACAACAACCGAAGATGTGACCGACCGCCGGATCGTCGCAATCTACGATCCGGCACGCGGTGATCATCGGCTTCTCGCTGCCCCGGAGTTCGTCAACGTTGGCGCGAACTGGAGCGGGTGCAGTGGTGGACCGGTCCTAGTCCATTTTGAGCGGGACGGACTTCACCAGTGGCATGCCGTCGGAGTCATTGTCCAAGGGCCCGGCGGAGATCCTGAAGGTATGCCGAACGATTTCGACCAGTTTGTCTTTCGACGAATTGACTTCGTGAACACCGACGGCACCCTCAAGAAATCCGCCGGGGGCTGGTTACCCGGCGCCGGCCACGGAAGGATCTCGGCGGCCTAAACATGAACGCGGGGCGGACTGTGGGTGACCCGAACCCGGCATCGGGCGTGTTAGCATTCAACGATTTAAAGTAACCCGCCCTCTCTCTGCTTTTTGTCATTCCTATTGGACACAGGATGTGCACATGACAATTCGGACCGCCAACGAGTACTTGATATGACTCCATTTTATCGATTTAGATCAGCGGAGCGATTGCTCGGTGATACGAAGGAACTTGAGAATCAGAGCATTTATTTTGCGAGCCCCGCGCAATTAAACGACCCCGTCGAGGGGTTTCGCAACTTGTTCTGGTCCGCAGATCATATTGCATGGAAGAATCTGTTTACGCATTACCTACGGTGCCTGGAGCGCGCCTGTTCCCTGCTACTACTTGCAGGGGAAAAGCACCATAAAATCACCGCCGGCGATTTGCCGGTGACATTGGCCGGGGACGATTTCCCAACAGAGGACTATCGACAATTATTCTCAGGTATTTGCGATGATTTCTTCGGGAGGCCAAACGTTGCCACTTATATTGAGTCCATTACCAGAGCCGGCCGCAAGGCCTATCGCGACGAATTACGATTTCATCTGCAGAATCTACATTACGCCGCGCTGAGCGCCATCACCGCGGTCTACCAGAAAAACGGGCTAATGGAGAAGAAACCCGCGGCTTGGCTCAATACCGAGGACAATCTCGTCAAATTGAATGACGCGAAATTTCTCGACCTTCTGAGCAATGCCAAACCGACGCACGGCACGCCCGAGGAAGCCCAAGACATGCTATTTCGCGCATTTGCCGACACCAATTCGCAGATGCGCCTAGTCAATCGGTACAACAAGACGGTGGATGCGGACGCTCCAAACAAGAATTTCGTGGTTATGGACTTTCCCGGGGAGTATTTGAAGGCAATTGACTCGCTGCTCTTTCCGCCCTGGTACACGTCGTGCTTCATGTCCGAATGCACAAACTCGGCCGTCTGGGGCCACTACGGAGCGAATCACACAGGAATTTGTCTTGTATTCGAATCGGACGACGTCGGCGGGCGGCGTGTGTTGCCGCTACGTGGCATCAACGGGTGGAGCAGCGCGGGTCCCACGCACGGCATTCTGCAATTTGAATTTGTTCCCATCGTGTATGGCGCGGGCTTTGACGACATCGATTTCTTTCGCTCGATCGGGCGGCTGCCGATGCCGGTTTTGACCTCCACCTGGTATAAAGACGCGGACGGCAACATCAGCAGCGCCGCGCAAGACCTGTTTACGGATGAGCCGGCCTGGAGAGAGCGCTAGTGGAAGGCCTTTCGCAGAGATATCACGCGAAAGACGCAGGACTGGGCGTACGAGCACGAATTCCGCCTAATTCTCTTCGGCAGCGTAACGGACTACTCGGCTCCTAAGGATCGAGTGTTGACCTACGAATTCAGATCGCTCAAGGGTCTCATTTTCGGCATCAATACGACGACCGAAGACAAGATTAAGACCATGGAGATCATCGAACGCAAGTGCGCGGAGCACCGGATCACGGACTTCCAGTATTATCAGGCGTTCTACTCGGCCAGCGACAAATGCGTGAGACACTCGGAATGGAAGTTGCTCAGGCCCAAGAAGTGACGCCCACCGCTGTCTCTCGGTAGTTCATTGAGCTGCGTCAGTGCATGCGAACGCGATCACTGTCGCATCGCGCGCGTGCGCCGCTCCAGAAACTCGGTCAGCGGCAGGCGCGCCGCCTCTGCGTGCGGCAGCCGGCGGTTTCGAAATTCCCAGATCCATTCGATAACTGGCGCCCGAACAAGCTGCAGTTTCTCGCGGGCGACTTCGCGCGCCTGCTCGATTGTCATCATGCGCCCGGCTAACTCGGCAGGTGTCAACAGCCGTCCATCGAAGTGACGCCCTAGGAAGTGGGCGTCTCGGGAACTGCTCACAAAGAAAGCTTTGGGCAGTGTTGAGGTGTTTACTTTCCTTTAACTTTTCTGGTGATTGGTGTTAAGTGGCGTCCCTTCTTGCACCGCTTGATATACTCCAGCCTGGCGCAAATCCGCCTACCAGTTCATACTGTAGTTTAGGCGCGTAGCCACGAGTTAAGAACTGCATGCGGACCAAAGCAGCCAATCCCCTAGTATTTGTCGATGCCTTTGCCGGTTGCGGAGGCCTGTCACTCGGGCTAATGCAGGCGGGACTAACGGGCCGTTTTGCCATCGAGCACGATAAGTTTGCCTTCGCGACCCTTAAGGCCAATCTGCTTGCTAGGTCGTCCACCTTCAAATACTCATGGCCGCGTTGGCTTCCAAAGGAACCTATCGCCATCGCCAACCTGCTTCGGAAATACCCTGACGCCCTTCGCTCGCTCGAAGGGAGCGTAGACCTGCTCGTGGGAGGGCCGCCGTGCCAAGGTTTCTCGCATGCAGGGCGCCGAAAGCATGATGACCCGAGAAATAAGCTATTTGCATCATATTTGCGTGTTGTCGATATTCTCAAGCCGAAGGCCGTCCTCATAGAGAATGTTCGTGGCTTCACGTCGGATTTTGACGTGGACGCTGGCATAACAAATTATTCGCATGCTCTCAAGAAAAAGCTATCCGGAAAATACGACGTCTTCGAAGAGCTTATCGATTTGTCCTTGTTCGGTGTGCCGCAAGCGAGGACGCGCTACTTCCTTATTGCAATAAAGACGGGGCTCACCGCTGATGATCCATTCGATCTTCTTAGGGAGAGACTTCCTTCGTTTCTCCGTTCCTTGCGATTGAAAGCGCCTGTAACGTCATGGTCCGCAATCTCGGACCTTGAAGTCTCGCGTGGAGGAAGGCAGCCATCGTCGGAGACTTCGGGATTTGATGAGATCAAATATGCCGGCACCCTAACGCATTATCAAAAACTGATGCACGGGGGCTGCAAGGTACCGCCTGATCTTCGACTGGCACGGCACGCAGAAGAGATTGTGAGTCGATTTCAAGAAATTATTGAGCTTAGTCACGCCGAAGGACGATTAAACACGTCGATTAGCGCAGACATAAAATCGCGCTTCGGATTGAAGAAAGCCGCTCTAAGGGTACTAGATCCAGATAGGCCTTCGCCGACAATTACGAGCATGCCGGATGATCTCTTGCACTACTCAGAACCCAGGACACTCACAGTCCGCGAGAATGCGCGCCTTCAAAGTTTTCCGGACTGGTTCGCGTTCCAAGGAAAGTACACGACCGGCGGCCATCTGCGTAAGATCGAGGTTCCACGCTTCACGCAGGTAGCTAACGCGGTACCACCGCTCGTCGCCAGAGCCCTAGGTGAGATGCTAACCGAATTACTTGCCACTTCCCGCCGGAGGTCTGTTAGCCGGATTCGTTCCGCCAACTTGCAAAGCGCTCGACAAGCCTTGGAATTTTTGGCGGAGACCTAGAATTTGCCGCCGCAGCGCTCGCATTTCGTCAAGGCTTACCTGTTGATCTCCGACGGATACAGCCTGAGGCTTGCCTTCTGGCGCCAAGACGAGATGACCTAGACGATTCCGCTTGGGCACCACTTTGTCCATGTACACATGCACAGATTCTCGCGCGTCGGTATGAGCACTGAAGGTCTTGTGCTTAAGCCATCTACTCAGCATTCTGAGGCGATCATTTGCCGTGAAAATATAATGTGCAGCCATCATTGCGGCTAACGAAGGAGTGTTCCGAAGGGCCTGCAACTCTCCGATATGTTCATCCATTCTTTCGCCGATCTTCGTCAAGGCTTCGGACATGCCAGCCGCTTGACCTGACGGATCAAGTTGGTCGTGCATTACGAGCAGACAGTCATTGACCATTTGATCAATATCGCTTGTTGCTCCCATGACAATGCCGCGCGTATGGTCCAGATCCAGTACTTTCTTGACGAGTGACTCGAAGACACCGAGCACTTCGGTCACCAGATCGTCGCGGACGGCAAAATAGATGCCCTCAATTCGCTTTGCAAAGGCGAATTCTCGCAGGGTATCAACCTGATTATGTGCTGAATAAAATACGATGTCCTTGTACGGAATTGAGCCGCGGATCTCGGCAATGGCATCTTGACCAAAGACCCCTCCCCCAAGGTCCCAGTCGACCATTATCAGATCAATCTCATCCTTGAATACATCCTCTGCAATTAATTTCTTTAAGTCAGATATTGATGTGCATTGTGTCGGGTTGAAGTGGAAGCCCTCATCCTCCATTTGTGTTCGGATCGCTTTTATCTGAGCTTCAACGAATCTCGGCTGATCGTCAATCCACAAGACATTGAAATTCAGTCTCACGTTGAGTCCCTTCTTTTAGTGATACAAATAACTGTCGCAACCGCACTTCCCCTCGTCGAGGTGCTACTTAGTCTGGGCAGCCGACTCAACTCCTCTGCGCCTGCAAAGCGATCAACAAATTCCTAAACTCGCTCCGTAGATCAAGGATCAGGCAGCGCAGCTCGCGTGTCTCTTGTACTGTCACTGCCGTGCCTTTGCTGTCAACTACGGCGAATGGCTTACCCTCTGGAACCAAGATCATGTGTCCAAGCCTATTCCGATCTGGTATGACTTCTTTCTGATAATTGACGATGGCCGTTCTATATCCGCTGTGAGCAGCAAACGCACCTGCCGCCAATACGCCGCGAAGCATGCGCAACCGGTCATTGGCGGTGAAAATCATATGAGCTTCGAAAAACTCCAGAAGGCTTGTGGCACTTTCCAGCTTCTTTGCCTTCTTGATCAAGTCTTTGATTCGTAGTCCTATATAACTGCCAGCTTCCTTCAGCAGCGCGGCCTGACCTCCTGCGTCTAGTTTCTCATGCACCGTCAGCAGGCACTCGTTAACGACATGATCAATGTCACTCGTCGCTCCCATGACGATGCCACGCGTATGGTCCAAGTCGAGAACTTTTTTGACAAGTGAATCGAATACACCCAGCACTTCATCAACAAGCTGCTCACGGTTTGCGCAGTAGACACCTTCAAGACCCTTATCAAAAGCGGCCCGCCTAAGTTCCAGCGGCGAAGTCTGCGCCGAATAAAAAACGACATCCTTGTACTGTACCGTTGTTCGAATTTCCGCAATTGCATCCTGGCCAACGACCCCATTTCCAAGATCCCAGTCAACCAGGATCAGGTCGATTTCGTCGGTGAAAACATCGTTAGAAGTTGCAGTCCGGACCTCTTCAACCGACCGACAAAGCTTAGGATTGAATTGAAAACCCTCCGCCCGCATTTTCTTTGTAATCGAAGTGATTTGCGACGCGACGCGGTCCGGCTGGTCGTCAACCCACAAGACATTGAAATCCAATCTCACGTCGCCTTCCTTCCCGCAACGATTTTAATGACGAATGCGACACCCTTATCGGTTGAATCGTCGTCAAGTTCTATGCTTCCCCCCATTTCTCCAAGTACCTGACGAACGTGGTAAAGCCCGAGCCCTGATCCTTGCGTCGTCGTGTAGCCCATTTCGAATATGCGTTTCTTGTTGGTTCCGGGTGCAATGCCACGGCCATTGTCGCTCACGCGTAGCAGGAGGCCGCTCCTATCGAGAGGCGAGAGGTCAAACTTGATCCTGGTTGCCTTTGCGCGTTTAGCGTTGCTAATCAAATTGTCCACGATGATTGACGCGTCGATCGGGTTGAAGCGCATCTTCAATCCAGGGTGAGAATTGCTAACATCGATGCGCAACCGCGCGCTTCCGGATGCGCGGGCGATCTGCTCGATAAAGTCAGTGATGAATTCGGGCAGATCGGTCTCAATCTTTTCAGAATCCAACTTAAATTTCGCTCGTGCAGCAAATTTAGTGACAGCGAGAACCTTGCGATTGAGGAACGCTATTTGTTCCACAGCCTTAAGCAAGGTCTCTCTTGGAACCGAAGTTTTGCCAGCGGTCTCCGACAGCAGATTTTCAATTTGTTGGGCAATGTCGACGGCATAGATTGTAGCTTGATGGTGAAGGTTAATTATCGTCGCGGCATCCACGTTGACAATCGACTCAAGAAAATGGGATCGCCGCCGCTCGGTATCTGCTTCTGCCTCTGCAGTTTCCGCTCTCTGAGTTGCCGCCTCTGCAATTTGACGCTCACGATCCGCAATCTTTCTTGCGTCGGCTTCCGACTTCCTAAGTTCGTCGAAGCGCTTCTCGGCGACATCGAGCTTGGAAAGGAGTCTTTTGTCGCCCGTCTTCTCTGCTATTGACCGGAGGCTAACCAGTGATGTTTCGAATTCGCCAGACCTTTCATTGATAAGATTTACGAGGCGTTTGCTGTAGTCCAACAATTCGACTTGGTCGTTATCAACGAGATTAGCAACGGCAGCAGAAACGCGCGCGCGGCCAGGATCGGTTAACAAGCGCGATAGGTCTTCAGTGTTGGCATCCGCCTTGTCCACCCAGGAGACCGGCACAACGTATTTTTCTAGACGTTGGAGGCAGCGTTTCATGACCGCGTCTTGCAACTGTCGTACTGCTGGCGTATCAATCAAACCCTGGTTTCTGCTCGAAGCTTCTTGGAAGTCATCGTCGGAGCCGAATACGTCGACGCGTCCGATGACTTCACGTGTTCCCAGAAATCGCGCATAGCCTTGTTGCTTGCGACGATCAAAACCAAACCAATCGTTGCCATCCTCTCCGATTGGGTAGACACGGAAATTATTGCGGAATAAGAATACTGAGCCGAACTGAACGGAGTGCAGTCCCATTCGTCGCGTGAAAGTGTTCTTGGCCGACTGGTTTAAATAATAAATTTCACACTTGAATCCGGAATGAGCGAGAGTTTTGAAGGGGTTCGGTTCACGAATCTTGTATATCAATTCGCCACGGTCAGTGAGGGTCGTGTCTATATGCTCGCCATCGATGGCCACACGAATGAACGTAGTCTTATCTTGAAGCGTCGAGAATATGAAATTGCCGACCTGACCGTTGACAATATCCTTCCCAAGTGGTTCCTCGCCCGTTTTTGCGGCATTCGAAGTAAATTTCTTATCTTCCTCTTCTTCCGCAGGGGCTGTTATAAAAATGCTAAAGCTGTCGGTACCGTTTCCGAACGGATTGATGAGTTTGGCCAACGAAGCCTTAAGTTCAAGTAATCGGGGCCGCGTCCACGGACGTCTAAGCTTCTGTATCTCTATGATGGTGCCGTGCGTGAGCTTGGAACAGAATTTGCGAATTTCTTTGGGAAATGCGAAGGCATCGCCTTCGGAATATTTGACCGGAATAGTCTCAAAGTGTTCCTTGTCACTCTTCTCAAAACGCTGCCAATCTACGACGAGGCGATGAACGGTTCGTCCCTTTCCCTTCTTGGGGCGGCTTTGGATAACCATCTCTTTGCCAAGTCGGTCGGATGAGAATCGTCCAATCCCTTTACTTCCGGCAAAATGCCGCTCAGCTGCAACGTCTCGGAAATCCTTTTCAGCCCGACTTTCCCTTTTCGACGAGTATGCGACGAATAACCATTTGTCTCTTAGGTCATCGGACGACATGCCGGAGCCGTTGTCAGCAATGATGACGCAGTCATCAATAAAGCACAGATGGACGGTGTCAGCCTCGGCGTCAAATGAGTTTTTTACCAGCTCGAATATAGCAACTTCGTCGGCGGTAATTAGCTCACGACCAAGGACTCTTTTGAGCCCGGTGCTGACATCGAAGTGGAGATTTGTTGTTTTCTGTTGCATTACGTCGCCTGCCCAGATCGCTCCCGTAGGGTCTCGTAAAGCTGTGCCGGTCCCAATAGGATATCTCGGAGACCGCTGCGCACGCGCTCCGATTCCAGCGCCTGCTTACTCATCGTGTTGTGAGCGCCCAGGGCGTCCATGATCGCGTTCATCAGCTCATTCGATAGATCTGGTGAGTTGGCAAACTGTTCCTTCGTGTTGCTCGCTGCCTGCTGCGTCAGGGTCGCAGATTCAAGCAGTTTGCCCTTAATAACGTTGTTCACGTAGACCAGACGGTCGTTCTCGGTCAATTCGCCCTCGAATAGATCGTTGACCTTGGTAATGATCTCGGCGAGACGCGCCTTCGCCTTTTCCTGGACTGATCCACCTCCGGATTCCGTCAACGGCGTTAGCTTTGGCGCATCCTCGACGCTCAGCGGAATCGTTCGACTGCCTTGATACTTCAGCGTGTGATGCGTTAAAACGATCTTCGACAGATCCAGCCCCTCGCGCTCGCGGCCGAATTCCAGCAGCGACAACAGGCGTTTGTAGAAGATGAAGCGTTTTTCGATCGCCGTGTTGCCGTAATCAAAAATTTGCGCCAGAAACGCGTACATGCGCTGAAAGCCGGCCATGTCGTGCTTGAACAACTGGAGCGCTCGCAGTTCATTTTGCGCGTCGGTGGTTCCTTTGGCATCGGCGTTAGCGGTGGCGACATTCAGACGCTCTTGCGCGTTCTTGTAACGCTGCAGGAGGCGGCCGACGACCGGTTCCAGCGCGCCGGTCAAGTCGCTCTGCTTGGATTTGGGGTTGAGTTCGACTTCAACGACCCGGTTCACTTCAAAATCGTCGTAAAAGCCGGCGGCATCGAGCTTCATGCGCAGGTCGTAGACGAGATGCGGGTCTGTGACATCGGCCAGTGCGGCCGTCGCGTAATAGGTTTGGAATGCGGTGAGGATTTCGACCGGATCATTGACGAAGTCCAAGACGTAAGTCGTGTCCTTGCCGTCATGCGCGCGATTGAGGCGCGACAGCGTCTGTACGGCCGTAATGCCGGCCAGACGCTTATCGACATACATCCCGCACAGCAGAGGTTGATCAAAACCCGTCTGAAACTTATTGGCAACGAGCAGGATCTGGTATTCCTCGGTGTTGAAAGCTTCGCGCATATCCCGACCGCGTAGGTTGGGGTTCAGCGACTTGCTGGTCTCCGTGAAGGGGTCGGGACCGGATTGGGCGTCATTGATTTCACCGGAGAAGGCCACCAACGTCGCAATCTGGTAACCCTGGTCTTTGATGTATTTATCGATGGCAAGCTGCCAGCGGACAGCCTCCAGGCGGCTGGCGACCACCACCATTGCCTTAGCCTTGCCGGAAAGCAGCGGAGCGACATTCTCCCGGAAATGCTCGACAACGACCTGGACCTTCTGGGCAATGTTGTAGGGATGCAGCCGGACCCAGCGCATGATCCCTTTGAGGGCTTCACTACGTTCGACTTCCTTTTCATCCAGTTTTTTGCCGTTATGCGCGAGCTTAAAGGCCAGCTTGTAAGGCGTGTAATTCTTCAGGACGTCGAGGATGAAACCTTCTTCGATCGCCTGACGCATCGAATAGACATGAAACGGCGCCGGCAGATTGGTGGTACTGGCCGGCAGGGTGGGGTCGGGCCGGCGGCCGAACAATTCCAGGGTCTTGGCCTTCGGAGTCGCCGTAAAGGCGACGTAGGTGATCCCGCGCTCGGCGGATCGCGCGGCCATCTGGGCCGCCAAGATGTCTTCGGTACTCACCTCGCCGCCGTCGGCCAGATTTTGCAGTTCTTCCGGCGATAGCAACGCCTTTAATTTGGCCGCCGCCTCGCCGGTCTGCGAGGAGTGGGCTTCGTCGGCGATCACAGCAAACCGCTTGCTCTGCGTTGCCGCCAGTTCTTGAACGGCTTTGAGGGCAAACGGGAATGTCTGAATGGTGCAGACGACGATCTTCTTGCCGCCAGCCAAAGCTTCCGCCAGCTCACCACTCTTGCTGGCCCCTTCTCCCTTGATTGTCGCAACAACCCCGGTCGTGCGGCTGAAGTCGAAGATGGCGTCCTGCAACTGAGAATCCAGGACATTGCGGTCGGAGACGACCAACACCGTATCGAACAGCTTTTCATGCGCGGTGCTATGAAGATCCGCCAAGAAATGCGCCGACCAGGCAATCGAGTTCGTTTTGCCAGATCCGGCCGAGTGCTGGATCAGGTATTTTCCCCCGGCACCCTCGGCTAAAACGGTGGCTTGGAGCTTGCGGGCGGCATCGAGCTGGTGATAGCGCGGGAAAATGATCTTCGTAATCTGCTTCTTCTTGTCCTTCTGCGCCACGATGTAGCGGCCAAGAATTTCCAGCCAGCTATCCCGCGCCCAAATGTCTTCCCAAAGATAGGCTGTGCGGTGCCCTCCCTTCTCGTTCGCAGGATTGCCCGCTGCACCGTTGTCGCCACGATTGAATGGCAAGAATTTGGTCGCTGGGCCGTTCAGTTGCGTCGTCATCATCACGGCCATGTTGCTGACCGCGAAATGCACGAGCGCCCCATTGGGGAAACTCAGCAGTGGTTCAGCAGCACTTTGCCCCTTGGGTCGCGGCTCGCGGTCGAAGCGGTATTGATCCACGGCGTCATCGACCGATTGTGTGAATTCGCTTTTCAGCTCGCAGGTAGCGACCGGAATCCCATTGAGAAATAGGACGAGGTCAATCGAATTCTCATTGTGGAGTGAATAGTGCATCTGGCGCACGACGCGCAGACGGTTCGCAACGTACTTTGTCAGGATCTCCGGGTTCATCGCTAAGGCGGGCTTAAACTGGTCCAGCGCCAGCGGTTGACGCAAGCCCATCATCTCGATCCCATGACGCAATACGTCGAGCGTGCCGCGTTGATTAAGCGCATCCCGGAGACGTCCGAGGACCACATCGGGCGCTTGTGCGCCGTGGTTCTTGGTCAGTGCTTCCCATGATTGCGGCTGCGTGGCCTCTAGCCAGGCAAGCACATCAGCCGGGAACAGGGCACGCGCGCGGTCATAGGCCGACGCGTCGCCATTGATGTAGAGCCAACCACGGGCCGCAAGGTCGTTGCAGATTTCAACTTCAAAATTCACTTCCTTGTGCAGATCGCTCATGCGGCGACTTCCGTTTCCGACCGGGTCGCTACTAGGCCGCGAACGTCAATCTTTCCGGTTACGGCGGCGGAAATCAAAGCAGTGCGGCGTTCCTGGAGTAGAGTGATCGCGGCTTGGGCTTCGGCAGCAAGGGCATTAAATCGCGACCGCTGTTCACCGACAGTGGATAGAATTACCTCCTGTTCGGCGACCGGCGGCAAAACAACCGGAAGATCCATGATGTTAGTTGAGGAAATCGACGCTAAATTAGTGCTCTGCTTAGAGCGAGTCATAAAATAGAATTGGGCGTAGTTTGATCCCGTTATTTCATTTAGCCATTGTGAACTCACAGTCTTGGGCCGAACAGCAAAAACATGGTTCTGATGGATACAAGGATCAATCTCGGCATTCCATATGTGACCCCGACCCAATTTGTCAAAATCTCCACCTTCGTTCATCAACACATCGCCAACCTGTAGCAGATAACGGTGAAGCTCGTTTGCTGGGATCTCTATGGTTGTTATCGTTTCCAAATCGAGGAAGCCATCTTGCACATTTGCAACGCGTAGATACGGAACCTCAATAGTCTCATGGTCGGAATAGTCCTTACCCTTAGCAATCCCGCCCTGCACATCCGCAATAAATTTCAATCGCGTTACTCTCCAATGTGCCGGTACCGTTCCCAACCATTCGACGCCGGAATCCTTCATCGGTGCGTTCGGATTTAACCCCTTCGTTACGGCGTGAGAAATAACGCCCTGCCTTTTTTCTTCTAATAGTTCTATCAACCGTTTCTGTTCGGCCAATAGCTTATCGATCTTGGCGGTTTCGCTGTCGAGGAACGAAAGTAGTTTTCGCAACTCGTCTCGTGGAGGTACGGCGACTCTGATCGAACCTATTGTGTCAGTATTGAGATTGAGCTGAGTACCCCACTTTCCCAATCCGCCATAGCAGACGCCAGCCTCAAATATGCGAAACAGCAAGCGCTGATCAATGTTGAGGCGGGGAAAATAGACAAAACCGTCGTGGATGCAGGCCTTTATTGCCGTTACGCACGGCTTGCCAACCGTTCCAGCGATGCTAACAAACAGCGCACCTGGTTCGAGTTTCACGCTCGATCCGCTTCCGAGCGCCGACAGCCTTTGAGTAGTTTCTCGCAATGCACCATCGGAGGCCGATACATCCGAAATTCGCACCCAGGCATATTCGCCGTCGCTATCAAAATACTTCGGGTCATCGATCGGACGGGGGGACGCTCCACGAAGAACGGGTGAAAGCCATTTTATGGATTTCACTTCCCAATGTGTCGGAACCGTGCCCAACCATTCCACTCCGCTATCCTTGTAGCTCTTGTAGTGCGGGAAGCTCATGCGGCCAGACCTTCGATCATCGATTTGATGCGGTCGGTGCATTTCTTTAGGTCTGCGTCGATCTCGGCCAGTTCGCGGGGCGGTTCATAGACATAAAAATACCGATTGAACGAAATTTCATACCCAACTTTCGTCTTATCGTGATCAATCCATGCATCAGGCGCGTGTGGCAGGACTTCCCGCTTGAAGTAGGTTTCGACATCCTCCGAGAGAGGCACATTTTCCGTGTCGCGCAGATTCGCATCCGGCTGCGGCTTGCCCTTCCGTTTTCCCTTGTCACCCAAGATGACAATGCCGTCGGCGGCGCGCAATGGGCGTTCGATCGTGATGGTCCGGTAGCCAAATTGTTCATTCTTGAATGTTCTTGAGATTGGTTTCTTGCGGTCGTTCGCTTCGATGAACTCCCCAAAGAGCCGCGTGATCTCGGCAATGTGTTTGTCCGACAGCTCTTTCCGTTTGCTGCCGAGGCTCTTGCGCATCTTTTGCCAGAGGCTGCTGGCATCAATTAGCTGAACCGTGCCTTTGCGATGTTCCAGTTTGCGGTTGCTCAAGATCCAGACGTAGGTCGAAATGCCGGTGTTGTAGAACATATCCGTGGGCAAGCCAATGATTGCTTCCACAAGATCGTTTTCCAGTACGTAACGTCGAATCTCGCTTTCCCCCGACCCAGCACCGCCGGTAAACAACGGTGAGCCGTTGAGGACGATTCCGAAACGACTGCCTCCGTCCTTGGCCGGACGCATCTTGCTGAGCAGATGCAGCAGGAATAGCAGCGACCCATCCGATACACGGGGCAGGCCGGGGCCGAAGCGCCCGTTGAACCCTTGGGTCTCGTGTTCCTTGCGGATTTCTTTTTCGACCTTCTTCCATTCCACGCCAAAGGGCGGATTTGAGAGCATGTAGTCGAATTTCTTATGCGGATGGCCGTCTTCGGAAAACGTGTTTCCGAAGGCGATGTTGCCAACATCCTGCCCCTTGATGAGCATATCGGCCTTGCAGATCGCGTAGGACTCTGCATTGAGTTCCTGGCCGTACATGGTGAGCCGCGCCTCCGGGTTGTGCTCGGCGAGATATTCGCCGGCAACCGAGAGCATGCCGCCAGTGCCCGCCGTCGGGTCATAAATTGTGCGCACAACGCCGGGCTTCGCCAATACCTCGTCGTCCTCGATGAATAAGAGGTTGACCATGAACCGGATCACTTCGCGCGGAGTGAAATGTTCGCCGGCCGTCTCGTTCGAGAGTTCCGCGAATTTTCGGATCAGCTCTTCAAAGACCAAACCCATTTGGCTGTTGCTGACCTGGTCCGGATGCAGGTCGATTTGCGAAAATTTCTCTGTAACGAGATAGAGGAGGCCGGCTTTGCCGAGGCGATCAATCTGGGCGTAGAACTCGAAGCGCTCGAAGATATCTCGCACCGCCGGTGAAAACGCCTGGATGTACGCGAATAGATTTTCTCGGATGTGATCTTGATCGCCCATGAGTTTCTTCATATCCATCGGCGACGTGTTGTAGAAACTCTGTTTTGCCTTGCGGAGCAGAAAAGGCTCTGCATTTAACTTCAGTTTTTTCTTGGCGGCCTGTTCCGCCAAGACGGCGGCTTTGGTAGGTTCCAGAACGCAGTCCAAACGCCGCAGCACGGTGAAGGGCAAGATGACCTTGCCATAGTCTGACTGCTTGTAGTCACCACGCAGGAGATCGGCGACGGACCAGAGGAATGATGAAAGCGATTGGTGATTCATGGGTACTCGGCTTCTGTTTTTTTGTATCTAGGTATCTGAGCGATATGTGCCACATTGCTTCCGACACACGCCCATGCGTGATTCCACGGGCGATTGTTCTGCCACAGCCTGATACCGGGCATTGATGGCCGATAGCCAAATCCGTGGCTTTCTGCGAGCATTTATGTCAGTTCAGCGAAGGAATACACGGCAAAGCGTCAAGCGACGATTTCCAAACCGTTCTTCTGCACCAGATGCAGCAGCTTCAGAGCGGTACCAGTCGGGCGCTTTTGTCCGATTTCCCATTTCTGCACCGTTGAGACACTGGTATTCAGGAGCGCGGCGAAGACCGCCTGACTCACCCGCGAGGTTTCGCGGATGCGCTTGATCTGCGCGGGGCGTAGCGGAGGAGCCGGCGCCAAACTCAGATGGTCGAATTCACGCATCGTCACTTGGTCAATGGCACCAGCCGCGTGGAGCCCTTTTGCCGTGGCATGCACAGCCTCCAGGATTTTCGATGGTTTCTTACGCATGGCCATTCACCTCGATGATTTCGACAGCGGCTTGCGCCTTGGTAAGCGCGGCCGGTGTCAGTTTTAGCAATGTGGCCGCTAACTTCTTAAGCGCCGCCTCCTCATCCGGATCGATGTTGCTGCGCGCATTCTTGGCAAAGCCGTAGACAAAAATCCAACGGCTGCCCCTGTTGGTCGCGACCAGAGTGCGATAGCCGCCGCGTTTACCGTGTCCAGGTCGCGCGATCCGCTTTTTCAGTAGGTCGCCGCCGAGATCCGCTTCAAAGAGCCCGTTGCTCATTTCTTCCACCGCCTCCCGAAGCATCCCGTCCGATAATCCCTCCTTACGCGCCCAGCGTGCGAACCACCGGGTCTTGTAGATCGCCATCCTTGTTCCCTCGTTTGTAACTATAGCACTGAGTGCTATATAAAGCAAGCCATCCGTCCTGGGACGCTAAAGCCCCCTTCCTGTACGGGTCTGACAGCCAATTTTTTAGTGTCCAACATTGATTTTACAGCCAATATTGCTACGGATCTGGAACCTTGTCGATCTGAATCTGTGCACGCGACATCGGGGATGACCACACACATCTACGCCCCACTCCGCTCAAGCGCGTTGCGAATGGCTCATTCTTAGCGGACTCTGCCTCTATGGAGTTGCGCCAAATTCTATATTTCGTTGCAGTTGCCGAAGAGCAGCATTTCTCGCGTGCCGCGCAACGCGTCGGCATCGAGCAATCACCGCTGTCGCGCGCCATCCGTGCACTCGAACGAGATCTTGGCGTCAGTCTCCTTGAACGCTCAACAAGGGGCTCGAGAGTGACACCGGCTGGCGAGATATTTCTTGAATATGCCCGAGCCATTCTTGCGCATGCCGATAGGGCCAGAGTTGCGGCCAAAGCCGCCGTGAAGATGCGATCAGAACCTCTCTGCGCTACTGGTCGGTCGGCGCTTGCGGAGACCGACGCATCGCCCGAAATCCGCGATCCCGATCAATGAAAGACTGCAGCATATGAGGAATCAAGGTCGCTGCATCCACCTTCCGACCGCCCATTTGCGAGTGTAATTGCGCATACCGATCTAGGCTAACCTTTAACTCCACGGATAACTGCACCAGAAGTTTGACCTTCTCCGGATTTGGCAGCGGTCCAATTTTCAGTTTCATGCGTCTTTCCTCTCTTGTGGGTTACAGGTATGGCCGGAGGACGATGTCCTTATTGACGATCACGTTAAGAGGCAATCCAGGACGTGCGGTCAGCGTCGGCTGAATACTCAAATTCTTTCGGGTGATCTGCTGCCCCACCTGATTTACGGAGTCTTGTGCGCTCTGGCGCGTCGCGATGACAATCGAGCCGGAATTGGTGTTGGTATTCGCGGCAACGAGCTGCGCATTGACCCCAAGCAACGTTGTCAGTGCGGCGCCCGCAAAGATCCGCCCCCAATGCCAATTCACGCCGTCCTCAATCCCGGAATAGCCCGCCATATCGACGCCCGGCAATCGCTCAAGCAAGATCGACGATCCGTCCGGCATCAAGAGCCGCGTCCAGACTAGTAGCACTCGACGCTGGCCATAGGTCACTTGACTGTCGTATTGACCGAGAAGTCGTGACCCTTGCGGCAGCAACAGGTACCGGCCGGTTACCGTGTCGTAAACGTTTTGCGTGACCGTCGCGATGATTTCGCCGGGCAAATCCGAATTGATCCCCGTTACCAAGGCCGCCGGAATGATCGTCCCCGCCATGAGTTGATACGGTGATCTCGGCGTCTGCATCGATGCTGAGCTGTAGATCTTGGGATCTGAACTGTGATTGATGAATGACTGCTTGTGGTCCTGCTGGTTTTGATCGAGGACGTCATCGCGAGACGGTACCGGGGCTCCGACACTGGGTGGCGTCCCGGGCAGGCCCGGCAAGTCCGATTCCCCCGATGGCCGATTTACTGGAGTGGGTTCCGATATGTTTCCAGTATCTCGCCCGTGCTTTCCGGTTTGAAAAAAGACCTGCGCTTTCGCTGCGGCTTCCGCCTCATCCTGCTGTCGAAGTCTCGCGACCCGATCGGCGTCGACCTCGGAATTCGGGCGAAAATCTGATTGGGCGGCCTCCGATGCAATGCCGGCGGCTTGTTCCTCGCGTAACACCGGCCGACCGTACTCGCCGGCCGGCGGCCCGAGCTGCGGGACCTTCGGGATGCTCGCATAGTCCCGCGGCAGTGTTTGCAAACCGTCCGCATGGGTGACCTGCTGTGTCGCCTGCAGTTCAGGCCCCGTATCCGCCTTCTTGGTGCGTTTGGGTTGTAGCGCCCACATCGTTGCCAAAAACACGATCAATCCCGCGCCGCCGATGAGCGCAGCGACATTGCGCCGATTCAATCGAGTGACGGCACGCGGCGAGGCGCGCAGCGCGAGGGTTGCTGGATCTTCTTTTGGCGCGCCATCGGTCATCGACGGCTACTCGAATCGTTGGCGCTGACGAGATCGGTTCGGCTGATCCGCACGATCTGTGCGTCCTTGCCGCCCAAGCGTAGTTCCGCGATCTTAAACAGGCGATCGACGATGTAATACGGGGATCGCACACGGTAATTGACCAACTCAGATTTATCACCGTTTCCCACGATGAAAAGTGGCGGCATCTCGCCCTGGCCGATACCGGCGGGGAATTGCACGTAGACCCTGTTGCCGTCATCAAAGGCGCGAAGTGGCCGCCATGAGGGGATTGCGCCGGTGATCTCGTATCGAAAGTTCAGTCGCTCGAGTGCGATACCGTCCGTGATGGGCGCAACGGATTCCGCGTGCGTGTTCGCGCTTCGGAGCACGGCGACTTGGTCCAGCGGGTATTGCCAGGAAACTGTCGCCATCCAGGTTTCCGGGGTTGCCGTCAGTTCCAGATGGTAGGTCCGACGATTGGTGTTGATCACGAGATTCGTTTTCAAATCGGTCCGGGTTGGCTTGACCAGGATATGTACCCGTTGGCTCGCGCCGGCGCCGCTGGTGGTGTCTCCCACCACCCAACGCACCGTGTCGCCGGCCGATACGGATGTGATTTCTTCGCCGGTCTCCAGCGCGATGTCGGTGATCTTTTCAGGAGCCGCATACACCTGGTACAGGGCATCTGGGCTATACGGCCACACCTGCGTGGCATTCAAATAGTTCTGCCGCGACGGCTCGACCCGGGCAGTTTCGTTCGCGTGCTTGACCCGATCCTGAGGATCGCCCGATTCGTGAACGGTGGTTGTCACCGCCGGTACTGGCTTCAGTTGACCCGGCAGCGGCAAAATCTTAGGAATCTCGACGATCTCCACCGGCTTTGGCGGATCCGCGATTTGCACGGCCGCCACCGACTCATCGAGCGGGATGTCTCGCGGCGGCTTGCTCGCGCACGCGGCGATCGTAATAGCCGCTACGGCGACCCCACCAACCAATCTGCTGCTCATTTTCATTGCTCACTCCTGTCGCTCTCGGCGGTTCCCAATTCCCGGCTCCAATTCAGTCCGTCGACGTACATACCCAAGGGGTTCTTGCGCAACCGTTGCACATCCGTCGGCGGTCGCATGACGATCGACAGAATCGCCGTCCAGCGCTCTGTGGTGGTCGGTGCACCATTGGCGAAGCTGCGTTCGATCCAGCGGACTTGAAATGAGTTATCCGAAGCCCGCACAATGCTGGTGACCTCGATTGCGATCGAGTTCTGACCGACATGTGCGAACGGATCATTGGCACGCGCATACTCATTCAACGTCGTTGCGCCGCGTTCCGTCGCGTAATCGTAGGCTTCGAGCCAATCATCGCGGAGCACGATGGGGTCGAGCGGCACGGAGCGCACGTCGCGCGTGAATCGCTCCAAATGATGCGCAATGAGCGCATCAGTCGGTCGATAGGCTTCGGTCGCGGGCCCGACGGCCTTGACGTCGCCCAGATGATCGACTTCGACGACGTAGGGAGTGATATGCGATCGGCTGGATTGCCAGATGAGTCCTACGGCAATCACGACGGCGAGACTCAAGCACCCGAAGGCCATGAGCCGCCAATTGCGGGCTTGAACCCGCGCAGATCCGATTCGCTCATCCCAGAGCTGCTGCGCTGCCTGATAGGGCGTCGCAGGTTCCGGCGTGGTCGAGTACCGCACACTGGCTCGTTTGAATGTCATCCCTTACTCCTCTTCTCGTAGTGACGGATTGGCGCCCGACCCACCGTGTTCGCCCGATCGCAAGGTCTGCGCCGCCGTTGAGACGCCGCGTTCAACGTGCTGCCGTCGTTGCAGCCGCTGCGCCCAGCCTGGCGTCGAACCGCTGTCGTCGGCGCGCGCGCCGGCACTGCCGGTGGCTCGCTGAGCCCGTTGTTTGAAAGCATTACCAATCGATTCGGCGCCGGCGCGGCCGACTCCCGCGAGGCCGGCACCCATCGCGCGCGCGCCGGACGCACCCGAGGCGGTAGCGCTCTCCGAATAGGCGCTGCGCGCGCCCTTCAACATCGAGGAGGCGGCTCGAACGCTGGTTCCAGCGGCGCCGGTGGCAAGACGGGCGGCACCGACCGTCACCGCCCCACCGGCAACCACCAACCCACCGGCACCCAGGAGTGTTCCCGCTGCGGCAGCCGCGCCGAGCTGAGGGGCGCCGGACACGAGTCCCGTCGCAATACCCGGACCGAAGATCCCGAGTCCAAACAGCGCAAGCGAGGCCAACATCAAGGCGAGAGCCGTATCGATCGTCGGCGCCACGCCGGCGGGAGGCGTGAATTGCCCGAAGATGCTGGAACCGATGCCGACGATGACGGCGAGCACCAAGACCTTGATACCCGCGGAAATGACATTCCCCAGGACGCGCTCGGCCAGGAACGCCGTCTTGTTCCACAGCGCAAAGGGCACCAGCACGAATCCCGCGAGCGTCGTGAGCTTGAACTCGATCAGTGTCACGAATAGCTGAACGGCGAGAATGAAGAAGCTCACGATGACGACGAGCCAGGCGAGGAGCAGCACGGCGATCGTGTCGAGATTTAAGAATACGTCCGGGAACCCTGAGAGTTGACCGATCTGAATCATCAGCGGCTGCGCGGCCGTCACGCCGACGGCGGCGAGCCGTCCCGGCTGCAGGAGCTGCGCTTGCGTGATCGCCGATCCCGTTGCCTCGAGCCCGAGACCGGCGAAGGAGCGGAAGATGATTCCGGACAGTGAATTGAAATTGTTCAAGATGAAGGCAAACGCGCCGATGTAGAGCGTCTTCTTGATGAGCTTCGCGATGACGTCCTCGTGTCCGCCCATCGCCCAGAACAGGCCCGCAAGTGTCATATCGAGTGCTACGAGAATTCCCGTGAGCCACGCGACCTCGCCGCGCAGTAGCCCAAACCCACTGTCGATATAGCGGGAGAAGACATCCGTGAAACTGTCGATGACAGAGAGATTATTCACGAATGAATCCCCGCTTCTTGGTTGTCGGTCGTGATCTTTGGTATTTCACCGTCTCTGCACGCCTCTCAAGGACCGTAGAACTGAACCGGCTGCGGCGTGTAATTGGCTCCAGGCGCCGTAAACTGCGATCGCACCGCGCGGGCCCGCGCTTCCGCCGCCACGGCGCGCGCCTGTTCGAGGGCGGTGGCGCGATCCTGGGTCACGCGCAGCTGCTGATCCTGCACGGCCTGCCGTACTTGCAAAGCCAGGAGTTGATTGGTCGCCTGGGTCGCCTGGAGTGCCCCACCAGCGGATTGGCTTTGGCTGACGAGACTTGCCAGCACGGATTGGTCGCTGCTGAAGTTCTGTGCCGATTGTGCTTGCATGCTGATCGAGGACTGCAAAGCGCTTTGGGAGTTGGTCAGTCGTTGCATGGCATCCGAGGCCATCTGGCTTTGGCTCATCGAGCGGCCATAGCTCGCCGGATAAAACTGGGCGAACTGTTGCTGGGCTCGGGCCAGCGTGAAGCTCACCCCTTGTGCCTGGGCGAGAAGCTGGTTTGTTGTCGCGAGCGTCGCCTGCAGTTGACTCAAGGAGCTGAAGTTCAGGGACTTCAGATTCTTCGCCTCGTTCTCCAGCATCTGTGCTTCGTTGGCGAGCTGTTGAATCTGGTTTTCGATCTGCTGCAACGTGCGCAGCGCCGTAATGGTGGTTTGCAGCAAGTTGGCGGGATCGATGACGACCCACTGCGCGCGCGCCGGCAGGGTGAATGCTGCCACGAGACAGACCGATGCCACGATGGATAGCTTCTTCATGGTGATTTCTCCGTTGACAGTGAATACTGGTCGGCAAGGGTCGCGGCCCAATCCAAGCCCTTGTGCCGTAGCCACGCGGAGGCGAAACATTGCGGGCCCTGGTCGGCCAAGAGTTGATCCATCGCACGCTGGTCTTCCTGTCGCGAGGCCCCTGCAAACGCCAGCGCAATAGGCCCAAGATCCAAATCGAAGAGCCGGACGCCGAGACGGGACTGGTAGTAGTAGTCACGCTTTGGGGTAGCGCGGGCGATGATGTCGATCTGCCGGTCATTGAGACCGAACCCCTCATAGATCCCGCGTAGCTGGGGTTCCGGTGCCTGGGGTGACGGCAGGAAGATGCGACTGGGGCAGCTCTCGATCAGCGCCGGCGCAATGGGCGAGCGCTCGATATCGGCGAGCGACTGGGTGGCGAAGATCACGGAGACGTTGCGCTTGCGCAGCGTCTTGAGCCATTCGCGGATGCGCCCCGAAAAAATGGGGTCATCGAGAAACACCCAGGCCTCATCGAGAATCAGGAGCGTCGGTGCGCCGTCAAATCGCTCCTCGAGACGGCGGAAAAGATAGGTCAGCACCGGTAGCACGGCACTCTTGCCGTGCATCAGCTCCTCCATTTCGAATCCCTGAACATCGCCCAAACCCAGCCGATCTTGATCGGCATCGAGCAATCGACCATAGGGGCCGGTCAGGGTGTAGGGCTGCAGGGCCTGGCGTAGGCGATTCGATTGCAATAACACCGAGAGACCGGTGAGTGTCCGCTCTGCGATGGGCGCGGAGGCGAGACTGCCTAGCGCCGACCAGACCATGTCTTTCGTTTCGGGCGTGATATCGACCTGCTCATGTCCAAGGAGGCCCGCGATCCACTCGGCGGCCCACGCTCGCACCGTATCGTCATCGATGCGAGCGAGCGGCTGGAAGGCTATGGCGCCCTCGGCACCGAGGTCATAATGCTCGCCGCCTAGTCCTAGGATTGTTGCTCGTGCCGAGCCGCCTTTGTCGAAGACAAAGACTCTTGCGCCCGCATAGCGGCGAAACTGTAAGGCCAACATCGTAAGCAGTACCGATTTGCCGGCGCCCGTGGGACCCACAATCAAGGTATGACCGACATCACCGACATGGGTCACCAGACGAAACGGCGTGGACCCGGCGGTACGCGTCACCATGAGGGGCGGCGCGTTCAAGTGAACATTGCGACTGGGGCCGGCCCACACCGCAGAAATCGGCATCAGATGAGCGAGATTCAAGGTCGAGATCAGAGGCTGGCGCACGTTGGCGTACACATGCCCTGGGATCGACGACAGCCACGCTTCTACCGCATTGAAGGTTTCAGCAATGGTCACGAACCCCCGGCCCTGGATCACCCGTTCGATGGCTTTGCGTTTGTCATCGGCCGCGGCGGCGCTCGCATCCATGACGACCACAGTCGCAGTCACGTAGCCGTACGCCACGGCATCGCTCCCAAGTTCCTGCAGCGCGGCGTCTGCGTCCGCCGCTTTGTTATCGGCATCGGAGTCGACCAGGGGGCTTTCCTGCTGAAAGACGGTCTCTCGCAGAAGCGCCACGATGTTCTTGCGCTTGGCGAACCATTGCCGGCGCAGCCGAACCAGTTCGCGCTCTGCGTCAGCTTTATCCAACAGCAGAAAACGCGTCACCCATCGGTAGGAGAAGGCCAAACGATTCAGCTCATCCAACAATCCCGGCCAGGTGGACGTCGGAAATCCGCGGACCGTTACCACTCGGATATGCTGATCCCCTAACAGGGGCGCGAGTCCAGCAGTCAAAGGTAGATCTGACAGCAACGCATCCAAATGGAAGGCAACTTCCGGAATTTCGACCGGGTGGTACTCATTCGAAATGGTGGCATGCAGATAGGTCAGCACCTCGGCATCCGACAGCCAAACGATCTCCCGCATGACGCCTTCGAAGAGCGTCAAGAATCGATCCGTTTCCGTGACGAACCTCGCGAGCTGCTCGCGCCAATCAATCCCGGACTTATCTTGGGTCTCGAGCAAGAGCTGGCCCGCGCGAGCACGCGTCTCCGCCGGCGGTAGGTAGGTCGTCGTCAGAAAATAGTTGCTTTCGAAATGAGATCCCGCGGCCTCGAAGGCGCCGCGGCGCTCCTCCTCGATCAGCCACGACAGCGGATCGGGAAACGTCGAGGTCGGATACCCGGACGCCGCGCGCCTCTCGGCTTCCACGAACAATGCCCAGCCGGAGCCCAAGCGCTTCAGCGCGTTGTTGATCCGGGCGGTAGTCGCAATCAGTTCGCTCGGGGTCGCGCTGTCGAGGTCCGGCCCGCGGAACCGTGCGGTGCGCTGGAAGCTGCCGTCCTTGTTGAGTACGACTCCCGGGGCGACGAGACCGGCCCACGGGAGGTAATCGGCCAGGCACGACGGACGTTCGCGGTATTCAGCGAGACGAAACATCGTTCAAGGCTCCAGAAATGATTTGTGTTTGACGTGCCGCGCAAACACTTCCATGAACTGCGGATCCGCCTTTGCACCCCAGACGGCGAGCACGTGACCGACAAGCCCTAAGGCGATGCCGACGAGCCAGAGCCGAAGCCCAATCCCGACCGCGGCTGCGAGCGTGCCGTTCACGATGGCCACGGCGCGCGGTGCGCCGCCCATGAAGATCGGCTCGGTGAGGGATCGATGCAGCGGCACTTCGAAGCCGTCCAGTATTGGTGCCTCGCTCATGCGACGACCGCGCCGCCGGCGAAGCTGAAGAACGTCAAGAAGAACGAGGACGCGGCAAAGGCGATCGACAGTCCAAAGACGATTTGGATCAGCTTGCGAAATCCACCGCTCGTGTCACCGAAGGCCAGCGTGAGTCCGGTAATCACGATGATGATCACGGCGACGATGCGCGCGACCGGCCCTTGGATGGAATCCAAGATCGATTGTAGCGGTGCCTCCCACGGCATATTGGAGCCGGCGGCCAGCGCCGGTAGCGCCAGCAGGGTTCCGATGATGGCTGCCAGAAAGCCGGAAAGCCGCTTCTGTGCATTGACGACGAATCGACTCTGCGTCATGACGAAACTCCTCTTGAGTTGAAAACCGATGAAACCTCATATCCGCCCGTGCCCAGACCATTTACCTGCATGATGTCTTCGACCCGACGCGCCCGGCCGCGGCCGGCAATGAACACGATGACGTTCACGGCTTCGGCGATCAGTGCCCTTGGGACCGTCACCACGACCTCTTGGATCAGTTGCTCCAATCGAGAAAGCGCGCCAAACGCGGAGCCGGCGTGAATGGTGGCGATACCGCCGGGGTGACCCGTGCCCCAGGCCTTGAGGAGATCGAGTGCTTCACGGCCGCGCACTTCGCCGACGACGATGCGATCGGGACGCAAGCGCAGGGTCGACCGAACGAGTTCCGACATGGATACCACCCCGGGCTTCGTACGCAGTGGTACGTGGTCCTCGGCCACGCACTGCAACTCGACCGTGTCCTCCAAGAGGATGACTCGATCGCCGGTGGTCGCCATCTCCTGCAATAACGCATTGGCGAGCGTCGTCTTGCCGGTCGAGGTACCTCCAGCAATGATGATGTTGCTTCGGTCCTTGACCGCTTGCCGTAGATAATCGACGTGTTGCTGGGTCAGAATCCCGTCGGCCACATACCGCTCCAGTCGGATGACGCCGGCCGCGCGTTTACGAATGGCAAATACCGGTGCGCGCACTACCGGGGGCAGCAACCCTTCGAAGCGCTCCCCGGTTTCCGGGAGCTCCGCCGACACGATGGGTGCGCCGGCATGCACCTCGACCCGAACATGCGCGGCAACCAGGCGAACGATCCGCTCGGCCGCGGCCGGCGAGAGATCGAACCCGGAAGCCGACCGACCGCTGCCCAGCCGGTCGACCCACAAAGAACCGTCCGGGTTCAGCATCACCTCCACGATCTCGGGATCATCGAGTGCCGCCCCGATTACCGGACCCAAGGCGGTTCGCAGCATGCGCGTCTGACGGTCGATCACCGTCCCTAAGGGCGTCAGCGGTAGGATGCGGGATGCAGTCACTGCCGCGCCTCCGCCGCAGAATTGAAGAACTGGGCTTTGTCCCGGGACAGATCTTCCATTGGCTGAAGCTCCTCGTAGACATCCCGTACCAAGCTGCCACCCCGTTGAATATGCCGGGCCAGTTGATCGACGAACTGCTCGAATCGACCGCGACCTAAAGCGCGGGCGGCGTCCTGGTGTTCTTCCGAGATAGGAGTGGTCACAGACAGGTAGTAGCGAATGAACAGTGCCGTGCTCTCGATCAGAATCGTCTGATCGCGTTCGAGTCGCTCGAATTGCCGCGTCAACTTATCGAGGCGCTTCGCCGTCGCCACCTCCCGGCGCTCCCCACCTTCCGGGGATAAGAAGGCGGCAAGCGCCGCGGCCACGACACTGGAACGAGAGAGATTCTTCATGGTCGCGAGTTCGTCCAGGCGTTTGCCGTGGTCGCGCTCGATGTAGACGTTGAGGCGAGTCTTGTTCATAGCGCCATGCCATCGCTGGGATCCAAGCTAGCGAGTCGCGCGATGCGTTGGAATTGGCGCTGCTGTTCGGGCTTTTGGGTATCGCCTTCGTCATGCTCATCCAAAATCGCAAGATCATCGGGTCGATGAACCGGCTCCAGGGGCTCTTCGCCAATTTCTGGATGCCGATGCAGGCCACCGTCATCGTCGACGCCGGCGACAGTGAATCCTCGAGGCTCGGCACTCTTCAAGACCAACGGCGCCGCAAGCCCTGTCCAATCGTCCGCTTTTGCAGCCGGCCTATCGGCGTAACCCTTCGCCTGCAACGTGGGGGACGGCAGGATCCGACTCGTGAAATTGCTGTCCTCGAAGTAGCGCAGCTTTTTCGCCCGGATCGGCGGCTGGCCGGAGACCATGACGATTTCCTCGTTGGCCGAGAGTTGCATGACCTCACCCGGGGTCAGTAAAGGCCGTGCGGACTCTTGGCGCGAGACCATCAAGTGTCCCAGCCATGGGGAGAGCCGGTGACCCGCGTAGTTGCGCTGCGCACGTAGTTCGGTGGCCGTCCCTAAGGCATCCGATATTCGCTTCGCCGTCCGCTCGTCGTTTGTGGCAAACGCCACGCGCACATGGCAGTTATCGAGGATGGCGTTGTTGGGGCCGTACGCCTTCTCGATCTGATTTAAGGACTGGGCAATCAGAAAGGCACGCAGCCCATAGCCGGCCATGAAGGCGAGCGCACTCTCGAAGAAATCGAGCCGACCCAGCGCCGGGAATTCATCAAGCATCAGCAGCAGGCGGTGGCGATCCGGTAGTCCATCCTTGAGTTCCACCGTCTCCGTCAGTCGGCGCCCGATTTGATTCAGCAGGAGACGGATCAGCGGTTTGGTACGCGAAATATCGGAGGCGGGGACGACCAAGTACAGCGAGATCGGATGTTCGCCATGCACAAGGTCATCGATTCGCCAGTCGCATCGCGACGTGACCTCGGCGACCGTCGGATCCCGGTAGAGCCCGAGAAAGCTCATCGCGGTCGACAGCACCCCGGATCGCTCGTTCTCGCTCTTGTTGAGTACCTCCCGTGCGGCGGACGCCACCACCGGATGCGCCCGATCTCCGAGGTGCGCGGTGCTCATCATGGCCCAAAGCGAACGTTCGAAGGATCGAGCGGGATCGGAGAGGAAATTCGCGACACCTCGAAGAGTCTTGTCCGGCTCCGCATACAAGACGTGGAGGATCGCGCCGACCAGGAGCGCGTGACTGGTCTTCTCCCAATGATTACGCCGCTCGAGCGCGCCTTCGGGGTCGACCAGGATGTCCGCGACGTTTTGAACATCGCGAACCTCGTGCGTCCCGCGCCGAACTTCCAACAACGGGTTATAAGCAGCCGACCGAACATCCGTCGGATTGAACAGGAGACAGTGCGAGAACCGCGCACGCCAGCCAGCAGTCAATTGCCAATTCTCGCCTTTGATGTCGTGAATCACGGCGGATCCCGGCCAGCTGAGCAGGGTCGGCACCACCAGACCGACGCCTTTGCCCGATCGGGTCGGCGCAAACGCCATGACGTGCTCCGGTCCGTCATGCCGCAGGTATTGCGGACCCAATTGGCCAAGAACGATTCCCGTGCTGCGAGTCAGACCAGCGCCAGTGACCTCGCGCAAAGAAGCCCATCGGGCGGAACCGTAGGTCGTCACCACCCGCGCCTGCCGCGCTCGCCATACCGACCCGATCACCGCCGACGCGGCGCCCAGCAAACCACCGGATGCCGCGATCATACCGGCCGTGTTGAAGACTTTGGGTGCGTAAGCCTCATAGGCATACCACCACTCGAAGACTCGCCATGGGTAGTAAACTGGAAAGTGCTGGAGGCGAAACCACGGAAGACCCAGTCGCCACTGAAACGCGAGATGCCACGCCGCCCACTCCGTCGCGATCCAGCTCGCAGCGATCACGATCGCCAGCACGATCGCAATTTGACCGATGAGTACCCTGGTTGACGTCATGCCGATGCTTTCTCCCGCTGCTCTTAACGCAAGATGGCGTTCCCTTGGCGCGGAGAATTAACGCAAATTAATTTGCTGTCAAAGACCGAAAAGGTCTGAACGCTAATCCGTTCAACTAAGTTTCGCAGACAGGCGCAGGTAGGCGTAACAGCGAGCGGTCCAGCGCTCATCAATGCTCGTGAAAATATTTTGGCGATTTCTACGTGACAACCGCTCCAATTCTCACTTGAAGTGTTCGCTGCAAGCCCTCGTCAGCCATCTCGTGCGCGAACCGACATCCATTGGCTTGTCGCTTATCGCGATCCTTGGGTTACTCATCTGGCTTTTCAACACATACTTACACGGAATGCCGACGAGGGACGTGCCGCTCTCAACTACTGCACTTCCCCTTTCCAGGCCATCGTAGCAACAGCGCGGGTCACCACAGTCCTCAGACATTCCTTATCTCGCATCTGGGGGTCGTACGCTTGGGAGGCAGGCGTTTCTCGCCTTAAATTCGATAAGTATTTGGCCGGCGTGGATTCGGGATCAGCGCTGATATTACGTGACGTAAGTCTCCTTTGAGCACGTTTCCGCAAAAGGCCCTATGGCTCCGCTTCCCTATGCCTACTGTGGTTTGCAACGGTATTGTGCAACATTCACATTGAAAACATTGCCGCTCAAGTCAACCGGCACCGAATCAGTGGGACAAACGTACAGGTCAAAGCCGCCGGTTTGATTGATTTCGGCACTCGAGAGGCCTGTATTGTTGTGATTGCCGGGCGCCAGATGCATGCCTCCGCCCATCGCCCATCCACCCGGACGATGAGGGATGTAATTGATATAGATCGCCTGACCGCAATTGTTCTCAAATGAAAGCCAATTGTAGGTGTTTGGATCCCAGAACTGGCGCACGCACGAAGTAGCAAGCGGCGTCGAATACTGAATAGAATCTGAACCAGCTGAGGTATTGGAAACGCCACTCACACTCGAAGAGCTTACACTGGGTGGCGTCCCCGTCGACGAAGTTGCGAGTTGTGGCGGACGCTGATAGGTCGTTGCCAACTCGACGACCGATGTCGTTCCTTGACTCCGCGGTTGTGTGGTTGGTTGAGAAGCGAGACGCATCTGAGCGTTCCACTGCTGGCGCGCGGCATTGGCATCCCCGATCGCTCTAATGGCTGCGGCTTGCTGGTTGCCAGCGTTCAAAATCGCATTCGGATCTGACCCACCCGGTATACCGCGCAACGTATCCAACAGCGCATTCCTGGACGCGGCGCTCTCGGCTCGCGCTTCTTCGAGTTCTCGAACGTTTTTTGCTCGAAACTCTTGCAGTGCTTCGTGTCGCTCGCTTTCCGCCCGCTCAACAGCCACCATATCGACCGTCGCGCCAAAGGATTGCAAGAATGCGCACGATTCCCTGTCGTGAATCAAACTACAGGATGTATACATGATTCTAACCAACCGACGAGGTTCAAAACCAAACAACTTGACCGGATCATTGTTGTAGTTTTTAAGAGCACTTAGGTCATTAAAAAAAGTTCCATCTCGTCCAGTCATCGCGCGAACACACCCATTCACGGGCGTCCCCACTCTTTCATCTTGGGAGTAGCACCCAGGCGCTAAGTCCCAGACCGCTCTCGCGGCTTGAGCGTTGCCAAGCCCATAAAGGACACGGCCCAACAGTCCACAAGTTCGCCCTTCGTCACCCTTATCAGCCGAGGCGGCGTATACGCCGCATCCACGCAGTAGCGCCGACACAACGTAATTAAGGTTCGCGCTGTTTGACGGGTTAACCAGTGCTTCCCGGCCATAGCCTACAAACAATTGAAAGCAAGCTTTTTCACCACGGTCGCTATCAACGACGTCGTCCCGCGATTTCGTCCCGTTACATGCCTTGTACCATTCCGTATCGCGCGCGTCATGACCCGTAAAGCTCGTCCCCTTCGGATCGACTTTGATTGCATCTGCATTCTGTAATAGCTCAATCACGCGTGCAGACGACATGGATCCGAATTCGGTGGTGATGGAGGCGGCCGCCTGGTTCGCCGCCAAATCAGGAGCATCAAGTCCCAGCGTATCGTTGGTCTCATTCGGTCTGTAGGTAGCTACGGCGATGCGCACTAGTCCAGCATTACCATTCCATTCCTGGTCTTTATAATGCGTCGAATGCTTTCGATACCAAAGAATTGCCTGCTGATAATCCTTCTTGTATTCGGCGGTACTGCCCAGAAAGTTCTGCGCCGATACATCGCCGGCCTCCGCAGCTTTACGTTCCCACACCAGGAACTGGGCAGGGTCACTCTGCGTACCAAACCCTGTCTTAAATGCAACCGCGAGCTGCCCCATGGCAGCGGCATCACCGTTTTCCGCGGCGCGCTTGATTTGCGCAAAGGCTCGGCCTGACCAAAGCGTAGCCTGATTCTCATCTTTCGCGGTTCCCACACCATCTTTATACATGGTCGCCAAGCTCGCTTCGGCGTCCAAATTCCCTTGGTTTGCCGACTTCAGATACCAGGTCAGTGCCTGTGCTTGGTCTCGAGTAACACCGAGCGCTCCTGATTGGTAGAGCCGTGCAACATGCATTTGGGCAACGGCATCTCCTGCGTTGGCAGCTTCGAATACCTGCTCTCGATTGGTCCAGTCGATGGTCGGTTGCACGGGTGTATCAGCGACTGCTTGCATTTGCCGAGCCCCTGACAGCGGCAAACCGAAGGCAATGAGGAATGCTACCGACGTTAGAAACGACAGGGATATACTTCGCGACATGCTTCTTTGTGTCCTACCGGCGCGAGCGCCGTTACCAATACCTTGAATGACTGGGGCCGAATTGCGGGTACTTTCCGCCTTCGATTTTGGCAAGGTCAATCGTACAAGAACAATGACGTCGTTCACAGAGATGTCGCGGTATGCGATAAACCGATCGGGTTTTCTCAATGTTTGAAGGCAAATAAAAGGTTCGCGCTATTCCCGGGTATCGACCGCCATGTTAGTCATGGTTCTTCGTGTCCATCCGAAATCTCCCTCTCTGGTTAGCAGCCCGGGATCTTACCAACGGTCGCTGACGGCGAGTTTGCCATTGAGCACACTTAGGTGATGAGCATAGAAGCGACCCAACTCCTTATAGGCACCGTACATGTACGCATTGCTTGCAAGCCCCATTGACCAGATATCGTCCTGAGGAAAGAACGCTGTCGTCGGGTCCGCCATGTAACCTACAACCTCACAGGGGTATCCGACATCGCCGACACCTCCACTGTATTGGCAGTCGGTGTAGCGTAGCTGTCGATCCTGAGCGTTCCTGACAGCCGTTGCTAAGCTGATACCGCCGGGAGTCTTCGCTGCGAGATTCAGAACGGGCTTCAAAATATAGAGGCGCGACTCTGCGGTCTCTTTGGTACAGGCTTTGCCATTTAACTTACAGACTAGCGCCCGGAGTACGGGACGTGGGAGAACATCTTTGATGCCGAACGGATTGGCTTGGTCAGGATGTAGGCAGCCGGTCAATGGGTCATTGGGACTGTCTGGCAAGTCTATGAAAATGCCTCTTGGGTTATCAGCATCGTTCATGAGCTGCTGATTGAGTCCACATAGATCCTCAAATGCGTAGTTGGTGTCTGGAGCGGCATCCGCATAAATGATATCTGTCACATGTCGTCGCAGCAGCGCCGCGATTCCGGAGTCTTCAGTGTTACCCGCGTCATCGAGATGTATGTATAGGGAGTCATTGCGGTCTTCGTCCTCGTAATGCAGTAAGTAGAACGGGGCAGGAAGAATATCGTGAGCAATTTGCATCCGGAGAAATTGAGCCGGCGTTCTGTCGTGATAGTTTGGAATGTTCAAGCCCCACGATACCGTCAGATTGAGCTGGGTCGCGTTAATAATTGACTCTAAAATTCCCCCGTCTCCGACCTTGTCTTGCTCATAGTCGAGAAATGCCGAGGAGGCTGTGACTGCATCCAAGACACTGAGGCGCCTATGAGTAAGGAAATGCCGTGGCTCCAGGCTGTTGGCTCCCCAAACCTGCCATCCGTAGAACCCGGAACCGTAACCCAGCGCGGTAAACTCAAAGCCATTTTTCGTTGCCACGTATGTAGCCGTTTCTTTGCGTGGCATAAAACGCCAACGAGTGGTGGCGGTCGCATTGATGATCCAAAATGGTGTCCGACAAAGACCATCGTCAGGATGTTCAGCCAGACAGTCGTCGCCATTGCTATAGAAGTAAAAATCCCTGAGATTGTCGAAACTCAAGCGCTGATTAATCTCGACGTTACCCGCTGTCCGTAGGCCGACATTGGGATTTAGCGCCAGATTATTCGCAGTTCGTGCATAAGTTCTGCCGATACTCCTTTTATAAAGGCCTTGGGTAAGTGACAAGTTGAATGCCCGCCAGTCAAATAGCTCATTTGTGATGACGTTAGGGATACCGTCGATCGAGCCGCCTAGGGCCAGCTTTGGCAGGACCTTTTGGCCAATAACCTTGAAGGTCCAGAGGTTGCCGTCGTACTTGTCATACGACCAATCACTATCGAATAGCGGCTGAAAACCTCGCAGATGGCTGGCCTCGCGCAAGGGGTCATTGTCACTTCCAGCCCCGGACGTATCGACCAGCGGCCAGTACGTGCCGCGCTGCTCTCCGGAGTCCGGACACAATCCTTCTCCAGTGGTCACCGACCATTGGGGAGGCGGGTTATCGGATATGAAATCCTCGCCGTATTTCGAAGGCAGGCAGTCGTAGAACATTTCTCTGCGCGAGAGAATTTTCTCATCTGCAGCCGGATGCCATTGAGCTAGAAGATGGCTGTAAAAGAAGAGCGCCGCGTATGAGCCGCCAGAGACCGAGGAAAGGTAGTCGACCATCGGCAGAACACCGGATTCCTGCAGCCCTGAGAGTACGCCAATCTCGAAAGGAGAGGATCTGTTGCCACCTCCTGACAGCGCGATACCTATTGTGGGCGTGGGCTTTCCACTTTCAGAGGGAATGACTGTTGAGGTAGAGACGCCGTTTGCGATGCCATGCGCTGCCATTTGACGAGCGCAGATCTCTTTAGCTTCAAACTGCTCGTCGGAATGGAGCTTTGTGAGGGCGGCGCAGTCGGGTGATACCGCGGAATCCCGTCGGAACTCGTATGGATACACGTGGTAGAGCGCGCGATCGCTAGCGCAGCCGGCCGCTAGCAAAGGAAAGCCAACCAGCGCCGCTACGGTAAGCTGACGAATACCACATTGATGCATCGTGCGATCCACTATCGCCACCCATTTTGATAGTAGCGAAAGGAGCTGGCCCCGCAGTTTTGGCACGCTTTCGCCGTATCGCTTACTTCCTTGTCGCACTCCCTGATTTTATTAAAAGCCATTCCCTCTCCCAACACTGATCCGCGAGGTGTAAAGATCGTCGAAGAATTCTCTGCAAATTGAGCACAACGATAGCGCGCGACTGCTCGAGTGTTCACGCAAGCCGTCACGCGCGGTTATCGGCCCGCGTGATCGGCGTCACGATATCGAGGTGTGCCAGTTAGAAAACCACGGGTAGGGTTCGAAGTAGAAGCAAACTGGCCTTCCGGCATGAGCGGTGGTCCAGTTTTGAATATGGCAGGCGAAGTTATTGGTATAGTGAGCCGCTCCTTATTGACCGGCAATGCATCGCTGAAAAACGGCACGTGCTATGCCGTTTGGTTTGCCTTCCCCCGACGGCCCAGCTTCCGGCGCGCCAGCTTCGTAAGGGAATAACTGGCCGCGCGCACTAGCGCGACAGGCTGCGACCAATATCCCAAGACACTGTATATCCACGAACCACCGCGGATACTGATCTACCTAGGTACGACTCGATCACCGGCCGCCAGGGGACGAGCGAGAAACCCACGCCGTCATCTACCAACGCGAATCGTCCGCTGGCGAGCAGCAATGAACGACGATAGGCACCGGAGACCCGGTCGCCGTCGTGGGTGAGGCGGTAGACGAGACCGGTTTCTGACTCAATGCGGCGGCCGGTGGACTCCAGTTCCTTGGTGCGCAGCGTGGAGAGTAGATTTCGTGCAATGACGATGTGCTGGCCGCGTCTCTCGGCGAGACCTTGTTCCACGAGAAACAATTTTCGATCGTCGAGCGCGCGCTGCACCGTCGCGCCGAAACCGACAGGCGTTCGCGGTGTGGAATCCCTCGTGAGTTGCTCATCCAACCACGTGGCTCCCAGCGCCCGAATTTGTCGCTCGACTGGGAGATGTGATCGAACGACAGGCGCAACGCCGGAGAGCCGGCTCTGGTCGTAGCGCATGGCGGTTTCCTGGAGATCTCGCGGCACACGCCAAACGCCATCGTCTAGGCGCTCCACAACATTGCCACGGCGAAGCACCTCGAGTCGGCGAACTTGCGCGTCAACGATCGATGCGGGATTGCGCACCGCCGGTGAAGCGTCCTCCAATCGCTGCCGCGCCGTTTCCATGCTATAGACACCATCGATCGCCAACTCGGCGATTGACCGATCGACTCGGCGTGGTTCCGTCACACCTCGCAGTTCTACGACCCCTCCCGCCGGCAGGTCCGCGATATCGACGTTCGAGGCCAGCCGCGCGTAGTGCGCGCGACCGTCGATTCCGTCGAGGACCACATAGGTTCGATCCGACAGTTCGTCTATCAACCCCTTGTCGGCTATCCGACCGACGACCGGTTCGGATCGCTTGGGGTCGAAGATCAGCAACTCGCGCCGCGCCTGCCCCAGCGAGCGCTGCATGGTGCGAATGATATCGCCTCGTTCGCCCAAGGTCCGTAGGGTGTGCTCGGAATTCGGCGCGACAGTCCATGAATCGGCGGAGACCCGTTCGGCCAGTCCCATGGTAGCCAAATGCCGAAGCCTCCCGACGAGGAGGTTGCGGTCGTAGTCCTCGCGCTTGAGCATGGTCGCAAGGCTGATTCTACCCAGATCCGCCTGCCGCGCGATTTGGATGTCCAGCGATGTCCACCGCTCCTGGGTCACCTCGCGAGTCAGGCTCTGCCGGATCTCCAATTCCGTTCGAAGACCTAACCACTCGGTTGCAAGTTCACGAGCTCGCGCCTGCATTCCACGTGAGATGTAGTCCGGAGCAATGATGAGGTCTTTACCGCCATCGTCTTTCCCCCGTAGCACGATATGGGTATGCGGGTTATCCGTATCCCAGTGATCCACGCCAATCCATTCGAGCTTCGTCCCTAGATCCCGCTCCATTTGCTCCATCAGTTGGCGGGTGAACGCCCGCAACTCGCCGATATCTTCGGCATCTTCCGGCGAGACGATGAACCGGAATTGGTGACGATCCTCTCTGCCGCGCTCCTCGAAATTCCGAGTATCGGTCGCATCGTCCATCGCGCAATACGCCTGCCCCGACGCCCCGTCGCGGGTGACGCCTTCCCGCTCGAGGTAGCGTATGTGGGTCGACGTCGATCTCGGTCCAGCGCGCTTCAGGTTCACGAGCCGTGCCTTGATGACGACGCGGCGGGATTTCGGACCCAGCGCCTGGCCTGCCACCTTGGCGGCGACTTGGCCTCGACCCATGCGCAAGGTGCGTCGACCGCGACCTAAGCCGGCTTGCGCACTGGGTCCCGCGCGCGACACCGCACGCAAGACCTTCGTGGTGAACCGGGGGATACGGTCACCGCCCTTCGCACGCGGTCGTCCCGGTCGCGGGCGAAATCGATCGTCGTCAGCCACGAGGTTGAATCCGGATTACCGTACAGCAGAGCACTCCGGCGTGCCCGTGCCGCCGTATCCCTGGCGGAATCAATCGCCTGCGACTCGCACTCACACACGCGCGAAAAAATACGTGTGGGAAAAACCTTTGTGCAGACATCGACTTGACGCGGCAACCGTGCCGCGTCCTTTTATCTTGCCCTGCTTCGCGTGGGACTAAATCCTCCCTCCCCCGCTTCTCAGAGCTGCGATCTTCTGCACAATCGTCGGCGAGTCTACGATCGTTCCTCATGTCATTTTCGTCACCAAGTCCACAGAGGAACGGCAACGCCTATGACGGAATTTAGCGTGATCGGACCGTAGTAGCGGCTGTCAAACGATGCGGCGCTGCTTGTTCCAAGAAGGAACAATTCAACTATGTCCAGTCGGCGGCAATCGTTCCAGGCAACGAGCAATCGCCCTGCTCCATCCCGCTCCAGAGACTGAGCGGTCGGGATACCATTGATGTGCACCAGGCCTCGCCGCTCGCACACTCGATCGGCCGCGACGGCACCGACGAGCTTGAGCAGGGGAACCGTCATTGGCAAATATCCGCGTTGATCGGCAAAACGCGCAATCGGTGCTGGAAGCTTCACGAGCACAAAGTCGCCGCGGCTCAATTCGGCCGGCGCTTTGACCATGTACCAGCCCCGAGGCGCGCTCGAGCTCGGGTTGTAGATGATCTTGGGCGACGGTCGAGACGTTAACGCAGCGACGATCAAGCCGACCGCGAATAGCATTGCCACTATCGCGCCGATCTGCCGGTGGTTGAGCGGAATCATGTCAGTGGTTCCGATGGGCTTCCGAATTCTCGCTCAAGCAATTCTCGGAGCATGACGGCCACGGTCGTTCCGCGCTCGAACGCAATAATCTTGATCCGCCCACGCAACGCCGGCGTCACATCGATGGTGAGCCTTGCGGTGAGTACACGGGTGGAGGAGACCGGTTCTCCACCTCCTTTGACCCACGACTCCGCCACCGAATTTCTGGGAGGTTTACTACCGAGCGACAACTGCTTACCGCTCACGGCAGGAGCCCCCGAATCTCCTCCGCCAACAGGACCATCTCTTGGGCCGCCAGACTGTTCTTGTCCAGTTCATGCGCTAAACGGCCGGAGCTCGAACACTCCGCGAATACCACCCGTTGGCATACTTCCGTGTCGAGTGTGGCGATGTCCAAGCGCTCAAGTGGTGCCCTCAGAGCCCGCCCGATGATCGTTCCCACCACCACACGATTCGCAATGAAGGCGGCCCGAATCGTCGGCTTGAACATTCGCGCCTCCTTCACGAGATCGACGATTTCTTCGCTCGCCCACACATCAAAAGCACTCGGTTGAACGGGGATCATGACCAGATCGGAGGCAAGGATGGCGGAGCGGGTCAATGCCGTGACCCGTGGTGGCCCATCGATGACCACATGATCATTGGATCGGGCGATGTCCGGCACTTCGAGGTGCAGGGTCTCCCGCGGTAACCCAATCACAGAGAAGCGTCTCGGATAATCGCAGTGATGCCGCAGCTGCGACCAGTCGAGTGCCGATCCTTGGGGGTCGGCATCGATTAGGGTTACACGCTTGCCGCCTTTCGCGAGCTCACTGGCGATGTGTAGAGCGAGCGTCGTCTTACCGACGCCGCCCTTCTGATTGACAAACGCAATGATCATGGGTCCCTCCTTGTCCGGCCGTTCCAAGTTATGCACAGGGCGCCGGGTTTGCGTCGTGTTAGAAGAAATACGAAGTATTTCTGGTTAGAAGAGTTACGGTTGCCGAAATCGATGCTGGAACAAGCAGATAGCTCTCCCCACTGCACCCGATAGCACGAGGATCGTGCACCTGATAGCACGATAACGAGCGCACCTGATAGCACGAGGCTCTTCACCGCTTATCCCCTGCCCGCAGCTTCACTGTAAGTTCCGAGATGAGATCGGCCACCCGTCGGCGTGACGTGGGCCGGAATCGCAGCTCTTCCTTGGGGCCACACCGCACGACCGTGAGCTGGTAACCCGGTATGGTCTGGCGCGCGGCGATGGCCCGTAGATCGATCGCGAAATTGCGGTAGGTGGCGAGACTTCCTGATTTCGCGTGCAGGTACCGGAAATCAAATCGCCAGCCTGCCGTCTGCCGGCCTGCGTGCTTTCGGACGAGCCTGTACAGCCACCGCTCGATCCCGCCTGTGAGTTCAAAGTACGCCGATTCGATCGTCAGGAATAAGCCATCGTCCAGCAACCCGCGGTAGAACCAATCCGGGAGGACCAGCTCGATCCCGAGGGGCCGGCCGTCGGCGTCCGCGCGTTCGGTCCATTCGTTGATCCACGAGAACCGATGCAGCCGGCGTTCCGTCGGCTGACGGATTGAGGTCGCAATGGTCGTGGACTGCAGCCGATCCAGGGCAGCCTTGAGCCGGTGATAAGCGCGCACGGAGGTCCCACGGCGACCAAACGTCAAAATTTCGTAGGGAGTCATCACCATCAGGCGCGAGGTTGGCAGTCCTCGATCCCGCGCTTCGACAAGTTGCGAGGCTGCCCAAATCAACACATCGGCATCCCAAATCGTCGCCATTCCAAACTGACTCGTGGCTTCCACCTCGATCGTGAGAGCGCCTGTGCGAAAATGTATTGGGGCCACTCGCTTGGTCTTGGCGAGTGAGAAAAAGGGATAGGCCATTAGATCCTGGGAGTCTCGAACAGCGAAGGGACCCGGCAAGGCATGAAATGCGTTGAGCGCGATTCGTTCAGAAAAGTCGGCTTTAGGTATTGACGGATTGGCGCCGATGCGGATCGCAGGATCTGCGGCCAGTGGCAAAGTCACAGAGCCGATCTTCCGGCTACCCAGACTCCCGGATATCCGTGGTGTCGATTTTATGGATCTACGCATCGCCGGTTTTACACCTTAGCGCCTGTCACCGTAGTGCGGATCCGAGGTGCTCTCGCAGGTTCTCTCGTTCGCCCAGGCTTCGAGATCAATTACGGCATACAAAACCCGCCTTCCAAATTTCCGAAATCGAGGACCACCACCGATGACCCGCTGTTTCTCGAGCGTGCGGGGCGAGAGGTTCAGAAACTGCGCTGCCTCATCGTTGTTCAGAAATACGCGCTCGGGTGGCACCATCGATTCGTGGAGTTGGATGTCCGTAGATGGCAGCACGCCAGGACGGTGACGTGATGGCGCTTCGACAGTTTCCGATGTTCGATTGGTTACCTTGGTCATTTTGAGCAGTCTCCGTCGCACCGTGAGGTTTGGCATCCGATTGCCGGGTGCGCGAGAGAGTTTTGTCCGAGTGGGGAATAACCGGCAGGGATATTCGGAAGGGTGGCGTTTTTCTCCCTGGACTTAACGATCCTCAACAATAAATCAGTGTCCGATAGCCGCCGTTGACCAAGGTAGCGCCACGCTTCAAGAAATATCGAATGCGGGCGCGTAGATCTCCGTCAGGAGTCCACGATACGCTGACGCGACGTTGACCGTAGATGGCTACCGCGATCTGTCGGTGCGTAGCGTCGGCGGCAACGCCATCGATTGCCTGCAGAACCGAACAATGGAATCGATCAGCTCGATTCGACGCAGAGAGGCGCTTCGGGGACCCAGTGGACTTCTCTTTGAGATCGACGATGAACCGATCCGCGGCCGCCACTCTGCGGCGCGCGAATTCATCCACCGGGACCGCGATCGCAATCCGATCGTCTTCAGCCAGACCATCGGCAACGTGGACTCGCCAGGAATTCGACTTCATCGAAGCAGTGCCGTAGGTTCCCTGGTCATCCCGAACCATGTACGGCGTTCTTGCTATCTGGAGATCGTATAGTTTGAGCCCCTCCTTCGCAGCCGGTGCGCGAACGACACGCAGGGTGGATGGCGGATCCGGCTGCCAGATTGGAATCGCGGTGCGCGCGTCAACCATCGGATCGATCAGCCGAAGCAGTCCCCAATCACGCTCCGCGGTTTCCGATCCAGCCGGATTCCGCGCATCCCAAGCAGTGCGGTAGGCTGTATTTCTTCTCAGATACTCCCAGGCCAGGAGCGGCCCATCGAGCTGCTCCGTGTATTCAAAGGCTTCTCGGTTCTGCCAAGCCGAAAGCCCCTTCATCATGGGCCGCCTCCTTGCGTACCACCGCTGACATTGATCCTGTAGAAAGTGTGAACGGCCTTTCTAGCGAGGCTCTGGCGAGAATCTGGCGGTTACATGCAGATTGGCGATCAAGATCCACGCGTTGAACACCCAATGATCGGGCGCGGGATGAAAATGAAGCGGCGTCCACCTTACGGATTTACGCATCTGTGCAAATCCGCCGAGCCGGGAAGCCGCGTCGCCTCAAAAGCGACGCGGCTTTTTTATAGCACCGGCTATGCGCTGATTCCGCCGGCGCTACGCGCGGCCGCCGCATACTCACTGAGGGTACGGTCGGCGGTGAAGTACAAATCGCGCTCCACCAGAGGACCCAACCGACCGCGCACACTCTGCAGCTCCGAGATCCGTACATAGCCTAGTTCGGGACAGCCGAGCCCGAGATCACAGAGACCGAAAGCTACGTCCGGATCGGCTGGGTCGAGTTCCGTCAAGAGCCACGTGGCGTTCGAGACCGGAGTGAAGAGTTTCACGACGGGTCTGGGATCGTGGTCTTCGCCTCGAGCCGAAACGGCTCCGTTGGCCAGGAGTTCGGCGGTCTGGCATTGGTGAGAAGTTTCATGGTCGTTCCTTCAAGTCGAATCGCTCCCAATCGGAGCGTCGCGGCTTCGGGCGATCGCCAAGAGCGACGCCGTCAAGCCCGACACGGTCCTCGGTGCGGGCTGGGCTTGATGGCGAGCGGCGGTCGCTATGGTTTGCGACGACCTCCGATTGGGAGAGAGGCGACGGAACGGCACATCCCGACACCAATGCGCTGTCGCAGCTCCACGCCTTTCGTGACGTAGAGCCGCGACATGCAAGTCTGCGCTACATAGCGCCACGCTCGGCCATCGAAACCACCTCCCCGCCGGCGACGATGATGTGATCGAGGACTCGGATGTCGACGAGGCTCAGGGCGTCCTTCAGGCGCTGCGTGATTAGTTCGTCGGCTTGAGAAGGTTCTGCGACGCCGCTCGGATGCGGGTGGGCGAGGATCACGGCGGCGGCGTTTTGCTTCAAGGCCTCCTTCACCACCTCACGTGGATGAACCGACGCGCCGTCGATCGTGCCTTGGAACATCTCCTGATAGCTGATGAGGCGGTGGCGCTTGTCGAGGAAGATCACGGCGAAGACTTCGCGCTCGAGGGTTCCGAGTTTGAGGGCGAGGTAGTCGCGGGTGGCCTTGGGGCTCGCGAGCTGCGTGCCGCGGCGAATACGGCGGGACATTTGGTCGCGGGCTGCGGTGATGATTTCGTCAGCGGTGGCGGGGCGCGAGGTGCCATCGTCGAGGTGAGCGATGAGTGAGAAGTTGGAAGTCGTCATGATCTGTCTCCGGCCTTTGCCGGGCGGAATTGCCCGGTGCCGGGGGAATCCACGTCGCAGCGGAGCCGTCAAGGGTTTGCCGAAGGCCGCGCGGGTCCCGCCCGCGCGCCCTTGACGGCGAGAACGACGTGATAAACTAAGAGGGACAGGGCAATCCTCCCCTCTTCCGTCAGATCGAAAATGATGTGCGAGAATGCTCGGATACGTACACCGACTACACGCTTGTCGGCTCGGCTGCAGTTTCGAATTTCCGGCGGGTCCGCGCTATGCAACGACGTTCGATGTCGTGGCTTTGGAACATCAAATAGTCTCGGGTCGCCATGGGCGACGCCAAGGTAGTCCCGCGGCGAATACGTTTTGAAATGTACTCGCGGGCCACGCCTAGTATTTCATCGCCGGTTGCTTCGCGCAGCGTGCCGCTGCCAGCGTCACGAATCAGCAAGGTGCGTTCGGTTTTCATGATCGACTCTCTGTCTTGAATCTCGGGCGGGATTGCCCGAGGGCGGAGTCACACGCCGCAGCACAAGCGGTCAGGGCCCGCGAGAACGGCGTGTAAAATAAAAGGACCAGGCAAGCCCCTCCGAATTCCAAACAAGATCCATCTAAGATCCGAGTGGATTTTGGCGTGGCAATGCCGCGCCAGCGAGAGCGATATGGAGGGCGGCTTGCCGTCCCGCGCCAGCGGGATGAGCGTCTAGCGAACCCGAAGAAGCGCGGTCGCGGCAGGCCGCGACTCGCCATGCTCTACGTCTTTCTTGGAGTTATTCGCCACGCGACTCATCGCAAACCGACAACAGCCAATGTCAAAAGCCTCTGCGACGGCCGCCCGACTCTCTTGAAATGAGAAACGCCAAACCCAGCAGCGAGAAAGCACCCGAGATCATCCCGCTCAGTATGCGCCGGGACGCCGGTACAAAGATGAGAAGCAAAATCAATGTCAGAGTAATCATCATTACGCTCCACTTGGAAGATAGAATCGCTCAATTCCTAATTGCAATCGCCTATTGGAGCTTATCGGGATTCTACGGTTGACAGTCACGTGCCTCGCAAGCACCTTGGCCCCGTATACTTGTATAAACCGGTAGCGCGGCCCTCCCTGTCAGCTCGATTCGTTGTCATGAGTCTGCTCCCCATGTTCCATGATCGCCAGCAGCGCGCGAGCCACGCTCCTTTTTATCGTTCTGTTGGATATACCCCAATTGGCAGCAATTTCCGGGTACGTCGATCCGCTTCGGTGAGCGATATAAATTTCGCGTGTACGCCGGTCCACGCCACCCAGCAATGCCCTTGTCTGTCGCAGCCGATGCTCAGCATTCAGGGCGGCAGCTTTGTGACGCTCAAAGGCCCTCCGGAAATTCAAACTGTTCGCTACAGTCTTCAACATTGAATCGTCCATCCCCGCGCCCTCCCTGTAGTGCTGCCAGGATTTGGGTAGCAGTGCCGCGCGCCTTAAGTGACTAAAAGTCACTCAAATGGTAACCAAAAGTCACGCCCAGACATATCAGGGGAATGATGAGACGGATGGTGCGCCTGCCGCTGAATTTGAAGGCGGTCGCCGTATCTTCGTCGTTGCAAAAGAGGCTCGATCAACTTCGTTGTAAACGTCCTTCAGCAGTCTGATGGCCCGACGAAGCGTCTCTTCCTCGTCCCCGACGGCAGCTAATGATTGAGCGGCAAGAGAGCGGTGGCAGACGACAACGAGGGAGATGGCTTGGGCAAAATGGCCCATGATTTCAGCCAATAGCTGTGAAACCGGGTTCACCTCGATTGCGGCACGTCGATTTTTTCGAGCGCCACGGCTGAGCTGGCGGGCCTTGCGCACGCTGCTTCGAACATCCTTCATTTTGGTCATATCGTGTCTCACAGATGTTGGTGTCCCCAACTTGGTCGCACACCTCGTATTGGGGCGGCTACCTCAGATTGAGAGTAACGGCCAGACGCGCAATCTCCGCGAAGGAAACACTGTGGCAACCTACCTGCATCGATCCATCTGCACAGACCATCTGCACGCTCCAGCGTCCGATGCGCGGTCGCTCCGAGACGATTCGCCAGATGAGGGGGCGTTGTTGTTGACGACATTCGCATGCGAGACCCCACAACAGGGCTACCGGTACATTGGAGATGGCGACCTTTTCCCCCTCGGACGTTTCGATCGTCTGCCTGTCAGACGAAAGCCGAAGCATGACCGGGCCTAAGAAAACATGCCGCAGGTCCCGACCGCCGCGCCACAGGGCGCGCAGAATATCGCGCGATGATCCGACTGCCCTGCTCTCTCGTCGGCTGGCAACTGCATTTCGGCGAGCACGCGACAGCACGTCAGGCGAAACGCTAGGCTCAGGTTCGGGTAAATCGAACGCCCAGGCATATAGCTTTGCTTGGGCGGCTTCGCGTTGCGCGAATTGAAAGTTGCCCCACGCATGACGTGTCGAACGGGCTGTCGCAGCAATGGCTTGTTGCCACGCTCGCACCAAGTGGTCCATATTCTCCGCGTGCTGCACAAACGTCGGCGAGGGTAGCGGGTATGGCACCCTGAGCCACGTACCTCGAGCGGCGAACACGGCGTTGTTGATGCGGTCTTGGAGCCGAGGTCGACCCACACGCAACGCATAGAGCGCGATCTGTGCGCCGGTCTCGTCTGCCCTATCTAGCCAGCAGGCCACTGGAAGATCGCCTAAGTACAGGGTTGGTCCGATCGTCTGCAAGCCATCGGCCGCAGCGGCTCTTTGTTCAACCCATGCTTCCAAGACTTCCGTCTGACGCATGGATTAATGTTAGACGACTTCTCTAACACTTGCAATCTCCTAAGCCAAGAATTGCCCATGGGACAAGTCCCATGCCAGGACGTTCGTGTTACGGTAAGCTATTGAGACCGTCGTGCGTGGGAAGTGTTATGGCAGCATCCAAGAGTTCGAAAAAGCCGGTGGTTCGCGTGCCCGGGAGCGTCACGGCTAGAATCGAGGCGCTGGCGGTCGGCGGGAGCCTTTCGGACGCGACCCGGTTTGTAGTCGACAAGGGGACCCCTGCTGCGGCCCAGAAATGGCAGGATGACACAGTCCGCCAATGGAGCGTGAACGTCAATCGCGTGAAGAAAGGCCTCCCCGGCAGCAACTTTATTGTCGAACGCATGACCGACTTCTCACGTGAGGGAGCCCTCTTGTGTGCGGTGGTCATTACGCGTATCGCGTGATAGTCGATCTGAGCGCCCGCGCGAACCCCGCACTGTCGATCTCATCACGTGAAGAGAGCCGGTCCCGCGCGCATAGATTTCTTCGCAATGCACCGCGACGCTTTTCGGGGCGTTGATTCCCAAGCGGACTTGATTCCCTTTTACGCCTAATACTGTCACCGTTACCTCGTCGCCGATCATGAGTGTTTCGCCAACGCGTCTGGTGAGTATTAGCATCTAATTGCTCCTGTCCCTGAAGGTTTCCAGACTCTCATGGCGACGTTGACGGTAAATGTGTCAGAGGTAGCTGTCTCAAACCCGGCTACGGTATAAGCAATAGCACCAGTGTTAGCGTTGATGGTGGCCGTGCCCAGCGTTGGTGGAGTCTGAATGCTGTAGGTCAGCGCCAGGTTTTCCCGGTCGGTCGCAGAGACCATTGCAGGAGCTGACGTTGGCGCGACACCGAGAACATTCACTGCTACAGAGGTTGGCTGCACGGTAGGGGGCGCTGGTGTGACGGAGATCGCTATCGGAGATGAGTTTGCCGTGTTGAAATAAACGACAGAGAATACTGATGTAGACAGCCGCCGGCTTCAACTCTCGGGTTGTGCCAACGGAAACAACCACGTGCCGTCGATGATTTCTGCTCGCGGGCGGAAGAGACGTACCGTGTAATTCCATCCTTGGGTGATGGGCAGACAATTCTGGATCTTACCGTCGCACCCGCCAAACTGGATGGTCACCGCACCATCCGCACCTTTTTTTGCGGTGAGGCTGTTCACCGAATAGGCGTTGTCCTGGTTCGGCTGGAGATAACCCTCTCTGTTATAGACGGTAAGTGACCAGAAGCCGTCTACAGGCACATCCCCGACCCTCAGTTTGTGGATGGTGCTGCCGTCATTTCGCGCCGGCGTGGTCGGGAGATAGAGGGCGTCCTTCTCGGGAGATCCTCCCCATAGCATGGCGCTTCCGATCAGGTGCTTGACCGGGTCGACCTGATCTTCGCTGGCGCCAAACATGCGACGCGTATCGGAAACCGTCGTTCCAAGCTGCAAGAGCGCTGCCTGTACTTTCTTGAGGCTTGCCTCATCCCAATGGGGGACTTCGAACGTGCCAGGTCGCTCCTGACTGAACTTAACCGCATCCTGCAAGGCGTGGACTTGCTCGACATCTTCCTTGTTCGAGTAATTGACAAGGAAACGGATGACGACAATGGCATAGCGGGTGCCAATCATTTCCTTGGTCAGAGTGTGGCTGCCCGCACCGTAATACGTGGCCCGGGTGTATTGATCCTCATTGGCGATCTGCATCCCCATGAAGCGCTTGCCGGCGTCCGGCAGCGTAATTGTTACCGGCGCGGCATCGAGGTCGACAATCACAAACGAATACAGCGTGTCGCGGTTGGGACGAACAATGCCTTGCTGGACAGGAGGAGCAAGCTCGCGGCCATGCCGGAATTTTCCGAAGCCGCCGTTCTTGACCACCCCGGCGAAATAAGCATCGGTCTGGGCGCGGTTGTAGTTATCGACCGTGACGGGCTGGGCTCGTGAAGCAGTCATTTGTGCCGATACGACGGAACTCGCCATCAATAGTGAAGTGCCCATTAGGATCCTCATGCTGGTTTTCTTCATTAATGCCCTCTGGGTGACGCGGAAGCCCTTCCGATCTTCAACTATGTATATCAGCCAGATATGGCAATTGATAGGACAAACTCACCAAGTTCGATCTCGTCATCTTTGACGAGATGCGCCGCGATCGTCCGGAGCACTCGGTGCTCACCATCAACTCGGTTCGAATAGCGCTCCGCATATAATAGAGCAATGGCGCCGGAATTCGGGTCGCCTAGAATGCTGATCGCGGAAAGTCCGAGATGCACGCGCAGGGCTTCGAGATCATCGGCCATATCGACGCTTCCCATGCGCTTCGGATCGGTCGGCCGACTTGAGAGGCCACTACCATGTGAGCACTCGATGTATGTCAACCTATGGGCTCTCGTTGAGTTCACAAGAAGACGATCAGCGCCGCTATGTGAATGGCGACAGTCAGTAAAGTAGCCGTGATCAGACGCGCAGCATCCCATTCCGAGTCATCCAGGTGTAACGTGCGTGCGCAACGTTGGTGATCTCCGAGCGGCGACGGAGACGACGAATCGGACGTGCCAAGAGGAGCGAGCGCTTCAGAGGAGCGCGCAATTGGGGATTCGATATCGGGATTCATAGGAGATGTTCCGTTGGCTGAAGTGCAGGAAAGATGTTCGACTGACGAGCGCGCTGTCCATCGTGCCCCGTCGCAGGTTCAAGAGTACCGACCGGGTCATTATAGTTTTGAGCCTAACTAGCTCCCTTTTTACGGGTCGGGAACCGCGCTGCTGCTTACGCCGCACCAGTTGATCCAGTGCGAAGGGTCCCGACCCTTCCAACGCCAACGCGACCAAACCCGCGAGGTAGAGCAGGTCCGTCTCGTATCCCAGCTGTCCGAAGTGAGCTCCGACCGCGGTCACCGACTGGAACTGGATGGAGCTGAAGCCATACGGCAGGTGTACAGTGAAGATGGCCACAAGCACAACAAACGCCATCGGGACACTGGCGAGAGGAATGAACGCTCCGACAACCACAGCCAATCCGCCGACCAACTCGACAAGAACGGTCGCCCATGACAACCACATGGGTGCGGGCGTTTCGAGCGCGTGCAAAATATTGGCAAAGTTATCCGGACCTCGTGCGAGTTTCGCGTAGCCGTGCTCCATAAAGCCGTAGCCGACCATCAAACAGAGCGGGGTTGCGTACCAGGCCTTTCGCAGAGACGGAAATAGGCGGGAGCAGCGGGCCAATAAATTATTCACGCAGGGTACTTCGCTTGGGGTGCCTAAATAGTTACAGGTGCCAAGACAAAACTCGTTGAGCGTACGCATGAGGGATCCTCGTGACGGTTTCGCGGCAGGGCAATAATTCTGTGGTGCGCCCGGTCCACTCTCCTGTGACCGACAAATCCGCATCACATGCAGAGTTATCTGAAACCTTCGAATTCATCAACCGTATTTAGGAGTCACGAAATGGATCGATCGAATCAAGTGATCACGGCAAGGACCGCAATCGTGATGACCATTACTATGGTCGGTATTGTGCGCGCAGAGAAGAGTAATGATGCCGCGGTAGCGGCGCCGCCGCATGCGAACTATGTGCCTTACACTGCCTTTTAATCGCCGGGCGCCATCCGCATCGTTGGATGACATCTACTGGCAACTCACCGAAGTCACCTGGGAGGATCCGCCAAAGGGGGCACATGTTGAAGTCTTGGCTTCGGAGGCTGCCGGTTTGCAACGATCGGAAAAACTGCAGAGTGTGGTTAAGTGCTCGAGCATCGCTTCGCCACAAGGCGGTACGCTTCACGGCGCCGGCGCGGAATTGGAGTTCGATCCGCGCTAACAGAAAAGCGCGGTGACTTGCGGACCATCCAGTGCTCGCGTAGGTCAGCCAGGAACAGTTGTAATATTCGAGGGCGAGGCCGGGTCTTTGTTGTGCACCGAGTGCGCTCGGGGCATGCCACCGGGACAAAATCCCGTTCCCCATATTTGGATTCAATTCTCTAGGAGTAGATTAATGCAAGTATCTGGCAAATCGCGCGCGGTGGTTGTGAGCGCGGTCACGGCACTATTGGCACTCGGCGGCTGGTAAGAATGACTGTGGGACGGCGGTAAGCTCGTGTGCGGGGACTGGCAAACAGGATCTCGACGGTCACGCGTGGGTTCTGGTTCCGAAGGGCACGTGTTCAAAGACTGCGGGTGGCACGGTCACGACAGATTCGATGAATAAGCACGGTGGCGGGGTGTCAAACTAACCTACAGGCCGTACCGATCGAGTGCCGGAGGAGATCTCGGCGTTGGCCGAGATCTCCGGGCACGGCGTGGCAGACGTCAGGAATATCGACCCGACATCCATGCACGGTTGCGAACTACCGGATCCCGATTCGCAAAACGCCGACTTACGCTTCGGATCGGGAAAGACACTGGGTAGTTTCTGCTGTGTCACGGGGCGGCGGGCGCAGGCGCTGACACAGCCCGGGCGTAACGCGCATTTCAAACGAAATATCCGCCCGGTGACGGCTGGCGTTGCCCCGTGCGTACGGAATACCTAATCACAGGAGATGGCCTGAGTGAGCAATTTACGACGGACTACGACAATCTTCGGTTTCTTGTTGCTGACGACCTTGTTTGACGCCCCGCCTTCGGCGGCGCGTCCCCTTGCTACCATCAAATCGGAAGGAGTGCTCAAAGTCGGAATGACCGGAGATTACGCTCCTTTCTCACTAACCGGACCGGACGGTCGGATCTCAGGCGCCGATGTGACGATGGCGCAAGAGCTAGCAAGAGAGCTCAATGTCTCACTTGTAATGGTACCTACGACATGGAAATCGGTGCAGCGCGATCTCCAAGAAAACCGTTTCGATATCGCCATGGGCGGGGTAAGCGTGACTCCCGATCGCGCTGCCATCGGTTATTTCTCAATCCCAGTCAGACGAGATGGCAAGCGGCCTATCGTCCGTTGTGCCGACAAGGGCCGCTATATCTCGATAAAATCCATCGACCGACCCGATGTGCGCGTTGTGGTTAATGCAGGCGGCACCAACGAGCGCTTTGCTAAAGCCAATTTCACTCACGCCAGGCTGGAGGTCTATCCCGACAACCGCACAATTTTCGACGCGATCGCGACTGGTCGCGCTGACGTCATGGTTACCGACGGTACCGAGGTCGATTACCAGGCCCGAAGGCACCCTGATATCCTCTGTTCCGCGCACGTCACTGACTCATTCGACCATTTCGACAAGGCCTATTGGATGACCCGCGACGTTGCGCTGAAAGAGGCGGTCGATACTTGGCTCGAGCGGAGCTTGCGGGCAGGTCACTACGAGCGAGCCTTGCTGAACGCCAGTGTGCAGTGATGAGCGAACTGCGTGCCAGACCCTCGGGCCGTGCCGGGCGAAGAGCGGGCGTTCGTCTCCTGGGCTGGCCCCCTGCTCTACCAACGCACAATGCGCGAGCCGATGAGCATTCCCACAAGGCCGGGCAAGACTTTCAATAGGACCGGACATGCGATCTGGTTATTGCGCTGTCCCTTTATTTGGCGTCTCTCGACGCGACCATCTCCGAGTAGCATGCCGAGACTATTCGTCTTGCGGGGGATTTAGGCCGGTTGATTCCGTAGCCATTGCGGCCACCAAGTACTCAATAAACAGCCGGGCCGCCGGAGTCGCGGCACGACGTGCCGGAACAATCGCCTGTACTTGAATCGGTTCCATTTTCCAATCTGGCAGTAGTTGGACCAGTAAACCTGCCTGTAACTCTGCGCGGCACCCCCAAATAGAAGTTACGGTGACGCCGAGTCCAGCGACCGCGGCGGCAATCGCACCCTCGTTTACGGCGGACGTAACACGAGCTTCGACGCGTATCGACATCGTTCTGCCATTTTTTGTAAATGCCCATGCATCAGGACTGGCGCCCGCCGGACCGATGATCACCACATGAGCCGCGAGGTTTGCGGGTGTTTTAAGGACGCCAGCGTGCGCTAGGTACTTAGGTGCGGCTACCACCACACGTGGGGCTTGCGCGAGTTTTCGGGCGACGCTGCTTGAATCTGGGAGCGGTCCGAACCGTAATGCAACATCTATGCCCTCTGCGATGAGATCTTGGCGAGCGTCGTTCATCGCCAGATCGATCCGCAACGCTGGATGGCGCTCCAAAAAAGGAGGTAGGCGCGGAATGACTTCGCGAACGCCAAAACTTGACGAAAGTGCAACTCTCAATACGCCTTTGAGCGCGCCGGTGCTGCGGGTTGCGTGATCGGCTTCGGCCAGCGCTGCAAGAATTGGCTCAATCCGCGCGAGATAATCTGCACCCGCGACTGTCAGCGTGACGGCCCGAGTGGTGCGGACCAAGAGCGCGGTGTCAAGTTCCCTCTCGAGATCGGCAATGATGCGCGATACCGAGGGCTGCGACAGCTTAAGATCGCGGCCCGCGCGCGAGAAACTTCCAGTGTGGGCGGCGCGTGTAAAAACTCGCAGTGCTGTGAGGCGATCTGTCATACGTATTTCGAATATATCTTACTTGTTGGTCCCCGCTAGTGCAGGCACAGACGATGGCGGATAGTGCATTTCATCCTCTCTTACTCACGCTGTATGGGGACCGCAATGTCACTACAAGAGCGCCTTGATGCGTACAAGGCCGACTTCGAAGGCCGTCAGGCACCGCATCCGGTTGTCGAGGTCATTCATCGCGCGACGGCCGCCTTGATCGCCTCAGGGCAAGCGGATCGCGCGCTGCAGGCCGGGGCTCGGGCGCCGGATTTTGCGCTACCTGAGGGGACCGGCCACATCATTCGCACGGCCGATCTGTTGGCTCGGGGCCCCTTGGTCATCACGTTCTATCGAGGCGTGTGGTGTCCCTATTGCAACATGGATTTGCAGGCGATTGAAGAGGCCGCCCCTGAGATCCGCGCCCTAGGGGTATCGATCATTGCAATCTCGCCGCAGACCCGCGCCAATAGCCGCAAGGCGCAGCGCGGCAATCAGTTGAGCTTCCCGATTCTCACCGATCAGGGCGGCGAGGTCGCCCATGCATTCGGTCTTCGCTTCAGACTTCAGGAAGAACTGATCGAGCTCTATAAAAGCTTTGGCAACGATCTCAGTGTAACGAATGGTGAGCCGAGTTGGACTTTACCCATGCCGGCGCGTTACGTCATCGGTCGTGATGGTGTGATTGCGTATGCGGAGGTCAATCCAGACTATACGCTGCGGCCCGATCCGAGCGAACTGCTTCCGATTTTGACTCGGCTGAATGGATTAGTCGCCGTCTGAGCGCCTGATCGGTTATCTCGATGGGCGGGATTGCGCAGCGTCTCCCTCGCGCCTGCAACTTACCCCGTCGAGTGGCACACGTCGACCGAGTCCTTTTTCACCGATGCTCCCAATGGCCACAAGATCACGATTTTTCTCGAAGAACCATCTCGCCTCGAACGCTAGCCACTGCTTGTGTCCGCCCGAGGTCCGCGGCGGTGATAAGGGTCAACCATTGCCACCGAGCGGTAGCGTGCATGCTCGGTCATTCTTAAGGATCCAAAGAAGTATCTTCTCCGCATAGCGCCCGTAGTTGTCGCCGCGCGCGAAAAAGGCGAGTGAGAACAGCCGATATAGAGAGATTAAGCTCTTCCGCGATTTGCGCAGTGGAATAACCCACCAGCACTTGCAAGACCAACGGTTCACGGTATTCCTGCGGCAGTCTAAAGAGCGCAGCGCGAAGTTCGGCGACATCCTGCTCCTCGGCTGCGGCCAACATAGGCTCTTCGCGAGCCACTAATTCTTCCACATCTACCGTTACGAAACGCTTACGTTCAAAGGTGCGTGCATACTCTCGGCGAATGATGGCCAGGACCCAAGGCTTTGCGGCCTTTTCGTCCTCCAGCGAGTCATGAGCTTTCCATGCGCGAAGCATACTGTCCTGAACGACATCCTCCGCCAGCGCGCGGTCGCGAGATAGCCAAAACGCAAATCGAAAGAGGTCCGGGCGCGGTGACTGACATAGTAGTTCAAAGCGGGCGCGACGCTGTTTTTCCATTCCCGGCTGCGGCGACGCGACATCAGCACATGAAGGGCGACGTTCGCTGTGCGAGCCCAAAGCGGTGTGCCCATCGGCGGACGGCGGCAACCTGGGTGTAATCAAATGCGAATGTGCCGATCCGAAAGCGTTCATTGTGGAGGCCATACTGAGATGGCCGGAGTGGATGCCGCTTCATTTCGATAGTCGACCTCGATGCGCGGGCGATTCCGCTATTGCAAACGGACCTTTGCGCTGGCTCAAACCGCGGCTCTGCCGGTCACCCATGCCAAGGTGGCTCCATTTACCCGAAACCGGGTAGGTCCCTTACGAGAAATCGTACGCGCGCATCGTCAGCGTGGCGGTCAACGTCTCACCCGCGCCGCATGGGCTGCAAGTTCCAGTATGTGAGGGAGCGCCAGACCCACTCCAGCGGACCGAATCGAAAGCGGCGCAGCCAAAACCCGCTGAAGACAATCGTGAGTCCCCAGATGCAGACCATCACAAGATGGTGCTGAAGATAGGTAAGCTTTCCATACAGCTTCCATGGACCCCACATAAAGATCCACTGACAGCTCAGGCTGGTAAGGATGTAATTGCTCATTGCCATTTGACCCACCGCGGCCAACGCAGCCTTGGGCCTTTGCAGATACCGGGACTTGATGACAAGCATCAAGGCGGAAAGCATTCCGAATCCTGAGACGAACTTCAGAAGTTCATAAGGTTGGTAGAGCCAGACCTCAGCAGTAATGAAGTTGAATTGGCTCTGGTAGACCTTCTCCACTCCGATGACAAGAAATGGCGTCGATAAGAGAACTCCAAAGAGCGCGCACCAGAAATAGGTACCCCAAGAATACTTGGCCGTTAGGAAGCCCGCCTTGTAAAGGCCCATTCCAAAGAACATGGCGCCAAGGGCTTCCATTACAATGAAAGCTCGCGAGATTAGAAGCTCCGTTGAGAAGCTCTGGAACTGGCGAGTCGCCAGTTCGGCGAATGACAGTGCCTCCGATGGACCGCCATCCAATGGTGGAAGCACAACAGCATGGGAGGCCTGCAGAGCGTGCCACTGCTCCTCGATTTTCATGTCACCAGCCGTAAGAGTGGCGCCGGCTTGTCGAGCGGCAACGACGGCCTGAGCCTGACGGCTCAACTCAATATCGCCCGCAGTACCCAGAAAGTAAGGCAGGATAAAAGAAGAGAGACACGTTATCAGGCATCCGGCAACCAGCAGACTTCGAGCCTTCAGCTTGCGACAAGGATAGAGAATCAAGAGGCCCGCCAGACCATACGTGAGAAGTATGTCGTCAATCCAGATAAATACCGAGTGGAGGAATCCGAACACGCAGAGCCATAAGTTACGTCGTTGGTAGATATCCGCCAGCACTGCACCGCGGCCGGTGCGCTCGGCGCGCTCTGTCATCAAACACAAGCCCACCCCGAACAGAAGAGAAAACAGGAATCGGCCCTTTCCTTCCTCGGCGATCCATTTGAAGAAGAGAAGAGCGAGATTCATGTGAAGATGCGCGTTCAAGAAACTGGTATCCGGAAGGCCCTGAGGGATTTCGAAAAATGTTTCTGGTCCCGAAAAGACATCGATGTTCGAAAGCAGAATCCACAAAATGGCAAAGCCCCGAAGACTGTCGATCGATGAGATGCGCTCCGGCTTGGAAACAGGTCCCAAGGGCAGAGAGACAGGGACTGGAACTTCTGTTGGCAATTGTTCATTCCTTAGGCAAAGATGGAGCCAGGCACGTCACTACGGGCAATGGCAAGCACGCAGATCGAAACTTCACCTCCGGCAATGTCGCCATTCGCGCCAAGTAGCCCGACCAACCGCGGCCGGCGATTGCGCTCAGTGCAATGGCCACTTTGATGGCTTTCATGAAATAACTCTCTCCTATTACCGAATGCTTTGATGTAGCTACAAATGTGGCGCGAAGCTAGTCACTTGCGAGGCGCCCGGTACTCGCAGTGACTCATTGAGTTCCGTGGCGAGAATCTTCGGAGCGCCCGAGTTGCGTCGGCCCTCTCTTAGTTCGTTCGCAAGACGCAGAAAGTTACAGCAGGATTGTTTCCGCGCGCTCGAGCTACCAACGCATCAGGCGCGGACCGAGCCATGCGCCGAGTGACGTCGGGATCAACATGCCGAGCAGGTACCCAATACCGAGAACCGGCAGCGCCACCGGCGCGATCAGGATGGGACAAACGGGGGCAGTTGAAAGAATAGATGTGATCGATTCTATGCGGGCGCTGTCGGCAGCACCGTCGCAGCGAATATCCACATGACCGCCACCACGACAGTACCAAATACCTGCCGGGACGAAGCCGAGCCGGATTCCCGGACGCGCCAATCGAGTAACCGCAGCGAACCCGAGCAACGCCAAAGCGGCGCAGTATTTCTCTCGAACCCAAAACTTCGGCACGACCACCACATGCGAGAGAACCGGAATAAACTGGAGAAATCCTCTGGTAAGGGCGAGTGCCCCGCAGTCCTCTCGTAATCGCGAGAAAATGGCGCCGCGCCGTCTGCTTGGCGTCAAACGGTTCCACGCCAGTGGCGAGTATAGACACCCAAAGCTGCGGTTTCATGCGATGCTCCGTATCCTTCCCGCAAGTGCCTTCAAACCGCGGTGGATGCCAACTCTGACTGCCGACTCCGACATGCCGGTCCGTTTCGCTACGTCTGCCACCGAGTGACCCTCAATTTTCACGTACAGGATCGGCAACCGCTGTCGATCCGGCAGCTGCTGCAGCAGTTTGCACAAGTCATAGCGCGCCTCAGCAGCGTTGCCATCCGCGGCCGCGAAAAGGTCATAATCGTCGTCAAGCGGATCGTGCAGCCCATTCGTGCGCGAGCGGCGCCGCAGCAAATCAATGAGTTTATGGCGCGCGATCGCCTGCACCCACGCGGTCAGCGGTCGCGCTGGATCGTAGGTATGGCGTTGATTGTGTATTGCCAACAGTAATTCCTGCACGAGGTCCTCGACTTCCTCGGGCAAGCGCGCAAGACGCCTACGCACGAAAGATCGCAAATGCGCGGTCAGTTCGCTCAAGAAGATAGGGTACGCCGAAGCGTCACCGACGAGACCACGAATCAGAAGGTTTCTAAGACGCTCCTCTTTCAACTGCATGTCAACCTTATCTTTAGTTCGCTGAAAATGACAACTGGGTGACGGTCACACGCGCATCGATTCGTGGTTTCTTGCGATGGCTGCGCTACTTCCGATACTTCGCTGTCAATTCAATTGCCACTACCCATCGGGTGCCCGGAGACTGGTTGGCAGTCCCTTGGCCAGAACCAAACTTGTCCGATCGATCGAAGCGAGAGCGTTGCGTGTGATTCCTAGATTGCCGCTTCAGCTAGCTAGCAATGACCGTGCCAACCACCCAATCTCGATTTTTATCGCCTGATCTATCGGTATTACCATCTTGGTCCACAACCCGTCGTGGGCACCGCCACCATTTGTGCCCGCCGGCACCGGAGTTTCGCGCGCGCGTGAATGCAGTCCGTGCGGATGATGTCGTTACGGAATTCGAGCGTTCGCATTTGTCCGCTCGCAACGAATACACACATCGGCGATCGCGGTGTCCACACTCGATGGGCTCAAACTGCTGCGATGATTTGAGGAGGCGGCTGCCGAGAAATTCGGTGGTGGCTCCTGATTGGTTGGCTTCATATTTGGCAAGGATCCAATTTATTGTATGTGCGACGATGAATTCCAAGCGCACCAGAACATCAAGGAACCGTTCACGCAATTCACCCAATTCCGCGTGGGCTGCGACAGGCGTCCGTTCCTTTTCCGGATTCTGGCAGCGTCGAAATTCAGACGATCGCGCCGTCGGCTGAAAGGCTTCAGCCCGGCCATTTGGTTAGTCGCTGAAGGTTTGTCGGGACCGTCGCTCGCGGGCGGTGATGGTCTTCTTTTGCCCGACAATTGGCTCGCAACAGGTGGTGGAACCCCATCAGCTTTGGTGGCCTCAAAAGGCCGCGCAGGCACGGCGCTTTGGAGAATCAACAGGTTAGGTGTTGGCACGCCCGATGCTAAGTGTCTTGTGGCGATCGATGTGGAATGTCTACGAATCGTCGCGTCCCTTCAACCCCATAGGAGCATCGAGATGAAAACGACGAAGGTTGCGTGTGCGGCAATTGGAAGCTTATTGGCATTGAGCGTTGCGACGCACGCATTCGCGGCCGAAAAACCTCAAGTGGATATGGAGAAGTGCTACGGTGTCGCCAAGGCCGGCAAGAACGACTGCGCGGGTGCTACCCACGCGTGTGCGGGACAGTCCAAGGCCGACAACAACGGCAAGGAATTCCTGTCGTTGCCGAAGGGCACATGCGAGCGCCTGGTCGGCGGCAGCTTGAAATCCAATTAGACCCGTCCGATGGGTCCTAAGATCCAATTGAGGTCGCATCGCAGGTCGATTCCCGCGCAGGCGGGCATCGGCCTGCGTTCGCCGCATCACGAAGTGATCCTCTCGCAGCGGCCGGCCGTTGGGTGGCTCGAAGCGCACTCAGAGAATTTCTTTTCGCGCGGCGGCGCGCACATCGATCAGTTGGAGCGCTTGTGCGCGCACTATCCGCTGTCGTTGCACGGCGTGGGCCTTTCCTTGGGCTCCACCGATGCAATCGACCGAATTCACTTGAACAATCTCAAGCGCGTCGTAGCGCGATTCGAACCTGAGCTGGTGTCCGAGCATTTGTCCTGGAGTTCCGTCGAGGGTCGATTCGCGAACGATCTGTTGCCGATGCCGTACACGGAAGAGGCGATCCGACAAATCAGCGGGCGCATCGATCAAGTACAAAACGAGCTCGGCAGGCAGATTCTGGTCGAAAACGTCTCCAGCTACTTGCAATTCGAATGCTCGCAGCTTCCCGAAAGCGAGTTTGTCGCGAGCGTGGTGGTGGAGTCCGGCTGCGGGTTGCTCTTGGATTTGAACAACATCTACGTATCCGGCTGCAACCACCAATTTGACCCCTATGAGTACCTGGAGGCGATGCCCGCTGAAGCCATTCGCGAGATTCACTTGGCGGGTCACACGCGCGTGCCCTTCGGCGCCGGCGAAGTTCTCATCGATACACATAGCGCTCCCGTATGCGATGGGGTCTGGGCTTTGTACGCCGCGGCCATTCAGCGCTTGGGCGATATTCCCACCTTGATTGAGTGGGACAGCGAGCTGCCGGGCGTGGAGGTCCTCGCCGCAGAGGCGCAGCGCGCGGACCGCGTGCGCTTGCTCGCCTCGAGACTTTCCGGTCAACATCGTGTTGCGTGAGATTCAACGGCAATTCATGCGGGGCATCCTTGAAGGCGCTGCCGTGCCGGGAGTGGTCCCGCCCGCCGCCGTGTCGATTTACGCGAACAACGCACGCGTCAATTTCGTCCAAACGTTAAGGCTCACCTACCCCGCCATCTGGCGTCTGGTCGGAGAGGACTATTTCCGCCAATGCGCCCGCGAGTTTCAAAGACTCCACCCGTCCCGAAGCGGAGATCTGCAGCATGTGGGCGAAGGCTTTGCCGGCTTTCTCGAGACCCTGCACGGCGGCGGTGCATACCGATACCTCCCGGCCGTGGCGCGACTGGAGTGGGCCTATCAAGAGGCTTTGATCGAATCCGAGCTCGCACCGCTGGATCTCAATCGATTGGCGCAGGTCGAGCCGCATGATTATTTGGCGCTGCGATTTCGCCTTCAGCCCTCGGCGCGGCTGGTGGAATCCGCCTTTCCCATTCTGGCCATCTGGAAAGCCAATGTGGTCGAAGGGCAGGCGCAGGAATATCGCATCGATCTTGACGCCGGTGCCGACCGGTTGCTCGTGGTGCGGGGGTCCGAGGAAGTGAAAATCCGCACGCTCACCGTCGGCGAACTCGCTTTTCTGATCCGGCTTCTCGCCGGAGACTCCTTCGCGGCGGCCGTTGAGTCCGCCTGCGATGCGAACTCGGAATTCGACCCCGGCGCCGCGCTCAACAGACTTGTGGCGCTACGCGCCATTGTTGATTTCTACTTTTAGGAGACTCCAATGAACTTGGTTCACTTCGTGCGCAATGGCAACGCCTCGCTTGGCCGTCTGCTCGACCGTTTTCAATCCGTCTTCGCCCTGGGCGCCCGCTGGTACGTGAGCTGGCAGTTCCTGAAATCCGGCTACCTCAAAATAACATCCTGGGATTCGACACTTTACCTGTTCCAGAACGAGTACCACACGCCGCTGCTACCGCCCCACATCGCTGCAGTGACTGGTACGTTTGGCGAATTATTCTTTCCGACGCTGTTGGTCGTGGGCTTTGCCAACCGCTTCGGCGCCCTAGGCCTATTCGCGGTGAACGCCATGGCGGTTATTTCATATCGGCAGGTCTTGCTCGCGGACGGCTACGAAGCCGCGCTCGCCCAGCACGTGTTGTGGGGCACTTTGCTTACGTTCCTCGTTATCTACGGCCTGGGCAAGCTGTCGCTCGATCACTTGCTGCGGGACAAACAAGCGACGCCGCCGCTGGCTGCGGCGACCGCAACGCGTGGTGGCTGAAGGTGATTTTGGACCTTTTGCGAGGGGGAGACCTGTGAAGAGCACAGCGCGCAATCCCGAACCCGCCCCCCGCACCTCGCAAGCGATTCCGCATTGTGTCCTGGGGCGCGATATTACCAATCACTGGGAATCAGCCAGCCGACGCGAATGGCTGGTCACCAACGGCATAGGAGGATTTGCCTCAGGCACGGTGGCGTGCGCGAACACCCGCCGCTACCACGGCGTGCTGGTCGCGAGTTTCAAACCGCCGGTGGAACGCACCGTGCTCGTGTCCAAGGTGAATATCGCCGTCCAATATCTCAGTGAACGTCACGAGCTCAGTGCTGATGAATTCGACGGCGGCACCCTGGCCCCGAGCGGTTTCACTCAACTCGAGTCCTTCCGCATTGAAGACGGTATTCCGGTCTGGCGCTTCGCGATTGCGGACGCCCTTGTGGAACAGCGACTATTCATGGCACCCGGCCGCAACATCAGCTATGTCGGCTTGCGCGTGATCAGGGCCTCGGCGCCGCTAACGATAGAGCTGAAGCCCTTCTGCACCTACCGGGACTACCATTCGCATAGCCGTGGCGCGCGGCCGTTCGCGATGGATGCCGGCGCAAGTGAATGCCTTATTCGGGCATTCGACGGCGCGCGGCCGATTCGGCTGTCGATCAGCGAAGGCTCATTCGAGTCTGCGCCCGACTGGTATTGGAATTTCTTCCATCGCATCGAAAGCGAGCGTGGTCTCGACAGCGGCGAAGACCTGTACACACCGGGTCGCTTCACCACGCAGCTCGAGTCCTCGAAGGAAGTATTCTTCATCGCCTCGGCCGACGCGGCTGCCCCCGGTACGGGGATGGCAGTGTTGGCCGAACTACAGCGTGTGTCAGCGGCTCTGCTCGCCGCCCTTCCCCAAAACGTGCCAGGCTGGGTTCAGCAGCTCGCCCTCGCGTCTGACCAGTTCTTGGTGAAGCGCGGCGATGCCGGCGACTCGGGCTCGAGCGTCATCGCGGGGTATCCCTGGTTTGCTGACTGGGGGCGCGACACCATGATTGCGCTACCGGGACTCACCTCAACTTTGGGGCGTCACGGCATCGCCGCCGACGTATTGCGTACCTTCGCACGCTTCGTCGACCGCGGCATGTTGCCGAATCGCTTTCCCGACGGCGGTGAGGCCCCGGAATACAACACGGTGGACGCCACACTGTGGTTCTTTCAAGCGATCAAAGAGGCAATTCTTGCATCCGGCGACTCTTCTTTGGGACGCGATCTCTACCCTACCCTAATCGACATCATTCGCAGCCATGTTGCGGGGACGCGCTATGGCATCAGTCTCGATCCGAGGGATGCGCTGCTGCGGGCCGGAGCGCCGGGCGTGCAATTGACGTGGATGGACGCCAAAGTTGGCGACTGGGTTGTGACGCCGCGGACTGGAAAGCCAGTAGAGATCAATGCGCTGTGGCTGAACGCGCTCGCGATCGCGAACGATCTCGCCAAACAGTGCCGCGATCCCGCCGGCAAGCAAGTGTGCAGCGAGCTGCTCTCGCGCGGCAGCGCCAGCTTTGCCAAGTTCTGGAACGAATCGACCAGATATCTTTACGATGTCATCGATGTTGACGGCGGCACCGCGACCGATGCCAGCCTGCGCCCTAACCAGCTCTTTGCGGTCTCGCTGCCGTACAGCGCACTCAATGCCACGCAGATGCGCTCTGTGGTCGAAGTGTGCGCGCGTGAGCTTCTAACCAGTTATGGCCTGCGCAGCTTGGCCCGGCGCGATCCCGCGTACGTCGGGCGCTACGGGGGCGACCAGCGCAGACGCGACGGCGCCTATCACCAGGGCACGGTGTGGAGTTGGTTGCTGGGACCCTTCGCGTTGGCTCACTTCAAGGTGTATCAGAACGCCGCTGCGGCACAGGCGTTTCTCGAGCCCATCTCGCATCACCTGCGCGACGCATGCTTGGGGTCGATCAGTGAAATCTTCGATGGCGATGCGCCGCACGGCGGCGACGGGTGTTTTGCGCAGGCGTGGAGCGTTGCCGAGGTTCTGCGCAGTTGGTTGTACTTGCAGAACGCCGTAGAAAAAAAAGGGGTTTGACATAAATACCGAGAAGCAACGCTTGCAAAAAGACGTACCCAGCAAGGACAGCTGGAAGTACTGGGGTCCATATTTGAGCGAACGGCAGTGGGGAACCGTGCGTGAGGACTACAGCGCTTACGGCACCGCCTGGGACTATTTCCCGCACGATCATGCGCGCAGCCGCGCCTACCGTTGGGGCGAGGATGGATTGGCCGGATTTTCCGACGTGCGTCAGCGCCTCTGCCTTTCATTGGCGTTGTGGAATGGCCACGATGCCATCTTGAAGGAGCGGCTCTTCGGTCTGACGAACGGCGAGGGCAATCACGGCGAGGACGTCAAGGAGCAGTACTACTATATTGACGCCACGCCCACACATTCATATCTGAAGATGCTCTACAAGTATCCGCAGTCGAGATTTCCGTACTCGGATCTGGTCGACGAGAACCGCCGTCGCGGCATCGGCGCCCCGGAGTACGAGCTCACCGACACGGCTGCCTTCGCGGACAACCGCTATTTCGATGTATTCGTCGAGTATGTGCAGGCCGAGCCTGGCGATGTGCTGATGAAAGTGACCGCGCACAATCGCGGGCCTGACGCCGCACCCCTGCACCTCGTTCCCCAGCTCGTGCTACGCAACACGTGGGCGTGGGATGCGCAGGCGGCGAAACCCAGCCTCACGCACGCGGCGGACGGCGGCGTTCGGGTGGAGCACCCAGAGGTCGGCACGCGCCACCTATATATGGAAAAGCGCGCCACATGGCTGTTCTCGGAAAACGAGTCGAATGCTCCCAAGCTATGGGGGTGCAGCGGTGAAGGCTTCTTCAAGGATGCCTTCCACGAACGCATTGTCTACGGTCGAGTCGAGGCGGTGAATGCGTCCGGTGTGGGTACCAAGGTGGGTGCTTGGCACCGGCGCGAGGTCCCTGCGCAATCGAAGGTGGAAGTACGCTTACGTCTCATGCGCAAGCCATCGCGCTCGCCCTTCGCGCGGTTCGATTCCCTGGTGGAGGCGCGCAAGCACGAGGCCGACGATTTTTATGCCGAATTGCAACAGGGCATGAAATCGGAGGATGCGCGGCTGGTACAGCGCCAGGCCTTCGCCGGGCTGGTCTGGAGCAAGCAGTACTTCAACTTTGACGTCGCCACCTGGATCAAAGGCGATGCAGGCCAGCCGGCGCCGCCCACCAACCGCAGGCGTGGTCGCAATGCCGAGTGGGGCCACTTGAATAATGCCGATGTTATTTCCATGCCGGACAAGTGGGAGTACCCCTGGTATGCCGCCTGGGATTTGGCCTTTCATTGCATTCCCTTTGCGCTCATCGATTCGCAATTCGCCAAGCATCAGCTCGAGTTGTTGACCCGCGAGTGGTACATGCACCCCAACGGCCAGATTCCGGCTTACGAATGGGCCTTCGGCGACGTAAATCCTCCGGTTCACGCCTGGTCCGCTTGGCGCGTGTACCAAATCGACCGCAAGCAGAACGGTGGCAAGGGCGACGTCAAGTTTTTGGAGCGCGTGTTTCACAAGCTCATTCTGAATTTCACTTGGTGGGTGAATCGCAAGGACGCAGAGGGCCTCAACGTATTTCAGGGCGGATTCTTGGGCCTGGACAACATAGGTGTGTTCGACCGCAGTTCGCAGCTGCCCACCGGTGGCCATATCGATCAATCAGACGGCACGAGTTGGATGGCCATGTACGCCCTCAATCTCATGCGCATCGCACTGGAGCTGGCTCAGCACAACAATGTCTACGAGGACATCGCGAGCAAGTTCTTCGAGCACTTCCTGCACATCGCCGAGGCGATGTGCAGCCTGTGCAACAGCGGCGGCGGGTTGTGGGACGAAGAAGATGAATTCTTCTACGACGTGCTGCACCTGCCCAACGAGCAGAAGGTGAAGCTCAAAGTGCGTTCCATGGTCGGCTTGATTCCCTTGTTCGCGATCGAAACTCTGGAACCTGAATTGCTCGAGAAGCTGCCCGGTTTCAACAAACGGCTGCAGTGGCTGCTCAAGAACAAGCCGCGCCTGGCGAGTTTGGTGTCCCATTGGCAGTCGCCGGGCCGGGGACAACGACGCTTACTCTCGCTACTGCGCGGTCAGCGAATGAAGAAACTGCTGCAGCGCATGCTGGATGAATCCGAGTTCTTATCGGACTACGGCGTGCGCGCCATCTCCCGCCATCATCTGGAGCACCCTTACGTGTTCAGAGTCGACGGCATGGATCTTGCCGTCAAATACACCCCCGCGGAATCCTCTTCGGGGCTGTTCGGCGGCAATTCGAACTGGCGCGGACCGATCTGGTTCCCCTTGAATTTCTTGATCATCGAGAGCCTGCAGAAATTTCATCACTACTACGGCGATGACTTCAAGATCGAATGCCCGACAGGATCCGGGCGGTTCCTCACCATTGCGCAAGTGGCTGAGGAACTCGGTCGCCGTCTGTCCCGCATCTTCTTGAAGGACGCCGAAGGCAAACGGCCGGTACTGGGCCACCAGCCTGAGCAGCAGAGCGATCCCCTGTTCCGTGACTACGTACCGTTCCATGAATATTTTCACGGGGATAACGGGCGCGGTGTGGGCGCATCGCATCAGACGGGCTGGACGGCGCTCGTGGCCAAGCTGCTCATGCCTCGCAAAGACGCAACATAAACGCGAACACCCAATTCAGGAGATCAGATGGATACCGCAACCACCGAAATTTATCTGCCTGCGCCGGTCATGCCCAAGTGCCCGCCGCAAAAGTGGCTGGCCGGCCAGACTGCGCTCGTGACCGGCGCCAGTTCCGGCATTGGCAAGGAAATTGCCCTCGCGCTCGGCGCCTATGGCGCCAATGTCGTGGTCAACTTCGTCTCGGATGAAGCCAAGGCCTGGGAAATTGCCGACATGATCAAGTCGTCCGGCGGCCAGTCGATCGCGCACAAGGCGGACGTGTCCAGCGAGGAGCAAGTCGAATCGATGTATGCGCAGCTGCTGCGCACGTTCGGCACCATCGACATTCTGATTAACAATGCGGGCCTGCAACAGGATGCGGCGATCGAAAATCTTACCCTCGGGCAATGGAACAAGGTGATCGGCGTCAATTTGACCGGCCAGTTTCTCTGCTCGCGAGCGGCGATCCGCGAGTTCAAGCGACACGGCGTGCGCAATGAGATTTCCTGCTCCGCCGGCAAGATCATCTGCATCAGCTCCGTGCACGATGTCATCCCTTGGGCGGGCCATGTCAACTACGCGGCCTCGAAGGGAGGTGTCATGCTCATGATGAAGAGCATTGCACAGGAAGTGGCGCCGTACCGGATTCGGGTCAATAGCATTTCGCCCGGCGCCATCCGCACACCCATCAACATGCAAGCCTGGGACACGCCTGCCGCTTACAACGAACTCATGAAGTTGATTCCGTACAAGCGCATCGGTGAGGCCACCGAAATTGGCCGGGCCGCCGCGTGGCTGGCCTCCGACTACGCGGATTACATCACGGGCCAGACCATTTACGTTGACGGCGGGATGACCCTGTATCCCGGATTTAAAACGGGTGGCTGAAGCTCATGTCAGCCAAACTGACCTGGCGCACCGCGCTCGTCGAACACTGGCCGGAATACCTGATCGAGGCTTGGGCGCTCGGCATGTTCATGGTGTCGGCCAGCTTGTTCACACTCTGGTTCGAAGACCCCGCTTCGGTCTTGAACCACGCCATCATGAACGGTGATGTGCGACGTGCGTTGATCGGCCTCGCGATGGGCATCACGGCCGTCATGCTCATCTACTCGCCTTGGGGTAAGCGCTCCGGTGCGCATATGAATCCCGCCGTTACCCTTGCCTTCTTCAGCCTGGGGCGCATTGAGGCCTGGAACGCATTGTTCTACGTCGTGGCGCAATTTATCGGCGGTTCTATCGGCGTGCTCCTCGTGTGGAGTCTCTATGGTGATGCCTTTGCCTCGCCGCCGGTGGCCTTTATTGCCACCATGCCGGGAAGCGCCGGTAACGGCACTGCATTCGCGGCGGAGACCGCCCTGTCGTTTTCGATGATGTTGACGGTCCTCATCGTCTCGCAGCAGGCGCGCTGGTCGCGGTGTACCGGCGTCGTCGCTGGCATCCTGGTGGCCTGCTTCATTGCCTTCGCGGCACCGCTCTCAGGCATGAGCATCAACCCGGCACGCACGCTTGCTTCCGCGTTGCCGGGTGGCATGTGGCACGCCATCTGGATCTATTTGACGGCGCCCGTCCTAGGCATGTGGATGGCCACGCGCGTCTTCACTTGTGCAAAGCCGAAGCCGGGGTGTGCGCGCCTGTGTCCGCACTCCGCCAAGACCTCCTGTCTTCACTGTGGGTACACACCTTGAACACGCAATCTGCCGCTGCCTACGCAGCGGAAGTCATCGTCATCGGTTCTGGCGCCGGCGGTGCGGCCGCGGCCTACACGCTTGCAAAGCGCGGTCTTCGCGTACTGATCCTCGAAAAAGGCCCGGTGCTGCCGCGCGACGGCAGCACACTCGACATCAGTCGGGTGGTGCACCAAGGCGAGTTTTTAAGCCGTGAGCGCTGGCTGGATGGCCGTGGCAAGGAGCTCGCGCCGGAAGAGCATTTTAATTTGGGCGGCAAGACGAAATGGTACGGCGCGGCGCTGATTCGCTTCTCGCCACAAGAGTTCGATGCGGATTTGCCGTATGGCTCGCGTGGCTGGCCGATTCGGTACGCGGAGATGGAGCCCTACTATGAGCAGGCCGAACGAATACTGGGGGTCAAGTACTATCCGTGCGAAAAGTATCTGGAACGTATATTGAATCGGCTTTCCAGCGCGACCTCGCCCTGGTTGTCGTCGCCCTTGCCCTTGGCGCTGTCGGAGAACATCTTGGACAACCGCAACGAGGCCACACATTTCGACGGGTTTGCAAGCGCGTCGGACCTCAAAGGGGACGCAGAAGTTTCTTTCCTGGCGTCGCTGCGGCAGTTGCCGAATGTGGAGATTCGCTGCGATACCGAAGTGGTGGGTCTGCTGCCGGCCGCTTCAGGGCGCGACCGCATTGATGGCGTGCGCCTCAAGAATGGTGAATCCCTGCGGGCCAAAGCCATCGTGCTGGCGGCCGGTGCACTGCACTCTCCCAGGCTCTTGAGCCGCTATATCACGGCCAGCAATCCGCTCCTGCCGGCGGCATCAAACGTCGGCAGAAATCTGAAGCTTCACTTGCTGACGGCAGTCGTAGCCGTATCGCTGAGCTGCCAGACCGACCTGCTGCGCAAGACCATGCTGACCGTCCACGAGCAGTTTCCCCACAGTAGTCTGCAGCCGCTGGGATTCGACGGCGAGCTCATCGGAACGCTATTGCCGAAGTTCATCCCCCGATTCCTGGCAAGGGAAATTGGTGCGCGTGCTTACGGATTCTTTCTGCAGACGGAGGATGGCTCAGCCAGCGAGAATCGTGTCCTTGAAATCACAGATCCGAAGAGCGGCGAGGTGACCCCGGTTCTGGACTACGACGAAAACCGCACGCCGCAAGCGTCTGTCGAGCATCGGCGTTTCGTGCGCGCGTTCCAAATGAGTATGCTGAAAATGGGCATGCCGAGCTTCCGTCAGCGTATCGGCCTCAACGGCACCGCACATGTGTGCGGCACCTTGATGGCGGGCAATCATTCACGCGACTCGGTGGTGGACTCGCGCGGCGCAGTTTTCGATGTTAGCGGCCTGTATGTGGCCGATGGCAGCGTTCTACCCCGGATCAGCCGGGTGAATCCCTCCTTGTCGATATACGCCTGGGCCCTTAGGGTCGGCACTCTGCTGGGGCAGCAACTCTTGAGGCCCGCGCCGCAATTCTTACGGGAGCCGCCTCTGTGGAGGGACGCATGAGGCGTGCCCGAGCGATCCTGATTTATGCGGCCTTTTGGGGGATGGTCTTCGCCCAGGCCGGCGCCTCATCAAACGCCGCGGCTGGGGTTGTACAATCCGTGGACTCGATCGCCATTCCCGTGCTCGATGCGGACCGCGCAATCGATTTCTACTCGCGGGTACTAAGCTTTACGAAGATCACGGACCGGGAGGTGGCGGGCAATGCGTACGAGCATTTGTTCGGACTATTCGGCGTGCGCATGCGCATCGTGCGCATGCGACTAGGCGACGAGTCCATCGAACTCATGCAGTACTTGAGCCCGCACGGACGCACGCTGCCTGCGGACAATCGCAGCAACGATCGCTGGTTTCAGCACATCGCCATCATTGTCAGCGACATGGACAAGGCGTATGCATTGCTGCGCGATCGTCACGTGACCTTCGCATCGCCGAATCCACAAGTGCTACCCGCGTGGAACGCGAACGCGTCCGGCATCGTGGCGTTTTACTTCAAGGACCCCGACGGCAACCCCCTGGAGATCCTGCATTTCTCCCCGGATAAGGGCGCGGCGAAGTGGCACATGCCAACAGTCCGGGCGGGCGTGTCGAGGCTTTTTCTCGGCATTGACCATACCGCCATCGTCGTCGCGGATACCGAAGGCAGTTTGAAATACTACCGGGACACGCTGGGATTTGAAGTAGCGGGCGAGAGCGACAACTACGGCCCGGAGCAAGAACGCTTGAATAATGTGTTCGGCGCACACCTTCGCATTACGGCCTTGCGTGCGCAGACTGGTCCTGGCATTGAGCTGCTCGAGTACCTCACGCCGCGCACCGGCCGTCCTTACCCTGCCGACAGCGTGGCGAGCGACCAATGGCAATGGGTGGTCAATTTGCGCGCGCAGCCCCAGACGGTCGTCGAATCTATCGATCACTTTCGAGGTCAAACATGGATTTCGAACCGGCCAACCACGTTGAATGACCGTGCGCTGGGATACGCACGAGCGTTCATGCTGCGCGACCCAGACGGCCACGCCGACAATCTTATACTTGAATAGTTATTGAGCGGATTCCTTCGTCGCGGTCGCGCCGGCACCCGTGATGAGCCTGATGCCGCCGCCATATGTCAGATACGCCCAGAACCAATTGATCATCGTCGAGACGCGATTGCGCCAGCCCACTAGAAATCCCACGTGCACCAGACCCCACAACCACCAGGCCGGCGCGCCCCACAGCTTGATAAAGCCGAAATCCGCGACGGCAGACTTGCGACCGATGGTCGCGAGACTCCCTAGGTGCCGATATTCGAACGGCGGGGATGAGGCTTGCCGGTCGATCAGCGCGCAGATGTGGCGCGCCACGTACCGGCCGCCCTGCTTTGCCGCCGGCGCAAGTCCGGGGACCGGCTGACCCTTCCAGCCGGTGCTCAAGGCCGTGTCACCAATTGCATAGACACCGGACAATCCCGGTACCGCAAGATCAGCTCCCACTTTGACCCGGCCGGCGTTGTCCGCCTCGCACTTGAGCCACGTGGCCGCCGGAGAGGCCCTCACGCCCGCGGCCCACAGCACGGTACGCGCCGCGATGCGCTTACCGCTCACGAGCACGCCGTCCGCGTCGATTTCTTCGACCCGGCTGCCGATCAGCACCTCGACACCCAGTTTCTCGAGCGAGCGCTGCGCAACGCCGGAGAGCTTTTCATTGAAGGTAGGGAGAATTCTCGGCGCCGATTGCACCAGCACCACGCGCGCGCGGGCGGGATCGAAGCGACGAAACTCCTTGTCCATGCCGAACCGCGCCAGTTCCGCGATCGCACCGGCGAGCTCGACACCCGTGGGACCTCCGCCGACGATGATAAAGGTCAAGAGCGCCTCGCGCTCCGCGGCATCCTCGGTGGCTTCCGCGAGTTCGAAGGCCGTCAACAGCTTACGGCGGATTTCCGTAGCATCCTCGATGCGCTTCAATCCCGGCGCAAAGGCCGCCCACTGATCCTTTCCGAAGTAACTGTGCGCCGCACCGGTGGCGAGTACCAAGTAGTCGTAGGGCAGTTCCTTGTCTCCGAGCTTCACCACCCTACGCTTCGCATCCATGCCCGTCACCGTGCCTAGCAACACCCGTGTGTTGAAAGTATCTCGAAACAGCGGCCGCACGGGCGCGGCGATATCGCTAGGATTGATCGCCGCGGTGGCGACCTGGTAGAGCAACGGTTGAAATAGGTGATAGTTGGCGCGGTCCACCAGCGTGACCGACACGCGTTTATTGCGTAGTTGCGCCGCGCAACTCAATCCGCCGAAGCCGGCGCCCACGATCACCACACGCGACACGCCCTCGAGCGCGAAGGCCATCCTGCCGGAGAGATGGGGGAAACGGCGCTTCAATCCGGCGCCAATCAAAGCGTCGATTGAAAACCGCCCCGCGCCATGCACGGCAAGCAAACCAAAAATCATCAGCAGGTACCAATCGTCGGTCAGCCTTGGGTCCATCATCGCGCCGCCGCAGGTGATGAGCATCAGTGCCAGCGACCATGGGCGCGTCAGCAATCCCGGCAGCAAGAATGCACCGCTCGTGAGCGCCAGCGTGGAGGTTCCGTAGTGCGCCGAGGTGCTCAACGGCAACATGTTTCCGGACTCCGGCGCGGCCAGGCGCAGCAACGTGCACGCTATCCAGATGCGCACAAAGCTGAGGTACACCGGACTCAAATGCAGCCGAACCCACGCAGAAGCGCGCAGAATGCGCGGCGCCATCGGCAGAGCGCTGTCGGCCAGTCCCCGCCGGAGCACGTTGTCCATGGAAATGGGGCCCGCGCCTTGGATCCCATACCAACCAAAGAGCACCGCCCAGAACAACTGATTGTCGAACGGCAGATAGTTGAACTGAATCACCACGGACAGGATCAGCATCGGGATCGAGGCGTAGCGCGTCAGCAGCCCCAGCACCAGGAACACCGGTGCGATCAATTCAATCGCCGCCCCGGTATAGGCGGCACTGACCGGATTCATCCAGTACACCGGGTATTCAGTGGCCGCGAGATTCAGTGCCGTCTCCCAGTGCGTCGCCTTGATCACGCCGGAGACAAAAAAGATTTGTGCCAGCCACACGCGCATGCCCAAGTCGATGAGGGGCCACGCCGCCACCTTCAGCGTCCGGAAGAGGTTCGAATTCAGGCTGAACAGTTTCGGCAACCATGCCGAGGCGAACGAAGTCCGAGCGGATTGAAGGTCTGCCACGGATGTTCTTCAGGATTTCGACTGATCGAGCAGCTGCGCAACAAAGGCGGACGAGGCGACGATTTGGAGCCCTTGGCGGCGAAGCGTGGAAAGCAGTTCCAGGCCTGCAGCGTCGATGTAGTCCACATCCCTGAGATTGAGGCGCATGGCGTCGATCGGAGTGTCGCCCTCGAATTGCGCCTTGAACTCGTGCAGCCAGGGTGTGAGCAGTTTGCCTTCCAGTCGGATCGTGGAGATTCCACCAACCTCAGTTCTTTCAATTCGCAGCATTACCCTAGGCTCCTTTCGTTACCTGCCTTGGGAATTGCAAGTGCCGCGCCAGCTCACATGCAAGGCGCGCACGACTAGAAGTGTTTCATTTATAAGGACTAAATCCGCCGACAAGGGAATGGATGTATCTGAGGGGATGGGCAACACCACCACGTGCGGTGGGTTTCCGCAGGGGGCGGTGGCTCCCGGCCCGGACCGCGCTGTGGGCTAGGGGTGGGTGCGCGTAATCCCAAGTTTCTTCATGCGATGGCGCAGCGTCGCCGGCTTGACACCCAGACGCACCGCGGCTCCGCGGCGGCCCTCGATGATCCAGTTCGTGTCCCGTAAGGTGTTGAGAATGTGCGTGCGCTGCACACTGTTGAGATTGCCCTCGTCCTCTGCTTCCTCATCGGAGTCCGACTCGGCCCGGCCGGGCGCGGGGGCCGGCGGATTGACGGATAAGCCCAGGGCCTCGGGATCGATTCGTAACAGCGGCGTCGTCGATAAAATTAAGGCGCGCTCAATGATGTTCTCCAACTCGCGAATGTTTCCTGGCCACTGATAAGCGCACAGGCGCTCGAGCGTTTGCGCGTCCACCGTCTCGATCCGCCGACCCACCCGCGGACCGTATTTTTGCGCAAAGAACCGCACCAGCTGCGGGATGTCTTCGGTACGCTCGCGTAGCGCCGGCATGTTGATGGGGAAAACGTTGAGCCGGTAGTACAGGTCAGCTCGAAACTCGCCCTCTTGAATGGCCTTTTCCAGCATCCGACTCGTCGCGGCTATCACTCGCACATCACATTTGATCGTCTGACTGCCGCCGACGCGCTCGAATTCGCGCTCTTGCAACACGCGCAGCAGCTTGACCTGAACATCCTTCGGCACGTCGCCGATTTCGTCCAGAAAAATCGTGCCCCCGTGCGCCAGCTCAAAGCGTCCGATGCGGCGTTGAATCGCGCCACTGAAGGCGCCGCGCTCGTGGCCAAACAGCTCGCTTTCGACCAATCCTGCCGGCAACGCCGCACAATTGATCTTAATAAAGGGCTTGTCCGCGCGCGCGCTGGTGGAGTGAATCGCGCGGGCGATCAGCTCTTTGCCGGTACCCGTTTCACCCCAGATCATTACCGACGCATCGGTGGGCGCCACGCGATTGACCGCGTCGAGCACCTTTTGCAGCGCGGGACTCGCCCCGACAATTTCCTCGAAATTGTGATCCGACTTGATTTCCTCCTGGAGGTACAGGTTCTGCGCCTGCAGCCGAGCTTGCTCCTGTTCCATCAGAACGCCCTCGGTAATATCCACGAACATGGTGCGCGTATAGGTGCCGCTCGGATCGGGTTTCGACCACCATTGGATCCACAGGGGCGCACCGGTGTCCTTGCGCCGCATTTCCAGCACCACCCCGCTGGTATCGGCGCCATTGCCCACCGATGCAAACGCTTCCTGAAATCTTTTCATCGCGCTTGGTGTATCCGGAATGAACGAGTGGCCATATGTGCCGTCGACCTCTTCCGCCGTGATCCCCAGCGATCTCAAGGCCGCGTGATTGGCACGAATGAATTTCGTATCCAGGCCTTCGTGCACGTAAGCGATGGGCGCCTCCTCAAACAAATCCCTAAATCGATCTTCGCTCTCGCGCAAACATGATTCCACGCGCAGCCGGTCCAGCTCCGCCGCGGCGCGCGCCGCAAATATCTGGAAGATTGAAATCTTACGCGGATCCGCCGGCATCGGCGCTTCGTCGAATACGCACAGATGCCCGAGCACGGTGCCTTCGTGTGACAAGAGCGGCACACCGAGATAGCTCTCGATACCGAGTTCTTTGGGAAACCGACGTTGAACGCCGGTGGAGAAGTGGCAGATGCCGCCGGATACCACCTCCTCACACGGCGTGCCGCTCAAATCGAATTCGATATTGGGGACAATGCGATCGCTATTCCAATACGCGAGCGTGCGCACCCGGCGTTCATCCGCGAACTCTGCCACGAATGCGTGACTCACGCCGACCGCGAGCGCCATTTGACGCACCAAGTTGCGCAGAAAATCATCGCCGACGGACCCGGCCGTACCCTCAACGATTGATCGCAGCCAAGCAACATCGTCTCGCTGCGCGGCACCCTCTTTTAGCTCGGAGTTTGAGTCAGTGGTCATTATCCCTCCCGCTTCACGATGCCACCACAAGCGATATTGCCCCGCACAGCTACCTGTAACGAATACGCTGGTCGGCGCTGCGTACCAAGCTCCCGTCCACGTGCGTGCCTACGTAGACAGGCGAATCGATATCCGCCAGCACCCCACCGCTGCCGGCACGTTTGGTCATCAGCGTTGCTTCGAACGATGGTGATAGTTGCAAAGAACTCAGGGGCGTGCCGATAGTTCTTAGTGGAGCCAATGACGCAACAACGCGTCTAGCTCGTCAGTGCTTTCTTGAAGGTGGAGGAAGGCATTACCCATTGCTGAAAAGCTACATCGCGGAGCAGCATATATGCTTTCTCTACGAAACTGAATGGTTGCTCTGCATCCACGCTACATAGTTCCGGATGAAGCACATGTTGCCACCGCGTCTCGGTCGCATCGGTAATCATTACATCGGCACGACCTTCGACAAGTACAACCGCTCCGAATCAGGACACGAGACTCATATGCAACTCCGGAGGTCCACCCAATTCGTAACGATAGGAGAGAGGAACACTGCCGTCGATATCTGTAACACCGAGTCTGGCTCCCAATTCTGCGCCGATCAAGGCGCGCCCCGAAAGCTTCATCCTTTCATCGGACCCATAGAGGGCGGCGATCACCCTGCCTGTGAACTGTGGCGATTCTCGTCGCAGCTTTGATCGTGAGTCCACGGGCAGCTTTGCGAGATAAGCACGCGCGCGTTCTGTATCAAGAGGCCCCATCCAGATGGAAATTGCTGCGACATTGAAGGGCCTTAGTTCTTTCGCCATATCGGCAGCCATCTTGTCGGCACCGGCTTTCTGCGCGCCGTAGGCTGGGCCGTAGTGATAGGAAACGGCTCCGTAATAACCGGTATTCACGATCAGGCCATGACCGTTTGCGATAAGGAGAGGAGCGGCGTAATAAGCGGCCACAAAATGCGAGCGCAGGCCAACGGTAATCAGGTCGGCAGCATCGATGGGCTTCTCCCAGAAGCCGCCCGGTGCTGGATTACGGACCAGCTTCGCAGCATTGTTCACCAGGATATCCATGCGGCCGTGCTCTGCTTTCACGCGCTCGAACAATGCGGTCACCGCTCCGTCGTCCTCATGATCCACAGCGACAGCAACTCCTTCCCCTCCGGACGATGTGACGAGATCGGCAGTCTCGAAGATCGTGCCACCATACGGCGAGTCGCCGTCCGCCACACTGCGCCCGGTCACATAGACGGTCGCCCCCGCCGCACCTAAAGCGATTGCTATGCCTTTCCCTGCGCCTCGACTTGCTCCGGTCACTACTGCGATCAAGTTTTACTCCTTCGTTGTCAATCCACTCTGTTAAGGCTAGGTCCCGTGGAAAAATAGGATCTCTAATTAGCCGACGTGCTTTCCCCTAGGAATGCTATAGAGCCAGCTTTTGCTTTGGGTCGGAACCAACGCCCAATTCGATGAGCCATTCTTTAATATTGGCGCCAATCACATCGGGATGGTCTTCCTGAAGGTAATGAAGGCCGGAGCTAAGCTGCACCAGTCTGCAGTTCTTCAGTCCCTTGGAAAAGCTCTGGGCCAAAGCTGGCGATACGATGGCTCCAGGGTCTCCCGCAAATAGCAGCTTGGGGTAGGTCGACTGCGCCAGAACTTCATGCGCTTTTTCAAGACTTGAGTACACATCCGCCGGCTCACCCGCGATCGGGATCTCGTTCGGAAAACGCCAGGTAGGTCTCCGCGACTCGGGCGTTGGAAACGGAGCCCTGTAAACAGACATCTCCTCATCGGTCAGTTTTCGCACCGTTGTCATCGGAAGGATCTGCTCTACGAAAAAGTTGTTTTGAAGGATCATCTCTTCGCCCACTCCAGGTGTTCTGAACTTCTGGAAAATCTCGGCTGCACCCGGAACGAAGCCATCCCACGAAGGAAGAGGCTTGACGAACTCCATAAAAGCAAGCCCGCGAATAAACTCAGGCCGGCGGGCTGCCAAAAGAAATGCGAGTGCCGTGCCCCAGTCTTGTGCTACGACATACGCTGACTCGATTCCAGCCTGCTCAAGAAACGCATCGAGGTATCGCACATGATCGGCTACCCGGTATTCAATGTCGGGTTTTCCTGATTGGCCGAACCCGATCAAATCCGGTGCGACGCAATGTGCCACCGGCGCAACGTGTGGAAGGACTTTTCGCCACACGTACGACGAGGTCGGATTCCCGTGTAGAAAAAGCGCAACCGGAGCTTCAGGGTCTCCCGCTTCCCGGTAGGCCATGGTGGACCCCAGAACATCTAGCTGGAGTAATGCAAAATCAGTGAGAGTAGTCATTTCAGCTCCTTGAATACAGTTTGAAAAGCGATTGCCTTGAAACGTTCGAGCGCAACAGGGCTACGTTCGACTTTCATGCGAAGAATTGCTCCCTCCCAAGAAGCCAGGAGGAACTCGGCGAGATCAACCGGACCAATGGTTGACTCAATTTCACCGATGGCTTGAGCTTCGGCAATGCATGCGGCAAAGGGAGTGCGCCACTCCCGGAAGATTGAATCCAGCCTCAGCCGCAAGAGTTCGCTATGCGAGGCGGTCTCAAGACTGAAATCGCCGATCAGGCAACCGAGATTCCATTGGCGATCCGCCGCGTAGCCGCTGATGATGTCCAGATACTGTTTCAGCCGCTGCCGAGGGGTTAAGGATCTGTCGTCCAAAGCCTGTTTGACGAACTCTCTGGTGCCTGAAAAATAGCGGTCCAGGACTTCCCGGGCAAAGGCTTCTTTGGAACGAAAGTGATTGGTGAAGGAGCCTTGCGGCGCGCCGGCGGCGGCACAGATATCACGCACAGTCGCCGCCTGGTAGCCCACTCGAAACATTACTTTTAATCCGGCATCGAGGATGTCTTCGCGAAGGGAAGGTCTGCTCATGGGTATATTAATACGCTTGTGCGTATTGCCACGTCAAGTCCTTCTTCCAGCCCTATACCCGAGGAAGAACGGGATAAAAACAACGATCTGGAGGACCCATAGGGCGACGAACGCCCTCGTGGGTAGCTTTTTTGCCAGGAACAATAAGCCGACACTATAGAACAGCATGATCAGCGGGAAGTGGACGTAGTAGTGCCATTGCCCGGCATTCGGATAACCCGGCGCATGTTGCCGAGTCACGCCCAAGATTCCATCATATCCAATGTATGCGAAGAGAGCCCAAAGCAGGGTGGTCAGTAGTGCAGCGATCCGTCGCCTCATGTGCTCTAGCTTCTTGGCAACCAGCGGTGCGGAAGCAGTTCTTCGAGTCGACTGGCAGGTTGAGTCGATAATCGCTCAAGCACGTCTTTGAGGTAACGATACGGATCGTGTCCGTTCAACTTGGCAGACTGGATGAGGCTCATGACATTGGCCGCACGCTCGCCAGCTCGCTGAGATCCGGCGAAGAGCCAGTTTTTACGTTTATGCATGGCCGCTCATAAGAGATCTAACTATCTCTTCGCCGGCTCCGATGCCGGCGGTGAGCGAGCGGCCGCGATCTACAGCCTCGTGGATTCGGCGAAACTTCACGGACTCGATCCACAGACCTACCTGCGGCATGTCATCGAGCGGATCGCCGAGCATCCCGTCAACCGAATCGAAGAGCTACTGCCGCGGCGCGTCGACCTACAGCCAGATCTGGCAAACCGACTCGCCGCCTAAGCGATGACTTCACGCCATTCTCGGCGTGGCCGCACATCGAGGAGTTCGTCGAGTCCGGGGGCAACATCCACATCGGCCTAATCGCGCCGATCGAATGCGCCGCGGTTGCCGCAGATCCACACGGAATGATCGCGGCCTTGGTACGGCGCAATGGCGAATCCTTCAACGACCTCGTCCTTCGCCTCGATCACGCCGTCGATATGGCCATGAATCATGATGCGCCAACCCATGAGATCAACAAACGCTAGTCAATGTGCCCAGACCGGACGGTTACGGTCTTCGAGGATGTGTCCAGCGACCAGATTTTTCGCGACGCTCATCATTCTACCTAATCGGCGACGCGATCGATGACAAGATCCAGCGCGCCGTCATGACCGACGTCGTAGCCAAGTTCGCCGTACAGGTCACCCGCCGCAGGCGTCGGTTGCCCGCTGAATGACACACGAGCCGTGATGGAAACCCGGCGCCCGCTGACCAGCACCCGTCCGGGCATCATGGAGTCCGCGGCTGACAGCTGCACCTGGGTGCCGATGGCGGCACTCGTCAGGCGTTTCGCAGCAAGCGGCGGACCCGGGCTGCCGGGCTCACGGGCAAATACGAACAAAGGGGCCTCCGGTTTCAGGCGCGATTTCAATGCGGGCGCGATGCGTATATTGACAGTGACCTGCGCCGCTGCCGACCCCTCTGCACTCGCGCTCGTCCCCGCGGGCGGCCCAGCTCCCGCAGGCGGCCCAGCTCCCGCAGGCGGCCCAGCTCCCAACTCGGCTATTCGTGCGTCCAGCATTTGCTCGATCTGCGCCGGTGGGTGCAGATCTTTCAGCGCCTGCCAGCGGCTGCGCGCCACGGCCCGATCGCCGCGCGTCGCGGCGGCGAAGCCGCCGTAAAGCAAGGCCTTGGGATTGTTCGGCTCCAATGTGATCGCGTCCTCGAACAATTGTGCCGCGGGCGGGGTAATTTCGCCGCCGGCGCGCAGGCTTAAAGCCTCGCCCAATCCCAGATCGGCCTCTGCATTGTTGCCGGCCAGTCGATGGGCGTGATCATAAGCCGCGACCGCATCGTCCAATCGCTGCAGCGCCGTATAGGAGCGTCCCAGCATGAGCCAGCCCGCCAGATCATTCGGATCATCGCGCAAATGCTGTTCGAGCTTGGCCATCATGGCGGCGACTTCGGGAGCGGCGATCGCCTGCGCCTGTGCCGGCGCGTGCCAATCCCAATTCGACCACAGCGGATAAAGCCCCGCGGCAGCACCGGCCACCAGCAGCGCAGCCAGCGCACCGACCAGACGGTTTTTCTTATCGCGCATCAGTGGTACGGCTACGACTGTCGCGGCAATCGCAGCCATGAGGGCTGCGACGATGATAAAGGCGCTCATTCGTCCAGGGGCATGCGCGAGCGTTGTCGGGCGACGCGGTAAATGATGGCCCCGCCCAATAGCAGCATGAAGAAAGGTGCGCCCCAAATGAGCGCGGTCTTAGGACTCAAGGGCGGTGCGAATCGCACGAACTCGCCATAGCGGTCCGTCATGAAGGTGAATATCGCATCATCGCTCTTGCCGGCAATGAGCATTTCACGCACCTGACGGCGCAGATCCCGCGCCAGATCGGCATTGGAATCCGCGATCGACTCGTTTTGACACTGCAGACAGCGAAGCTCCTTGGTGACGCGCTCGAAACGGGCCTGAAGCGCCGGGTTGGTCAGCTGGCCATGGGCGTCCATGGGAGCGGCCGGCGGCTCGGCGAAAGCCCCGCTGCCCAGGACCGACACTGCCAACGTAAACGCCAACCATCTCGCTTGGGATCGGCGGCTCATGCGCCCTTCTCTGCAGCGGCAATGCGCGGCAAGAATTCCTTTTCCCACACTTCCTGCGTCATCCCTGAGATGAACTTGAAAATCACATTGCCTTGACGGTCGACCAAGAAAGTTTCCGGCGCTGCGTAAACTCCGAAGTCGATGGCCGTACGGCCCTCCTGGTCAAAGGCGACCTGGCTGTACGGATTACCGAGTCTTTCCAGCCATTGTTTTGCCTTTTCGCGTTCACCCGGACCATGATCAACCGACCAGTCGATTCCAATGATCGGCACTACATGCTGTTGGGAGATCGCGAGCAGCTCCTCGTGCTCCACGCGGCACTCAGCGCACCAGGTACCCCATACATTTACCACGTAAACCTGCCCTTTGAGCGCAGCATTGCTGACGATGGTTGACGGATCGATCACATCGCTGAGCGCGAATTCAGGCGCGGGCTTGCCGATCAGAGGCGACGGCAATGCATGGATATCGCGTTTGGGGTTCAATCCAAACGCAAACAACACCACGAGCGCGACAAACGCCGCAAAGGGCAGCAGGAATTTCCACATCAGGCGGCACCCAGTTCCGGGCGCGGATTGGGCGGCGAGACTACATCCTGCGAGGCAACCGGAACCTTGACCCGATAGCGCCGGTCAGTGGCCGCAATCAGTCCGCCCAGAGCCATGATGATGGCGCCGAGCCAGATGTAGCGCACCAGCGGCTTGTACTGAATGCGCATGCTCCAGGCGTTCTCGCCCAAGGGCTCGCCCATGGCGACGAACAAATCGCGCGCCCAATTCACCGA